>JGI24126J20157_1000035_pt1 | contig 97960 bp, 68 predicted proteins | sample SubbioR12Aug_8Ca_FD_20157 | JGI IMG/M metagenome (IMG submission 20157)
GGCGTCTCTGGTGTCGACCCAACGACCGTAGACAATGTGGTTTCGACGTTCCAGATCACCATGGAGCAGAATAAGGATGCGACGAGCCGCTACTATGACCCAGATATCTATATCGGAGTACGCGAAGAATTGAAGAAGTCGTATCCGCAGCTTTTACGCTACACCGACAATCTTTTCTTGAATGAATCGAATGGATTCTTTTCTAAGGAAGGTATTTCACGATTAAGACAAAAGGGTATCTTTTACGATGCGAGCGCTACTGCTGCAACCTTCGGACAGCCGGTGCAGGTTGTCGAGAGCGGCAGTGAAACACAGTCTGAACAGAATGTCTCCGGAGAAGATGATAAACCCTAACGTATGGCAAAAAAAGATGTTGCAAAAGAAAATAAGTTCGAAGGAATCTTTGCTGATGTAGCGCCAACGGCGCCCACATCTCCTTTTGCCGGTATCTTTAATGGTGTCGAGACTGGATCTCGTGTCGGAGCATCGTTTGGTACTTTTCAGCCCACTAACTTCAAAAAAATACAAGGTGCCGCCGCGTCTGCAGAAGAGGCAAGCGCACAGGCAGAAAAAGACGCATCGTTCGGGACTCTCGCGCGTCGCACAATAACCGGCGCGCCCGCAGCGGTTTTTAGCGTTGCAAAACAGGTTGCGGAGGATCCAAAGCAGGCGGCATATCAAGCTGCGCTTGGTCTAGCGAACGGCATCACTCTCGGCGCGACAGACTACCTGCAGCGTAGGGCATTCATCGATGAATCAAAGAAAAACGGCATGGATGAGCTTGAGGCTGAACAGATGGCAGAGCGCATCCTCATGCCAGATGATCCTGAATTAGCAGGAATCCGCAGCGGGTTTGATCTTGCGGGAATGGCGGTTCCTTTCATTGGTACTGAAAAACTTTTTATTGCCGGAGCAAAATATGCAGCACCCGCATGGACTGCGAAGTATGGACGAGCAGCTAAAACTCTCGTCGATATTGGTGCATGGAATACCGTCGGTCAGATTCAGGAGTCGTTTACTCCGGCGGAGAAACGTGATCGTCTTGGTCGCATTCTTACTGACACATCACTCGCGATCGGCATGAACCTTGGAGGTATGGCATTCAATCGAATCCGCGGTACCACATTCAAAAACCCGTTTGTCGTAGCCCCCGTCTCACCCGGAGCGACTGGTCAGCGTGGAGCGCCAGAGGTCAGTAAAATGCTCGATAGTTCTGAATCATTTGATGTGCAGGGTTCAATAAAGAGTGGCAGTATTCCCAGAGAGACGGTGTATCTCGACGGAAACACTGTGCGTCCTGACTTTGCGCGTGGACGCATCGACGATATGGCACAGAAACTTGATCTCTATCATAAGGGCCTTGGAGAAGTATTCCGTTCTCGCGTGAAACCTGATGGCGTGACCATGAATGGAAACGTACCCGAAACACTCCTTGCGGAGGCAAAAAAAGTGTTGACCGAAGCTCAAGCCGCGGCGTCAGGAGAGGCAACCTCTCTTCCTCCCAAACTCGCGCAGGCACTTTTTAAATCTCCTAATCCCGAGGCAACAGTTGCTGTGACCGCACGGCTTGGTAAGGTTGTCGCCGAGGGCGCAAGGGGTGAGGGTGAAAAAATCACTGTCGCCACGAACAACCTTGATTCGCTCCGCAACTACATCAAGGGTTCGGGTGAAATTGATTACAAGATCGTCAAAACACTTGGCGCAGATGCACGCGGCAACTCTATTCAGGCCCGTCACGAATTCAATCCGAAGACTGGCGTCCACACGATCTATGCAACAAATGAGACTACCGCAAATCAACTGGCCCACGAACTCGGCCACTTCTTCGACACATCTCTAACTAAAACCTCTGCCGGTCTCTCTCGTCTTCTTCCGGCGTTCGAGAGAAATCCGGAGGCGGTGCAGGATTTGCTTGGCTCATTCTCTGTGGCTCGTCTCGGTGGTCAGGCAAGTAGTAAACAGGTGTCGGCCGATATCAAAGCAGTTGTAAATAATTTGATGAAAGAAACCGAGGCGCTTTCAACGGCGCGTCGAGGGGCTGCTGCATCGTCGCCGTCAGAACGCTTTGCTGATGCCGTTGGAGAGATATTGTCTGGGACGGCAAAGAAGGAGCAGGCGCCTACGTTGGCAGCACTCCTTGAACACTCGAAGAGATTTGATGATATGAAGCTCTTCGGGAAAGAAGTAGCGGAACAGAGTGTAAAAGCTGAAAAGGAAGTATCCGCATTGAAAGCGGCTGAAAGTATTGATGAAACTGGTGCGCGTCCGGGTGATTGGAAACTTTCTCGTGCAGAATACATAAAGAAGTATCCTAATGTTTTGAAGAAGAAACCTGAAGAGATGACGTGGATTGAACAAGAAAAAATCTATGTTCAGGGTAAGCTTGCACAATCGAAAGAATTTTCTGAAGCTAAAACGGCGTATGAAGCAACTGAATTCGGTACGCAAGAGGCACGAATCGCGGGACGTAAAGTTCAGGAAATCGATAAGGCGGCAGACCTTGAAATAACCAATCTCGTTGCTGATCTTAAAAAATCACCAGAGGTGGCAAAAAGAGCGTCTGAACAATTAGCTGAATATCGTGGAAAGGTTTCTGCGCCGCGTGCGGTTAAAGGTGAAAAAATCAAAGAACTTCCCCGCACACAAACCGGTAAAAAACCAGAAACTGAACCATTCAAGTCAGAACTCATCACCACCGACGACGACCTTGAGATATTTATCAATAAGACCATTCTCCCGAAGGTGACTGGCAAGGAACGCATTGGTAAATCGAATGAGGACATCATTAAGGGCGCTTTCGAATCAAATCTCACAGAGGCGAGCTTCGACAAATTCCTCACGCAACGGTTTGGCAATCTTTCGGAAGACGTGCTGAAAATGAAGCGTCTTATGAGCGACAAAGCAGTCAGCCTTTCTGACACACTCATCGGCAAGGACTTGGCAGAACTCTCTGGCGCGGAACTGAAGGATGCGATGACGCAGTACAATCAACTCGTCGAAATGTTCGAAGTCTTCGCGGGCGTGCGTACTGAACTTTCCAACTCTTTCCGTACACTTGGTATCGCGGTCAACGCCGGTGAAAACGACGTGTTGATGAATGCGTTGCAGACCATTCAGAAGGCGATTGGTGCAGAAAAGGATCCATTCAAGATCATGCAGAAGGCTGCGGAGACGCGCTCGATGTCAATCGTCGAGAAGTACTTCACCGTTTGGTACCCCGCACTCCTCTCTGGTTGGAAAACACAGGTACGCAACATTACTGGTAACGCCTCTAACCTCGCACTACAGACGACCTCAACCCTCTTCTCGAAGCCGGGTGAGTTTTTCCCTCGCATTTCTGCCATCATCAATGCAAATAAGGAGGGCTTAAACCTCGCATCGAAGGTATTCAAGGGTGAGAAAACAATTCTTTCAAAATACTATGAGCCTGCCGTACCAAAGGATCCTGCATTCTCGGGGCCGTTTGAATTTTTGAACAAAGTGGAATACGTTGGCAGATTCTTGAATGCACAAGACGCCTACTTCTCAAACGCATTCCGTGAGAGCGAAATCGCAGGACTCCGTGCCGGTAAATTCACCTACGGCCTTGACAATGAAGTAACCGCCAAGGCAATGGATGAAGCGATTGCAGCATTCGCCGGTCAGCAGGGTACATTCCGCAATGCCTTCGAACACACATTCGTCGGGGAAATCGCAAAATCGGTGGCACAACTTAAATCGTCGCAGGTCGAAGGAGTTGCTGCCTTTGGGAACTTTATTTTTCCATTCGTTAAAACCATCGCCAATATCACCGATAGGCGTCTTGACTATGTACCATTTTTGAACCTCTGGCGCACATTTGCGGGCCGAGGTCTCTACGAACAACGTGCCAATAGAATTCTGAAAGACGCGAATCTTGTTGCCATGCTTCGTGAGGATTTGGTTGGTCAGGGGAAAACACTCTCGCAGGCATCATCGCTTGCTGAATCAGAGGCCCGCCGCGTGAAAGAAATTGTCATCGATCGTCTACGCAATCAGCAGTTGGGGCGCTTCTATATGGGTATGACCGTTCTCGCTGCCGGCGTACCGTACGCGATGACCGGTGGCATCACTGGATCCGGCCCGAAAGGTAAGAACGAGCGAGCGGTTTTGATGAAGAGCGGATGGCGCCCGAACTCAATCTTCGTTCCGGGTGTTGGCTACTTACCGTATCAGAACACCCTCCTCCCCATTGCCTCTATTCTTTCGGCGCTTGGAAACATTTCCGATGCCTATAAGTACGGTGCAGAGGACATGACTATCACTGATGGTGCATTTGATGGCTTGAAGGGTTTCCTTCGGTCGGAACTCGATCAATCATTCTTGACCGGTATTTCAAATATCTATGATTTCGTCTACGGTTATACCACCGGCGGACAATTTGTCTCAAAAATGGTAGCGAATGCTATTCCAATTCCTGCTGCGTGGACGCAGTTGAAAGACGTGATAGCTCCGCAACGATATGAAGCGCGCACCTTGTCAGAACAAATCTCGGCAAAGCTCGGCTCTCCGGTCGACATCTTCTCCGGCCAGAACCTTGAGCCGAAGCTCGATGCGTTCGGTGATCAGGTGAAGGCCGACATCATCTATGGTCTCCTGCCGCCATGGGGAACATCGGTCGAGAACGATCCGGTACTTGAATTCTTCAAAGCTGAAGGCGTTTCCATTGGAAAACCGCAGATTTCGACGAAGGTAGATACTGAAGACGGAGGGAAACGAGAACTTACTCCACAGGAATACACAACGTACGTCTCGGAGAGCGGTAAATTGATTTATGATGAGCTTGAAGATCGCGTGAAATCAGGCGACTTCAAAGGACTCACCAAGGATGAAATTAAATCTGAAATATCCAAGGTCGTTCGCCGACACCGGAGCGAGGTTAAGGAACAGTTCGCTCCATAAGGCTTATGAAAGACCACATTATTAACGATTTCATGAACTACGCCACCTCGTCTCTCGCAGCGGTGTGTAGCAACTTTTATCTGAAATGCGGTGCTGCATTTGTGTACACCTTCTACGCCTTCCATTTTGATACGCTCCAAACCGCGGCTTTGCAGGCCATTTTAATGCTTGTTGTCCTCGATATGATTACCGGCATTTTTGCCGCCTACAAAACGGGTGAATCAATCCGTTCACGAAAATTCTTTGCATCAGCAGTCAAACTTTCTCTCTATTTAATCATGATCTCTGCGGCACACTTTGTTGAAGTTGCAGTACCCGAACTTTCCGGCTTCACTGATGAAGCTATGATAGCCTTCGTTGCGCTCACTGAAATTATTTCGGTGATAGAAAACATCTCGAAGGCGGGGTATGCAACACCACAGCGAATCCTTGAGACATTAAAAAAATTAAAGGAAGCAAAATAATATGCCACCAGAACAAGGAAAAAATACCGGCGTTCTCATCCGTCCTCCAAAATCTTCCGCGTGGATTGCGGGAGGTGAATCAGGTATTGTCCCCGCAGTACTAGAAGAGTCAGGACAGTTCGACGTCTATCTGCCCGACGAAGAGGCGCAAGCGCAATTCACTCCTTTTGTTTTTGATACCCGTGCGTGTGTGACGTTCTCCGGTCTCAACGACATCGAGACCCTCCTGAACCGTCTTCGTGCTAAAACTCTCCTTCCGGCGACCCACGACAAATTCCTCCTCGACAGTGGCATCGTGAATAAACAGAGTGGCAAGGTCAACCTCTCTGATCGCTTTACGGCAAAGATGTCAGGAACGACCTTTGATGGCAACTATCTTGAGGCGGTCGGTGATTCAATCCGTCACGATGGTGTCGTTTCCGAACTCGACTACCCGTTCCCAACGTTTACGCCTGAAGAGAATATGGACGGGGCGAAGAAATGGGCGCGATACTACCAAGAGATCCCGACGGACATCAAAGACAAAGCACGAAAATTCCTCGATTATTTCCAAGTAAATTACGAGTGGGTTGCGCTTGGTACGTCGAATCCCGCAAAACTACGAGAGGAATTGAAGAAGGGGCCAATCCAGATTGCGGCCGCAATTTGTTCGCCATGGAACTCGAATGACGGGATGCCCCCAATCGCTGCGTGTGGCTGTGGCACTGAACACGCAACAATGATCTACGGGTACCGTACAGATGACCTCGCTTTCAAAGATTTTGACCATTACAAGAGCTTCCGGAAGCTCCTCGCAGCCGACTACTGCATCCAATGGGGTATGCGATATGTCCTCACTGTGAAGGATCTGACGCAGCCGGCACCGTTCAAGTACACCTTCAAAATCAACCTTCGCTTCGGCGCCGGGGCTACGGCAGAGGTAAAGAACCTTCAACGCGCCCTACAGACGCTCAAACGAGCCGATGGCACGCCCTATATGAAAATAGGGGTGTTCGGCCCATTCGGGCCACAGACGAAGACTGCCCTTGGCCTCTTCCAGACTGACAATGGTATTACTGACCCGGATGGTCAGGGAACGAATTTCGGCCCGCAGACCCGTGCGAAAATGAACGCCAAATTGAATGCTTAATAGCGTACAGTGGACGTACGCGAAAATACCCCTCTACAGAGGGGTATTTGCCTAGAGGTTCGCCACCGTTATGTGGTATACCGGCCCTAGAGGGGGATTACTATAACACAGTTTTATGAATCGTCGATGAACTGTGCATAAGGGTGAGGACACCGGGGATAACGCGTTACCATATATATAGCCCACAACGGGCAACACTATGATAGAAGTAGGAATCATCGTCGCAGTAATTATTGGCCTCATTCAAGCGATCAAGGCTATTGGCCTTCCGTCGCAGTTTGCACCGATCATATCGATAATGCTTGGCGTCATTGCCTCGTATTTCGTAGGTGAGCCGGGCGCAATCGGAGTGGTGGTCTTTAATGGCGTCATGTACGGATTGATGGCCTCCGGCCTCTATTCCGGCGTGAAAGCGACAGTCTCGCAGTAAGGCAATCCGACCTCCCCACCTCGTCGTTGGGAAGGCGTTTCACACGAAACACCCATTGGTCGGTGAGATATTCGGTACCCATGATCAGTAATCGCTTATAAAACGTGCTACATTCATCGTTGCTTCCGTAATAGCCCTCCTTGCCTTCTTGGTTCCCGTAGCGGTTGCGACCGCACCGGCACCGGAGGCGGCCGTTCCACATGAAACCGGCAAGATTCTTGCTACCTCGACCGACCAGACCGGGTTCGTCCGCGAGTACCTGACTGATCGCCTCGGTAAAGGACACCCCCTGCTCGCAGTCGCCTCTTGTGAGGGGAAATGGCGTCAGTGGGAAGAGGACGGTACACCACTCAAAGGAGATATCAATCCGCTCGATACCGGGGTTTTCCAAGTAAACCTGAAGTACCACGGTGAGCGCGCTAAAGAGCTTGGTATCGATCTGGGGTCACTCCAAGGCAATACCGACTACGCCCTCCTCTTATATAAGGAGCAGGGGCTGACCCCATGGAACTGGTCAAAGCATTGTTGGGATCCTCAATAATTTTTATGTCCACAGGCGCTGCAATAGCGCCTTTCTTCGTTACCTTTGGCTGAATTATCACCGGCGGTGAGGATTTGGATATTGGTAAGAGAATAGTGGCCGAGCCGATCGATACGGTCGACTGACGGGGCGAGTTTATGCGGGAAGCCTGACTTCTCCCATTCGTCGAACATTAAAATAAATTCGGTATCGTGAAGAAATTCTATAAATTCTTCTCTTGAAAATGTGAGTTGCACCTGTTCGTACCCGCGTTTGTCTCCGGTTGTACGCCGCTTCATGCTTTCATACATCAAAAGTGCATACCCATCGGGAGTGTGTCTCTTGCGCCACCGTTTTTTATCTCTGATGTGGCGTGGCGTTCGCATTAGATCGGTTACATAAAAAAACTCCCACTAAAGGGAGTCAGCGAGTGTCTTAATTATCTCTGCGTATTCTTTGACGCACTTCTTGTGAAACTGCGTGCCACCGACACCATATTTGTCTCTGATTTTCTTCGGTGCAGAATCCTGCGCACAATCATCAAGATGGGAAATAAGCGAGTCCCATGCGAGCCGGATGCTCTTGATGACTTTCTTTTCGCGTGTGTATGTTTTTTTTGCCATACCGAGTACCACCGTTTCTGGCACTGGTCAGCGAATGAAGGTAAATTTGCCTACCCATTAAGTATAGCGCATGGTCAATAGCGCGACAGCACCTTTGTGAATTCCTCCGGGTCGAGATCCCTGAACTTCAAGAAGGCGATCCTACGGAGGAACCTTTTACGCTCCTCTGCGTGTTTGAGAGGCATGTACGGAGACCAATGCTTATTATCAACCGTCAAATCGTAATGGACGTCAATGACTTTTGCCCCGATAACGTGTGCGTGGAATCTTCCGCGCAGTCCTTCGGGCCGGATAAAGTCGTCTTTATCCTTTCGGTACTGGTACCCCGCTATCCGGAGCGCCCGCTTCGGTGTTATGCGGTAATTGTTGAGGATGATTTTCATTTGCGGAGACGATTTTGTCTACTTCCGCAAAGAGGACATCGAGCCTTCCGTCGGGAACAGAAATGACGTGATCAACAGGAATCTCATCCTGCTCTGTCTCCGAACGGTGCTGCGATACCTGCTCCTTGCCTTCGCGTATTACGCGAATGATTTTCCCGTCGTAGAGACGTACGGCCTGCGCCTCATTGATGAATCGGCAGTCATCCACCACAATGCGCATCTTGCCTTGATGGAGGAAGTCGAGGACGGCGGCCTTCCACTTCACAATCCAGTAATTCATATCGTCGCGGCGCCTGACTTCGGTTCCATAGTTTTGCATCAGGAAGCGAACCGGATCGGGCTTCACTTGAAACAATTCATCAATCGAGAGATTGAACTCCTTGCTGAAATGTTTCAAAAGATCAGGGAAGTTCTGTTGCACCTCGAAGATGAGCGCATCCTTGAAGTTGCGGCGGATGAATCCGTATTTTGATTCAAGATACCGGGCTGCGGTTGTTTTTCCCGCGCCGATTTTCCCGACGAATGATATGACTACTGGTTTGTTCATTATTCTTGGATCTCACTTACCTCTATTTTCACTACCGTGAGATTGGTTCCGGCAGTGTGTGCTTCTGCAGATGCTCGCGTCACAAAGACTGGCATGAGTCCGGCGTCCTTATCACCGTCCAACTCATCGACTTTGATGCAATCGCATTCTGGTTTTTTGAGGGCGTATAACTGTTTGAGTCCCATACTATTTTATTGGTTTACGGACATAATACCCTGCAAGTTTAGGAAGGTTCTCAAGAACGAGATAAATGTCACCCTTCGCAATTTGACTCATCCCATCCATCGCCGAGAGAAGTGTGACAATGGCTTTGTCGGTTAATCCCGCCGTTTTGATTTGTTTGAACGCGTTCGAGATAGAGACAATGGACGACGCTAACAGTTCTGGTGTTTCAGGATTTTCGTCGTCCTTAATTATCTTAATGTTGCGTGCCATACTATTTCTTCGCGCGATATTCAATATACGGGTCTCCCGCAACCTCCGTCGCAATACCCTTCTGGCGTTCGGTCTCTTTCATTTTCTCGACCCTTTCTTCTTGCTTTTCAACCGCTTCCGAATACTCCCACTTCGTCTTTCCGGCCTTAAGGGAGAGAGCGCCTTGGTCGAGTTGGATGTCGTGACCGGCATCGGCGAGGTAGCCGAGAATGGTCGGTTTCAACATGTCCATCTCCGCCTTGGTCTGTTTTTCGATCTGCTTCAGTTCCTCGTAGCGGCGAGACGCCATGAGAACCGGTTCTGGAATTTTTATTCCGTCCATAGGTGGTAGAAATTAGTTTTTAATGGTTTTCCTTTCTTCCACCAGATTTCTGCAACCAGAGTCAGTTTGAAGAAAGAGAGCGCGATGATACGGTACCCGTCGCTGTGGTGGTACGCGATGAATGACTCACCGACGTAGCTTCCGCGTTCCTGAATGACAGAGAATAATTTCATTTTACGTCTTGGTACTGGATTCCTGATTTAATCGGTTTCGCGAGTTCGGAACTGCCGATGTACACCTTGGGCCGAGGGTTCATCTTCTGGATCTTCTCTTTCCCATCTGACATCCAGTCCCACACTTTTGCGATGTGCGTGTATGCCTTGAACGCGGCTGTTCGGTCGACGACCCGCACGACCTCGTACTGCTTGCGGTCTTTATCGAGGCGGACGATGAGGATTTCTTCGGTTTTGAGACCGGTGAGTTCCTTCAGACATTTATCGTACGTCGATCCTTGAATCGCATAGTCAGGCTTATCGACGGAATTCGCTGTCTTCCAGTCGATGAGTGCGAAAACGCGCATCACCTCCCGTCCACAGTGTCCGCACATGAGATGACGAGGATTCCGCATACTCATCGCGTAATACAGATGAACGCACTCTTTACCATCGAATAGATCAGGTGGTTTCGTTCCTTCTTTGATGACCTTTGAGACCATCATAAGGGCGTCGAGGGTGCCACCGGCCTTATGCCTGACGCTGAATACCAACTGCTCCGATACGATAGGCTCTGCTTCGAAGTCGTTGATGAACTGTTCTGCGGAGCGCGCAATCGCCCAGAGTCGTGCGTCATCACCATCGATGTATGCGGTAATGTCGCGCGGCTTCTCGCCTTTTGCTATCCAGTCAAGGAGATATTTCTCGATGACCTTGTGTCCTGCGGTACCGACCGCGCCCGCCTCGTAGAACTGATCGCGATGGACGAGGACGGCCGCTTTAAAGATGAGAGAGCGTTGTTCAACGCTCGCATCTTTCAGTACCTCCCAATTCTTGTCGATGTGTTCGGTTGCGAGTTTTGCGGCCCAGACTTTTAAGTGTGGAACATCGATGATACCGCTTTTGGTTGTAATCGATGCCGCGACGATGCCGGACGGTGTGTGTTCGTAGTAGTGGGCCTCGTCCGTGTGGCGCGGCACAATGAGGCCCGCAGGGATCTTGGTTGCCACTATCTCACGAATCTCCTGCACCGTCAGTTTCGCCATACTAACCGAAGTCTTCGTCGTCAGCGACCGGCTTCATAACATCGATGCCGAGTGCTTTGAGATTATCTTCAGAGCCGAGCGCATGACCGACCGAGAAGTGCTTAAGCGTATTACCGCCGCCAGTCTTGGTTTCCTTGGTGTACTCGATGCGAACGATCGAGCCGGTAGGAATATCACGGAGCTTCTTCTGAAGTAATTGTGGGGCGAAGAACGGAACGATGCCGTCCTTGGTGCGAATTTCGTAGACGTGGCCGATACCGTTTGCGGTGTTGCGCTTCTCATGATTTACAAGAAGACCTTCAACAACTGTGCCAATCTCTTTCCACTTAACGAGTTCGCCTGACTCTACGCTTGTATAGTCGATAGACATAATTTTATTATTAACTAATAACTAATAATCAATTTGTGTGCGCACTCCCCAGACCAATGGCGGTCTCATCCTTGCGGACTATCTGGAAAGAAGTACTCTCTTGGTGTCAACCGCGCCCCTTTCATTCGTAAGATGATACTTACGCGGCAACCTTCCAATACCCTAACTTCTATTTTTTCACTGACGAAAGTGGCTACTGATGACCACCGTATGTCGCGCCAGCGTCCTCCCTTTGTATATGCCCCGCATTTCTGCGTGACAAACCATTGCCGTCGGGAGAGTACGCACACAAATTGTCAAAGAACATTCAGACTCGCATACGAAGTCTGAAAAAATTGCGCACCGTTACTGTGCAATTTTTTCAGGTTTCGGCCGCCAACCCGAAGGCATCTTCTGTACGGTACGGTTAACCCATGAGCGTTCGAGTTTCATGATCCACGCGATGTCTCCTCCGGAGTACCCTTCGCAGGACAACTGCCAAATCACTTCGTTCCGTTTCCGGTACAAGTACTGTTTTGATGTTCCAATTTGCATAATTTTGATTTTGACGGGGATTTGTCCACAGGTCGACCCTTACAAAACAGTATAGTGGAGTTATGATGAAATAAGCAACAAAACGGTGTGGATAAAAACTCCCCGAAGTTGCTTGGTCGAAACCCGTTAGTTCATTACTCATCAGTATAACGTACGAATCTATGGACGATCAGAATACAGCACAACCAGTTGAGGAAACCGCTACCGCACCCGCAACGCCAGTCGTTGAGGAAGCAGTACCGGAGACCGCAGCGGGCGGTGAAGGTCAACCGCCAGAGGGCGGTGCAGCGGGTGAGACCGCAACTTCGGCAGCAGGAGCAGAATAGCTCCTATATAGAGTCCGTACGTTCCGGGTGCGGACTCCATTATGGGAACTAAAACAACGCAATTTCCACCATACGTTTTGGACTGGCTGCACGCGCGCGGCATTTCTGATGACGTGTTGGATGAAGCGCGCATCTCATGGCGCGAAAGAAACGGCAGTGGCCAGATCGTCATTCCTGTTTTCGATTCACGCGGGCGAGAAGTATATTCAAAGTATCGTCGCGACCCAAACTCAACCGAAGGCCCGAAATATAAGTACGACCAGTTTGCAAAGGCGCTTCTCTACAATCTTCACCGTGTCAAAGACGACGGTTCTCCTATCTATGTTGTCGAAGGAGAATTCGATGCTTTACTTTTGAACTCGATCGGTCTCAATGCGGTGTCCTCGACCGGTGGATCACAAACATTTCCTGCGGCGTGGGCGGGGTATTTTGCTAATCGCAGTGTCTATATCTGCTATGACGCAGACGGTGCAGGTGTGTGCGGAGCATTCAAAGTACAGGAAGTCCTTCCACAGGCAGGCATCGTTTTTTTGAATCCGAATGAATTTTCAGGGAAGGATGTTACCGACTATATACAGGAACGCGGTTACGCTGATTTCCAAAGCGCGGTCATGAATGCGCGGAAATATGTAATACCGAAACGCTTCGCTGAAATTCCGCTCGAAAAAAAAGAGTTGAGTGATGCCTCACATAAAATTCGCAACCTTCAACAAGAAATTATTTTTGAGAGACGCGACCTGATGGGGAAACGCAACGCGTGGTTTGGCCCTATCGATGACTATAGCGAGATACTTGCCAAACGTCTTGAAGAAGTCGAGCGTATGAAAGTGTCATTCGACCGGGGCGCCGTTGAGGGGGACAGCCGTGTCGACAAAGCGAAGGCTGTCCCTATTACAAGCCTCGTCAAATTCAATCATCAATGGTATGCGCCATGCCTATGGCATTCAGAGAAAACGCCATCGATGAAATATAATAAGCCGGACAGCGCGTGGCCGAATACGGTTAAGTGTTTCGGATGCGGACAGATGGGTGATGCCATTGATGTTGTGATGAAGATGCACAACCTGTCTTTTAAAGAGGCAATCAGTTTCCTATTACACACATGAAACACACCGTACGAGTCATCACCAAAGACACCCGCGAGGTCATTACGGCCGGTGTGCCGCACTGCGTCTTATCCCAGAACGGATCTATTTTTCTTCTTAACGCCACCGGTGATTATGCAAACGTCACCGACCGTGTATGGGTCGACTATTCAATAGGGCAACAGGATATCCACGGAAAAGAGGTGTACGAAAACGATATCGTCATCGCAACCGTTGCCATCAGGATGCTACAGGAATGGGAATCACACGTTGAGACCCACGGTATCATCACCTATAACCCAGAGTTCGCTGCCTACGACCTGAATATCATCGGCAGAAAGGTACCGGAAATCGGTACCGTCGGCCGATGGAAGGTGTCGCAGGTCGTCGGCAACGCACATCAACATCTGCAATTAGTCCACCGCATTCAGGTCGAAAGCGGACAGATTAAAGAGGACACAAACATCACATCAACATGAAAACAGACATCGAACGATTGACAAAACAGTTCTACAAACTCGTCGCCGAAATAAAGGCGACGCCGCAGGATAATGTGTACCGTTTCACCCTCCTCAAGAAGAAGATGGAGAGGTGCGCGGCAAAACTGCGCCCTCTTCTTGAGGCAAAAGAAAAACATGACAAATAATTCATTACTCCGAACGCCCTTCGATATTTTTTGCTGCCCCTTGCGTTGTGGGCGGCACTCTTCGAGGGGCGTTCAGAGTAATGAATCTGCTCTATAAAAACGGTGATGGAAAAAGACTACACAACAATTCAGCGATTCGAAGACCTCCAAGGTGTCTTTGACGAACACCTGCTTTGGGCTGACCGGCAGGTTATTCGTCTCGTGACTGCGGCGGTCATCGGGAATCAGCTTGATGCTGACCCTGTGTGGATCCTTGTGGTCGCGGCATCCTCCGGTGGAAAGACCGAAATTATTTCTTCACTGAACGACATAAAAATCGGCGGCAATCAAACCATCTGGCCTATTTCAGACCTCACGCGGAACGCATTTGTCTCCGGTATGCGCGGTTCCGGCGGAAAGGAGACGTCGCTTCTTTTCCAAATTCCGTACGGAGGCATCATGACATTCAAAGACTTTACGTCCATCCTCTCGAAGAATCGTGACGATCAGCAGGAAATCATGGGCCAGTTACGCGAAATTTACGACGGCGAATACGAGAAGCGTGTCGGTACCGGAGATGAGTTGAAGTGGAAAGGGAAGATCGGCGCCATCGCAGGCTCCACCGGTGTCATCTACGAACACCTTGAGCGTATGAGCGCCATGGGTGACAGATTCATGATGTACAACATGAAACAGCCTCCGCGTAAGGATGTTGCTCGTTTGATTTTTGCAAACCAAGATGCGGGCATTTCAAAGACGACGATGCGCGACAAGAACAAGGCAGCGATGTCTGCGTACGTCAACTACATTGTAAAAAATATGAAAGAGGAACACGTCAAACTTTCACCGGTGATGCGTGAAGAGATTTTGATGGTTGCCGACTTCTGCACCGCAGTCCGCTCCGGTGTCATCACCGACGAGCGTAAGGGCCACATTAAGTTCGTTCCTGAACAGGAGATGCCGATGCGCATGATGGAGCAGTTGCTCTCACTCTCAAACGCATTCATCGCGATGGACGCGACCGAACCGCAGGGTAATAAAAATGCAGAGAAGGGTATTATCAAACCAGACGATCTAAAACTCCTCTATAAGGTCGCTTTCGACTCAATCCCCATCAAGCGCCGTATGGCCCTACAACTCCTCACCCGACACAAGGGAGGTATCACTACCGCGGGCCTTGCGACCGCTGTAGGCTACCAGACCCCTGTGGTTGGTCAATGGCTCGCCGAGTTGAACGCCCTCGGAGTCTGCGACCGTGAGAAGAGCGCCGGCCCACAGGGAGACCTCTGGATTCTCAAGGATCAGGCACGGGCGGTTATGACTCGCTTCCACGACATTAAGGTGGAGGATGATCAGCTTCGCGACGATAAGGCAGACTCGGAGGCGAAGGACGATGAGGAGTCGTGGCTTTCGGGTGCGATGCACGAGATGGATGGAATTGATAGTGAAGCGGCCGACTCATTCGGATAATATGCAGGCGCTTTGGGTTCCAATACAGGAGTTTGAAGAGTACTACCACATCAGTGATGGTGGTGATATAAAGAGTTTTAAGAAAAAGGAACCACGCGTTCTCAAGAAAGAAAATCATTATCGAGGGTACCAACGCATCATGCTTTGTAAGGGCGGGAAGCGGTACAAACTCTTTGTGCATCGCATCGTTGCCTCTGCATTCATCCCGAATCCTGCCGCACACCCGATTGTGAATCACAAAGACGGAGACAAAATGAATAACAAACTGGAAAATCTTGAGTGGGTCGACGCCAAAGAAAACTCGGCCCACTACCAAAAATACCTGAAAAAACAAAATGACGACTTCTAACGTACACTACAGCAGTAAAACCCCCGAATGGGCGACCCCACAGTCGGTGTTTGACTCTTTGAATAAAGAATTTAAGTTCACACTCGATCCGGCAGCCACAAAACAGAATGCAAAATGCAAAAAATTCTTCACAGTAAAGGAGGATGGATTGAAACAATCGTGGCTCGGTGAGCGAGTATTTTGCAATCCGCCTTACGGCCGTGTCATTGGTGATTGGGTCAAAAAATGTGCGGGGGGGGTGCTGCGCTTACGGTTGCTTTACTTCCTGCTCGTACCGATACACGTTGGTTTCACGAATTCATTTACAACAAATCAGAAATTCGCTTTATTCGCGGACGAATCAAATTTGGCGACGCAAAGAATTCTGCTCCGTTCCCTAGTATGATCGTAATTTGGAATAAAAAATGAAAAAGAAAATTCTCGACGTGTGTTGCGGCGGCCGGATGTTCTGGTTCAATAAAAAGCATCCAAACGCACTCTATATCGATAACCGCAAAGTGCGGCCGCAAAAATTAGCAAATCGCCAAAATTTTTCCGTGCAACCTGATGAAATGGGTGACTTCAGAAAACTACGTTTTCGTACCGGAACTTTTTCGCTCGTTGTCTTTGACCCGCCGCACATTAAAAGAAACGGGAAGACCGGTTGGATGGCAAAAAAATACGGCAAGTTGAACAAAAAAACATGGAAAAGCGATATAAAGAAGGGATTTTCAGAGTGTTTTAGGGTATTGAAGCCTGACGGTGTACTCATCTTTAAGTGGAGCGAACACGAAATTCCTTTGAAAGAGGTACTCTCGCTTACTGTTCGGCAGCCCCTATTCGGTCATACGAGTGGCGGTCGTGGTGGCAAGACTCATTGGATCGCATTTATGAAACTATGAAGCCATACACACATCAGCAAAAGTTGTGGGACGAAAAACCAAAAAAGACACTTCTCTGTTGGGATACGGGAACCGGAAAGACGGTCGGCGCCCTCGGCCTTGTCAACATACACTGCAACACCGCAATGGTGGTATGTCCGAAGGCACTGAAAGAAAAATGGAAGCGCGACACCATCGCATTTCTTGGAGAAAAAGGATACCCCCGCGTCATTTTTGTAACCAAGGAAGAGTTTCGCCGTGACTGGAATAAACTCCCCGCGGTCGACGGTCTCATCGTTGACGAGGCCCACTACTTTGCCGGTATGAAAAGCCAGATGCACAAAAGTCTCGTCAAATATATCAGTAAACACAACCCGGAGGTCATCATTCTTGCGACCGCAACCCCCTACATGTCGACACCGTGGAATATCTATGCGCTCGCAAAAATTCTCGGTAAGGTATGGTCGTACATCAAATTCAAACACGCCTTTTTTGATGAGGCGTTCATCTATAACCGCACCGTCCCCGTCGTTAAAAAGGGTATTGAAAAGGAGATTGCCGCCCTCGTCGACAAACTCGGCTCCACCGTTCACATCAATGAATGTGCCGACATCCCCGATCAGATTTTTGAGACCGAGAAATTCGAACCGACTAAGGAGCAGGAAAAGAGAAAGGAGACCGCCGCTTTAGAGGATCCTAACCCTGTCGTCCGCTTCACCAAGTACCACCAGATAGAGAACGGTACTCTTAAGGGCGATGAATTCGTTCCGCACGAATTTTTCGACAATCCGAAGGAAGAGTACATTCTCACGATGGCGGAGGGGAACGCGAAGATTGCCGTTTTCTGCCGCTACAACCTACAGATCGACCGCCTCAAGGAGAGGTTGAAAGAGGAGAAAAAGAAGGTTTACGTCATTCGCGGGGACACAAAAAACCGCGATCAGGTGGTGCAGGATGCTGAAGCGTCCGACAACTGCGTCGTTCTCATCAACGCCGCCTGCTCCGAGGGCTACGAACTTCCTTCTTTCGGCGTCATTCTCTTCGCTTCGTTATCCTTCTCGTATAAGGATTACAAGCAGGGGTGCGGACGGTTTCTCCGGCTCAACCGGCTCAAGAAGAATGTCTATATCCACCTCGTCTCCGGAGAGATCGACGAGGCGGTCTTCGGCGCCATCATGCGCAAACAGGACTTCAGTATGGAGATCTATTCCCGTGATAAGATAGGGGGAACGGTGGAACTCTCTGATGAAGAAACGAGAGGCAACTTTTCAATCGAAGTTTAATCGCTTTCTCAAGCATAAATTCCTCAAAGAGAACGGTGGAAGGTCTTTTGTATTTGAATTGAAACACGCCAACGGCGCACCGCTCCCCTATTCCGCAGTCCTCCCGCATCAACGGGACGCACTCAAAGCCGCCAAGAATGGCGGTCTCGTCTATAAAATCCCCGATGATTCGCGCGGATACAAACCATTCGATTGCTTCGCACTGTCATCGATCGAAGCATACGTCGTCATCCTGTACCGACACACCTTTTATATGATCGACATCGATCGGTTCCTTGTGAAAGAAATGCTGTCAAAACAGAAGTCGCTCTCCGAAGAGGACGCTAAAAATTCTGCCGTATATGAATTTACTTTTGCACACCGCTCTTCAGCGAAAAAATCTTAAACTGTTTGATGCACTCTTTGCAGACCTTGCCCTTGTGCTTTTTTTTGTCGTATTCCTCCGGTTCAAATTTCCTGCTTTTGCTTATTCCCCACGGCGTTTTACTCTCCTGATCACAAAAGGTATCCAAATAAAAATCTTGCAGCTTGTCGACAGATGATCCCCACCGCTTATTAAAAATGATGCAGTAGGAATCTTCCTTCTGGTACCATTGACGCGTGTTGATTATTTGAGGTTTAGCCATCACCGTTTGAGATAGTAATTGAGCCAGTGTTCGACCGTATACGCAAGATCCTCTCCCATGGCGACGTTATCTTTGACCCATTGCAGATAGTCCGGGGGCGCGATTCCGAAGGGTTGTTCCTTGTATTTTCCGAACGGCCATTTCTTCATCATAATCGGGGTTGCAGAAATTTTTATCATTTCTTCGACTGAAATCTCCTGTGTTTTCTGGTAGTGATTGAAAAGTGCCTCAAGAACGAGGACGTCGCCCCATGCGTCGTGCGGGGTTCCTTCCACTTCGAGTTCGTAGTGGTAGCGCAAGTACTGCAGATTCTGCTTCGGCAGCGCGCCCACAGTGTCGAAGTGGTGTGTAAGTCGGTAGGTGCAGATGACGTTCGAGAGCGCGATTCCTTCGCGCGCGAAATAGCCGACGTCGAATATCGCGTTGTGCGCGACGTGAATGAGGTCGGGATCCTCCATCACCTCCTTCACGAGTGCGTAATCGTCGCTCTCCTTGAAGGCGGGTTTCGTTGCAACCATCTTCGGAGTAATGTGACAGACCGCCTGCGCCTCTATAGATATAGGAAGTGGTGGTTTGAAAAGCTCATTAAACTCGTGAGTCTTCGACCTGAAAGCCACCTGCACAAGGCGGTCTTCAGGGCCGATGCCGGTCGTTTCCAAATCGAAGAATACGAAGTCTTTCATACGGCGAATTTATTTTGCTCTTCTAATATAGGCTGTCCGCAGTCGGGAAACGTACAGTAAAAAACCTCTTTCAGTAGCGCATTCAGCTTCGGATTCTTAATGTCGAAACGAACCATCTCATCCGAAAGGCGGCGCTTGCACGAACCACAGGTGTAGGATTTAGTAATCATATCATACGTCGTACCGTTGACGAACGTATAATACTTTCCTGTCTGCATGTAGTGAATCTGGCTCATACTATTTGTATCGACTCGTGAAATCGCCGGTCAGCGCACCATCTGACATACGCGGGTGTCCAATAAGGTGCCACACAAACATCGGTACAAATCTCTTCCACCGTCGATCGCGGAATTTATGGCTTTGAGAAAAAAGGGGCGCACCATCACCGTAAGTTTTTTTCATATTGGAAACGTGCGAAGAAACACATTGTCTTGGTCGCACTCAAATTTAGTGTGAGCGAGAGCGTCAACCATATTATCCAATCGTTTCAACGAAGGGTTTTCAGGTACCTGTTGTGTCACACCACAGTTAGCACATTCAAGTTTAACGGCCATACTATTTCATCTTCACGATTAGATTCATCTTCGCCAACTCACACGCGTGAACGTCGTCGAAGCAGATGTCGACCTCTTCTTCACACGCGGTCTTGTCATAGCATCGGTCGACATACCGCTCAAGGCCATACCGACGCACGGTCTGCTCGGCCCAATCCTTACCTCCCCCGCTCCACACAATGATGCGGGTATTCTTCATCTTTTTTGAAAGAATTTGCATCAGCAAAATCACTTCGAGATTCACCGACGATGGAGGACGCAGGTGTGTGGGCGTCAGTGGTGGTATACCCTCGTTATTGAGGATGGTACCGTCGACGTCGAATGCGATGACAATTTCTTTCATATATTTAGCAGGCGCCCCCGCCACCTCCTCTTAAATCTTTAAATGGATGAGATGGCGGACACCCGTCTCCATGGGGACAGAACCGGAAGAGCCAACCGAAAAAATGGTAGATTTTTTTCATAGAGTTTCCTTTTTAGGTTTGTAGGGAACACGAACCTTGAATATCTCATCTCCTTCCGCAGAGTCTCTACTCTCATAGAGAATGACGTATGGCACCTTACCAGAATAGTAATTCACACCAAGGTAAAATTCCTTTTCAGTTTCCGCACCTTCCAATATCAATTCTTTTTCGTTATTTGTGTTTGAATCAATCATATTATTTTTTAGACCACTTTTTACAGAGCTTCATGTGTCCCGCGTACGCATCAGTTGCGGTGTTGTAACCCTCCATGTCTAATTCGCCACTCGTCATTTTCCACGGACAGCATTTGTATTTTGCGTCTGCCGTCTTTTCTTTCACCGCCCTAAACACCATCGTCTCGTAAGTGCGCGACATGCCAAGTTCAGTAAAGCCAAACTTTTTATGATATGCCGCGTCGAAATAGTCTCCCTTCAAGTGAAGGTTCGCTTGGTACCACTTCTTGTCGTGAATCTCTGCGTGAATGCGGCGCACTGCCTGATCGGGCCAGTACTCACCAACCGTCGACACAATATATTTACCGACACGCGTGTTGAGGTGAAAACGACAGTCGTTGCCGACAATGAGATGCCCCGCATGTGGCATCCAGACCCATTTCTCCTTTGGCACCGTTTTTTTATTCATATTTGAACCACTTGTAGTATTCCATCTGCTCGTCGCCCGCGTGAATTACGAGGAGCGGAAGGCCGTTTTTAATACGCCACCAATTCATAAAGATGCGACCTGTACGTCCGTTGCCATCTTCAAATGGATGAATTCTCTCATACTGAACGTGTAAGTTTTTCGATCGCTCTTCGAGGATTTCAGGACTCATGTTTTCGAACGTCATGTTCATTGCTTCGATCCAGTCTTCGATCGCGTATCCAACTGAAGCGGAATTCAACGCTTTGTTTCCTCCAATATAGACATCAACATTTCGAAGCATCCCTCGACCGCCCATGCCAACAATCCTGTGATCATCCCATGCCTCCGGCGGTTCCATCAGGAATGCGTGGGTACGAAGCACGTCGTTGAGGGAAAGTGAGGAACGGCCGTTTATATAATTCCACGCCTCGATCGAAGCGTTGAGACAAACCTCACCGAATTTTCCTTCAATCCGGTTCGACTCATCTAAGAAAATTATTTCGTCTCGTTCCATATTATTCTGGTTCGTCTGCTTCTATTACACACCCACACGAACATCGGGAGTGTTCGAATTTACAACCACCATCAATGCGGCACGAGCAATCACACCCGCAATCCGCACAGGCATCGTCGGCTTCTCGTTCCATTATTTCGTCTAAGCCCATATACCGTTTTTAGACAACAAAGAACCCGTGAGGGTTCCGTGTCGCACAGCTTTTCGCTGATTTCCCATACCTATACTAGCAAGAACAGACGCCATTCCAAATGCCTGTTTTCTCTCATTCTGCTTCGTCCACTCCCACACTTTTTCCAACCAACTGACACGGTATTTCTGACCCTTCTTTTGGCGACCGTCGCGCTCTTCCATATATCCAAGGATTTCAAGGGTACGAAAACATCCTTCAATCTCACGTCCTACACCATGCAATTTAACAGTAAAGAAAAGCCACCCCCGAATCATTGTCAGCCAGAAAAGCAACTCTGCAAATTCTGTCGCGACTAAAAGTACCGGGCTGTCAAACCACACACGCGCCGTAAGAGAGAGGAGAAACGTGATGACGGCACAGGTTTCAAGGAAGCGGGAACGTGAAGAGAGGGCCAACTGGCGATCTCCCTCAACAAACAGCGCGTCAATATACTTACTTAACTCACTCACCTTGAACTCGGCTTCCTGCCGACGCATTGACTGCTCCTCTTGCGTCATTTCCTTCATATTTATTCGTCGGTTTTCAAACTGTCTGCAGTTGATTTTGCGAACTCCGCTGCCTTTCTGGTCGGATATACATCAAGAATTTCCTGCTTCATACTCGGCATTGGTTTGCCCTCTTCAAAATGATACGCATCGCTGCCGTATCCGAGCCGCCCCATCGACCGGGCGGTCGACGATACTATCTTCGCAAAGAATTCTGAAGCCTCGTGCAACTTGTCGAAATAGAAATCGGCGCTGCCTATCTCTACAACGAAGAATGTTTTTTTGACTTTATCAATTCCATCCATACACCGTTTATTATTTATCTGTTAAATCCAACCAAGTATTCTAAGGGCAAGCGGCACAACTAGCAACGCGCCGATCAAAGAATAAATCCACGTCTTATATGAGTAAGGATCCCTCTCTGTCCCGAAAACGAGCGGCATGAATAAAATGTCGATCACTTTCAAACCAAGAACAAACACAGCGAGGATAGTAAGAAGGGTATCCATATTATTTTTTCTTCTTCGGTTCTGGATTCACGTTACCGAGCTTGACGAAGCGATCTTCTGAACCTGTCGCGTCAATAAAATCGCAATCAGGTGCCGCATTTTTTCTGTACCATCGTAAACTCCTACACTGTTCGAGACGAACCAAGTCTCGCGGTGAAGGCTTAAAGTTCTTTCCATCTCTACTAACACTCATTGAAACAGAAAAACCGGAACCATTGACTCCTTTTACAGAATAAGGCCTCTCTCCTTCTATACTTCTCACAAGTGCATAGCGTTCCTGATATACAGGAACCGAAACCATCAACTCTGACATAACGGGAACTCCCGTCTCAAACTCTACACGAACCCCAATACTACTTCTCTCGATTCCGCGAACACGGATGTCGACACCCCCAATCTCACGATTGAGATGATTGATGCAGTTAGTGGCCCACTTCTTGAAACTCATACTTTAATAGGTTAATTCCTCCACCTTATAATCAGTGCCACCATCCTTGCGAAGTTTTTCAACGTCTTCGCGGTTCGGATAATACTGGTTTCGAATCAGGGCGTCACTCATTTGAGAGAGTGGCACTTCCTGTTTCAGCGCGCGCTTCTTGTGGAAGTTATAGAAGACGCACACCTGCTTCCCTCCGTCGCGTTCGACAACACGACCACCGAGAGCATTGCAAATCTGAATTCCGATACCGGAGCCAGACTCCTCACTATCATCTGCCTTCGACGATTTTTTAATCGTATAGGCAGGAAACACTCGTGCATGGAGTTCACGGATGCCCGTAAACACCACCGACGAATCGCTTTCGTACCCACGCGCCTCGCGTATTTCAGTGATCATCTCACTGATACGTTCCGGGGGGCGTACAGTCAGCGTCTTTGTGCGTTTTCTGGTACCGCTTTTAGCCATACAGATTGAGTATATTAGATGTTAATGAATAAGCAACGAAATGGTGTGGATAAAACGGGCGCAAAGTGCGTCCGTTAGCACCGCCTAGTCATTTCCCCTTATTTTGCGCCAAACTACTGTGACAATCAGGAACAGTACCACGCCGATTGACGCGCCAATTCCTCCATAGATGGCGTAGCCCACGAGTCCGAAGACCAACCATCCGATCCATTCGAATCGTTCCATAAATTACTATGTAATTAAGTTTTCCCTTATTTTAAGTTTGATAAATCTATCACGCCGAGAGGGACGGCCGCTTAACTAACGTACGGCACCGTCGGCTTTTTGAAGGATGTTTCGTATATAAATGCAGCGAGACGCTTTGTATCAAGCTCTCCGGCATCATTAGTGATGTGTTTCACTATACGTTTTATTTCTTCTTCTTCCGTTGACCAAAACATATTTTTTATTTTCGTTACACGCGTTCGACTATCTCGCGCGGTTAGGTAAAAAGACGGGAATACGGGGGCCGGTACCCGTCGGGATGATCCCGATAAACACCATACTGCCACCGGCACCAATTTTTGAAACTTTCATCAGGACGGATCGCGCCATGCAAAAAGGCTTCCGCATAGGCGACGTGTAGCTCGCTCAACAGAATTTTTTCATCCGTGTGAGACTCGAACCATCTTTTAAATGAAAGTTTTTGCATTTATGCGTTATCGTGATCGATAATTTCTACCTCAATATCGGGTGTCAACTGTGATGTGCATTCTGCTACGCCGCCTCGAACCTCAATCACCACCTTTCGTGGGTGTTGCTCGCGAATCCAAGTAACGAACGCTCCCCATTGTTTTTCTACGAACGCAAGCATCTCTACAAAAGAGGCACCATCCTCCATGTGGATGCGGTGCTTGTAGTATGCGCGGACACTTTCTTCGAATGTCATTTTTTTTTTAGTTAAGGGTTAATAAGAGGGTATGAATCAGGGCTTACGACCTTTGCCCTTATGTGACTCCCGCCCCCTATGTTTGCCCTTATATTGAGGCCGCACTTTTTATTTTCCAATAAAAAAACCGGCTCGCGCGTGCGTAACTGCCGGTTTCTTTTCCCCGTCTGATTTTATTGCGGGGTTTCTTAACCTTAATCTAGCCACTTCCGGCCACCTTCGGGCCGGTACAATTTGTCCTTTTCTCTGCGGAACTGCTTGACAATCTTCCCGTCAATCCATAGCGTCCACTGATCTATTTTCCAATTTCCGCGCGCGTCCGGCGATAGTTTTTCATGCGTGATTTTTACGTCCGCAATCTGCCTATTATCCATAGCGTCGCCCACGATCGCCCTAAACTGAAGATTACTATTCGCGCCCTGCGTTTTCTGCGTGCGCTCACTCGTGATGTAAGAGTATATCCGCATACGATTTATTTTCCGTCTGCATTAATACAACCACACCGGCCATCTTCGTCCTGATCTTTGAAACACACTCCGCAAAATTTGCGATTCAGTGCGTCCGCGATCTCTTCTTTTATGGCCTCTTCAGCACTTGCGAGGATACCGCCCTCTAGGGCCTCCGTCGCTTGTATTTGTATAATGCGCTCGTATTCTTCTACTCCCTCCCACAGTCCGCGATCGCCTGAAGAGTACTCGGACAATTCATCTATACACTGCATGGCCTCAATTAAAGCCGATGTATTGTTATAAATGAAATGGCCGTCCGCGTACTCCCATGCCCGATTAACGATATCGTCGCTTTGGTATAGCTCGTCGTAAATTTCTTTTACCGCGTCGCTATCCGCGTCGTACTCGTCGCCCTCTTTTAGGGCCTCTCGCACCCCGTCCTCGTTGTTTTCGCGGTATTGTTTCACACCCACCGCGATCTCATCGGACAAGTCGCCGGCGATATCTTTTCCCATACCTTCGGCTTGCGCTCGCCAATCCATAGGCTCCTTATGTTCGGACGTATTGAACAAGTGACGCATGGCGCTGTAGCCCTGCTCTATCTCGTTTTTACACGCTTCAATGAACTGATCGCTTGCGCGCTCTTCGGCTTGTAGCCGTGCCTCTCCTAGGCTCTCGGCTTCAATCTCAAACGTGCGCGCGTACTCCACTACAACTTTATAAGTAGCTTTTTTCTGCATATTCTTTTGTCAATGAACGCACGCGCACGCTCGCGCGTCGGGAGTAACGTACCCCCGCTATACCGGCTTAAACGTTTAAGCCGGTATAGCGGACGCGCGTTACCACGCACCGCCGAACAATGCCACCACCAACAGAAACCCTATCAGCGCTCCCAAATGATGAAGATTCTTTTTTAGTTTAGGATTCATGTTATTTGTAATTTAATACTTTCTCATCTTCACATACGAGCCACCGTAACCCGTCGTATACCCATAGCGTAAACACCCAATTTTCTAAACAGTCGGCGATTGTCCACCCCTTCAGCGTTGTATCCTCGTACCCGTCCATGTCGGCCCATTCGCGAAACTGATTTTTTAACTCCTCTTCACCCTCAAAAATACGACCGGCGCCGAACCTTGCACCTTGCCCGTCCTCAATCGTGAAGTATTTTTTATCCTCGTGTAGTACGATCATATATTTTAATCAATCCAAAACGTCCCACACACCCCGCATTTATTCCCGCATGGAAACTCATTGCGATATGGCGTATCGGCGTGCCTGTTAATGTTCATGTCTCCGAACGTGCATATTTTCGTTTGCTCCCATTTCCGCGTTAACCTTTCCTCACGCTTCGCGCTCTCGCTCACTTCGGGTATCACAATAGCAACATCGTCCGCGAGGGTACCGGCCTTGGCGCGCGATATTTCCGCGTCATCAAAGCTCACCTGTCCGGCTATTTCATTCCATGAGTAACCGTTACCCTTCGCGCGATCTAAGCGCACACACTCAAGAAATGCGCTTCGTGGGATTGCGATCTTAAATATCGCATTGTCCCCTAACCAGTTACTACCTTGCCCGCGATCCACGGTACCAAAATAGGCCCCGTCAATAATGATCACATCCTCAATTTCCCGATCCTTACCGTGTAAAACTTCCACGGCCGTTTCCGGATCAAGATAAAAATAAAACTGCGCCGGCGCGCTATAAAAGCTCTCATTTATAACGCTTACGATCTCCTTTTTCTGCGCCTCCGTGCGCGCGTACTTCTTAGTCAACACTTCCAAACTCTCCTTATCGTTCACCTCCGCATAGTCCGGCGTTTCAACATAGAACAGCTTTCTGCCCGTATTTTTCAGCATTGCGCGGGCCGGATCGCTCGTATTGCTAGAATACAGAAAATCCCGCATTTTTTCCTCTACCTCATCACTCAATTCGTCGGCTTCAACTTCACGACGATATTTTTCTGTTATGTTATGCACCTCGTCGGACTCGGCGTCTCCAAACCATTCCATTTCACTCTCACGATAACCTTCGGCTAGGTATTTCTGTAGTGCCTCTAAATTTTCATCAAAGCTATCCCGATAATCTATATATACAAGATCAACCCCATTAGGGTACTCGTCGCGCAACCAATTAAGCGCATGGATCACATCATCTTGTATTTTCACTGCTTTTGTGCGTTTTTCCGTTTTCATATTTCTATACTACGCTTTTAATATGCGCGATCTTTAAAACGGCCGTGATCGCTTCACTGAACGTTTTCCCGTGCGCTATATAGCCTCCCGTGCCTCCGCGATACTTAGGCGCGCGCATGAGCGCGACATATGAACCTGCAACTTTTTGAACGATCATATTGCTATTTACAAGTTATGTGTTCTGGATAATTGATACAGTATTCACCCGTAACGCTCTGCAATGCGATCATTGCAAGCGGTACTAAGGCGAGCATTGCAATGGCGAGCGAGACACCCGCCACGATCTGAAGGCCCTTGAAAATGACCCTAGCCCGAACGCGGGCCACAGTATTACTCTCTTCTAGTGCGAGGATGACGGCCGTTTTCACTCCCGAAAACTGTACCACGTTCTCACTTTTTATATTTGTCATTGTGCGTTTTTAGTTTTATAATGCTGAAATAATGGCGTTTTTCGGTAAGACAATATATGTATCACCGTACGCTCTCTGGTAGTATAGGCGTACTTGCATAGTAAGTCAAGCGTATATACAGAAAGAGTACCAAAATAGTGGATAAAAACACCAATACAATACATATTTTAAACAATGTCAATAGTATACGGCTCAACAAAGCCATATTTTAACACTCAAACGGCCGACATTTGACGCATAGGATAGGCCATATAAAAAAAATAAATCTTTTTTTCTTACTAATTTAAATACAATATCCCATTTTTGAAGCTAGCTCACTTTTAGTAATCAGAAAAGAAAAAAAATATATATGTCTTTATAGGCCCCTCTCCCCCTTTTGGCGTTTTTTACCCTGTTTGACAAGATCGCCCGAAACGCGGAAAGCACCCCCAAAACACACTAAACGGCTATATTGAGCCATATAATACTTCATACAATGTTATATTGTACGCACTAGCCCTATAATAGCCATAATATAAGCCATTATCAGACCCCACCGATACCCCCGACACCGCCCACCCACGGAAGGAAAAAATACCGTTTGGGAGGTCACATCAGATCGCGGGTCGTTTTCGGTACCCCGGCACCCAAGGGAGGGGGTGGGTACCTTGTACGGGAGAATCCACAAAAATTTTTCCAGAAAATTTGACAGGGTTCACTACATCGTATATTATACGAAGTATGGATACAGAACGAACGGTGAGCGACTTTTTGTCGCAACTTCAAAAGGAGGGGTACTCTCCACACACGATTAAAAATTATCAGCGCGGCCTCGATACCTTCCTGAAAAAATTTAAGGGAGACGTCACACTAAAAAATATCGAAGCGGCCCTCCTCCCCACTCGCTCAAACGGCAGTCTCTCCCACAAGTCCAAGAACATCGTCATCATCCCCGTGCGTCGATGGGTCGCGTTTCTCAATGAGAAGCACGGCACGGCCATTCCCGTCGAGCAGATCAAGACCGAGCGCAATCGAAATGGTCGCAAGAAACTCGACCTCCCCGAAAAGGAAGAGGTGCGCGCCTACTTAAGTTTCAGAGACACTCCACTGTCTGACGTTGTGGTAAATCTCCTCTTCGATACCGGGCTTCGACTGTCTGAATTGATGGCACTCAAAGTTGGAGATGTGCGCGAGCGATTCTCTATGGTCGGGAAAGGAAATAAGCAGCGCCCGGTCTACTGCACCGCGAAAGTTGTTGCTCTGGTCAACGTGTATGTGAAGACTAATAAGCTCGAACAGGGACAGCCGTTATTCCCGTACTCAAATCGGTGGATACAGCAGTTGCTCGAAGAGCGACAGGTACGGTCTGGGGTTCGCAAAAATATCACCGCACACACCCTGCGCCACCTCTATGCCGTGAACATGTTGCAGAATGGTGCCTCACTGCGCGCCATCCAAGAACTCCTTGGCCATTCGTCGATATTGACCACGCAGATTTATACGACCGTGACCGATCAGCACCTTGACCAAACATATAAACAGTTCCACAAAAGGTAGATGACCGTTTGGTGTACACTAGGTGTATGGGAAGACCACGAAAAAAACCCGCCGTTTCCGAAGAATCAAATGTAATTGATTCCGGCATTTCGATTGTGGGTCAAATCCCGGTAGAAGAGGTTCCCCGCCCCCTTTCTCTTGAGGCCCCGGTAGGGCAGGCGCTCCCCTCCCCTACCGAGCGGGAGGGTGCCGATTTTGACTCCGAGGACGATATTTTGGAGCGGGAGGGGGCGCTCTTGGAAAAGCAGGTGGCGGAATTTTTTCAGCCGGAAGCGCTGCGTAAGATTAAGCGTGTGTGCTACTACATTTCGAAAGTGGGACTTGATTTTAACGAGGCGTGCATGATTTCAAGGGTCGCAGAAAGTGAGTATCGGCAGTGGATGGTGATGAGTCCGGCGCTCACCGAGTTGATGTCAATCAAGGAGTTGGAATACAAGGCGGCATTGATGATGACACTTGGTGCCAAGGCGCGCATGACTGGTGGCGACAAGATCGCACAGTGGCTGTTGCAGGCGAAAGGGTATGGGCCGAAGAAGGGGACGGGCGGCGATGGCGACGGCGATGATCTCATCGCAGCGGGTATTGAGTTTGTGCGCAAAAATGGGGATTCGAATTCGTTGGTTTCCGAAACGTCGGGTCGGGCGTTTGTGGTAAGGAAGACCAAGGAGACGACGACGGATATGCTGCGCGGTCTGTTAGCATAGAAACATGACAACGGGAGTGATGTGTCTGTGTATTGGGCCTCGTAAAAGAAACCACGGCTTATGCGTAAAGTGCGAATTGATGGTGATGAACATGTTCGATCAGTCCGGCGGGAAAACATTCGTCGGAACCAATCGAAGATGGTCGTTCGCGGACGATCTATTCTCACGATTTTGAGAATCAAATATGCAAAACGAAACGGAAGTAAAAAAAGTTGAGGAAGTGGCGGCCGCAGAGGATTTCAATGTCACACCTGAAGAGTTTCGGGAAAAATTGCGCGACCGAAAGTGGCGGTTAAACAATTTATATTTCATTAAGGATGAGAAGGGAAATAAGATTCTTTTCCAAATGAATCCTGTGCAGGAATATCTGCACGACAACCTTTGGTTTTTTAATATCATCCCGAAAGCACGTCAGTTGGGTATTACCACGTTCTTTGCGATCCTCTATCTCGATCAGGTTCTCTGGTCGGACAACAAAACGGCCGGTATCATTGCCCACCGCCTTGAGGACATGAAAAAAATCTTCAAGCATAAGATTAAGTACGCGTGGGACAACCTACATCCATGGCTTCGTGCGAAAATCGGCGAGCCTAATACTGACTCCGCGTACGAAATGTCATTTCCGAACGGATCCAACATCTTCGTGTCGATGTCGACACGTTCCGGCACTGTGCAGTTTTTGCACATTTCAGAGTTTGGCCCTATCTGTCAGAAATTTCCCGATAAGGCGGAGGAAATTGTGACTGGTGCCATCAACTCCGTTCACGCGGGTCAGATGGTCTCGATTGAATCAACCGCGGCGGGACGCGACGGATATTTCTATGATTTTTGTATGGACGCAGAGAAGGCACGCAAGGAGGGGCGTGAATTGACGCCGCTCGACTTCAAGATTTTCTTTTTTCCATGGTGGATCGACAAACGTTATTCACTCGACAATTTTGACTTCGCTCTCACGGCGGAGGAACAGCAGTATTTTGAGACACTAAAGACGCGTTACAACATTGAACTCACCGACGGACAGAAGCGTTGGTACGCAAAGAAGAAAAAATACAATCAGGCAAAAATTTTCGAAGAGTATCCCTCAACCCTCGATGAGGCGTTCCTTGCGAATGTCGAGGGCGCGTACTACACGCGCGAGATGAACAAGGTGTATCTGTCGCGACGCATCAGGCTAGTCCCGATTGATACGTTGGTGCCGGTCGATACATGGTGGGACTTGGGTATGAATGACGACAACGTAATTCTCTTCACGCAGACGATTGGTGGTGCAATTCACTTCGTCGATCTGTATGTGAATTCTGGAGAGAATCTCGCCCACTACGTTAAAGTATTGCAGGACAAAGGGTATCGATACGGCCACCACATTCTGCCGCATGACGTTGAGGTGCGTGATATAACCATCGGGAAGACGCGAAAGACCGTCCTCTACGAACTTGGACTCACCAGTGTGCGTGTCGCGCCGAAGATGAATTTGCAGGATGGTATCGAGCGTGTGCGCAACCTCTTCCCACGATTTTATTTTGATGAAGAACATTGTCAGCCGCTCACTGACTCTCTTTCGGCGTATCGGAAGGAATGGGACGCAAAACTCGGTGTCTTTAAAGATAAACCCAAGCACGATAAAAATTCGCACATCGCAGATGCCGTGCGAACAGGTTGTTTGCTCTGGCATGAGGAAATGAAAACGACAGATGATGATGGTTATCCCCTGAAGGAGATGGAGCAGTCGTTTTTCAGTTGATATGGGAGAGGGACTCCAATCGGCGACGGTGGAGCATGAACATCAGTTCGGAGAACGGAGGATGTGCTACGTCTGCTTTGGTCGGTTCCGTCGGGTTTGCGACTGTGGACAATCGTATTGTGAAAATTGTAATAACGGGTAGGCTCTCAGGAGCGGTTTAGAGGAACGGCACCTCGCCTCGCTCATAACGAGGAGCATCCGGTTCGACTCCGGAAACCGCAACACGTTAACCTTGTCCATTCGGACAGCCCGGATGGTGGCCCTTGCCACTTCCGCAGATGCCACAGCCACCAGATCCGCGTGTTTCAACGGTTTCGCGAGTGTCGGGAATTTTTGGTTCTCCCTCGTGCATCTCTGAATTTTACTCCCGAAATCCACATGTCCACTGTTGTGCTGTGGACGATTGTGTTCTAGTGGCAGTACAATGGCGGTAATGGATCCCTTAAACAGCGGAGCTTCGAACCCCTTGGACGAGAAGAAGAAGTACGAGGGAGCGGCAACACCGGAGAATGAGAAAAAGCCGGGGGATGTCGAGCAAATTTATACCGAGGACGATCGGAAATATATTTCGTTTCTTCAGAGGCGTTTGGAGGATGCGAAGACTGTTCGTAATAATCCGTTGGAAGACCTTGGTGGTAAGACGTATATTCAAATCTACGAGGAGAACGAAAAAATTGCGAACACAAATCTCCCCGCAAAGAAAAATGAGGATGATGTAATTGTCTCCGCCGGTACGATCGAGGCAAAGCTCGATGCTCTACTTTCACACATTTCCAATCTCGACCTGTCACCCGAAGTCCATGCGTTCGATCGTGAGAATAATAAATTGCAGGAGATCGGTGTTGCTCTGCAGGATGTGATTTACATGACAGAGGAAAAAGACGGCGCCGATGAGGGAGGGGATGAAGAGAAAAAACTATTACGGCAGCGTGAGCTTTTGAAACAGGGAACCGTGTTCGTACAAGAGGAGTGGTTACGACTCTGGGAGACGAAGAAAAAATTGAAAAAAGATTTCGACGGCAAGTTTAAACAGGACGCTGAATTTTATAGTGAAGCACTCGAACTTGTTTTTGATGGGCCGTCACGCACGGTGCTACACGGGCCGAATGTGTATCTTGGAAACATTACCGAGTTTTATATGGAGAAGCAGCCGTACGTCTTTGCGGTGATCCACATGTCTCACGATGTGGCGAAAGCTAAGTACGGACGTTTTGAAAATTTCGATAAATATGTGAAGGCGGGTAATTACGTCGACAAAACCGAAGGCACCTCAACCGTCGCAGGAAAAACTATCTTCGACAATAAGTGGCGCCTCACCGAAGTGAAGAAAGATAACGTAGAGGTCATCATCTATCAAGACAAGCCTCGCGACGAATTCCAAATTCTCATCAATGGAGTCCTCATGCTTCCTATTGGCTTTCCCCTTTCGGCGGTCACTCCGGGCGGCAACTATAATATCGCGAAGCAGGTGTTCCGAGTTATTAACTCACACTTTGCCTACGGTAAATCATTCGTGTCATCGGGTGCGGTGAAGGAGGTTTCAGCACTCATCGATGAAATGCTCAAACTATTTGTACTGAAGACACGGAAGAGTTATGCTCCACCGTATATCAATACGTCCGGTAAGGTTATTTCGAAACGCGTTCTTTCCGCAGGTCGTATCTCCATGGGTATTCCACCCGATGCGTTGGTACCAATCGGCCAAGAAGGTCAGGGAGTTACCGCAAACGAGTACTCTATCTTGAAAGAGCTTTCCGATCGTGTCGACAAGTCGACTATTTCTGCACAGTTCCAAGGGCAGTCAGGAAAGTCAGGTCAGACCGCGACCGAAACGGTTGAACTGCAGCGTCAAGCAAAACTGACGCTCGGTCTAGCGATCGCTGCGTGTTCATTCTTGGAGAAAAAACTCGGTTATCTTCGCTTGTGGAATATCCTTGAAAATTGGTTTGAACCTATTGATACGAAACTTGTTCTCATCGACAACGAGCGTCGTGAAATGAATCGTTACAGGAACTCATTCCGTGAGACAAATATCGAAGGTGAGGGATTTGGCGCGCGACAGGTTATCACGGTCGACGGTATGGTTCCTGCTCCTGAAACGATTCGAGAACTTGAACGACGTGAGAGTGAAAAATATGGCTTCCCGATCCGCAAGGTATATCTTTCTTATAATGGTCTTAAAAGCGCCCGGCTGAAATGGTACATCACGGTGACGCCACGCGAGAAAGAAACGTCAGCATTGAATAAACTCACATTCCGTGAAGACTTGAATGATGTGCTTGCGTTGATGCAGATGGGTTCTATACCGAACGTCGGAGGATTGGAGGAAGAGTTCGCGACTTCACGCGGCAAGAAACGTCAAAAGTATTTTGCGACAGCAACAGCTATGGGGCCATCCAATCTTGCGGGTGTTTCACCATCTTCAATTAGAGGGCAACTCAACGGCTCCGGAGGCGGTTCGAGTTTATCAGTAAACACGACGGTACCCTCGTCGTAATCTTATAAAACGGTGATATGAAACGGTATTTTTTGTTCGGCCCCGATGTGGTGGAGAAATCCACAGTTGATGATGAGTTGGTTAAATTGCGTGCTACTGTAAAGGATAGGGACGCACGCATTCTCGGTCTTCGGACTGAAAATGCGGCGCTTAAACTCCGTAAGCAAGCGGAACGTCCGGTCATTGACCCACTGTTGGGCGACCCGACTCCGAAGGATACGACAGAGCGCAAGATGTACGTCGCGGGCGTCGCGGGTTTCTACCACGATTACTTCGAACGTAAGTTGATGTCGATGCTTGGCGAGGTGCGAATGCAACTCGAAAAGTTTGACAGCACTCTTTCCTCTGACGGAACCCGTATCCACGGATATACGCCGCAAGAATTCGATTTGATTCTGAAAGGCACGGCCAATGCGCTATGGCTTCTCCACGATTGGGGAGAACAGATGCGGAACGAACACGTCGCATACGTCAACCCGAGTATTAACGGTGAAGAGCGCGAATTATTAAACGAAATAGCATCATAAAATCATGGGAAAGTACTTCGATAAGGATGGTAATGAGGTAGAGGCGTTCTCTAAGGACGAACTCGAAACTGAAAAGAAAACCGCACTCGATGCGTATCTTAAAGACCATCCCGATCAGTCAAACGAATTGGCAGAGGCAACGAAAAAGGTTGAGGATCTCACTAAACAGATTGAGGAGAACGGCGGCACCATGACCGATGGTCAGAAGAAGCGCCTCCTTGAAGATAAAAAGGCTGCAGAGGATCTTGTTAAAACCGTCACTGAAAAATTTACCAAGGAAATGGGCGAGTTCAAAGAGAGCGTCTTCGGCGGCTTTAGGAATAAAGCGTTGAATACACTTTCTGGCGGCGATAAAGAAAAGGCAGAGAAGATCCAAGCTCGTTACGATTCTCTAATGAAAACCGGAGACTACAAGTTGGACGAAGAAGGAATTGCGAAAGCGATGTCCGAGGCTGCGACGTTGGTCAATGGTGCAGCGCCGAAGCCGGGTTGGATGGATAACATGACAAGTTCCGGGGCGGGTGGTGCGGGCCAAGTCCACAAGGGTGCCGCGGGTGCGGATAGTCCGAACGCTGTTGCAATCGGAAACATGCTTGGTGTTACTGATGCTGATCGCGCAAAGTATCCGACACAAGGTGACAGTCAGGAGGTAAAAAATAATTAACAAATACTATGGAAAATAATCAAGGCGCACAAGTAGGAGAGGGAAATGTTTCGGTAAGTGACCCGAAAGTTCTTCAGACGACACCACCTGTAAGTCAGACTCCGCGCTCGACGCCGCCTAAATCAGAAACACCGCAAACTCCTCCGTCGGTGGGCGACGAAGGGGAAATGGTAAGCATCCCTAAAACCGTTCTTGAGAACGTCCTCAATCGCCTTGAAAAGGTCGAGGGCGAGGCAGAACTGCTTCGTGGCGCCGCAGATCAGAACAAACTAATTGCGATTCAGAATATGCGGAACGCCGGGAAACTGGTGAAATCCGCACAGGTTTCGACCTACAGTGGAAAGGTAGTTATCGGGTGGAAGATAGTGAAAGATGATGTTCACTTTGAGGGTGAAAAATTGGTTGAAGAGCAGATCGTGAAAGTCTTCTTCGAAGACAAGACCGATCAGGAAATGTCGTTGCGTCTCTTTAACTCAAACCTCGGCAAGAGGAAGGGAGAAATCATCGAAGAGTCGAAAGATAAAGATGGTGTCGTTCGATTCAAGGTGCAGTTCAACGATGGCAAAGAGGTAGTTATCGGTGGTGCGTACATCAACTAATATGTCGGACGAAAAAAAATACGTCGGGAAATTTTTCGGGCCGCGTAAAATTGAATCTCTGAAAGAGATTGCAGGCTATAAAACCGCCGGTGGTGTCCGCGCGTTTACCGTGACGTACGATGGTGGCTTCATTGAAACGCTCACCGAGCTTTCTCTCGCAGCTGCTACTACTGACGAAGCGAAGGATTTCAACTTCATACAGGATAGACGATTCGAAGGCATGGTACCAAAGGTGCTTTCCATCATGAACGATTACGATCTTCCTGCGTACCAGTTGAACGCATTCTTCCAGAAGTGCCTCGGATCCCTTCAGGCGAATTTCGATCGCGCGTTGCAGTACAAGTGGACTGGTGATGATTCTCGCTATGTTCCCGGCTCGAACCCGACTGACGACGTAACGCTTGTTGAGACCGATATCGTGTTGAAGAAAATTGCCGATGAAAAAAGAGGTTGAAATCACCGAAAAGGATATTCTTCCGTTGCACCAGAATGAAATTGATCTTCTCTGGTTTCTTCGGAATCGGTACCGTTTTGGTGAAGTTACCCTTCTTATGCGCGATGGTTTACCACAGGACTTGATAAAGACTGTGGAACGCAGGAGAATGGGTACAGGTGAATATCCACAGTCTGAAGGTTGATGCCATTGTGGGTCAATCGTATGCAGGATATACTCTGATTGCAGTACCTTTACAGAACGAATAGCGTCCCACCGAAACAAGGCGGACATGTGAGACCACTCCTTTGGGAGTCAAGTCTCTGTGTTCGCCTTTTTTCGTGGTTGGACACAGCGAGCCGTCACCGTTCGGCTCGCGGTGTCCGTCTGCGAGACGGAAATCGGGGAGAAAACCCTAGTTAAAAACCTTGCTATGGAATCTACAGTGGATTCCTGCGGAGACGAAACTCTAGTCAACAAACGAGCAACTTATTAAGACTGGTCTAAAGATTAAAAACTTTATGGCATTCGTTCACAAAAAGGGAAAGACTCGTCTTGAGTGGCTCCCTGTTACTACGTCAACTGCGCTCGCAATCGATACGATTGTTGAGTGGACTTCCGGTTTAATCGCCGGTGCAGATGACAACGATACATACGTCGCGGGCGTTCTTGCGAAGACAATCGCATCTACGGACGATGACTATGCTACGTCTCGTAAAGTCCCCGTTCGTATTCCTGTTGAACGTCATGTTCTTTGGGAGGCAGATACTGCTGACACTTTCGTGCAGGCAACTCACGGCGGCGTTGAATGCGGTATCGTCGACTCTGCAAACCTTGACCTCGACGACACTACGAACGACGTGTTCCTTCCGATAGGCCCCGGCAGCACATCACTGAAGGTGATTGGCTACTTGAAGGTCAACGGTGCTTATTAAGCAATTAGTTATTGATTTATGCCTGAATTAAACACACAAGTTCTCGCGGATTTCGTGCGTAATGCGGAAATCCTCTGGCACAAGGGTGCTGATTCAATTCCGCAGGTTCTCCGGAACTCTGGTCTCGTGAAAGAGATACCAGTCCCCCAGATGACTGGCAACGTTCGAGAATTCTCGGAAGTTGAATTGGAGCAGTACGCTCGTAAGAAGAACGAAGGCGACGACGCAATTCGTGCGCGCGTTCAGCAAGGCTATACCAAGACCGCGACCTTGAAGCGGTATGGTATGGACATCTCGATTACTTACGAGATGCGTACGCAGGGTAAGTATTTCGAGATGAAGCAGAAGCTGACTAACCTCGGCCAACTCTGTCCCAATCGTCTCGACCTCGATCTCTCGCACCGCCTCGGCTTCGGATCGGCTACGGCCTACACCGACATGGACGGTGAAAGCGTCGACGTAACTGTCGGCGACACGCTCGCGCTGTACTCTACGGTACACACGTTGCGTGGTTCTTCTACGACCTTCCGCAACCGTCTCGCAAACTCGCCGCAGCTTTCTTACGGCGCTTTAGAGGCAATGGAGAAGATGCGTAAGGAGAACACCTACAATCAGTTCGGCCAGAAGATGACCATCCCTGATGACATTCTTTGGACGACTGATGATCCGAACACGGTTAACACGGCAAAGAAATTGCTCGGTTCGACGGCATCGCCGGATCAGGCAAACTCCAACGTGACGAATCCGTATTCGGGTAAGTACCGCCACCTCTCGCTTCCTCGCCTCGCGACGGATGCGAATGGCGCTCCTGACACGACCAAGGCAAAGTATTGGGGAGTTGCATCTACGATGAACTCAACGTTCTTCCTCGGCGTTCATGAGGAACCTCGGTTGAAGTCCCCTATGTCTACTGGCGGTGTAAACCCCGAAGACATGTCGAACGACAACTGGCAGTTCGGTACTCGCGCCGGATACTTCCTCTGCATCGTCTCTGCCTCTTGGGTCGGCGTATCGTACGGTGATGGTACAGCCTAGTTACTAAACGTGGTTGGGGCGGCATTTAGCCGCCCTTCTCCACATAAGAACCTTCGGTAAGTGGCGAAGTAAAAAACCACAAACTCATGTCTGATAATCAACTTTCTAGGTACGGTGCGATATCAAAGGTTCTTCCTTTGATGAATCCGGGAGCGAAGGTGTTCTTCGTCGGCCCGTCTGCTGCTGCATGGTACGGAGACTTCATCAACGTCTTTGGGCCTGATTCAGAGGGCGGAAACCGTGTGTTCAACGATCTCGATACTGCGATCAGCGACTCAAACGTCGTTGCGTCTCGCGGTGACGTGATTCTTGTTCTCCCCGGCTATTCAGAGACAATTACTGGCACCGACATCGTTGTCGATAAGGCCGGTTTGTCTATCATCGGAATTGGCCAAGGCTCTCTGATGCCGACCATTTCTCACAACAACGCAGTCGCGGAGGTTTCGATCGCCGCAGACAATGTGTTGTGGAAAGGGTTCCGTCACCGTGCGGACGTCACATCTGTGGCAATCGGTATCGAGATTGAAGACGGTGTTGACTACACCGCAATTAAGGATTGTCTGTTTGATGTAGTGGCGACTGGAACTGATGAGTTCACTGCGTCGATCCACATGGTCAACGACAATACCGGAACCGTGATTGAAGGAAATACCTTCCACATGGGCCTTGCGGCTGCGGTTGCGGCAATCCACATGGATGCTGACACTGCAGACACGGTAATTCGAAAGAATTATGCTGATGGCGATTATTCGACGGCGGTTATCGTCGGCGATACTACGCTTTCAACCGGTCTTTTGATCGAGGATAACCTTCTCATCAACGGCCTCGCAAGCAACATCGGAACTGAACCGGGAATCGAACTGCTCACAGGTACGACTGGTATCATCCGTCGGAATGACATCGTGTGTAACCTCGCAACGAAGGCAGCATCTATCGTCGCTGATACCTGCTTCCTCTTCGAGAACCACTACAACGAAGACATTACTGGCACTGGTGGTCTCATTGGTACTGCATCCGCAGACGACTAACCCTCGTGGTCTCGCTCTGTCCCCTTTCTGGGGACAGCGACGAGGCCGAGAGATTAACAAGGTAAAATGAACTTATGAGAGATTTCAAAGAATACGTCATCTTCGATAGTGTGACTCCGCAGACGCTTACGTCTTCGACGAACGCCTCTCCTACAGTCATCACAAAAACCTCGCATGGACTCTCAACAGGAGACCGTGTGTTGATCTTCGGTCATACCACAAACACGAATGCAAACGGTATTTGGGATGTTGTACGCGTTGATGCAAACACATTTAAGATAAAAGACATCCATACTGGTGTTGAAGTCAACGCTAACGGTATCGGAGCAGACGGATTTGTTATGACCGCACCTAAAGTTCTTCTCGTCAGCGACTTTAGGCACATGACGCTTCATGTGAACACAGCATCGTCTGGGAACATGACATTCAAATTTGCCGGTTCGCTTGGAAAAAATCGTGCTGACGCGACTCCGATTTCTGGTGACTGTCCGAACTTCGGTGCGACACAATCAGATACAAATCCGTATAGTTTTATCGCAACTTACAATCTTGAAGACGCATCACTCGTTGAGGGTGACACTGGTCTTGCGCCATCAGGCACCGACATCATTCGCGCGTTAACAGTGAATACTGATGGTTTGAAATACTTCACCGTTCTTCCAACAACGTGGACTGCGGGTGCATTAACTGTGAAGGCGCAGTTGTTCACTCAATAATTTATGGGATTCACACCAAACAATTCGGGAGTAGGAACTTCGGTCTCGATTGGTGAAATCGAAGCGGCTGTTGTCGTTACTGCTGCTGAAGGAATCTCCGGCAACAACAATGACACAACTCTCCCTACTTCTGCGGCAGTAAAGGCATACGCGGATACGAAGGGCGACGCATCCACGAATACTTCGTCATCGGTCGACAGTGAAATTGCTGTTTTTTCTGGTACGGGCGGTAAGACGCTAAAAAGAGCGACTGGTACCGGAGTTGTTCGCGTTGATTCTGGTGTGATGTCTGTAGACTCTGATATCACCGATCTTGTTTCGGCAGCTGACCTTACGACCGCCGGAAAAATCGAGGTTGCAACGGCGGCAGAAACTACCACGGGAACCGATGCAACTCGCGCGGTTTCTCCGGATAGTCTTGCCGGATCTGACTTCGGGAAACGCGTGGTTGGTATTCAAGTTTTTGACGCAGGCACTGACACTGCGACAGGTGATGGGAAGGCGTTCTTCCGTATTCCTTCAACGCTGAATGGTTACAACCTCGTCGGTGTTGCGATGAATGTATATACCGCAGGCACTACCAATACCACTGATGTGCAGATTCGTAACGTCACACAGGCGGCTGACATGCTTACCACAAAACTTACGATTGATTCTACTGAAACGGATACATCGACGGCAGCAACCGCCGCTGTGATTGACACAGGGAATGACGACGTTGCGACCGGAGACAAAATCGCGATTGACGTTGATGCGGTGCATACAACGGCAGCGAAAGGTCTCTATGTCGAATTAACGTTCCAACTCCCGTAATATGGCAACCGGAAATCTATGGGTACTTACAGTGGGTGGTGGAGGGGCAGGAAGTGACGGCAACACTAGCTCGCAAGCAGGCGGTGGTGGCGGTGGTGGTGCTGTTGTCGAAGATACTACTGTAGAAATCACCGCGGCATCATACTCGGTCACTGTCGCTGCCGGTGGCACTACCGGCAACCCCGGAGGTGACGGAGGTACATCGTCATTCGGTGCGCTTCAAAGTGCGGGCGGCGGTGGTGGTGGTGCCACTGCTGCAAACGGACGCAACGGTGCGGGCGGCGGCGGAGGAGCCGGTTCTGCTTCAGGATCCGCCTATACAGGAGGAACGGGAACGCTTACTGGTGAGGGAGGAAATACCCATACATCACGAAATCCTGCTGCGGGCGGCGGCGGAGGTGGTTCATCAGGAACGAACGGTTCAAACGCGAACGACTGTAACTTCTGTCAAGGTGGTGGAAATGGAGGTAGTGGTACGGCTTCCTCAATCACTGGTTCTTCCGTTACATACGGCGGCGGTGGCGGTGGCGGCGGAACAACCTCGTACAACAACACTGGTGGCAATGGCGGCTCTGGCGGCGGCGGACACGGCGGCGACGGTTCTAACCAAGGTTCAAACCCCGGAGCCGCAGGTACCGCAAATACTGGCGGCGGAGGTGGCGGCGGTTCATCGGGCGGCAGTTACACCGCAGGAAAAGCAGGAGGTACCGGTGTTGTTATCGTCGCGTACAAGACTGACGGTTCCGACGGTATCAGCACCGCGTCGACTGGTGGGTCTCAATCTAGTTCTGGTTTGTATACCATTCACACCTTCACTACTAGTGGCACATTCACACCTGCATACGCGAGTGGTTTTGTCCCTAAAGTGATGGTGATAATGTAAATGTATGGCTTTCATCTACACACGAGCGAATCTGAAGACAAGAATGAACGCGGGTATTCAGGGCCGTGTGGGTATGTTGATTTCTTCAGAGGATACGATGAACGAAGCGGTGCGCGACGTTCTCAAAGATCACGACCTGCGTTCAAATAAAAGGCGCGCGAATCTTTCACCAAATCTCTTCAATGGTATTTTTGACTACGCCTGCCCGTCTGACCTTAAGGCTGATGCCATTATTGATCTTCCCGGACAAGCGAAACGCGCTGACGGAGAACTTGAATTTATTCCTGCCCGCGAGTTTGAAATTCGTCGTCCGCAGAGTGCGATTGCAGTCGACGACTATAACGGTACGCGTGTTCTGAAAGTAAATTCAATAGTTGACAGCAATTCAATCACTGTGGCAGAACTTGATTCGCTCACGTCAGGTTCTCTGAATGGGACTGCGTGGACGGCATTCGGTGATGTTGATTCGATTGCGGTTGACGATGCCGATTTTATAAAGGGCGCCGGGAGTTTGAAATGGAACATTACGGCGGCGGGCGGTACAACGGCGGGTCTGCAAAATGCCGACATAAACCCCATCGATATTACCGATTATCTTGATGGTACGAGCGCGTTCTTTTTGTGGCACAAAATAAATTCAGCGACCGACATCACTAATTATATTCTTCGGTTTGGTACCGATGATTCGAATTACTATTCAAAAACAATCACCACACAGGCTGACGGTACGGCGTTTGCCGCGGGATGGAATCTTCTAAAGTTTGATCTTTCTTCCTACTCGACAACCGGGACACCAACGAATACGAATATCAAATACTTCGTGCCGTACATGACGAAGGCGACCGGAAAGATTTCAGAATCAGACTATAAATTCGACTGGCTCGTTCTAAAAAAGGGAGTAGTAACATACGTTAAATACTACTCAAAATACGGATGGCAATCTTCTGCAGGTGCGTATAAAGAGAATTCAACGGATGATTCTGACCTCCTTGTCGCCGATACTGATGAATTTAATCTTTTTGTGAGCCGCGCGCGCGCTGTTGCCAAAAAAGAACTTGCCATTTCGCAACAGGACATTGACAGTGCGGAGGCGGCATACCAGCGCGACCTTGCACAGTACAGGCTGAAGCATCCAAGCGAGGCGCTGATTTTGACTAGCGAATCGTATGCCTTCTGAAATATATGAAAGACGTATTCATCGATCTCGAAAACTTCAAGAAGCAGGGATTTTACGCACTTGAAGATACCACGAAGGCTCCCTTCGGTTCTTTGCGTATTATGCGTAACGCGCAGGTCACTGATCGTGGGGGTCTTTCACCGCGAGAAGGGACTGAACTTCTTGGTACCTATAATGAAACCGCGGCTCCGATTCGCGGTATGTATACGTTTAAAAAATCGTTCGGGTCAGATGAGCTTCTTTTAAAATACTACGATGACGAGTTGGAATTTCTTTCGAAAAATTATCTTTCGACTGGTTGGAATCGACTGAAGAATGCTTTTCAGGCTCATGCGGCCGCAACGCCGACCGAAATGGGTTTTGTCACATCGCTTGTTAACAATGACAATGAGGATTATACGATTTTCTGTAATCGGTATCAGAACTATATGCGGTGGCCGGGAGCAACCGCAGTTCTTGATGGCGCTCTCGCGGGAGGAGAAACGACCGTTACCGTCGACGATACATTACACCCCGACGTATATGAGAGCAAAACAGCAACTACAAGTACCGCCACGGTTTTAACTGTTGCCTCTGCGACGTGGGCCACTGATCAGTGGATAGGATTCTACGTTCATATTCTTGCGGGAGCAGAGACAGGGAAGGTTCGACTCATTACTGACAGCGATGGAACTACTATTACCTTCGATACTCTCGGCGCGGATCCCGGTGATGTCGCTTTTGAAATTCGGAAATTAAAATTCCCTGCGTCGGGTACATTGGTAATCAATGGCTCTACCACAGCATATTCTGCGGTTCCTACATCGACAACGTTAACCGTGACTTCTGCCCCCGCCGCAGCAGATGGTGCTGTAGTGACTGTCGTCCCAACAGAATACTCCGGCAATCCTCGTGGTGATCGTCTTACCAATTATCTTGCGCGTATCGTTGTCGGGAATGTTCGATCTGCGCTTACCCGTGACTCCGGAGGAGCACTCCGCGGATATTCTGCTGCGGGAAGCTATTTCGTTTCGAAGCTAAACAATCCCGTAGACTTTACGTTTTCTGCGACACGCGTTGCCGGTGAAGGTGACATTATATCGACGCCCTACGGTGGTGGCGATATCACCGACGTGCAGCACCAAGAAGATGCAGCATATGTTTTTAAGGGTGCATATATCGAATCGGTTAAATATACACAGGATGCGAACGATCTCGCTGCTCGTGAACCTTTAAAGGCAGGAATCGGCAGTGTTGGTAAGACAGTGAAGGGAGCAGATGATATCTATTTCATTACGCCGGACAAAATGGTCACATCGATCGGTCGTGTGCGACTGAAAGATATCAAACCTTCGACGTTAGACATTGGCACAAAAATAAAACGATTCCTTTCGAATTGCGTCGTTGACGATATCGGTCGCGGGAAAGAAATCGGAGGGAAGGTGTATTTCCCAGTGAAATCTTCGACAGAGCAGGCGTACAACGACGTTCTTCTTATCTGGAATAAAGACAATAATTCATGGGAAGGAATCTGGGATATCGGCGCATACGCACTTGAAGAGTTCAATGGAGATTTTGTATACGGAGAATCGAACGGCCCGAACGTCTACAAACTTTTCAAAGCGCACGCAGATGTTGTTGGGACGACACGTCATGCGATATATTCGCAGGTGGCGACTCATTTCGCGAACCTTTCGGCATCAAAAGCAGACACACAAGCAATGTCGGCGCTTTTCGTTGAGGGGTATATTCGCGGCGGTACAGAAATCAACTTCAACGCATGGCGCGATATGGCCGAAGATCCATTCCTCGCATTTACCTTTGCGACCGACGAGACCGGCCTTCTGGACGGTGAGGAGTCGCAAGCCTACCTCGGCGGCGCGCCCCTTGCCATTGACCCTCTTGCGGCGACATTTTCTGACCCTGACGCTGACGGCCGCAGGCACTTTTCGTTCCGGGTGTATTTCCCGTATCAATATGGGAATTATTTTTCGGTCGGGCATTGGTCAAACGGGGCCGATTTTGACTATGAAATCACCCGGTACGGCCTTGGCATGAAGGAAGATCCGGCTGTGAATACTAACCGCATTAAAAGTATTTAACGTGTCATACTAATAGAAGTACTATGGCAACCATTCGACCAACAACTGTTCCATCAAAACGACTCTCCGAGTCTATTACCGCTGCTTCATCTTCGTTCAAGGTGAACAATATCGAGGGGTGGGATGGGGTAGATTTGACCTCTGCGAGCTTTGGGACTGTCGCGTATGCGGTTTTCCGTAATTCTGCAGGTACACAGCTAGAAATTATAGAAATTGATCCGACGACGGTAACGTCTGCCTCTGCAGCGATTACTATGAGTCGTCGTGGTCTGAAATTTGATGGCGACCTCACCACTGAAGTGTCAGCCAATAAACTTGCGTGGGTTAAAGGAGATACGATTGTTGAATTCGGAACACACGTCCCGCAACTTTTGCGCCACGCAGTTACTGTTGTTGAAGACCAGACAGTCGCCGGAGTGAAAACATTTTCTTCCGTTCCCAAAACAACCGGTGGTGATGCCACCACTTCGACAGAACTTGTCCGTAAGGCACAGCTTGATGCTGCGGTTCTTGGAAGCGCGACATTGACTCCCGTTATCGTTCCGGGAAATGGCGGAGAAACTTTGGCGATAGATCAGCTTGTGTATCAAAAAGCAAGCGATCAAGAATGGTATAAGTGTGACGCTGACACTGCAGCTACGGTCGATAACGTTACGCTCGGAATTACTCGCGGCGCAGGTAGCGATGGTGTTGCAATTACGAGCGGCGTGCATGTTCTTGGACGCCATACCGCATCTTCTGCAGTCTTCACACAAGGCAAGGTGTTTGCATCAAATACCGCAGGAGGTTTTTCAGCTTCTGCAGGAACTGTCGAGGTTTCCCTCGGATTGGCGGTGAGTACGACTGTTATTGATTTCTTCCCACGCTACGATCAGGTTCTTACCGAGAATCAGCAGGATTTAATTACTGCCATCGAAGGGGGTACTGACTTTTACGCGGCTTCGGCAGTCGGAACTGATTCATACGCGATAACGATTGCTCCGCCAATCACTGCATACGTTACTGGTATGCGATTCAGATTCAAAGCAGACGTCGCTAATACTGGTGCTGCGACCCTTGCGGTTTCTGGTCTTTCTGCTCTTGCAATCAAAAAGAAAAATGACCAAGACGTTGCGACTGGTGATATTGAAGCGGGTCAAATAGTCGAGGTGGTTTATGACGGAACCGATTTCCAAATGCAGAGTCAGGTCGCAACAAGTGCAGGTGTTGATATACAGGAATTTACTGCGGACGGCACATGGACGAAGCCCGCAGGCGCAAAAACAGTCGACGTTTATCTCTTTGGTGCGGGAGGCGGCGGTGGTTCAGGAAACTCTGCAGACAACAACGGAAACGGCGGTGGCGGCGGTGGTGGTGGTGGATTCGTATATAAACGATTTCGTGCTGACGCACTTAGTGCTACAGAGGCAGTCGTTGTCGGTGTAGGTGGTACCGGCGGTGCGTCTGTGTCAAGCGGTACTAACCCCGGTTTGAATGGTACAGCAGGTGAAGCAAGCTCATTCGGTACAAACCTGCTCGTAGCTAACGGCGGTAGCTTAGGTGTTGGTGGCGCATCGGGTGATCCAGGCGATGCGGGAGCAGGGGGTACACAAACACTCGGTGAAGCGACTGCAGCGGGCGGAGCCGGTGGAGCCGGTGGAGGAGCGGGTAGCGGTGGCTCTGCTGCTTCAGACCTGACTACCGGTGTTCCATCTCCTCGCGGTGGTGGCGGTGGTGGCGGTTGTAACGGTGCAAACACGTCTGGTGGCGCGGGTGGCGGGTTCTCCGGTAGTTATGTGAAGGCGGGCGGTGCAGCGGCTACTGCGGGTGCTGCAACCGACAGCGACCTTCTCATCGGTGGCGTAGGCGGTGGTGGCGGCGGCGGTAAATTTTCAGCAGGCACCGCAGATTCAGGCGGTGCAGGCGGCTTCCCCGGCGGTGGCGGTGGCGGTGGCGGATCGAAAGATACGACACCAGACGCAGGCGCATCTGGCGCAGGTGGAAACGGCGCAGACGGACTCGTGGTAGTCATCTCATACTTGACGTAAAAATCTATGGCCGAACAACCATTCAATGAAAAGGGATACACGGTGGATGGCCCCGGAGGTACGGCACTTGGCGCGTACAATACGCCACCTTCATCAGCCCCGGTTGTAGCCGCCCCCATTTCTTCAACCCCGGTTACTTCAGGCGTAACACAGCCCTATACGTCAGCATTTACTGATCCTAATCTTGGTGAACAAAATAATACTGGTCTCACTGCAAAATCAGTATCGTACGCGGGTACATCGCCCGGAATAAATTTACAGGATGCTACCTATGAACAGGTGACGGGTGTTTTTGGGCCGTCAGGAATCGACTACTATGGCATTCAGCGAAAAGCAAACGGACGGTTCGTAATCACTGACGCGAACCTGAAGGCGCTTTCTGAAAATGTAAACAAGAATGCGATTGCGTCTTCGTCTGACAGTGTGGTTGCGGGGGAACAATCTGTTACGAACGCGGTGCAGGGTTTGAACGCACCAACGACCGGTGAGACTGATGCACAAACTGCATCGGCAAAATACATTTCATTACTTGACGAGCAGATGGCGTCGCTCGAAGCGCGTCGAAAATCTGAAACTGATGCAATCAATGCGGGATTCGACGTTGCCAAAACACGACTTGAAGGTCAGCAAAAAGATGAGACCGGATCGACCGCGGCGACACTCGCGCGCATCGGTGGCTATCTTGGCCCGTCAGCGTCGGCGACTGGCGCCCTTTTGAAACTGGCGCAGGAGCATAAATATCAGATGCTCGACCTTGAAGCAAAAAGGTCATCGGCAATAAACGAAGCAAATAATGCGATAACGGACAAGCAGTTTACACTCGCACGCGCAAAACTGCAGGAGGTAAAAGACATCGAAGCTGAAGTCTATAATCGCAAGCAGGACTTTTTCAATAACACTATCAAAGTGCAGCAGGAGGCGCGTCAACAGGACGAAGCTGTGCGCACTCAAATTAAGGACGACCTTGAAAAATTGTCGCTCCTTGAACCGTCGCAGGTGCCGTCTGATAAGAAGGCTGAAATCGATCAGTTCTACGGCGTTGCAGGATTCACAGATAAGTATCTTTCGGTTGCCTCTTCTGCAGCAAAAGCAAAATCGCAAAAGGACGTCCTTGAAACACAGCAAAAAATGCTTGACCTCCTTCAGGATATCCCTCAAGGACAGGAGGTTCGTTTTCCCGATGGCACAAGTTATACCGGTATCGGAAAGGTATCGGACATCACTACATATCTTCAGACTGATGCCGATGGTATCTCACACCTCGTCACATACAATAAGGGCAATAAGAACGTTTCTGTGCAGTCACTTGGCGCAATCGGTAAGCCGTCAGGGGGTAGTGGAGGAAGTGCGGCGGGTGGCGTCTCTGGTGTCGACCCAACGACCGTAGACAATGTGGTTTCGACGTTCCAGATCACCATGGAGCAGAATAAGGATGCGACGAGCCGCTACTATGACCCAGATATCTATATCGGAGTACGCGAAGAATTGAAGAAGTCGTATCCGCAGCTTTTACGCTACACCGACAATCTTTTCTTGAATGAATCGAATGGATTCTTTTCTAAGGAAGGTATTTCACGATTAAGACAAAAGGGTATCTTTTACGATGCGAGCGCTACTGCTGCAACCTTCGGACAGCCGGTGCAGGTTGTCGAGAGCGGCAGTGAAACACAGTCTGAACAGAATGTCTCCGGAGAAGATGATAAACCCTAACGTATGGCAAAAAAAGATGTTGCAAAAGAAAATAAGTTCGAAGGAATCTTTGCTGATGTAGCGCCAACGGCGCCCACATCTCCTTTTGCCGGTATCTTTAATGGTGTCGAGACTGGATCTCGTGTCGGAGCATCGTTTGGTACTTTTCAGCCCACTAACTTCAAAAAAATACAAGGTGCCGCCGCGTCTGCAGAAGAGGCAAGCGCACAGGCAGAAAAAGACGCATCGTTCGGGACTCTCGCGCGTCGCACAATAACCGGCGCGCCCGCAGCGGTTTTTAGCGTTGCAAAACAGGTTGCGGAGGATCCAAAGCAGGCGGCATATCAAGCTGCGCTTGGTCTAGCGAACGGCATCACTCTCGGCGCGACAGACTACCTGCAGCGTAGGGCATTCATCGATGAATCAAAGAAAAACGGCATGGATGAGCTTGAGGCTGAACAGATGGCAGAGCGCATCCTCATGCCAGATGATCCTGAATTAGCAGGAATCCGCAGCGGGTTTGATCTTGCGGGAATGGCGGTTCCTTTCATTGGTACTGAAAAACTTTTTATTGCCGGAGCAAAATATGCAGCACCCGCATGGACTGCGAAGTATGGACGAGCAGCTAAAACTCTCGTCGATATTGGTGCATGGAATACCGTCGGTCAGATTCAGGAGTCGTTTACTCCGGCGGAGAAACGTGATCGTCTTGGTCGCATTCTTACTGACACATCACTCGCGATCGGCATGAACCTTGGAGGTATGGCATTCAATCGAATCCGCGGTACCACATTCAAAAACCCGTTTGTCGTAGCCCCCGTCTCACCCGGAGCGACTGGTCAGCGTGGAGCGCCAGAGGTCAGTAAAATGCTCGATAGTTCTGAATCATTTGATGTGCAGGGTTCAATAAAGAGTGGCAGTATTCCCAGAGAGACGGTGTATCTCGACGGAAACACTGTGCGTCCTGACTTTGCGCGTGGACGCATCGACGATATGGCACAGAAACTTGATCTCTATCATAAGGGCCTTGGAGAAGTATTCCGTTCTCGCGTGAAACCTGATGGCGTGACCATGAATGGAAACGTACCCGAAACACTCCTTGCGGAGGCAAAAAAAGTGTTGACCGAAGCTCAAGCCGCGGCGTCAGGAGAGGCAACCTCTCTTCCTCCCAAACTCGCGCAGGCACTTTTTAAATCTCCTAATCCCGAGGCAACAGTTGCTGTGACCGCACGGCTTGGTAAGGTTGTCGCCGAGGGCGCAAGGGGTGAGGGTGAAAAAATCACTGTCGCCACGAACAACCTTGATTCGCTCCGCAACTACATCAAGGGTTCGGGTGAAATTGATTACAAGATCGTCAAAACACTTGGCGCAGATGCACGCGGCAACTCTATTCAGGCCCGTCACGAATTCAATCCGAAGACTGGCGTCCACACGATCTATGCAACAAATGAGACTACCGCAAATCAACTGGCCCACGAACTCGGCCACTTCTTCGACACATCTCTAACTAAAACCTCTGCCGGTCTCTCTCGTCTTCTTCCGGCGTTCGAGAGAAATCCGGAGGCGGTGCAGGATTTGCTTGGCTCATTCTCTGTGGCTCGTCTCGGTGGTCAGGCAAGTAGTAAACAGGTGTCGGCCGATATCAAAGCAGTTGTAAATAATTTGATGAAAGAAACCGAGGCGCTTTCAACGGCGCGTCGAGGGGCTGCTGCATCGTCGCCGTCAGAACGCTTTGCTGATGCCGTTGGAGAGATATTGTCTGGGACGGCAAAGAAGGAGCAGGCGCCTACGTTGGCAGCACTCCTTGAACACTCGAAGAGATTTGATGATATGAAGCTCTTCGGGAAAGAAGTAGCGGAACAGAGTGTAAAAGCTGAAAAGGAAGTATCCGCATTGAAAGCGGCTGAAAGTATTGATGAAACTGGTGCGCGTCCGGGTGATTGGAAACTTTCTCGTGCAGAATACATAAAGAAGTATCCTAATGTTTTGAAGAAGAAACCTGAAGAGATGACGTGGATTGAACAAGAAAAAATCTATGTTCAGGGTAAGCTTGCACAATCGAAAGAATTTTCTGAAGCTAAAACGGCGTATGAAGCAACTGAATTCGGTACGCAAGAGGCACGAATCGCGGGACGTAAAGTTCAGGAAATCGATAAGGCGGCAGACCTTGAAATAACCAATCTCGTTGCTGATCTTAAAAAATCACCAGAGGTGGCAAAAAGAGCGTCTGAACAATTAGCTGAATATCGTGGAAAGGTTTCTGCGCCGCGTGCGGTTAAAGGTGAAAAAATCAAAGAACTTCCCCGCACACAAACCGGTAAAAAACCAGAAACTGAACCATTCAAGTCAGAACTCATCACCACCGACGACGACCTTGAGATATTTATCAATAAGACCATTCTCCCGAAGGTGACTGGCAAGGAACGCATTGGTAAATCGAATGAGGACATCATTAAGGGCGCTTTCGAATCAAATCTCACAGAGGCGAGCTTCGACAAATTCCTCACGCAACGGTTTGGCAATCTTTCGGAAGACGTGCTGAAAATGAAGCGTCTTATGAGCGACAAAGCAGTCAGCCTTTCTGACACACTCATCGGCAAGGACTTGGCAGAACTCTCTGGCGCGGAACTGAAGGATGCGATGACGCAGTACAATCAACTCGTCGAAATGTTCGAAGTCTTCGCGGGCGTGCGTACTGAACTTTCCAACTCTTTCCGTACACTTGGTATCGCGGTCAACGCCGGTGAAAACGACGTGTTGATGAATGCGTTGCAGACCATTCAGAAGGCGATTGGTGCAGAAAAGGATCCATTCAAGATCATGCAGAAGGCTGCGGAGACGCGCTCGATGTCAATCGTCGAGAAGTACTTCACCGTTTGGTACCCCGCACTCCTCTCTGGTTGGAAAACACAGGTACGCAACATTACTGGTAACGCCTCTAACCTCGCACTACAGACGACCTCAACCCTCTTCTCGAAGCCGGGTGAGTTTTTCCCTCGCATTTCTGCCATCATCAATGCAAATAAGGAGGGCTTAAACCTCGCATCGAAGGTATTCAAGGGTGAGAAAACAATTCTTTCAAAATACTATGAGCCTGCCGTACCAAAGGATCCTGCATTCTCGGGGCCGTTTGAATTTTTGAACAAAGTGGAATACGTTGGCAGATTCTTGAATGCACAAGACGCCTACTTCTCAAACGCATTCCGTGAGAGCGAAATCGCAGGACTCCGTGCCGGTAAATTCACCTACGGCCTTGACAATGAAGTAACCGCCAAGGCAATGGATGAAGCGATTGCAGCATTCGCCGGTCAGCAGGGTACATTCCGCAATGCCTTCGAACACACATTCGTCGGGGAAATCGCAAAATCGGTGGCACAACTTAAATCGTCGCAGGTCGAAGGAGTTGCTGCCTTTGGGAACTTTATTTTTCCATTCGTTAAAACCATCGCCAATATCACCGATAGGCGTCTTGACTATGTACCATTTTTGAACCTCTGGCGCACATTTGCGGGCCGAGGTCTCTACGAACAACGTGCCAATAGAATTCTGAAAGACGCGAATCTTGTTGCCATGCTTCGTGAGGATTTGGTTGGTCAGGGGAAAACACTCTCGCAGGCATCATCGCTTGCTGAATCAGAGGCCCGCCGCGTGAAAGAAATTGTCATCGATCGTCTACGCAATCAGCAGTTGGGGCGCTTCTATATGGGTATGACCGTTCTCGCTGCCGGCGTACCGTACGCGATGACCGGTGGCATCACTGGATCCGGCCCGAAAGGTAAGAACGAGCGAGCGGTTTTGATGAAGAGCGGATGGCGCCCGAACTCAATCTTCGTTCCGGGTGTTGGCTACTTACCGTATCAGAACACCCTCCTCCCCATTGCCTCTATTCTTTCGGCGCTTGGAAACATTTCCGATGCCTATAAGTACGGTGCAGAGGACATGACTATCACTGATGGTGCATTTGATGGCTTGAAGGGTTTCCTTCGGTCGGAACTCGATCAATCATTCTTGACCGGTATTTCAAATATCTATGATTTCGTCTACGGTTATACCACCGGCGGACAATTTGTCTCAAAAATGGTAGCGAATGCTATTCCAATTCCTGCTGCGTGGACGCAGTTGAAAGACGTGATAGCTCCGCAACGATATGAAGCGCGCACCTTGTCAGAACAAATCTCGGCAAAGCTCGGCTCTCCGGTCGACATCTTCTCCGGCCAGAACCTTGAGCCGAAGCTCGATGCGTTCGGTGATCAGGTGAAGGCCGACATCATCTATGGTCTCCTGCCGCCATGGGGAACATCGGTCGAGAACGATCCGGTACTTGAATTCTTCAAAGCTGAAGGCGTTTCCATTGGAAAACCGCAGATTTCGACGAAGGTAGATACTGAAGACGGAGGGAAACGAGAACTTACTCCACAGGAATACACAACGTACGTCTCGGAGAGCGGTAAATTGATTTATGATGAGCTTGAAGATCGCGTGAAATCAGGCGACTTCAAAGGACTCACCAAGGATGAAATTAAATCTGAAATATCCAAGGTCGTTCGCCGACACCGGAGCGAGGTTAAGGAACAGTTCGCTCCATAAGGCTTATGAAAGACCACATTATTAACGATTTCATGAACTACGCCACCTCGTCTCTCGCAGCGGTGTGTAGCAACTTTTATCTGAAATGCGGTGCTGCATTTGTGTACACCTTCTACGCCTTCCATTTTGATACGCTCCAAACCGCGGCTTTGCAGGCCATTTTAATGCTTGTTGTCCTCGATATGATTACCGGCATTTTTGCCGCCTACAAAACGGGTGAATCAATCCGTTCACGAAAATTCTTTGCATCAGCAGTCAAACTTTCTCTCTATTTAATCATGATCTCTGCGGCACACTTTGTTGAAGTTGCAGTACCCGAACTTTCCGGCTTCACTGATGAAGCTATGATAGCCTTCGTTGCGCTCACTGAAATTATTTCGGTGATAGAAAACATCTCGAAGGCGGGGTATGCAACACCACAGCGAATCCTTGAGACATTAAAAAAATTAAAGGAAGCAAAATAATATGCCACCAGAACAAGGAAAAAATACCGGCGTTCTCATCCGTCCTCCAAAATCTTCCGCGTGGATTGCGGGAGGTGAATCAGGTATTGTCCCCGCAGTACTAGAAGAGTCAGGACAGTTCGACGTCTATCTGCCCGACGAAGAGGCGCAAGCGCAATTCACTCCTTTTGTTTTTGATACCCGTGCGTGTGTGACGTTCTCCGGTCTCAACGACATCGAGACCCTCCTGAACCGTCTTCGTGCTAAAACTCTCCTTCCGGCGACCCACGACAAATTCCTCCTCGACAGTGGCATCGTGAATAAACAGAGTGGCAAGGTCAACCTCTCTGATCGCTTTACGGCAAAGATGTCAGGAACGACCTTTGATGGCAACTATCTTGAGGCGGTCGGTGATTCAATCCGTCACGATGGTGTCGTTTCCGAACTCGACTACCCGTTCCCAACGTTTACGCCTGAAGAGAATATGGACGGGGCGAAGAAATGGGCGCGATACTACCAAGAGATCCCGACGGACATCAAAGACAAAGCACGAAAATTCCTCGATTATTTCCAAGTAAATTACGAGTGGGTTGCGCTTGGTACGTCGAATCCCGCAAAACTACGAGAGGAATTGAAGAAGGGGCCAATCCAGATTGCGGCCGCAATTTGTTCGCCATGGAACTCGAATGACGGGATGCCCCCAATCGCTGCGTGTGGCTGTGGCACTGAACACGCAACAATGATCTACGGGTACCGTACAGATGACCTCGCTTTCAAAGATTTTGACCATTACAAGAGCTTCCGGAAGCTCCTCGCAGCCGACTACTGCATCCAATGGGGTATGCGATATGTCCTCACTGTGAAGGATCTGACGCAGCCGGCACCGTTCAAGTACACCTTCAAAATCAACCTTCGCTTCGGCGCCGGGGCTACGGCAGAGGTAAAGAACCTTCAACGCGCCCTACAGACGCTCAAACGAGCCGATGGCACGCCCTATATGAAAATAGGGGTGTTCGGCCCATTCGGGCCACAGACGAAGACTGCCCTTGGCCTCTTCCAGACTGACAATGGTATTACTGACCCGGATGGTCAGGGAACGAATTTCGGCCCGCAGACCCGTGCGAAAATGAACGCCAAATTGAATGCTTAATAGCGTACAGTGGACGTACGCGAAAATACCCCTCTACAGAGGGGTATTTGCCTAGAGGTTCGCCACCGTTATGTGGTATACCGGCCCTAGAGGGGGATTACTATAACACAGTTTTATGAATCGTCGATGAACTGTGCATAAGGGTGAGGACACCGGGGATAACGCGTTACCATATATATAGCCCACAACGGGCAACACTATGATAGAAGTAGGAATCATCGTCGCAGTAATTATTGGCCTCATTCAAGCGATCAAGGCTATTGGCCTTCCGTCGCAGTTTGCACCGATCATATCGATAATGCTTGGCGTCATTGCCTCGTATTTCGTAGGTGAGCCGGGCGCAATCGGAGTGGTGGTCTTTAATGGCGTCATGTACGGATTGATGGCCTCCGGCCTCTATTCCGGCGTGAAAGCGACAGTCTCGCAGTAAGGCAATCCGACCTCCCCACCTCGTCGTTGGGAAGGCGTTTCACACGAAACACCCATTGGTCGGTGAGATATTCGGTACCCATGATCAGTAATCGCTTATAAAACGTGCTACATTCATCGTTGCTTCCGTAATAGCCCTCCTTGCCTTCTTGGTTCCCGTAGCGGTTGCGACCGCACCGGCACCGGAGGCGGCCGTTCCACATGAAACCGGCAAGATTCTTGCTACCTCGACCGACCAGACCGGGTTCGTCCGCGAGTACCTGACTGATCGCCTCGGTAAAGGACACCCCCTGCTCGCAGTCGCCTCTTGTGAGGGGAAATGGCGTCAGTGGGAAGAGGACGGTACACCACTCAAAGGAGATATCAATCCGCTCGATACCGGGGTTTTCCAAGTAAACCTGAAGTACCACGGTGAGCGCGCTAAAGAGCTTGGTATCGATCTGGGGTCACTCCAAGGCAATACCGACTACGCCCTCCTCTTATATAAGGAGCAGGGGCTGACCCCATGGAACTGGTCAAAGCATTGTTGGGATCCTCAATAATTTTTATGTCCACAGGCGCTGCAATAGCGCCTTTCTTCGTTACCTTTGGCTGAATTATCACCGGCGGTGAGGATTTGGATATTGGTAAGAGAATAGTGGCCGAGCCGATCGATACGGTCGACTGACGGGGCGAGTTTATGCGGGAAGCCTGACTTCTCCCATTCGTCGAACATTAAAATAAATTCGGTATCGTGAAGAAATTCTATAAATTCTTCTCTTGAAAATGTGAGTTGCACCTGTTCGTACCCGCGTTTGTCTCCGGTTGTACGCCGCTTCATGCTTTCATACATCAAAAGTGCATACCCATCGGGAGTGTGTCTCTTGCGCCACCGTTTTTTATCTCTGATGTGGCGTGGCGTTCGCATTAGATCGGTTACATAAAAAAACTCCCACTAAAGGGAGTCAGCGAGTGTCTTAATTATCTCTGCGTATTCTTTGACGCACTTCTTGTGAAACTGCGTGCCACCGACACCATATTTGTCTCTGATTTTCTTCGGTGCAGAATCCTGCGCACAATCATCAAGATGGGAAATAAGCGAGTCCCATGCGAGCCGGATGCTCTTGATGACTTTCTTTTCGCGTGTGTATGTTTTTTTTGCCATACCGAGTACCACCGTTTCTGGCACTGGTCAGCGAATGAAGGTAAATTTGCCTACCCATTAAGTATAGCGCATGGTCAATAGCGCGACAGCACCTTTGTGAATTCCTCCGGGTCGAGATCCCTGAACTTCAAGAAGGCGATCCTACGGAGGAACCTTTTACGCTCCTCTGCGTGTTTGAGAGGCATGTACGGAGACCAATGCTTATTATCAACCGTCAAATCGTAATGGACGTCAATGACTTTTGCCCCGATAACGTGTGCGTGGAATCTTCCGCGCAGTCCTTCGGGCCGGATAAAGTCGTCTTTATCCTTTCGGTACTGGTACCCCGCTATCCGGAGCGCCCGCTTCGGTGTTATGCGGTAATTGTTGAGGATGATTTTCATTTGCGGAGACGATTTTGTCTACTTCCGCAAAGAGGACATCGAGCCTTCCGTCGGGAACAGAAATGACGTGATCAACAGGAATCTCATCCTGCTCTGTCTCCGAACGGTGCTGCGATACCTGCTCCTTGCCTTCGCGTATTACGCGAATGATTTTCCCGTCGTAGAGACGTACGGCCTGCGCCTCATTGATGAATCGGCAGTCATCCACCACAATGCGCATCTTGCCTTGATGGAGGAAGTCGAGGACGGCGGCCTTCCACTTCACAATCCAGTAATTCATATCGTCGCGGCGCCTGACTTCGGTTCCATAGTTTTGCATCAGGAAGCGAACCGGATCGGGCTTCACTTGAAACAATTCATCAATCGAGAGATTGAACTCCTTGCTGAAATGTTTCAAAAGATCAGGGAAGTTCTGTTGCACCTCGAAGATGAGCGCATCCTTGAAGTTGCGGCGGATGAATCCGTATTTTGATTCAAGATACCGGGCTGCGGTTGTTTTTCCCGCGCCGATTTTCCCGACGAATGATATGACTACTGGTTTGTTCATTATTCTTGGATCTCACTTACCTCTATTTTCACTACCGTGAGATTGGTTCCGGCAGTGTGTGCTTCTGCAGATGCTCGCGTCACAAAGACTGGCATGAGTCCGGCGTCCTTATCACCGTCCAACTCATCGACTTTGATGCAATCGCATTCTGGTTTTTTGAGGGCGTATAACTGTTTGAGTCCCATACTATTTTATTGGTTTACGGACATAATACCCTGCAAGTTTAGGAAGGTTCTCAAGAACGAGATAAATGTCACCCTTCGCAATTTGACTCATCCCATCCATCGCCGAGAGAAGTGTGACAATGGCTTTGTCGGTTAATCCCGCCGTTTTGATTTGTTTGAACGCGTTCGAGATAGAGACAATGGACGACGCTAACAGTTCTGGTGTTTCAGGATTTTCGTCGTCCTTAATTATCTTAATGTTGCGTGCCATACTATTTCTTCGCGCGATATTCAATATACGGGTCTCCCGCAACCTCCGTCGCAATACCCTTCTGGCGTTCGGTCTCTTTCATTTTCTCGACCCTTTCTTCTTGCTTTTCAACCGCTTCCGAATACTCCCACTTCGTCTTTCCGGCCTTAAGGGAGAGAGCGCCTTGGTCGAGTTGGATGTCGTGACCGGCATCGGCGAGGTAGCCGAGAATGGTCGGTTTCAACATGTCCATCTCCGCCTTGGTCTGTTTTTCGATCTGCTTCAGTTCCTCGTAGCGGCGAGACGCCATGAGAACCGGTTCTGGAATTTTTATTCCGTCCATAGGTGGTAGAAATTAGTTTTTAATGGTTTTCCTTTCTTCCACCAGATTTCTGCAACCAGAGTCAGTTTGAAGAAAGAGAGCGCGATGATACGGTACCCGTCGCTGTGGTGGTACGCGATGAATGACTCACCGACGTAGCTTCCGCGTTCCTGAATGACAGAGAATAATTTCATTTTACGTCTTGGTACTGGATTCCTGATTTAATCGGTTTCGCGAGTTCGGAACTGCCGATGTACACCTTGGGCCGAGGGTTCATCTTCTGGATCTTCTCTTTCCCATCTGACATCCAGTCCCACACTTTTGCGATGTGCGTGTATGCCTTGAACGCGGCTGTTCGGTCGACGACCCGCACGACCTCGTACTGCTTGCGGTCTTTATCGAGGCGGACGATGAGGATTTCTTCGGTTTTGAGACCGGTGAGTTCCTTCAGACATTTATCGTACGTCGATCCTTGAATCGCATAGTCAGGCTTATCGACGGAATTCGCTGTCTTCCAGTCGATGAGTGCGAAAACGCGCATCACCTCCCGTCCACAGTGTCCGCACATGAGATGACGAGGATTCCGCATACTCATCGCGTAATACAGATGAACGCACTCTTTACCATCGAATAGATCAGGTGGTTTCGTTCCTTCTTTGATGACCTTTGAGACCATCATAAGGGCGTCGAGGGTGCCACCGGCCTTATGCCTGACGCTGAATACCAACTGCTCCGATACGATAGGCTCTGCTTCGAAGTCGTTGATGAACTGTTCTGCGGAGCGCGCAATCGCCCAGAGTCGTGCGTCATCACCATCGATGTATGCGGTAATGTCGCGCGGCTTCTCGCCTTTTGCTATCCAGTCAAGGAGATATTTCTCGATGACCTTGTGTCCTGCGGTACCGACCGCGCCCGCCTCGTAGAACTGATCGCGATGGACGAGGACGGCCGCTTTAAAGATGAGAGAGCGTTGTTCAACGCTCGCATCTTTCAGTACCTCCCAATTCTTGTCGATGTGTTCGGTTGCGAGTTTTGCGGCCCAGACTTTTAAGTGTGGAACATCGATGATACCGCTTTTGGTTGTAATCGATGCCGCGACGATGCCGGACGGTGTGTGTTCGTAGTAGTGGGCCTCGTCCGTGTGGCGCGGCACAATGAGGCCCGCAGGGATCTTGGTTGCCACTATCTCACGAATCTCCTGCACCGTCAGTTTCGCCATACTAACCGAAGTCTTCGTCGTCAGCGACCGGCTTCATAACATCGATGCCGAGTGCTTTGAGATTATCTTCAGAGCCGAGCGCATGACCGACCGAGAAGTGCTTAAGCGTATTACCGCCGCCAGTCTTGGTTTCCTTGGTGTACTCGATGCGAACGATCGAGCCGGTAGGAATATCACGGAGCTTCTTCTGAAGTAATTGTGGGGCGAAGAACGGAACGATGCCGTCCTTGGTGCGAATTTCGTAGACGTGGCCGATACCGTTTGCGGTGTTGCGCTTCTCATGATTTACAAGAAGACCTTCAACAACTGTGCCAATCTCTTTCCACTTAACGAGTTCGCCTGACTCTACGCTTGTATAGTCGATAGACATAATTTTATTATTAACTAATAACTAATAATCAATTTGTGTGCGCACTCCCCAGACCAATGGCGGTCTCATCCTTGCGGACTATCTGGAAAGAAGTACTCTCTTGGTGTCAACCGCGCCCCTTTCATTCGTAAGATGATACTTACGCGGCAACCTTCCAATACCCTAACTTCTATTTTTTCACTGACGAAAGTGGCTACTGATGACCACCGTATGTCGCGCCAGCGTCCTCCCTTTGTATATGCCCCGCATTTCTGCGTGACAAACCATTGCCGTCGGGAGAGTACGCACACAAATTGTCAAAGAACATTCAGACTCGCATACGAAGTCTGAAAAAATTGCGCACCGTTACTGTGCAATTTTTTCAGGTTTCGGCCGCCAACCCGAAGGCATCTTCTGTACGGTACGGTTAACCCATGAGCGTTCGAGTTTCATGATCCACGCGATGTCTCCTCCGGAGTACCCTTCGCAGGACAACTGCCAAATCACTTCGTTCCGTTTCCGGTACAAGTACTGTTTTGATGTTCCAATTTGCATAATTTTGATTTTGACGGGGATTTGTCCACAGGTCGACCCTTACAAAACAGTATAGTGGAGTTATGATGAAATAAGCAACAAAACGGTGTGGATAAAAACTCCCCGAAGTTGCTTGGTCGAAACCCGTTAGTTCATTACTCATCAGTATAACGTACGAATCTATGGACGATCAGAATACAGCACAACCAGTTGAGGAAACCGCTACCGCACCCGCAACGCCAGTCGTTGAGGAAGCAGTACCGGAGACCGCAGCGGGCGGTGAAGGTCAACCGCCAGAGGGCGGTGCAGCGGGTGAGACCGCAACTTCGGCAGCAGGAGCAGAATAGCTCCTATATAGAGTCCGTACGTTCCGGGTGCGGACTCCATTATGGGAACTAAAACAACGCAATTTCCACCATACGTTTTGGACTGGCTGCACGCGCGCGGCATTTCTGATGACGTGTTGGATGAAGCGCGCATCTCATGGCGCGAAAGAAACGGCAGTGGCCAGATCGTCATTCCTGTTTTCGATTCACGCGGGCGAGAAGTATATTCAAAGTATCGTCGCGACCCAAACTCAACCGAAGGCCCGAAATATAAGTACGACCAGTTTGCAAAGGCGCTTCTCTACAATCTTCACCGTGTCAAAGACGACGGTTCTCCTATCTATGTTGTCGAAGGAGAATTCGATGCTTTACTTTTGAACTCGATCGGTCTCAATGCGGTGTCCTCGACCGGTGGATCACAAACATTTCCTGCGGCGTGGGCGGGGTATTTTGCTAATCGCAGTGTCTATATCTGCTATGACGCAGACGGTGCAGGTGTGTGCGGAGCATTCAAAGTACAGGAAGTCCTTCCACAGGCAGGCATCGTTTTTTTGAATCCGAATGAATTTTCAGGGAAGGATGTTACCGACTATATACAGGAACGCGGTTACGCTGATTTCCAAAGCGCGGTCATGAATGCGCGGAAATATGTAATACCGAAACGCTTCGCTGAAATTCCGCTCGAAAAAAAAGAGTTGAGTGATGCCTCACATAAAATTCGCAACCTTCAACAAGAAATTATTTTTGAGAGACGCGACCTGATGGGGAAACGCAACGCGTGGTTTGGCCCTATCGATGACTATAGCGAGATACTTGCCAAACGTCTTGAAGAAGTCGAGCGTATGAAAGTGTCATTCGACCGGGGCGCCGTTGAGGGGGACAGCCGTGTCGACAAAGCGAAGGCTGTCCCTATTACAAGCCTCGTCAAATTCAATCATCAATGGTATGCGCCATGCCTATGGCATTCAGAGAAAACGCCATCGATGAAATATAATAAGCCGGACAGCGCGTGGCCGAATACGGTTAAGTGTTTCGGATGCGGACAGATGGGTGATGCCATTGATGTTGTGATGAAGATGCACAACCTGTCTTTTAAAGAGGCAATCAGTTTCCTATTACACACATGAAACACACCGTACGAGTCATCACCAAAGACACCCGCGAGGTCATTACGGCCGGTGTGCCGCACTGCGTCTTATCCCAGAACGGATCTATTTTTCTTCTTAACGCCACCGGTGATTATGCAAACGTCACCGACCGTGTATGGGTCGACTATTCAATAGGGCAACAGGATATCCACGGAAAAGAGGTGTACGAAAACGATATCGTCATCGCAACCGTTGCCATCAGGATGCTACAGGAATGGGAATCACACGTTGAGACCCACGGTATCATCACCTATAACCCAGAGTTCGCTGCCTACGACCTGAATATCATCGGCAGAAAGGTACCGGAAATCGGTACCGTCGGCCGATGGAAGGTGTCGCAGGTCGTCGGCAACGCACATCAACATCTGCAATTAGTCCACCGCATTCAGGTCGAAAGCGGACAGATTAAAGAGGACACAAACATCACATCAACATGAAAACAGACATCGAACGATTGACAAAACAGTTCTACAAACTCGTCGCCGAAATAAAGGCGACGCCGCAGGATAATGTGTACCGTTTCACCCTCCTCAAGAAGAAGATGGAGAGGTGCGCGGCAAAACTGCGCCCTCTTCTTGAGGCAAAAGAAAAACATGACAAATAATTCATTACTCCGAACGCCCTTCGATATTTTTTGCTGCCCCTTGCGTTGTGGGCGGCACTCTTCGAGGGGCGTTCAGAGTAATGAATCTGCTCTATAAAAACGGTGATGGAAAAAGACTACACAACAATTCAGCGATTCGAAGACCTCCAAGGTGTCTTTGACGAACACCTGCTTTGGGCTGACCGGCAGGTTATTCGTCTCGTGACTGCGGCGGTCATCGGGAATCAGCTTGATGCTGACCCTGTGTGGATCCTTGTGGTCGCGGCATCCTCCGGTGGAAAGACCGAAATTATTTCTTCACTGAACGACATAAAAATCGGCGGCAATCAAACCATCTGGCCTATTTCAGACCTCACGCGGAACGCATTTGTCTCCGGTATGCGCGGTTCCGGCGGAAAGGAGACGTCGCTTCTTTTCCAAATTCCGTACGGAGGCATCATGACATTCAAAGACTTTACGTCCATCCTCTCGAAGAATCGTGACGATCAGCAGGAAATCATGGGCCAGTTACGCGAAATTTACGACGGCGAATACGAGAAGCGTGTCGGTACCGGAGATGAGTTGAAGTGGAAAGGGAAGATCGGCGCCATCGCAGGCTCCACCGGTGTCATCTACGAACACCTTGAGCGTATGAGCGCCATGGGTGACAGATTCATGATGTACAACATGAAACAGCCTCCGCGTAAGGATGTTGCTCGTTTGATTTTTGCAAACCAAGATGCGGGCATTTCAAAGACGACGATGCGCGACAAGAACAAGGCAGCGATGTCTGCGTACGTCAACTACATTGTAAAAAATATGAAAGAGGAACACGTCAAACTTTCACCGGTGATGCGTGAAGAGATTTTGATGGTTGCCGACTTCTGCACCGCAGTCCGCTCCGGTGTCATCACCGACGAGCGTAAGGGCCACATTAAGTTCGTTCCTGAACAGGAGATGCCGATGCGCATGATGGAGCAGTTGCTCTCACTCTCAAACGCATTCATCGCGATGGACGCGACCGAACCGCAGGGTAATAAAAATGCAGAGAAGGGTATTATCAAACCAGACGATCTAAAACTCCTCTATAAGGTCGCTTTCGACTCAATCCCCATCAAGCGCCGTATGGCCCTACAACTCCTCACCCGACACAAGGGAGGTATCACTACCGCGGGCCTTGCGACCGCTGTAGGCTACCAGACCCCTGTGGTTGGTCAATGGCTCGCCGAGTTGAACGCCCTCGGAGTCTGCGACCGTGAGAAGAGCGCCGGCCCACAGGGAGACCTCTGGATTCTCAAGGATCAGGCACGGGCGGTTATGACTCGCTTCCACGACATTAAGGTGGAGGATGATCAGCTTCGCGACGATAAGGCAGACTCGGAGGCGAAGGACGATGAGGAGTCGTGGCTTTCGGGTGCGATGCACGAGATGGATGGAATTGATAGTGAAGCGGCCGACTCATTCGGATAATATGCAGGCGCTTTGGGTTCCAATACAGGAGTTTGAAGAGTACTACCACATCAGTGATGGTGGTGATATAAAGAGTTTTAAGAAAAAGGAACCACGCGTTCTCAAGAAAGAAAATCATTATCGAGGGTACCAACGCATCATGCTTTGTAAGGGCGGGAAGCGGTACAAACTCTTTGTGCATCGCATCGTTGCCTCTGCATTCATCCCGAATCCTGCCGCACACCCGATTGTGAATCACAAAGACGGAGACAAAATGAATAACAAACTGGAAAATCTTGAGTGGGTCGACGCCAAAGAAAACTCGGCCCACTACCAAAAATACCTGAAAAAACAAAATGACGACTTCTAACGTACACTACAGCAGTAAAACCCCCGAATGGGCGACCCCACAGTCGGTGTTTGACTCTTTGAATAAAGAATTTAAGTTCACACTCGATCCGGCAGCCACAAAACAGAATGCAAAATGCAAAAAATTCTTCACAGTAAAGGAGGATGGATTGAAACAATCGTGGCTCGGTGAGCGAGTATTTTGCAATCCGCCTTACGGCCGTGTCATTGGTGATTGGGTCAAAAAATGTGCGGGGGGGGTGCTGCGCTTACGGTTGCTTTACTTCCTGCTCGTACCGATACACGTTGGTTTCACGAATTCATTTACAACAAATCAGAAATTCGCTTTATTCGCGGACGAATCAAATTTGGCGACGCAAAGAATTCTGCTCCGTTCCCTAGTATGATCGTAATTTGGAATAAAAAATGAAAAAGAAAATTCTCGACGTGTGTTGCGGCGGCCGGATGTTCTGGTTCAATAAAAAGCATCCAAACGCACTCTATATCGATAACCGCAAAGTGCGGCCGCAAAAATTAGCAAATCGCCAAAATTTTTCCGTGCAACCTGATGAAATGGGTGACTTCAGAAAACTACGTTTTCGTACCGGAACTTTTTCGCTCGTTGTCTTTGACCCGCCGCACATTAAAAGAAACGGGAAGACCGGTTGGATGGCAAAAAAATACGGCAAGTTGAACAAAAAAACATGGAAAAGCGATATAAAGAAGGGATTTTCAGAGTGTTTTAGGGTATTGAAGCCTGACGGTGTACTCATCTTTAAGTGGAGCGAACACGAAATTCCTTTGAAAGAGGTACTCTCGCTTACTGTTCGGCAGCCCCTATTCGGTCATACGAGTGGCGGTCGTGGTGGCAAGACTCATTGGATCGCATTTATGAAACTATGAAGCCATACACACATCAGCAAAAGTTGTGGGACGAAAAACCAAAAAAGACACTTCTCTGTTGGGATACGGGAACCGGAAAGACGGTCGGCGCCCTCGGCCTTGTCAACATACACTGCAACACCGCAATGGTGGTATGTCCGAAGGCACTGAAAGAAAAATGGAAGCGCGACACCATCGCATTTCTTGGAGAAAAAGGATACCCCCGCGTCATTTTTGTAACCAAGGAAGAGTTTCGCCGTGACTGGAATAAACTCCCCGCGGTCGACGGTCTCATCGTTGACGAGGCCCACTACTTTGCCGGTATGAAAAGCCAGATGCACAAAAGTCTCGTCAAATATATCAGTAAACACAACCCGGAGGTCATCATTCTTGCGACCGCAACCCCCTACATGTCGACACCGTGGAATATCTATGCGCTCGCAAAAATTCTCGGTAAGGTATGGTCGTACATCAAATTCAAACACGCCTTTTTTGATGAGGCGTTCATCTATAACCGCACCGTCCCCGTCGTTAAAAAGGGTATTGAAAAGGAGATTGCCGCCCTCGTCGACAAACTCGGCTCCACCGTTCACATCAATGAATGTGCCGACATCCCCGATCAGATTTTTGAGACCGAGAAATTCGAACCGACTAAGGAGCAGGAAAAGAGAAAGGAGACCGCCGCTTTAGAGGATCCTAACCCTGTCGTCCGCTTCACCAAGTACCACCAGATAGAGAACGGTACTCTTAAGGGCGATGAATTCGTTCCGCACGAATTTTTCGACAATCCGAAGGAAGAGTACATTCTCACGATGGCGGAGGGGAACGCGAAGATTGCCGTTTTCTGCCGCTACAACCTACAGATCGACCGCCTCAAGGAGAGGTTGAAAGAGGAGAAAAAGAAGGTTTACGTCATTCGCGGGGACACAAAAAACCGCGATCAGGTGGTGCAGGATGCTGAAGCGTCCGACAACTGCGTCGTTCTCATCAACGCCGCCTGCTCCGAGGGCTACGAACTTCCTTCTTTCGGCGTCATTCTCTTCGCTTCGTTATCCTTCTCGTATAAGGATTACAAGCAGGGGTGCGGACGGTTTCTCCGGCTCAACCGGCTCAAGAAGAATGTCTATATCCACCTCGTCTCCGGAGAGATCGACGAGGCGGTCTTCGGCGCCATCATGCGCAAACAGGACTTCAGTATGGAGATCTATTCCCGTGATAAGATAGGGGGAACGGTGGAACTCTCTGATGAAGAAACGAGAGGCAACTTTTCAATCGAAGTTTAATCGCTTTCTCAAGCATAAATTCCTCAAAGAGAACGGTGGAAGGTCTTTTGTATTTGAATTGAAACACGCCAACGGCGCACCGCTCCCCTATTCCGCAGTCCTCCCGCATCAACGGGACGCACTCAAAGCCGCCAAGAATGGCGGTCTCGTCTATAAAATCCCCGATGATTCGCGCGGATACAAACCATTCGATTGCTTCGCACTGTCATCGATCGAAGCATACGTCGTCATCCTGTACCGACACACCTTTTATATGATCGACATCGATCGGTTCCTTGTGAAAGAAATGCTGTCAAAACAGAAGTCGCTCTCCGAAGAGGACGCTAAAAATTCTGCCGTATATGAATTTACTTTTGCACACCGCTCTTCAGCGAAAAAATCTTAAACTGTTTGATGCACTCTTTGCAGACCTTGCCCTTGTGCTTTTTTTTGTCGTATTCCTCCGGTTCAAATTTCCTGCTTTTGCTTATTCCCCACGGCGTTTTACTCTCCTGATCACAAAAGGTATCCAAATAAAAATCTTGCAGCTTGTCGACAGATGATCCCCACCGCTTATTAAAAATGATGCAGTAGGAATCTTCCTTCTGGTACCATTGACGCGTGTTGATTATTTGAGGTTTAGCCATCACCGTTTGAGATAGTAATTGAGCCAGTGTTCGACCGTATACGCAAGATCCTCTCCCATGGCGACGTTATCTTTGACCCATTGCAGATAGTCCGGGGGCGCGATTCCGAAGGGTTGTTCCTTGTATTTTCCGAACGGCCATTTCTTCATCATAATCGGGGTTGCAGAAATTTTTATCATTTCTTCGACTGAAATCTCCTGTGTTTTCTGGTAGTGATTGAAAAGTGCCTCAAGAACGAGGACGTCGCCCCATGCGTCGTGCGGGGTTCCTTCCACTTCGAGTTCGTAGTGGTAGCGCAAGTACTGCAGATTCTGCTTCGGCAGCGCGCCCACAGTGTCGAAGTGGTGTGTAAGTCGGTAGGTGCAGATGACGTTCGAGAGCGCGATTCCTTCGCGCGCGAAATAGCCGACGTCGAATATCGCGTTGTGCGCGACGTGAATGAGGTCGGGATCCTCCATCACCTCCTTCACGAGTGCGTAATCGTCGCTCTCCTTGAAGGCGGGTTTCGTTGCAACCATCTTCGGAGTAATGTGACAGACCGCCTGCGCCTCTATAGATATAGGAAGTGGTGGTTTGAAAAGCTCATTAAACTCGTGAGTCTTCGACCTGAAAGCCACCTGCACAAGGCGGTCTTCAGGGCCGATGCCGGTCGTTTCCAAATCGAAGAATACGAAGTCTTTCATACGGCGAATTTATTTTGCTCTTCTAATATAGGCTGTCCGCAGTCGGGAAACGTACAGTAAAAAACCTCTTTCAGTAGCGCATTCAGCTTCGGATTCTTAATGTCGAAACGAACCATCTCATCCGAAAGGCGGCGCTTGCACGAACCACAGGTGTAGGATTTAGTAATCATATCATACGTCGTACCGTTGACGAACGTATAATACTTTCCTGTCTGCATGTAGTGAATCTGGCTCATACTATTTGTATCGACTCGTGAAATCGCCGGTCAGCGCACCATCTGACATACGCGGGTGTCCAATAAGGTGCCACACAAACATCGGTACAAATCTCTTCCACCGTCGATCGCGGAATTTATGGCTTTGAGAAAAAAGGGGCGCACCATCACCGTAAGTTTTTTTCATATTGGAAACGTGCGAAGAAACACATTGTCTTGGTCGCACTCAAATTTAGTGTGAGCGAGAGCGTCAACCATATTATCCAATCGTTTCAACGAAGGGTTTTCAGGTACCTGTTGTGTCACACCACAGTTAGCACATTCAAGTTTAACGGCCATACTATTTCATCTTCACGATTAGATTCATCTTCGCCAACTCACACGCGTGAACGTCGTCGAAGCAGATGTCGACCTCTTCTTCACACGCGGTCTTGTCATAGCATCGGTCGACATACCGCTCAAGGCCATACCGACGCACGGTCTGCTCGGCCCAATCCTTACCTCCCCCGCTCCACACAATGATGCGGGTATTCTTCATCTTTTTTGAAAGAATTTGCATCAGCAAAATCACTTCGAGATTCACCGACGATGGAGGACGCAGGTGTGTGGGCGTCAGTGGTGGTATACCCTCGTTATTGAGGATGGTACCGTCGACGTCGAATGCGATGACAATTTCTTTCATATATTTAGCAGGCGCCCCCGCCACCTCCTCTTAAATCTTTAAATGGATGAGATGGCGGACACCCGTCTCCATGGGGACAGAACCGGAAGAGCCAACCGAAAAAATGGTAGATTTTTTTCATAGAGTTTCCTTTTTAGGTTTGTAGGGAACACGAACCTTGAATATCTCATCTCCTTCCGCAGAGTCTCTACTCTCATAGAGAATGACGTATGGCACCTTACCAGAATAGTAATTCACACCAAGGTAAAATTCCTTTTCAGTTTCCGCACCTTCCAATATCAATTCTTTTTCGTTATTTGTGTTTGAATCAATCATATTATTTTTTAGACCACTTTTTACAGAGCTTCATGTGTCCCGCGTACGCATCAGTTGCGGTGTTGTAACCCTCCATGTCTAATTCGCCACTCGTCATTTTCCACGGACAGCATTTGTATTTTGCGTCTGCCGTCTTTTCTTTCACCGCCCTAAACACCATCGTCTCGTAAGTGCGCGACATGCCAAGTTCAGTAAAGCCAAACTTTTTATGATATGCCGCGTCGAAATAGTCTCCCTTCAAGTGAAGGTTCGCTTGGTACCACTTCTTGTCGTGAATCTCTGCGTGAATGCGGCGCACTGCCTGATCGGGCCAGTACTCACCAACCGTCGACACAATATATTTACCGACACGCGTGTTGAGGTGAAAACGACAGTCGTTGCCGACAATGAGATGCCCCGCATGTGGCATCCAGACCCATTTCTCCTTTGGCACCGTTTTTTTATTCATATTTGAACCACTTGTAGTATTCCATCTGCTCGTCGCCCGCGTGAATTACGAGGAGCGGAAGGCCGTTTTTAATACGCCACCAATTCATAAAGATGCGACCTGTACGTCCGTTGCCATCTTCAAATGGATGAATTCTCTCATACTGAACGTGTAAGTTTTTCGATCGCTCTTCGAGGATTTCAGGACTCATGTTTTCGAACGTCATGTTCATTGCTTCGATCCAGTCTTCGATCGCGTATCCAACTGAAGCGGAATTCAACGCTTTGTTTCCTCCAATATAGACATCAACATTTCGAAGCATCCCTCGACCGCCCATGCCAACAATCCTGTGATCATCCCATGCCTCCGGCGGTTCCATCAGGAATGCGTGGGTACGAAGCACGTCGTTGAGGGAAAGTGAGGAACGGCCGTTTATATAATTCCACGCCTCGATCGAAGCGTTGAGACAAACCTCACCGAATTTTCCTTCAATCCGGTTCGACTCATCTAAGAAAATTATTTCGTCTCGTTCCATATTATTCTGGTTCGTCTGCTTCTATTACACACCCACACGAACATCGGGAGTGTTCGAATTTACAACCACCATCAATGCGGCACGAGCAATCACACCCGCAATCCGCACAGGCATCGTCGGCTTCTCGTTCCATTATTTCGTCTAAGCCCATATACCGTTTTTAGACAACAAAGAACCCGTGAGGGTTCCGTGTCGCACAGCTTTTCGCTGATTTCCCATACCTATACTAGCAAGAACAGACGCCATTCCAAATGCCTGTTTTCTCTCATTCTGCTTCGTCCACTCCCACACTTTTTCCAACCAACTGACACGGTATTTCTGACCCTTCTTTTGGCGACCGTCGCGCTCTTCCATATATCCAAGGATTTCAAGGGTACGAAAACATCCTTCAATCTCACGTCCTACACCATGCAATTTAACAGTAAAGAAAAGCCACCCCCGAATCATTGTCAGCCAGAAAAGCAACTCTGCAAATTCTGTCGCGACTAAAAGTACCGGGCTGTCAAACCACACACGCGCCGTAAGAGAGAGGAGAAACGTGATGACGGCACAGGTTTCAAGGAAGCGGGAACGTGAAGAGAGGGCCAACTGGCGATCTCCCTCAACAAACAGCGCGTCAATATACTTACTTAACTCACTCACCTTGAACTCGGCTTCCTGCCGACGCATTGACTGCTCCTCTTGCGTCATTTCCTTCATATTTATTCGTCGGTTTTCAAACTGTCTGCAGTTGATTTTGCGAACTCCGCTGCCTTTCTGGTCGGATATACATCAAGAATTTCCTGCTTCATACTCGGCATTGGTTTGCCCTCTTCAAAATGATACGCATCGCTGCCGTATCCGAGCCGCCCCATCGACCGGGCGGTCGACGATACTATCTTCGCAAAGAATTCTGAAGCCTCGTGCAACTTGTCGAAATAGAAATCGGCGCTGCCTATCTCTACAACGAAGAATGTTTTTTTGACTTTATCAATTCCATCCATACACCGTTTATTATTTATCTGTTAAATCCAACCAAGTATTCTAAGGGCAAGCGGCACAACTAGCAACGCGCCGATCAAAGAATAAATCCACGTCTTATATGAGTAAGGATCCCTCTCTGTCCCGAAAACGAGCGGCATGAATAAAATGTCGATCACTTTCAAACCAAGAACAAACACAGCGAGGATAGTAAGAAGGGTATCCATATTATTTTTTCTTCTTCGGTTCTGGATTCACGTTACCGAGCTTGACGAAGCGATCTTCTGAACCTGTCGCGTCAATAAAATCGCAATCAGGTGCCGCATTTTTTCTGTACCATCGTAAACTCCTACACTGTTCGAGACGAACCAAGTCTCGCGGTGAAGGCTTAAAGTTCTTTCCATCTCTACTAACACTCATTGAAACAGAAAAACCGGAACCATTGACTCCTTTTACAGAATAAGGCCTCTCTCCTTCTATACTTCTCACAAGTGCATAGCGTTCCTGATATACAGGAACCGAAACCATCAACTCTGACATAACGGGAACTCCCGTCTCAAACTCTACACGAACCCCAATACTACTTCTCTCGATTCCGCGAACACGGATGTCGACACCCCCAATCTCACGATTGAGATGATTGATGCAGTTAGTGGCCCACTTCTTGAAACTCATACTTTAATAGGTTAATTCCTCCACCTTATAATCAGTGCCACCATCCTTGCGAAGTTTTTCAACGTCTTCGCGGTTCGGATAATACTGGTTTCGAATCAGGGCGTCACTCATTTGAGAGAGTGGCACTTCCTGTTTCAGCGCGCGCTTCTTGTGGAAGTTATAGAAGACGCACACCTGCTTCCCTCCGTCGCGTTCGACAACACGACCACCGAGAGCATTGCAAATCTGAATTCCGATACCGGAGCCAGACTCCTCACTATCATCTGCCTTCGACGATTTTTTAATCGTATAGGCAGGAAACACTCGTGCATGGAGTTCACGGATGCCCGTAAACACCACCGACGAATCGCTTTCGTACCCACGCGCCTCGCGTATTTCAGTGATCATCTCACTGATACGTTCCGGGGGGCGTACAGTCAGCGTCTTTGTGCGTTTTCTGGTACCGCTTTTAGCCATACAGATTGAGTATATTAGATGTTAATGAATAAGCAACGAAATGGTGTGGATAAAACGGGCGCAAAGTGCGTCCGTTAGCACCGCCTAGTCATTTCCCCTTATTTTGCGCCAAACTACTGTGACAATCAGGAACAGTACCACGCCGATTGACGCGCCAATTCCTCCATAGATGGCGTAGCCCACGAGTCCGAAGACCAACCATCCGATCCATTCGAATCGTTCCATAAATTACTATGTAATTAAGTTTTCCCTTATTTTAAGTTTGATAAATCTATCACGCCGAGAGGGACGGCCGCTTAACTAACGTACGGCACCGTCGGCTTTTTGAAGGATGTTTCGTATATAAATGCAGCGAGACGCTTTGTATCAAGCTCTCCGGCATCATTAGTGATGTGTTTCACTATACGTTTTATTTCTTCTTCTTCCGTTGACCAAAACATATTTTTTATTTTCGTTACACGCGTTCGACTATCTCGCGCGGTTAGGTAAAAAGACGGGAATACGGGGGCCGGTACCCGTCGGGATGATCCCGATAAACACCATACTGCCACCGGCACCAATTTTTGAAACTTTCATCAGGACGGATCGCGCCATGCAAAAAGGCTTCCGCATAGGCGACGTGTAGCTCGCTCAACAGAATTTTTTCATCCGTGTGAGACTCGAACCATCTTTTAAATGAAAGTTTTTGCATTTATGCGTTATCGTGATCGATAATTTCTACCTCAATATCGGGTGTCAACTGTGATGTGCATTCTGCTACGCCGCCTCGAACCTCAATCACCACCTTTCGTGGGTGTTGCTCGCGAATCCAAGTAACGAACGCTCCCCATTGTTTTTCTACGAACGCAAGCATCTCTACAAAAGAGGCACCATCCTCCATGTGGATGCGGTGCTTGTAGTATGCGCGGACACTTTCTTCGAATGTCATTTTTTTTTTAGTTAAGGGTTAATAAGAGGGTATGAATCAGGGCTTACGACCTTTGCCCTTATGTGACTCCCGCCCCCTATGTTTGCCCTTATATTGAGGCCGCACTTTTTATTTTCCAATAAAAAAACCGGCTCGCGCGTGCGTAACTGCCGGTTTCTTTTCCCCGTCTGATTTTATTGCGGGGTTTCTTAACCTTAATCTAGCCACTTCCGGCCACCTTCGGGCCGGTACAATTTGTCCTTTTCTCTGCGGAACTGCTTGACAATCTTCCCGTCAATCCATAGCGTCCACTGATCTATTTTCCAATTTCCGCGCGCGTCCGGCGATAGTTTTTCATGCGTGATTTTTACGTCCGCAATCTGCCTATTATCCATAGCGTCGCCCACGATCGCCCTAAACTGAAGATTACTATTCGCGCCCTGCGTTTTCTGCGTGCGCTCACTCGTGATGTAAGAGTATATCCGCATACGATTTATTTTCCGTCTGCATTAATACAACCACACCGGCCATCTTCGTCCTGATCTTTGAAACACACTCCGCAAAATTTGCGATTCAGTGCGTCCGCGATCTCTTCTTTTATGGCCTCTTCAGCACTTGCGAGGATACCGCCCTCTAGGGCCTCCGTCGCTTGTATTTGTATAATGCGCTCGTATTCTTCTACTCCCTCCCACAGTCCGCGATCGCCTGAAGAGTACTCGGACAATTCATCTATACACTGCATGGCCTCAATTAAAGCCGATGTATTGTTATAAATGAAATGGCCGTCCGCGTACTCCCATGCCCGATTAACGATATCGTCGCTTTGGTATAGCTCGTCGTAAATTTCTTTTACCGCGTCGCTATCCGCGTCGTACTCGTCGCCCTCTTTTAGGGCCTCTCGCACCCCGTCCTCGTTGTTTTCGCGGTATTGTTTCACACCCACCGCGATCTCATCGGACAAGTCGCCGGCGATATCTTTTCCCATACCTTCGGCTTGCGCTCGCCAATCCATAGGCTCCTTATGTTCGGACGTATTGAACAAGTGACGCATGGCGCTGTAGCCCTGCTCTATCTCGTTTTTACACGCTTCAATGAACTGATCGCTTGCGCGCTCTTCGGCTTGTAGCCGTGCCTCTCCTAGGCTCTCGGCTTCAATCTCAAACGTGCGCGCGTACTCCACTACAACTTTATAAGTAGCTTTTTTCTGCATATTCTTTTGTCAATGAACGCACGCGCACGCTCGCGCGTCGGGAGTAACGTACCCCCGCTATACCGGCTTAAACGTTTAAGCCGGTATAGCGGACGCGCGTTACCACGCACCGCCGAACAATGCCACCACCAACAGAAACCCTATCAGCGCTCCCAAATGATGAAGATTCTTTTTTAGTTTAGGATTCATGTTATTTGTAATTTAATACTTTCTCATCTTCACATACGAGCCACCGTAACCCGTCGTATACCCATAGCGTAAACACCCAATTTTCTAAACAGTCGGCGATTGTCCACCCCTTCAGCGTTGTATCCTCGTACCCGTCCATGTCGGCCCATTCGCGAAACTGATTTTTTAACTCCTCTTCACCCTCAAAAATACGACCGGCGCCGAACCTTGCACCTTGCCCGTCCTCAATCGTGAAGTATTTTTTATCCTCGTGTAGTACGATCATATATTTTAATCAATCCAAAACGTCCCACACACCCCGCATTTATTCCCGCATGGAAACTCATTGCGATATGGCGTATCGGCGTGCCTGTTAATGTTCATGTCTCCGAACGTGCATATTTTCGTTTGCTCCCATTTCCGCGTTAACCTTTCCTCACGCTTCGCGCTCTCGCTCACTTCGGGTATCACAATAGCAACATCGTCCGCGAGGGTACCGGCCTTGGCGCGCGATATTTCCGCGTCATCAAAGCTCACCTGTCCGGCTATTTCATTCCATGAGTAACCGTTACCCTTCGCGCGATCTAAGCGCACACACTCAAGAAATGCGCTTCGTGGGATTGCGATCTTAAATATCGCATTGTCCCCTAACCAGTTACTACCTTGCCCGCGATCCACGGTACCAAAATAGGCCCCGTCAATAATGATCACATCCTCAATTTCCCGATCCTTACCGTGTAAAACTTCCACGGCCGTTTCCGGATCAAGATAAAAATAAAACTGCGCCGGCGCGCTATAAAAGCTCTCATTTATAACGCTTACGATCTCCTTTTTCTGCGCCTCCGTGCGCGCGTACTTCTTAGTCAACACTTCCAAACTCTCCTTATCGTTCACCTCCGCATAGTCCGGCGTTTCAACATAGAACAGCTTTCTGCCCGTATTTTTCAGCATTGCGCGGGCCGGATCGCTCGTATTGCTAGAATACAGAAAATCCCGCATTTTTTCCTCTACCTCATCACTCAATTCGTCGGCTTCAACTTCACGACGATATTTTTCTGTTATGTTATGCACCTCGTCGGACTCGGCGTCTCCAAACCATTCCATTTCACTCTCACGATAACCTTCGGCTAGGTATTTCTGTAGTGCCTCTAAATTTTCATCAAAGCTATCCCGATAATCTATATATACAAGATCAACCCCATTAGGGTACTCGTCGCGCAACCAATTAAGCGCATGGATCACATCATCTTGTATTTTCACTGCTTTTGTGCGTTTTTCCGTTTTCATATTTCTATACTACGCTTTTAATATGCGCGATCTTTAAAACGGCCGTGATCGCTTCACTGAACGTTTTCCCGTGCGCTATATAGCCTCCCGTGCCTCCGCGATACTTAGGCGCGCGCATGAGCGCGACATATGAACCTGCAACTTTTTGAACGATCATATTGCTATTTACAAGTTATGTGTTCTGGATAATTGATACAGTATTCACCCGTAACGCTCTGCAATGCGATCATTGCAAGCGGTACTAAGGCGAGCATTGCAATGGCGAGCGAGACACCCGCCACGATCTGAAGGCCCTTGAAAATGACCCTAGCCCGAACGCGGGCCACAGTATTACTCTCTTCTAGTGCGAGGATGACGGCCGTTTTCACTCCCGAAAACTGTACCACGTTCTCACTTTTTATATTTGTCATTGTGCGTTTTTAGTTTTATAATGCTGAAATAATGGCGTTTTTCGGTAAGACAATATATGTATCACCGTACGCTCTCTGGTAGTATAGGCGTACTTGCATAGTAAGTCAAGCGTATATACAGAAAGAGTACCAAAATAGTGGATAAAAACACCAATACAATACATATTTTAAACAATGTCAATAGTATACGGCTCAACAAAGCCATATTTTAACACTCAAACGGCCGACATTTGACGCATAGGATAGGCCATATAAAAAAAATAAATCTTTTTTTCTTACTAATTTAAATACAATATCCCATTTTTGAAGCTAGCTCACTTTTAGTAATCAGAAAAGAAAAAAAATATATATGTCTTTATAGGCCCCTCTCCCCCTTTTGGCGTTTTTTACCCTGTTTGACAAGATCGCCCGAAACGCGGAAAGCACCCCCAAAACACACTAAACGGCTATATTGAGCCATATAATACTTCATACAATGTTATATTGTACGCACTAGCCCTATAATAGCCATAATATAAGCCATTATCAGACCCCACCGATACCCCCGACACCGCCCACCCACGGAAGGAAAAAATACCGTTTGGGAGGTCACATCAGATCGCGGGTCGTTTTCGGTACCCCGGCACCCAAGGGAGGGGGTGGGTACCTTGTACGGGAGAATCCACAAAAATTTTTCCAGAAAATTTGACAGGGTTCACTACATCGTATATTATACGAAGTATGGATACAGAACGAACGGTGAGCGACTTTTTGTCGCAACTTCAAAAGGAGGGGTACTCTCCACACACGATTAAAAATTATCAGCGCGGCCTCGATACCTTCCTGAAAAAATTTAAGGGAGACGTCACACTAAAAAATATCGAAGCGGCCCTCCTCCCCACTCGCTCAAACGGCAGTCTCTCCCACAAGTCCAAGAACATCGTCATCATCCCCGTGCGTCGATGGGTCGCGTTTCTCAATGAGAAGCACGGCACGGCCATTCCCGTCGAGCAGATCAAGACCGAGCGCAATCGAAATGGTCGCAAGAAACTCGACCTCCCCGAAAAGGAAGAGGTGCGCGCCTACTTAAGTTTCAGAGACACTCCACTGTCTGACGTTGTGGTAAATCTCCTCTTCGATACCGGGCTTCGACTGTCTGAATTGATGGCACTCAAAGTTGGAGATGTGCGCGAGCGATTCTCTATGGTCGGGAAAGGAAATAAGCAGCGCCCGGTCTACTGCACCGCGAAAGTTGTTGCTCTGGTCAACGTGTATGTGAAGACTAATAAGCTCGAACAGGGACAGCCGTTATTCCCGTACTCAAATCGGTGGATACAGCAGTTGCTCGAAGAGCGACAGGTACGGTCTGGGGTTCGCAAAAATATCACCGCACACACCCTGCGCCACCTCTATGCCGTGAACATGTTGCAGAATGGTGCCTCACTGCGCGCCATCCAAGAACTCCTTGGCCATTCGTCGATATTGACCACGCAGATTTATACGACCGTGACCGATCAGCACCTTGACCAAACATATAAACAGTTCCACAAAAGGTAGATGACCGTTTGGTGTACACTAGGTGTATGGGAAGACCACGAAAAAAACCCGCCGTTTCCGAAGAATCAAATGTAATTGATTCCGGCATTTCGATTGTGGGTCAAATCCCGGTAGAAGAGGTTCCCCGCCCCCTTTCTCTTGAGGCCCCGGTAGGGCAGGCGCTCCCCTCCCCTACCGAGCGGGAGGGTGCCGATTTTGACTCCGAGGACGATATTTTGGAGCGGGAGGGGGCGCTCTTGGAAAAGCAGGTGGCGGAATTTTTTCAGCCGGAAGCGCTGCGTAAGATTAAGCGTGTGTGCTACTACATTTCGAAAGTGGGACTTGATTTTAACGAGGCGTGCATGATTTCAAGGGTCGCAGAAAGTGAGTATCGGCAGTGGATGGTGATGAGTCCGGCGCTCACCGAGTTGATGTCAATCAAGGAGTTGGAATACAAGGCGGCATTGATGATGACACTTGGTGCCAAGGCGCGCATGACTGGTGGCGACAAGATCGCACAGTGGCTGTTGCAGGCGAAAGGGTATGGGCCGAAGAAGGGGACGGGCGGCGATGGCGACGGCGATGATCTCATCGCAGCGGGTATTGAGTTTGTGCGCAAAAATGGGGATTCGAATTCGTTGGTTTCCGAAACGTCGGGTCGGGCGTTTGTGGTAAGGAAGACCAAGGAGACGACGACGGATATGCTGCGCGGTCTGTTAGCATAGAAACATGACAACGGGAGTGATGTGTCTGTGTATTGGGCCTCGTAAAAGAAACCACGGCTTATGCGTAAAGTGCGAATTGATGGTGATGAACATGTTCGATCAGTCCGGCGGGAAAACATTCGTCGGAACCAATCGAAGATGGTCGTTCGCGGACGATCTATTCTCACGATTTTGAGAATCAAATATGCAAAACGAAACGGAAGTAAAAAAAGTTGAGGAAGTGGCGGCCGCAGAGGATTTCAATGTCACACCTGAAGAGTTTCGGGAAAAATTGCGCGACCGAAAGTGGCGGTTAAACAATTTATATTTCATTAAGGATGAGAAGGGAAATAAGATTCTTTTCCAAATGAATCCTGTGCAGGAATATCTGCACGACAACCTTTGGTTTTTTAATATCATCCCGAAAGCACGTCAGTTGGGTATTACCACGTTCTTTGCGATCCTCTATCTCGATCAGGTTCTCTGGTCGGACAACAAAACGGCCGGTATCATTGCCCACCGCCTTGAGGACATGAAAAAAATCTTCAAGCATAAGATTAAGTACGCGTGGGACAACCTACATCCATGGCTTCGTGCGAAAATCGGCGAGCCTAATACTGACTCCGCGTACGAAATGTCATTTCCGAACGGATCCAACATCTTCGTGTCGATGTCGACACGTTCCGGCACTGTGCAGTTTTTGCACATTTCAGAGTTTGGCCCTATCTGTCAGAAATTTCCCGATAAGGCGGAGGAAATTGTGACTGGTGCCATCAACTCCGTTCACGCGGGTCAGATGGTCTCGATTGAATCAACCGCGGCGGGACGCGACGGATATTTCTATGATTTTTGTATGGACGCAGAGAAGGCACGCAAGGAGGGGCGTGAATTGACGCCGCTCGACTTCAAGATTTTCTTTTTTCCATGGTGGATCGACAAACGTTATTCACTCGACAATTTTGACTTCGCTCTCACGGCGGAGGAACAGCAGTATTTTGAGACACTAAAGACGCGTTACAACATTGAACTCACCGACGGACAGAAGCGTTGGTACGCAAAGAAGAAAAAATACAATCAGGCAAAAATTTTCGAAGAGTATCCCTCAACCCTCGATGAGGCGTTCCTTGCGAATGTCGAGGGCGCGTACTACACGCGCGAGATGAACAAGGTGTATCTGTCGCGACGCATCAGGCTAGTCCCGATTGATACGTTGGTGCCGGTCGATACATGGTGGGACTTGGGTATGAATGACGACAACGTAATTCTCTTCACGCAGACGATTGGTGGTGCAATTCACTTCGTCGATCTGTATGTGAATTCTGGAGAGAATCTCGCCCACTACGTTAAAGTATTGCAGGACAAAGGGTATCGATACGGCCACCACATTCTGCCGCATGACGTTGAGGTGCGTGATATAACCATCGGGAAGACGCGAAAGACCGTCCTCTACGAACTTGGACTCACCAGTGTGCGTGTCGCGCCGAAGATGAATTTGCAGGATGGTATCGAGCGTGTGCGCAACCTCTTCCCACGATTTTATTTTGATGAAGAACATTGTCAGCCGCTCACTGACTCTCTTTCGGCGTATCGGAAGGAATGGGACGCAAAACTCGGTGTCTTTAAAGATAAACCCAAGCACGATAAAAATTCGCACATCGCAGATGCCGTGCGAACAGGTTGTTTGCTCTGGCATGAGGAAATGAAAACGACAGATGATGATGGTTATCCCCTGAAGGAGATGGAGCAGTCGTTTTTCAGTTGATATGGGAGAGGGACTCCAATCGGCGACGGTGGAGCATGAACATCAGTTCGGAGAACGGAGGATGTGCTACGTCTGCTTTGGTCGGTTCCGTCGGGTTTGCGACTGTGGACAATCGTATTGTGAAAATTGTAATAACGGGTAGGCTCTCAGGAGCGGTTTAGAGGAACGGCACCTCGCCTCGCTCATAACGAGGAGCATCCGGTTCGACTCCGGAAACCGCAACACGTTAACCTTGTCCATTCGGACAGCCCGGATGGTGGCCCTTGCCACTTCCGCAGATGCCACAGCCACCAGATCCGCGTGTTTCAACGGTTTCGCGAGTGTCGGGAATTTTTGGTTCTCCCTCGTGCATCTCTGAATTTTACTCCCGAAATCCACATGTCCACTGTTGTGCTGTGGACGATTGTGTTCTAGTGGCAGTACAATGGCGGTAATGGATCCCTTAAACAGCGGAGCTTCGAACCCCTTGGACGAGAAGAAGAAGTACGAGGGAGCGGCAACACCGGAGAATGAGAAAAAGCCGGGGGATGTCGAGCAAATTTATACCGAGGACGATCGGAAATATATTTCGTTTCTTCAGAGGCGTTTGGAGGATGCGAAGACTGTTCGTAATAATCCGTTGGAAGACCTTGGTGGTAAGACGTATATTCAAATCTACGAGGAGAACGAAAAAATTGCGAACACAAATCTCCCCGCAAAGAAAAATGAGGATGATGTAATTGTCTCCGCCGGTACGATCGAGGCAAAGCTCGATGCTCTACTTTCACACATTTCCAATCTCGACCTGTCACCCGAAGTCCATGCGTTCGATCGTGAGAATAATAAATTGCAGGAGATCGGTGTTGCTCTGCAGGATGTGATTTACATGACAGAGGAAAAAGACGGCGCCGATGAGGGAGGGGATGAAGAGAAAAAACTATTACGGCAGCGTGAGCTTTTGAAACAGGGAACCGTGTTCGTACAAGAGGAGTGGTTACGACTCTGGGAGACGAAGAAAAAATTGAAAAAAGATTTCGACGGCAAGTTTAAACAGGACGCTGAATTTTATAGTGAAGCACTCGAACTTGTTTTTGATGGGCCGTCACGCACGGTGCTACACGGGCCGAATGTGTATCTTGGAAACATTACCGAGTTTTATATGGAGAAGCAGCCGTACGTCTTTGCGGTGATCCACATGTCTCACGATGTGGCGAAAGCTAAGTACGGACGTTTTGAAAATTTCGATAAATATGTGAAGGCGGGTAATTACGTCGACAAAACCGAAGGCACCTCAACCGTCGCAGGAAAAACTATCTTCGACAATAAGTGGCGCCTCACCGAAGTGAAGAAAGATAACGTAGAGGTCATCATCTATCAAGACAAGCCTCGCGACGAATTCCAAATTCTCATCAATGGAGTCCTCATGCTTCCTATTGGCTTTCCCCTTTCGGCGGTCACTCCGGGCGGCAACTATAATATCGCGAAGCAGGTGTTCCGAGTTATTAACTCACACTTTGCCTACGGTAAATCATTCGTGTCATCGGGTGCGGTGAAGGAGGTTTCAGCACTCATCGATGAAATGCTCAAACTATTTGTACTGAAGACACGGAAGAGTTATGCTCCACCGTATATCAATACGTCCGGTAAGGTTATTTCGAAACGCGTTCTTTCCGCAGGTCGTATCTCCATGGGTATTCCACCCGATGCGTTGGTACCAATCGGCCAAGAAGGTCAGGGAGTTACCGCAAACGAGTACTCTATCTTGAAAGAGCTTTCCGATCGTGTCGACAAGTCGACTATTTCTGCACAGTTCCAAGGGCAGTCAGGAAAGTCAGGTCAGACCGCGACCGAAACGGTTGAACTGCAGCGTCAAGCAAAACTGACGCTCGGTCTAGCGATCGCTGCGTGTTCATTCTTGGAGAAAAAACTCGGTTATCTTCGCTTGTGGAATATCCTTGAAAATTGGTTTGAACCTATTGATACGAAACTTGTTCTCATCGACAACGAGCGTCGTGAAATGAATCGTTACAGGAACTCATTCCGTGAGACAAATATCGAAGGTGAGGGATTTGGCGCGCGACAGGTTATCACGGTCGACGGTATGGTTCCTGCTCCTGAAACGATTCGAGAACTTGAACGACGTGAGAGTGAAAAATATGGCTTCCCGATCCGCAAGGTATATCTTTCTTATAATGGTCTTAAAAGCGCCCGGCTGAAATGGTACATCACGGTGACGCCACGCGAGAAAGAAACGTCAGCATTGAATAAACTCACATTCCGTGAAGACTTGAATGATGTGCTTGCGTTGATGCAGATGGGTTCTATACCGAACGTCGGAGGATTGGAGGAAGAGTTCGCGACTTCACGCGGCAAGAAACGTCAAAAGTATTTTGCGACAGCAACAGCTATGGGGCCATCCAATCTTGCGGGTGTTTCACCATCTTCAATTAGAGGGCAACTCAACGGCTCCGGAGGCGGTTCGAGTTTATCAGTAAACACGACGGTACCCTCGTCGTAATCTTATAAAACGGTGATATGAAACGGTATTTTTTGTTCGGCCCCGATGTGGTGGAGAAATCCACAGTTGATGATGAGTTGGTTAAATTGCGTGCTACTGTAAAGGATAGGGACGCACGCATTCTCGGTCTTCGGACTGAAAATGCGGCGCTTAAACTCCGTAAGCAAGCGGAACGTCCGGTCATTGACCCACTGTTGGGCGACCCGACTCCGAAGGATACGACAGAGCGCAAGATGTACGTCGCGGGCGTCGCGGGTTTCTACCACGATTACTTCGAACGTAAGTTGATGTCGATGCTTGGCGAGGTGCGAATGCAACTCGAAAAGTTTGACAGCACTCTTTCCTCTGACGGAACCCGTATCCACGGATATACGCCGCAAGAATTCGATTTGATTCTGAAAGGCACGGCCAATGCGCTATGGCTTCTCCACGATTGGGGAGAACAGATGCGGAACGAACACGTCGCATACGTCAACCCGAGTATTAACGGTGAAGAGCGCGAATTATTAAACGAAATAGCATCATAAAATCATGGGAAAGTACTTCGATAAGGATGGTAATGAGGTAGAGGCGTTCTCTAAGGACGAACTCGAAACTGAAAAGAAAACCGCACTCGATGCGTATCTTAAAGACCATCCCGATCAGTCAAACGAATTGGCAGAGGCAACGAAAAAGGTTGAGGATCTCACTAAACAGATTGAGGAGAACGGCGGCACCATGACCGATGGTCAGAAGAAGCGCCTCCTTGAAGATAAAAAGGCTGCAGAGGATCTTGTTAAAACCGTCACTGAAAAATTTACCAAGGAAATGGGCGAGTTCAAAGAGAGCGTCTTCGGCGGCTTTAGGAATAAAGCGTTGAATACACTTTCTGGCGGCGATAAAGAAAAGGCAGAGAAGATCCAAGCTCGTTACGATTCTCTAATGAAAACCGGAGACTACAAGTTGGACGAAGAAGGAATTGCGAAAGCGATGTCCGAGGCTGCGACGTTGGTCAATGGTGCAGCGCCGAAGCCGGGTTGGATGGATAACATGACAAGTTCCGGGGCGGGTGGTGCGGGCCAAGTCCACAAGGGTGCCGCGGGTGCGGATAGTCCGAACGCTGTTGCAATCGGAAACATGCTTGGTGTTACTGATGCTGATCGCGCAAAGTATCCGACACAAGGTGACAGTCAGGAGGTAAAAAATAATTAACAAATACTATGGAAAATAATCAAGGCGCACAAGTAGGAGAGGGAAATGTTTCGGTAAGTGACCCGAAAGTTCTTCAGACGACACCACCTGTAAGTCAGACTCCGCGCTCGACGCCGCCTAAATCAGAAACACCGCAAACTCCTCCGTCGGTGGGCGACGAAGGGGAAATGGTAAGCATCCCTAAAACCGTTCTTGAGAACGTCCTCAATCGCCTTGAAAAGGTCGAGGGCGAGGCAGAACTGCTTCGTGGCGCCGCAGATCAGAACAAACTAATTGCGATTCAGAATATGCGGAACGCCGGGAAACTGGTGAAATCCGCACAGGTTTCGACCTACAGTGGAAAGGTAGTTATCGGGTGGAAGATAGTGAAAGATGATGTTCACTTTGAGGGTGAAAAATTGGTTGAAGAGCAGATCGTGAAAGTCTTCTTCGAAGACAAGACCGATCAGGAAATGTCGTTGCGTCTCTTTAACTCAAACCTCGGCAAGAGGAAGGGAGAAATCATCGAAGAGTCGAAAGATAAAGATGGTGTCGTTCGATTCAAGGTGCAGTTCAACGATGGCAAAGAGGTAGTTATCGGTGGTGCGTACATCAACTAATATGTCGGACGAAAAAAAATACGTCGGGAAATTTTTCGGGCCGCGTAAAATTGAATCTCTGAAAGAGATTGCAGGCTATAAAACCGCCGGTGGTGTCCGCGCGTTTACCGTGACGTACGATGGTGGCTTCATTGAAACGCTCACCGAGCTTTCTCTCGCAGCTGCTACTACTGACGAAGCGAAGGATTTCAACTTCATACAGGATAGACGATTCGAAGGCATGGTACCAAAGGTGCTTTCCATCATGAACGATTACGATCTTCCTGCGTACCAGTTGAACGCATTCTTCCAGAAGTGCCTCGGATCCCTTCAGGCGAATTTCGATCGCGCGTTGCAGTACAAGTGGACTGGTGATGATTCTCGCTATGTTCCCGGCTCGAACCCGACTGACGACGTAACGCTTGTTGAGACCGATATCGTGTTGAAGAAAATTGCCGATGAAAAAAGAGGTTGAAATCACCGAAAAGGATATTCTTCCGTTGCACCAGAATGAAATTGATCTTCTCTGGTTTCTTCGGAATCGGTACCGTTTTGGTGAAGTTACCCTTCTTATGCGCGATGGTTTACCACAGGACTTGATAAAGACTGTGGAACGCAGGAGAATGGGTACAGGTGAATATCCACAGTCTGAAGGTTGATGCCATTGTGGGTCAATCGTATGCAGGATATACTCTGATTGCAGTACCTTTACAGAACGAATAGCGTCCCACCGAAACAAGGCGGACATGTGAGACCACTCCTTTGGGAGTCAAGTCTCTGTGTTCGCCTTTTTTCGTGGTTGGACACAGCGAGCCGTCACCGTTCGGCTCGCGGTGTCCGTCTGCGAGACGGAAATCGGGGAGAAAACCCTAGTTAAAAACCTTGCTATGGAATCTACAGTGGATTCCTGCGGAGACGAAACTCTAGTCAACAAACGAGCAACTTATTAAGACTGGTCTAAAGATTAAAAACTTTATGGCATTCGTTCACAAAAAGGGAAAGACTCGTCTTGAGTGGCTCCCTGTTACTACGTCAACTGCGCTCGCAATCGATACGATTGTTGAGTGGACTTCCGGTTTAATCGCCGGTGCAGATGACAACGATACATACGTCGCGGGCGTTCTTGCGAAGACAATCGCATCTACGGACGATGACTATGCTACGTCTCGTAAAGTCCCCGTTCGTATTCCTGTTGAACGTCATGTTCTTTGGGAGGCAGATACTGCTGACACTTTCGTGCAGGCAACTCACGGCGGCGTTGAATGCGGTATCGTCGACTCTGCAAACCTTGACCTCGACGACACTACGAACGACGTGTTCCTTCCGATAGGCCCCGGCAGCACATCACTGAAGGTGATTGGCTACTTGAAGGTCAACGGTGCTTATTAAGCAATTAGTTATTGATTTATGCCTGAATTAAACACACAAGTTCTCGCGGATTTCGTGCGTAATGCGGAAATCCTCTGGCACAAGGGTGCTGATTCAATTCCGCAGGTTCTCCGGAACTCTGGTCTCGTGAAAGAGATACCAGTCCCCCAGATGACTGGCAACGTTCGAGAATTCTCGGAAGTTGAATTGGAGCAGTACGCTCGTAAGAAGAACGAAGGCGACGACGCAATTCGTGCGCGCGTTCAGCAAGGCTATACCAAGACCGCGACCTTGAAGCGGTATGGTATGGACATCTCGATTACTTACGAGATGCGTACGCAGGGTAAGTATTTCGAGATGAAGCAGAAGCTGACTAACCTCGGCCAACTCTGTCCCAATCGTCTCGACCTCGATCTCTCGCACCGCCTCGGCTTCGGATCGGCTACGGCCTACACCGACATGGACGGTGAAAGCGTCGACGTAACTGTCGGCGACACGCTCGCGCTGTACTCTACGGTACACACGTTGCGTGGTTCTTCTACGACCTTCCGCAACCGTCTCGCAAACTCGCCGCAGCTTTCTTACGGCGCTTTAGAGGCAATGGAGAAGATGCGTAAGGAGAACACCTACAATCAGTTCGGCCAGAAGATGACCATCCCTGATGACATTCTTTGGACGACTGATGATCCGAACACGGTTAACACGGCAAAGAAATTGCTCGGTTCGACGGCATCGCCGGATCAGGCAAACTCCAACGTGACGAATCCGTATTCGGGTAAGTACCGCCACCTCTCGCTTCCTCGCCTCGCGACGGATGCGAATGGCGCTCCTGACACGACCAAGGCAAAGTATTGGGGAGTTGCATCTACGATGAACTCAACGTTCTTCCTCGGCGTTCATGAGGAACCTCGGTTGAAGTCCCCTATGTCTACTGGCGGTGTAAACCCCGAAGACATGTCGAACGACAACTGGCAGTTCGGTACTCGCGCCGGATACTTCCTCTGCATCGTCTCTGCCTCTTGGGTCGGCGTATCGTACGGTGATGGTACAGCCTAGTTACTAAACGTGGTTGGGGCGGCATTTAGCCGCCCTTCTCCACATAAGAACCTTCGGTAAGTGGCGAAGTAAAAAACCACAAACTCATGTCTGATAATCAACTTTCTAGGTACGGTGCGATATCAAAGGTTCTTCCTTTGATGAATCCGGGAGCGAAGGTGTTCTTCGTCGGCCCGTCTGCTGCTGCATGGTACGGAGACTTCATCAACGTCTTTGGGCCTGATTCAGAGGGCGGAAACCGTGTGTTCAACGATCTCGATACTGCGATCAGCGACTCAAACGTCGTTGCGTCTCGCGGTGACGTGATTCTTGTTCTCCCCGGCTATTCAGAGACAATTACTGGCACCGACATCGTTGTCGATAAGGCCGGTTTGTCTATCATCGGAATTGGCCAAGGCTCTCTGATGCCGACCATTTCTCACAACAACGCAGTCGCGGAGGTTTCGATCGCCGCAGACAATGTGTTGTGGAAAGGGTTCCGTCACCGTGCGGACGTCACATCTGTGGCAATCGGTATCGAGATTGAAGACGGTGTTGACTACACCGCAATTAAGGATTGTCTGTTTGATGTAGTGGCGACTGGAACTGATGAGTTCACTGCGTCGATCCACATGGTCAACGACAATACCGGAACCGTGATTGAAGGAAATACCTTCCACATGGGCCTTGCGGCTGCGGTTGCGGCAATCCACATGGATGCTGACACTGCAGACACGGTAATTCGAAAGAATTATGCTGATGGCGATTATTCGACGGCGGTTATCGTCGGCGATACTACGCTTTCAACCGGTCTTTTGATCGAGGATAACCTTCTCATCAACGGCCTCGCAAGCAACATCGGAACTGAACCGGGAATCGAACTGCTCACAGGTACGACTGGTATCATCCGTCGGAATGACATCGTGTGTAACCTCGCAACGAAGGCAGCATCTATCGTCGCTGATACCTGCTTCCTCTTCGAGAACCACTACAACGAAGACATTACTGGCACTGGTGGTCTCATTGGTACTGCATCCGCAGACGACTAACCCTCGTGGTCTCGCTCTGTCCCCTTTCTGGGGACAGCGACGAGGCCGAGAGATTAACAAGGTAAAATGAACTTATGAGAGATTTCAAAGAATACGTCATCTTCGATAGTGTGACTCCGCAGACGCTTACGTCTTCGACGAACGCCTCTCCTACAGTCATCACAAAAACCTCGCATGGACTCTCAACAGGAGACCGTGTGTTGATCTTCGGTCATACCACAAACACGAATGCAAACGGTATTTGGGATGTTGTACGCGTTGATGCAAACACATTTAAGATAAAAGACATCCATACTGGTGTTGAAGTCAACGCTAACGGTATCGGAGCAGACGGATTTGTTATGACCGCACCTAAAGTTCTTCTCGTCAGCGACTTTAGGCACATGACGCTTCATGTGAACACAGCATCGTCTGGGAACATGACATTCAAATTTGCCGGTTCGCTTGGAAAAAATCGTGCTGACGCGACTCCGATTTCTGGTGACTGTCCGAACTTCGGTGCGACACAATCAGATACAAATCCGTATAGTTTTATCGCAACTTACAATCTTGAAGACGCATCACTCGTTGAGGGTGACACTGGTCTTGCGCCATCAGGCACCGACATCATTCGCGCGTTAACAGTGAATACTGATGGTTTGAAATACTTCACCGTTCTTCCAACAACGTGGACTGCGGGTGCATTAACTGTGAAGGCGCAGTTGTTCACTCAATAATTTATGGGATTCACACCAAACAATTCGGGAGTAGGAACTTCGGTCTCGATTGGTGAAATCGAAGCGGCTGTTGTCGTTACTGCTGCTGAAGGAATCTCCGGCAACAACAATGACACAACTCTCCCTACTTCTGCGGCAGTAAAGGCATACGCGGATACGAAGGGCGACGCATCCACGAATACTTCGTCATCGGTCGACAGTGAAATTGCTGTTTTTTCTGGTACGGGCGGTAAGACGCTAAAAAGAGCGACTGGTACCGGAGTTGTTCGCGTTGATTCTGGTGTGATGTCTGTAGACTCTGATATCACCGATCTTGTTTCGGCAGCTGACCTTACGACCGCCGGAAAAATCGAGGTTGCAACGGCGGCAGAAACTACCACGGGAACCGATGCAACTCGCGCGGTTTCTCCGGATAGTCTTGCCGGATCTGACTTCGGGAAACGCGTGGTTGGTATTCAAGTTTTTGACGCAGGCACTGACACTGCGACAGGTGATGGGAAGGCGTTCTTCCGTATTCCTTCAACGCTGAATGGTTACAACCTCGTCGGTGTTGCGATGAATGTATATACCGCAGGCACTACCAATACCACTGATGTGCAGATTCGTAACGTCACACAGGCGGCTGACATGCTTACCACAAAACTTACGATTGATTCTACTGAAACGGATACATCGACGGCAGCAACCGCCGCTGTGATTGACACAGGGAATGACGACGTTGCGACCGGAGACAAAATCGCGATTGACGTTGATGCGGTGCATACAACGGCAGCGAAAGGTCTCTATGTCGAATTAACGTTCCAACTCCCGTAATATGGCAACCGGAAATCTATGGGTACTTACAGTGGGTGGTGGAGGGGCAGGAAGTGACGGCAACACTAGCTCGCAAGCAGGCGGTGGTGGCGGTGGTGGTGCTGTTGTCGAAGATACTACTGTAGAAATCACCGCGGCATCATACTCGGTCACTGTCGCTGCCGGTGGCACTACCGGCAACCCCGGAGGTGACGGAGGTACATCGTCATTCGGTGCGCTTCAAAGTGCGGGCGGCGGTGGTGGTGGTGCCACTGCTGCAAACGGACGCAACGGTGCGGGCGGCGGCGGAGGAGCCGGTTCTGCTTCAGGATCCGCCTATACAGGAGGAACGGGAACGCTTACTGGTGAGGGAGGAAATACCCATACATCACGAAATCCTGCTGCGGGCGGCGGCGGAGGTGGTTCATCAGGAACGAACGGTTCAAACGCGAACGACTGTAACTTCTGTCAAGGTGGTGGAAATGGAGGTAGTGGTACGGCTTCCTCAATCACTGGTTCTTCCGTTACATACGGCGGCGGTGGCGGTGGCGGCGGAACAACCTCGTACAACAACACTGGTGGCAATGGCGGCTCTGGCGGCGGCGGACACGGCGGCGACGGTTCTAACCAAGGTTCAAACCCCGGAGCCGCAGGTACCGCAAATACTGGCGGCGGAGGTGGCGGCGGTTCATCGGGCGGCAGTTACACCGCAGGAAAAGCAGGAGGTACCGGTGTTGTTATCGTCGCGTACAAGACTGACGGTTCCGACGGTATCAGCACCGCGTCGACTGGTGGGTCTCAATCTAGTTCTGGTTTGTATACCATTCACACCTTCACTACTAGTGGCACATTCACACCTGCATACGCGAGTGGTTTTGTCCCTAAAGTGATGGTGATAATGTAAATGTATGGCTTTCATCTACACACGAGCGAATCTGAAGACAAGAATGAACGCGGGTATTCAGGGCCGTGTGGGTATGTTGATTTCTTCAGAGGATACGATGAACGAAGCGGTGCGCGACGTTCTCAAAGATCACGACCTGCGTTCAAATAAAAGGCGCGCGAATCTTTCACCAAATCTCTTCAATGGTATTTTTGACTACGCCTGCCCGTCTGACCTTAAGGCTGATGCCATTATTGATCTTCCCGGACAAGCGAAACGCGCTGACGGAGAACTTGAATTTATTCCTGCCCGCGAGTTTGAAATTCGTCGTCCGCAGAGTGCGATTGCAGTCGACGACTATAACGGTACGCGTGTTCTGAAAGTAAATTCAATAGTTGACAGCAATTCAATCACTGTGGCAGAACTTGATTCGCTCACGTCAGGTTCTCTGAATGGGACTGCGTGGACGGCATTCGGTGATGTTGATTCGATTGCGGTTGACGATGCCGATTTTATAAAGGGCGCCGGGAGTTTGAAATGGAACATTACGGCGGCGGGCGGTACAACGGCGGGTCTGCAAAATGCCGACATAAACCCCATCGATATTACCGATTATCTTGATGGTACGAGCGCGTTCTTTTTGTGGCACAAAATAAATTCAGCGACCGACATCACTAATTATATTCTTCGGTTTGGTACCGATGATTCGAATTACTATTCAAAAACAATCACCACACAGGCTGACGGTACGGCGTTTGCCGCGGGATGGAATCTTCTAAAGTTTGATCTTTCTTCCTACTCGACAACCGGGACACCAACGAATACGAATATCAAATACTTCGTGCCGTACATGACGAAGGCGACCGGAAAGATTTCAGAATCAGACTATAAATTCGACTGGCTCGTTCTAAAAAAGGGAGTAGTAACATACGTTAAATACTACTCAAAATACGGATGGCAATCTTCTGCAGGTGCGTATAAAGAGAATTCAACGGATGATTCTGACCTCCTTGTCGCCGATACTGATGAATTTAATCTTTTTGTGAGCCGCGCGCGCGCTGTTGCCAAAAAAGAACTTGCCATTTCGCAACAGGACATTGACAGTGCGGAGGCGGCATACCAGCGCGACCTTGCACAGTACAGGCTGAAGCATCCAAGCGAGGCGCTGATTTTGACTAGCGAATCGTATGCCTTCTGAAATATATGAAAGACGTATTCATCGATCTCGAAAACTTCAAGAAGCAGGGATTTTACGCACTTGAAGATACCACGAAGGCTCCCTTCGGTTCTTTGCGTATTATGCGTAACGCGCAGGTCACTGATCGTGGGGGTCTTTCACCGCGAGAAGGGACTGAACTTCTTGGTACCTATAATGAAACCGCGGCTCCGATTCGCGGTATGTATACGTTTAAAAAATCGTTCGGGTCAGATGAGCTTCTTTTAAAATACTACGATGACGAGTTGGAATTTCTTTCGAAAAATTATCTTTCGACTGGTTGGAATCGACTGAAGAATGCTTTTCAGGCTCATGCGGCCGCAACGCCGACCGAAATGGGTTTTGTCACATCGCTTGTTAACAATGACAATGAGGATTATACGATTTTCTGTAATCGGTATCAGAACTATATGCGGTGGCCGGGAGCAACCGCAGTTCTTGATGGCGCTCTCGCGGGAGGAGAAACGACCGTTACCGTCGACGATACATTACACCCCGACGTATATGAGAGCAAAACAGCAACTACAAGTACCGCCACGGTTTTAACTGTTGCCTCTGCGACGTGGGCCACTGATCAGTGGATAGGATTCTACGTTCATATTCTTGCGGGAGCAGAGACAGGGAAGGTTCGACTCATTACTGACAGCGATGGAACTACTATTACCTTCGATACTCTCGGCGCGGATCCCGGTGATGTCGCTTTTGAAATTCGGAAATTAAAATTCCCTGCGTCGGGTACATTGGTAATCAATGGCTCTACCACAGCATATTCTGCGGTTCCTACATCGACAACGTTAACCGTGACTTCTGCCCCCGCCGCAGCAGATGGTGCTGTAGTGACTGTCGTCCCAACAGAATACTCCGGCAATCCTCGTGGTGATCGTCTTACCAATTATCTTGCGCGTATCGTTGTCGGGAATGTTCGATCTGCGCTTACCCGTGACTCCGGAGGAGCACTCCGCGGATATTCTGCTGCGGGAAGCTATTTCGTTTCGAAGCTAAACAATCCCGTAGACTTTACGTTTTCTGCGACACGCGTTGCCGGTGAAGGTGACATTATATCGACGCCCTACGGTGGTGGCGATATCACCGACGTGCAGCACCAAGAAGATGCAGCATATGTTTTTAAGGGTGCATATATCGAATCGGTTAAATATACACAGGATGCGAACGATCTCGCTGCTCGTGAACCTTTAAAGGCAGGAATCGGCAGTGTTGGTAAGACAGTGAAGGGAGCAGATGATATCTATTTCATTACGCCGGACAAAATGGTCACATCGATCGGTCGTGTGCGACTGAAAGATATCAAACCTTCGACGTTAGACATTGGCACAAAAATAAAACGATTCCTTTCGAATTGCGTCGTTGACGATATCGGTCGCGGGAAAGAAATCGGAGGGAAGGTGTATTTCCCAGTGAAATCTTCGACAGAGCAGGCGTACAACGACGTTCTTCTTATCTGGAATAAAGACAATAATTCATGGGAAGGAATCTGGGATATCGGCGCATACGCACTTGAAGAGTTCAATGGAGATTTTGTATACGGAGAATCGAACGGCCCGAACGTCTACAAACTTTTCAAAGCGCACGCAGATGTTGTTGGGACGACACGTCATGCGATATATTCGCAGGTGGCGACTCATTTCGCGAACCTTTCGGCATCAAAAGCAGACACACAAGCAATGTCGGCGCTTTTCGTTGAGGGGTATATTCGCGGCGGTACAGAAATCAACTTCAACGCATGGCGCGATATGGCCGAAGATCCATTCCTCGCATTTACCTTTGCGACCGACGAGACCGGCCTTCTGGACGGTGAGGAGTCGCAAGCCTACCTCGGCGGCGCGCCCCTTGCCATTGACCCTCTTGCGGCGACATTTTCTGACCCTGACGCTGACGGCCGCAGGCACTTTTCGTTCCGGGTGTATTTCCCGTATCAATATGGGAATTATTTTTCGGTCGGGCATTGGTCAAACGGGGCCGATTTTGACTATGAAATCACCCGGTACGGCCTTGGCATGAAGGAAGATCCGGCTGTGAATACTAACCGCATTAAAAGTATTTAACGTGTCATACTAATAGAAGTACTATGGCAACCATTCGACCAACAACTGTTCCATCAAAACGACTCTCCGAGTCTATTACCGCTGCTTCATCTTCGTTCAAGGTGAACAATATCGAGGGGTGGGATGGGGTAGATTTGACCTCTGCGAGCTTTGGGACTGTCGCGTATGCGGTTTTCCGTAATTCTGCAGGTACACAGCTAGAAATTATAGAAATTGATCCGACGACGGTAACGTCTGCCTCTGCAGCGATTACTATGAGTCGTCGTGGTCTGAAATTTGATGGCGACCTCACCACTGAAGTGTCAGCCAATAAACTTGCGTGGGTTAAAGGAGATACGATTGTTGAATTCGGAACACACGTCCCGCAACTTTTGCGCCACGCAGTTACTGTTGTTGAAGACCAGACAGTCGCCGGAGTGAAAACATTTTCTTCCGTTCCCAAAACAACCGGTGGTGATGCCACCACTTCGACAGAACTTGTCCGTAAGGCACAGCTTGATGCTGCGGTTCTTGGAAGCGCGACATTGACTCCCGTTATCGTTCCGGGAAATGGCGGAGAAACTTTGGCGATAGATCAGCTTGTGTATCAAAAAGCAAGCGATCAAGAATGGTATAAGTGTGACGCTGACACTGCAGCTACGGTCGATAACGTTACGCTCGGAATTACTCGCGGCGCAGGTAGCGATGGTGTTGCAATTACGAGCGGCGTGCATGTTCTTGGACGCCATACCGCATCTTCTGCAGTCTTCACACAAGGCAAGGTGTTTGCATCAAATACCGCAGGAGGTTTTTCAGCTTCTGCAGGAACTGTCGAGGTTTCCCTCGGATTGGCGGTGAGTACGACTGTTATTGATTTCTTCCCACGCTACGATCAGGTTCTTACCGAGAATCAGCAGGATTTAATTACTGCCATCGAAGGGGGTACTGACTTTTACGCGGCTTCGGCAGTCGGAACTGATTCATACGCGATAACGATTGCTCCGCCAATCACTGCATACGTTACTGGTATGCGATTCAGATTCAAAGCAGACGTCGCTAATACTGGTGCTGCGACCCTTGCGGTTTCTGGTCTTTCTGCTCTTGCAATCAAAAAGAAAAATGACCAAGACGTTGCGACTGGTGATATTGAAGCGGGTCAAATAGTCGAGGTGGTTTATGACGGAACCGATTTCCAAATGCAGAGTCAGGTCGCAACAAGTGCAGGTGTTGATATACAGGAATTTACTGCGGACGGCACATGGACGAAGCCCGCAGGCGCAAAAACAGTCGACGTTTATCTCTTTGGTGCGGGAGGCGGCGGTGGTTCAGGAAACTCTGCAGACAACAACGGAAACGGCGGTGGCGGCGGTGGTGGTGGTGGATTCGTATATAAACGATTTCGTGCTGACGCACTTAGTGCTACAGAGGCAGTCGTTGTCGGTGTAGGTGGTACCGGCGGTGCGTCTGTGTCAAGCGGTACTAACCCCGGTTTGAATGGTACAGCAGGTGAAGCAAGCTCATTCGGTACAAACCTGCTCGTAGCTAACGGCGGTAGCTTAGGTGTTGGTGGCGCATCGGGTGATCCAGGCGATGCGGGAGCAGGGGGTACACAAACACTCGGTGAAGCGACTGCAGCGGGCGGAGCCGGTGGAGCCGGTGGAGGAGCGGGTAGCGGTGGCTCTGCTGCTTCAGACCTGACTACCGGTGTTCCATCTCCTCGCGGTGGTGGCGGTGGTGGCGGTTGTAACGGTGCAAACACGTCTGGTGGCGCGGGTGGCGGGTTCTCCGGTAGTTATGTGAAGGCGGGCGGTGCAGCGGCTACTGCGGGTGCTGCAACCGACAGCGACCTTCTCATCGGTGGCGTAGGCGGTGGTGGCGGCGGCGGTAAATTTTCAGCAGGCACCGCAGATTCAGGCGGTGCAGGCGGCTTCCCCGGCGGTGGCGGTGGCGGTGGCGGATCGAAAGATACGACACCAGACGCAGGCGCATCTGGCGCAGGTGGAAACGGCGCAGACGGACTCGTGGTAGTCATCTCATACTTGACGTAAAAATCTATGGCCGAACAACCATTCAATGAAAAGGGATACACGGTGGATGGCCCCGGAGGTACGGCACTTGGCGCGTACAATACGCCACCTTCATCAGCCCCGGTTGTAGCCGCCCCCATTTCTTCAACCCCGGTTACTTCAGGCGTAACACAGCCCTATACGTCAGCATTTACTGATCCTAATCTTGGTGAACAAAATAATACTGGTCTCACTGCAAAATCAGTATCGTACGCGGGTACATCGCCCGGAATAAATTTACAGGATGCTACCTATGAACAGGTGACGGGTGTTTTTGGGCCGTCAGGAATCGACTACTATGGCATTCAGCGAAAAGCAAACGGACGGTTCGTAATCACTGACGCGAACCTGAAGGCGCTTTCTGAAAATGTAAACAAGAATGCGATTGCGTCTTCGTCTGACAGTGTGGTTGCGGGGGAACAATCTGTTACGAACGCGGTGCAGGGTTTGAACGCACCAACGACCGGTGAGACTGATGCACAAACTGCATCGGCAAAATACATTTCATTACTTGACGAGCAGATGGCGTCGCTCGAAGCGCGTCGAAAATCTGAAACTGATGCAATCAATGCGGGATTCGACGTTGCCAAAACACGACTTGAAGGTCAGCAAAAAGATGAGACCGGATCGACCGCGGCGACACTCGCGCGCATCGGTGGCTATCTTGGCCCGTCAGCGTCGGCGACTGGCGCCCTTTTGAAACTGGCGCAGGAGCATAAATATCAGATGCTCGACCTTGAAGCAAAAAGGTCATCGGCAATAAACGAAGCAAATAATGCGATAACGGACAAGCAGTTTACACTCGCACGCGCAAAACTGCAGGAGGTAAAAGACATCGAAGCTGAAGTCTATAATCGCAAGCAGGACTTTTTCAATAACACTATCAAAGTGCAGCAGGAGGCGCGTCAACAGGACGAAGCTGTGCGCACTCAAATTAAGGACGACCTTGAAAAATTGTCGCTCCTTGAACCGTCGCAGGTGCCGTCTGATAAGAAGGCTGAAATCGATCAGTTCTACGGCGTTGCAGGATTCACAGATAAGTATCTTTCGGTTGCCTCTTCTGCAGCAAAAGCAAAATCGCAAAAGGACGTCCTTGAAACACAGCAAAAAATGCTTGACCTCCTTCAGGATATCCCTCAAGGACAGGAGGTTCGTTTTCCCGATGGCACAAGTTATACCGGTATCGGAAAGGTATCGGACATCACTACATATCTTCAGACTGATGCCGATGGTATCTCACACCTCGTCACATACAATAAGGGCAATAAGAACGTTTCTGTGCAGTCACTTGGCGCAATCGGTAAGCCGTCAGGGGGTAGTGGAGGAAGTGCGGCGGGTGGCGTCTCTGGTGTCGACCCAACGACCGTAGACAATGTGGTTTCGACGTTCCAGATCACCATGGAGCAGAATAAGGATGCGACGAGCCGCTACTATGACCCAGATATCTATATCGGAGTACGCGAAGAATTGAAGAAGTCGTATCCGCAGCTTTTACGCTACACCGACAATCTTTTCTTGAATGAATCGAATGGATTCTTTTCTAAGGAAGGTATTTCACGATTAAGACAAAAGGGTATCTTTTACGATGCGAGCGCTACTGCTGCAACCTTCGGACAGCCGGTGCAGGTTGTCGAGAGCGGCAGTGAAACACAGTCTGAACAGAATGTCTCCGGAGAAGATGATAAACCCTAACGTATGGCAAAAAAAGATGTTGCAAAAGAAAATAAGTTCGAAGGAATCTTTGCTGATGTAGCGCCAACGGCGCCCACATCTCCTTTTGCCGGTATCTTTAATGGTGTCGAGACTGGATCTCGTGTCGGAGCATCGTTTGGTACTTTTCAGCCCACTAACTTCAAAAAAATACAAGGTGCCGCCGCGTCTGCAGAAGAGGCAAGCGCACAGGCAGAAAAAGACGCATCGTTCGGGACTCTCGCGCGTCGCACAATAACCGGCGCGCCCGCAGCGGTTTTTAGCGTTGCAAAACAGGTTGCGGAGGATCCAAAGCAGGCGGCATATCAAGCTGCGCTTGGTCTAGCGAACGGCATCACTCTCGGCGCGACAGACTACCTGCAGCGTAGGGCATTCATCGATGAATCAAAGAAAAACGGCATGGATGAGCTTGAGGCTGAACAGATGGCAGAGCGCATCCTCATGCCAGATGATCCTGAATTAGCAGGAATCCGCAGCGGGTTTGATCTTGCGGGAATGGCGGTTCCTTTCATTGGTACTGAAAAACTTTTTATTGCCGGAGCAAAATATGCAGCACCCGCATGGACTGCGAAGTATGGACGAGCAGCTAAAACTCTCGTCGATATTGGTGCATGGAATACCGTCGGTCAGATTCAGGAGTCGTTTACTCCGGCGGAGAAACGTGATCGTCTTGGTCGCATTCTTACTGACACATCACTCGCGATCGGCATGAACCTTGGAGGTATGGCATTCAATCGAATCCGCGGTACCACATTCAAAAACCCGTTTGTCGTAGCCCCCGTCTCACCCGGAGCGACTGGTCAGCGTGGAGCGCCAGAGGTCAGTAAAATGCTCGATAGTTCTGAATCATTTGATGTGCAGGGTTCAATAAAGAGTGGCAGTATTCCCAGAGAGACGGTGTATCTCGACGGAAACACTGTGCGTCCTGACTTTGCGCGTGGACGCATCGACGATATGGCACAGAAACTTGATCTCTATCATAAGGGCCTTGGAGAAGTATTCCGTTCTCGCGTGAAACCTGATGGCGTGACCATGAATGGAAACGTACCCGAAACACTCCTTGCGGAGGCAAAAAAAGTGTTGACCGAAGCTCAAGCCGCGGCGTCAGGAGAGGCAACCTCTCTTCCTCCCAAACTCGCGCAGGCACTTTTTAAATCTCCTAATCCCGAGGCAACAGTTGCTGTGACCGCACGGCTTGGTAAGGTTGTCGCCGAGGGCGCAAGGGG
>JGI24126J20157_1000046_pt1 | contig 84859 bp, 72 predicted proteins | sample SubbioR12Aug_8Ca_FD_20157 | JGI IMG/M metagenome (IMG submission 20157)
GCTCCCTCAACGGAAAGACTCCGGATGAGGTGGCTCAAGAGGAAGAAAAATTAACCGGAACCTCTATTTAGCACTGGACTAGAGAAGGGGGCAAGGTCAATCTAATACACGCGAATAAAATTGCTGCCAGAGTTGTTGTATTTTGGTATCGTCCTCTAAAATGGAGGGGGCTAATCGGTCTGAAAGTTCTTTTCGCGCTCATTCTTTAAGAGCAGCGATCTTTTCTCTAGAACTGTCCATAAACGATTGGACATCAGGATCGTTATATATAAACGTGCCGCAAACTGACATAACACCCTCTTATTTTAAGTGTTTGTTGAGCGCTGACGCGAGCTTCATCATGTCTATCGGGTTTTTGCCCAATACTTTGGCGAGTTTGGCGTCGGGGACGATGGTTCGTTTGTTCTTTGGGTCTTGCAGGTTGTTCGATTTGATGTAGTCCCAGAGTTTCTTGGTGGCTTCGGGACGGGAAATTTCTCCTTGGCCTACGACTGCGGCCAAGTCGGATGAGGGCTGGTAAGTATGCTGTGCAGGGGCGGCCCGTTTTTTCTTGGCGGGGGCAGCTGCCGGTTCCTCTTTTTTCTTGCCAAAGCGCGACTTTTTCACGTAAGGAGTTTTGGGGTGATTGGGGTACTTCTCCCTGAGTTGTGCTAAGTCATTGACGATAACGTCGCAGTCGGGGTAGTTGGAGCAGGAGAAAAAGGTTTTGCCAAAGCGGGACTTGCGGGCGGTGAGATTGCCATCGCAGCCGATGGCAGGACAGGAGGGGAGATCTTCAGGGCGATAAACTTTTTCCCCTTTCTTAGGGATGTTGACGATCCCTTTGCACTCGGGATATTTGCTGCAGCCGAGGAAGGGGCCAAATCGTCCGTGGCGGAGGATCATGGGCGATTGGCAATTAGGACAGGTTTGGTCCCAGTTGAAGGTGGGGTCGTAGTCTTCCCGCTTGAAGTCGAGGCTTTCTATGGGTGAGGTAAAGTCGCAGGTGGGATAGTTGGAGCAGCCGTAAAAATATTTGTTGCGTGACCAAATTTTTTGGAGTTTGTTGCCGCATTTGGGACAGTCGCGGTCGGTGGTGATTTTTGGGACTTGGGCATCCTTTTCGGCTTTTTCAACGAGGGGGATGAAGCCCTGCCAAAAGTCGCGGATGAGCTCTTTCCAGTCTTTGTTGTGCTCGGCGATTTGTTCGAGTTGGTCCTCCATCTGGGCGGTAAAGGTGACGTCCATGATGGTGGTAAAATTGTCCTCGAGCATTTGGCAAATGACTTTGCCGAGTTCGGTGGGTTTGAGAGCTTGTCCTTCCTTTTCGCTGTACTCACGGCTCTGGATTTTGTTCATGATGGAGGCGTAGGTGGAGGGACGGCCGATGCCGAGCCGCTCGAGTTCTTTAACAAGAGAGGCTTCAGTGAAGCGGGGTGGGGGTTTGGTGAACGACTGGGTGGAGTTGAGTTGGTCGAGTTTGAGCGGAGCATTGGGGGTAAGCGGAGGAAGAATTTTGAGGTCGTCTTCGTCGGTTGTTTGAGTGGGGTCTTTTTTCTCTTCATAGGCGGCAAGGTAACCGTTGAATTTGATGACCGAGCCGGAGGAACGAAGGGTGAGATTTTGGTTGGTTTCAATGTTGGCAGAGATTGTGTCGTAGATGGCGGGGTTCATTTGCGAGGCGATGAAACGGCGCCAGATGAGGAGGTAGAGTCTGTATTGATCGGAGGTAAGACATTTTTGGATCCGCTCGGGGGTGCGAGAGAGGCTAGTGGGGCGGATGGCTTCGTGGGCTTCTTGGGCCGATTTTTTGGAGGCATAGATACGAGGCTGTTCGGGGAGGTATTCGAGGCCGTAGTGGGATTCGATGTGCTTGCGGGCGGCGGAGATGGCTTCGGGGGCAATGTTGACGGCATCGGTTCGCATGTAGGTGATGAGTCCTTCGCTGTCTTCGTCGCCTAGGTCAATCCCTTCGTAGAGTTCTTGGGCAATGCTCATGGTGCGCGAGGCCGAAAATCCATAGTGGCGGCTTGCTTCTTGTTGGAGGGTGGAGGTGATGAAGGGGGGAACGGGGTGGCGCTTTTTCTCTTTGCGCTCCACTTCGCCCACTTTGTAGGTGGCTTTCTTGAGGCGGGCAAGGAGAGTGTCGGCGGTCTGCTTGTCCGAGATGAGAAAGCAGGGTTTGTCGCCCGCACTCTCTTTTTCTATGCGGAGGCCGTCAACGGTATGGAGGTAGGCGAGAAACGGTTTGGGTGTTTCCGAGGAGATGAGGAGAGCTTCGAGAGTCCAATATTCAACAGGAACAAAGGCTTCAATTTCCTTTTCGCGGTCGACGACGAGTTTGAGGGCAACCGATTGGACACGGCCGGCGGAAGAACCGGAACGGCCTCGTTTGACTTTTCGGGCAAGAATCGGAGAAATTTTATAGCCTACGATACGGTCGAGGAGGCGGCGCGCCTGCTGGGCATGGACGAGATCCATGTCAATGTCGCGGGGGTTGGCGAGCGCTTCTTGAACGGCCGCTTTGGTGATCGATTGAAAGGCGGTCCGCTTGAGTTTAGTCCCTTTGGGCAAAATGGAGGCGATATGCCAGGCAATGGCTTCTCCTTCGCGATCAGGATCGGGTGAGAGATAGACGATGTCGGCCTTCTTGGCTGCGTCTTGAAGTTTTTTGATGACCTCTTTTTTGTCGGGCATGGAAACATATTCGGGTTCGAAATCGTTTTGGATGTTGATTCCAAAGCCTTTTTGCGGAAGATCGCGGATGTGGCCAATCGACGATTCAAAAGAATAATTCGACCCCAGAAACTTCCGGAGTGTCTTGATTTTTGCAGGGGATTCGACGATGACGAGCGCTTTTGCCATATTGGATAATCGGTCCGATGGTAGCTGATTGTTTATCAAAGTGCAAATTTTTCGCGAGTAAAAATGAAAATCTGTCGTGATAAAAAAACTTTTAGTGTGTAGCATACTTTACTTTTTCTGCAGGAATTTTCTAGATTCTAGGTATCATAGGGTCTATGACAGATGAAGAATTGCTCCGGCTCAATGGAGAGGGTTTTTTCCCTGGCCCGAATGAAACGGAAGAGCAGTTTGTGGCTCGTGTGGCAGAAGTGCACAGGCGGGCAGAGAAAATACGCGATCCAATCCCCTCTTCCCACTGGGATTGGGTTCGCCTCCATTTACAGCAATTATTTGATTTTTCCCCGCGCTGTTTACCCGCCTTCTATTCAAATCGTTCCTTGATGCCGTGGCAAGGGGCTGCCAGCTGGACGCAGGGAGGAAAGCTAGTTGCTGTGCAGCTGCGCAAAGCTTTGCAAAAAGGCTCTTTTTTGCGGATTTATCAGAGAGAAGAAATTTTAGCCCATGAGGCGGTTCATGCGGCGCGCGCCTCGTTTGAAGAGAGTCGATGGGAGGAATTTTTGGCCTACATGACGTCGGAAAAAAAATGGCGCAGAGTTTTAGGGCCGATTGTCCAAAAGCCTTGGGAAGTGTGGCCCTTTTTTGTGGGATGTATGTTGGGTCCCGTGTGGCCGGTAATGTTTTTAGGGGCCGCTTTTTGGGCTGGAATTGGATTCATTAGATTGGTGAGATGTCATCGCATATTGAAACGGGTGGCGGAAAAATTAAACGGAAAAAATGTGCGCGCGATTTTAGTGCGATTGACTGAAACAGAAATTGAACGTTTAAGTATAGGGCAAGAGGTGGGCGATGAGAGTTTGCGCTGGCGCCTTTTGCGGTTAACTTATTGGAGATAGGTATGACAAAACAGATCATTGTGGCATTGAAAGATTGGAAAAGAAAGGGAGCCGAATATTGTAGGGAACTTGAGAAGGGAAATATTCTGTTTCTTCCAAAAATGCCGTTCTCTTTCTCTAAGAAGTCACCTGAAATTTTCGCAAGAAAAGCTAGGGAGTTTTTAGAGCAGCTTTTGCCTTTGTATGCCAAAGAGTGGAAGGTGGGAGAAATCAGTGGCAATGAAGAACGAGAAGGAAAGTGGCAGATCGATGCAGCGCGTCATGTACCCACACACGGAGCTCGTATTTTGCGTGTCTTCATCAACATTCACCCCACGCAAGCAAAACGATGGATTACTTCCGCCCCTTTTGTGGAATTGGTCAAGCAGTTTGGTGGAAAAGAGGTCCCCTTCCCCTCTTCCATGCGCTACTCCCTTCAGAAGAGATGGGGAAGAAAACTAAAAGAACTCTTAAACGTGACAGGGTTGAAAAAAGCACTTCGCTCCCCTTACGATCGATTTATGTGGCGGATGCGAAATTTTTTACGCAAAAATCGGGAGTTTCAAGAAACGTGCATGAAGGAAGTATGGGAATTCCCTCCCTCTTCTTGCTGGCTCGCCTTTACCGATCAAATTCCTCATGCCTCGATTGAAGGAGGAAGTGTGATGCAGCAATCTTTTTTTGTTCCTACGAGCGCATTGCTCTATCCTGAACAATCTCCCATCGGGATTCTCGAGCGCCTCTCAGGTAGAAATCTGGTAAATATGGAATATTTTCAAAAGTTATTTAGCGAAGCTTGCGACGAGCCGCTGACCCGATCTTGAGCTCTTTTCGATATTTGGACACGGTGCGGCGCGCTACTTTATGTCCTTTTTCTCGGAGGGCTGAACATAAATCATCGTCCGTGAGGGGATATGCCTTATCTTCATTCTTGATGAGCGTTTGTAAAAGAGTTTTTGCCGATTGGGCCTCAGGATCGCTTTTAAGAAGAGAGCGGAGAGGAAGAAGTCCCCGGGGTGTGGCCGCATATTTGCCATGCAGCGCCCGCGAAACAGTCGATTCGTGAAGATGGAGATGATCCGCTAGTTCTTGAAGGGTTAGAGGCACAAGTGGCCCTGTTTGTTTGAGATAGGCCGACTGCTTGCGCACCAGAAAAGCGCCAATAGAGAGGAGGATTTGACGACGCTTTTTTAAGGAACGAAACAGCCATTTAGCGGCTGCTTTCCAAGAGCGGAGCGATTCTTGTTCTTGTGGGGAAAAGGTGAGTGATTCGTATTGGTCGGAGAGTTCAATCTTGGGAAGGCAATCTTCTTGCGTTTCGATCGTCCATCCTTTTTCCGTTTGACAAATGGAAAGATCGGCATGAGCAAACGGGGTGGTTTCATGGAGGTAGGCGTTGGCAGGACGAGAGGAGAGGCGGGCCAGTTTTTGGATCGCCTCAGTAACATTGATCGAAGAGAGCTTTCTTTTGATGACACTGTATCGGCCTTGAAGAAGATCGTCGAAGCAATCGCGCACAAGGAAAAAGGAATCCCCTTTTTCCATGCCGTAAGCTTTGAGCTGAAGAAGGAGAGATTCTTGGAGCGTACGGGCAAAAATCCCCGGAGGATCAAATGTTTGGATCACTTCAAGAATGGAAGCAAGACGGGAGATAGGAACGCTCAAAAGAAGGGAAAGCTCCTCGAGAGAAAGAGTCAGGAATCCCTTTTCATCAAGATGCTCAATGAATTCTGTCGCAAGACTACGAAAAATAGGATCAGGAAAGTTCTCTCGAATTTGATGAGTCAGATGGTCGTGAAGAGAGGGGAGAGAGGCAATCTCTTCTGAATAAGAGATTGTTTTGGCAGGAGAGGTCTCTTCCAAAAGAGGATTTTTCTCAATTTCTTGGGTAAGCCACTGGGCAAGCTCGATTTGCGGCATGTGGAGAATTTCCAGTGCCTGGCGAAGAGCAAAGGTCATTGTGAGACGCTGTTCCGAGGAAAGTTTGAGTCGCAATATAGGATCCATATGATTTCCCCATAACAGAGTTGAGACCATTCTCACAAGTAAGCTAGAATGTCAAGAACCTATCTCAATAAAATTTTTCGGTTCTTTTGAGCTGATTTTAGACTTTTTGTTAGGGGGGTAATATACGCATGTTGATATTATCCTCCCGACAAAAAGTCGAGAATCAGTCAAAATAATCCAAAAACTCGACGAAAAATTTTATTGAGATAGGTTCAAGGTCATGGAAAAACAGGTTGGAGTCTTTTGTCACAATGGGTTAGGCGATGGAATCAACTGCTTGGTTTTATCTCATAATTTGTCTTTGCAGGGCTGGAAGGTCGATACATTCCAGAATACTTTGGGATCGATGCAAAATTGGTTCCCCCATTTGCCAGTATATCCATATCCATCTCTAGATCAGATAGAAGAGATCTTGGCGTGCTATGAGAAATATTTTGTCGTTCAAAATGATACGTCTCCTTTTGTTTTGAAGCTTATTGAAGAAGGAAAAAAGAGATTCCCCGAACGGATGAAAGTGATTTACCTGTATCCTTCGAAAAATATCGTCAATGAGCGCTATTACGACGATTGTAAAACAGATCCAACCGTCTCAGTGGCAGAAAATTTGCGAAGGTTGTGCGGAGGTGTGCTGAGCAATGGATTTAGGGCACCAGAAGGACTTGTGCATCGAAAATGGGCAAAACGGGTGATCATCCATCCGACGAGCGGAAGAGTATCGAAAAATTGGCCGAAGGAGAAGTATGTAAAGCTAGCTTTACATTTGCAAAAACAGGGGTATGAAGTGGTATTCGTCCCTGGGGAAGAGGGGTGGAACATATATGGGATTGAGGTTCAACGATTTACGGGATTAAACGAGTTGGCCACCTATATATACGAGTCGGGCTACCTGATTGGGAACGATTCGGGGTTGGGCCATCTGGCTTCGGCGCTGGGGATTCCTACCCTGGTCTTTTGTCGGCGCAAGACGTTGGCTAAGTTATGGGCTCCCAGTTTCTTACGAGGAGAGGTAGTTACGCCTGGCGAGTGGATTCCCAATGTGAGGGGCTTGCGGTGGCGCGATCGGTATTGGCAAAAATTTATCACGGTAGGAATGGCCACACGGGCATTTAGGAGATTGGTATGTCGGAATTAAATGGGCAGCAGGTAGAGGCCGTCCACCATGTAGAGGGACCCCTTTTGGTGCTTGCAGGGGCGGGGTCGGGAAAAACAAGGGTTGTCACGCATCGCATTGCTCACTTGATTGAGAAAGGGATCTCTCCTTCCGATATTCTTGCAGTCACTTTTACCAATCGGGCGGCTGCCGAGATGCGCGCGCGGATTGCAGCACTAAAAAATGCTCAAGTACTTGCTTGCACCTTCCATAGTTTGGGGGCGAGAATTTTGCGCGAGTCGATTGGAGCGCTGGGTTATGGAAGGGACTTTACGATTTATGACGAGGAAGACAGCGAGAAGTTATTGAAGGAATGCTTGGATTCGTTGGGGATAGGAAAAGAAAAAGGGGTGCTTCGGCAGGTTCGTTTGGGAATTTCAGCGGCAAAAAATGATTTGATCGCGTCAGAAGAGGTCAAAGAAGATCGGGTTCTCGCCGAGGCATATGCACTGTATCAGAGGAAATTAAAAGAGTGCAACGCTGTCGACTTTGACGATCTTTTATATTTGACAGTAAAGATGTTGCAGGAATTTCCCCATGTGCGCGCCGAGTATCAAAATCGGTGGCTTTTTGTCTTGATTGACGAATACCAAGACACCAATTTTTCGCAGTACACGCTCGTCAAGATATTGGTGGAAAAACATACCAATTTATTTGCGGTGGGCGATCCCGATCAATCGATCTATTCTTGGCGCGGAGCTAGATATCAGAATATTCTTAATTTTGAGTCGGATTTTCCCGGCGCAAAAGTGGTCACATTGGATCAGAACTATCGAAGCACAAATACCATTTTGCAGGGGGCCAATGCGCTGATTCAGCAAAATGTAAAGCGGCTTTACAAAGAGTTGTGGAGTGAGTTGGGCGAAGGGGAAAAGATTGGTTTGTACGTGGGGCATAATGAGAAAATGGAAGCCGAATTTGTGGCGAAGAGGATCTATGAGGCGTTAGGAAGGGGAGTTTCGTTGAGTGAGATGGCGATTTTCTACCGGACGAACGCCCAATCGCGTACATTTGAGGATATTTTGCTCCTGCGCAAAATTCCCTACACAATCATCGGAGGAGTCTCCTTCTATGACCGGCGCGAAGTGAAAGATTTACTGAGCTATCTGCGGATGATTCTCTCCAATAGCGATCTCATCTCGTTTTTGCGCACGGTGCAGATTCCGCGGCGCGGCCTCGGACAGGCGGCAGTAGATAAGATTGTATTGGCAGCGACGGAAAAAGGGATGCCCATTTTCACTTTTGCGGAAGAAGCGGAGGGATGCAAGTTGAGCTCTAGACAAAGGGAAGGCTTGCGCGAATATGTAAGAACGATCAGATCCTTGCGAGAAAAGGCGGCCCATCTGTCGATTCACGAATTGATTGCTCAGGTGATTGCAGAAGTGCGATATGTGCAGTACTTGCAAGAAGATCCAGAGACGGCTCAAGATCGGAAAGAGAACGTGGATGAACTCTTAAGCAAAGCCGCCGAATGGGAGGAGGAACAGGAAGAGCCGACGCTGGCAAAATTTCTGGAAGAGCTCTCATTGCGCGTTCCTGCGCCAGAAGAGGAGCAGACGTCTGCGATTAAGATGATGACGTTGCATCATAGCAAAGGGCTGGAATTTCATACTGTTTTCCTGGTAGGGCTGGAAGAGGATCTTTTCCCTCACATCAATTCAAAAGACGATCCAGAAAAACTGGAAGAGGAAAGGCGCCTCTGTTACGTGGGGATGACACGCGCGATGCAGAATCTCTATTTATCGGCGGCGACCTATCGCTATATGTGGGGTGCTTCGCGGCTCATGCGTCCCTCCCGGTTTTTGAAGGAGATCCCTCAGAAGTATTTACATAGTCATGCACCCCTAATTTTGGAGAAAAGCTTTCCATAAAAATCTACTCGTCTAGCGTGGACGGGGAACTCCATGTGCTAGAACTAGCGGTATATGTGGAGGTATTGATTTGGATTGAATAGTCTGTGAGTGTGTTCCAAAGAGCAATAGCGGTAGACCCATCGTTATTCATCCAAATAACAGGGTTGCTGTTGTTGATATCCGGAGTAGAAACGATCGAGGGGGTGCTCCAGGAAGAGCCTGAAGCGAGAGTGGAGGCATATATGGTACTATGTGTGGAGTCAGTGTTGTTTTCCCAGATGACAGCGGCAAGAGTGGAATCGCCTGTTTGACTCATTGTGGCCTGAGGGCGTTTGGCTGTGGTTGTATTGGAGAGGGTAGTGAAGTCTCCCCAAGTGCCGGAAGTGCGTTGGGCAACGACAATAGAGGATGTTTTATCTGTGGGAGACGAGCATTCTGCAGCCAAGATGGCGTCTCCAGAAGCATTGATGGCAAGAGTGGGAGTGATGAGATTTGAACCAGAGATGTTGAAGGTGGTAGAGGTTCCCCAAGTGCCAGAAGAATAACTGATGACTTGAAGCCCATTATTGCCGTCTCCCGATTGTTGCCATGCGACGAGTGCTTCTCCCGAGCTGCTATATACAACGACACAATTGGTTGCGCTCTGACTGCTGCTTGAGAGGGTTATGGGTGTGCCCCAGAAGCTTCCATAAGGAATCGCAACGGCTTGAATGGAAAAAGTAAGGTTGGAAAAGTATTGCCATACAATAAGGGCATCTCCAGAGGTTGGATGAATGGCAATGACGGGAATAACTAGCTGTTGAGTCGGATCGAGATGGCTCATGACGCCACAGGTGAAACTAGAGGCCAAACAAAAGGCAGTTTCAAGAGCATATGTACTCACGGGAGATCCTTGCCAGACAGCGATGGAGTTTCCAGTAGCATCTAAAGCAACACGGGGATAAGTACCGGGTGTTGTAGCAAGGATTGAGGGAGGATTTGGGGGATCTCCAAATGTACCCGTCGCCGAGAATACTTGATACATTGAGTCAACATTGGATTGCCACACAAAAACAATATCCCCTTCATCATTCATCGCAAGGTCAGGAAGTAGAGCGTTATAATTGTTGCTGGATACTTGAACGGGAGTGCTCCAGCTACCTCCTATCGAAAGAGTAGATTGTTGGACGACATAAGAAGTGTTGTTAAAACGACTCCAAACAGCTACGACATCACCGCTGGTGTTGCCTGCAATTCGTGGACCGTAAGGACTATTGACATTTGCAAAACTAGTCATGGTAAAGACAAGAAATAATAAAAAATATTGTTTGACCATTGGAGGCCTCCGTGGATGTTGGAGTGGGAACGATAGCAAAAATATTTTAAAAGTTCCATTTTAATTGAAGAGACCAGCTAAAACTTTGGTAATGGCTCCCCCATTCACCTCGAAAATTTCCGCTGAGCATGCCTCTTTCTTGGAGAAATTGGTTGATGAGTCCAGCTTCGACGAAAAAGAGTTTTTGGGTGGGAAAAAGTCCGTTGGATTCCATTGGGCAATTCAGGGAATTGAGGGTGGCTGTTTCTGTTTTGCCGATGAATCGGTTGTCAAAGACTCCGCCATAGGAGAGGTAAGGGGTAAAAGAAACATGAGGCGTTTTAAAACAGCGGAGAACTTCACAGCCAGCTTCTAGGCGAAGAAGATCAGAGTTGTGAGCGTCTACTTGGAGATCGATGCTATCAGCACCTTGTTCGGAAAAGGCTCCCCGGTGGACAAGTACATAGTCGGCTTTGCCAAAGCCACGCGCGCGGAAAGGAGCGTGATCAAAGATATAACCGGTTTCGAGATGGGAAAGAATGCTAAGGCCTGTGGTTCTGCCGGCTGCAACACGAGTAAAAGAAGTAAATTGATCTCCTTGGAAAGTGATGTAGCGAGAAGTGTGATAATCATCCATGGAGGCGATGAGAGAGCCTTGGAGATAGAGATATGGATAGACCCATCCTCCAGTATACACGCCACCATAACCATTTTTTACATGAGATGAGCTAATTCCTTGGTCAGACAGGACATGATCTTGCGTATAGCCATAACAGAGGCCGACAAATACATTGTCATTCCATTGTGAATCGACCCCAGCGACATCGCCAAAGGGGTGTGCCTTATAGCCTAGATGATTGTTTGTGCTGTTTTGTGAAGAATAGTTTGAAAAGAAGTCAGTCCATACTCGTGTGCTTCGTGCTTTGCGGCAGACATTTTTGCAGAGAAAATTCATTTGCCTAGAAAGAGTTTGGCGTACTTGTAAGATGGAAGTTTCTCCAGCAAAATCAAGAACATTGAATACGGAGGGAAGCATCTGATGGAGGGTATTTTGCATTTGAGAGAGGTTCATGAAGCGAAGATAATCGATAATGTTGTTGAGATCTGATCCTTCGGGATGAGAGGCATTGTTCAGGCAGCGAGCCACAATGAGTGCATCAGGATCGAGAGGAAGATCAGGAAGTGGAATTAAAGTGAGATAGAGTACAAGGAGGTTACTTGAAAGACTCGTAACCCGACCAGTGAATGAGGGGAGCGAAAATGTAACAGAAGAGAATGGGTTTTCTCCTGTGGTAAAACCACCACTGGATGTCGTGATAAGGGTGTAAGTATAGAATGGGTCATATGTTCCGATATCAGGTTGGATTTGTAAGGTGGCTCCAGCATTCACGGTCACTGTGCCAGAAACAGAGAGTTTATCATTGGTTGTAGGACTGATTTGGATCACCAAGGATGATCCAGTTTCTTGCGTATAATTGCCGAGAATATTGAGTGTAGCAAATGAGCTACCTCCAGGAGATAGTATCCCGTAATTGAGGACATTGGCCGTGATGACGGGATTAGAACTACTCTCGCTATATAAAATGCCGTCGCTTGCAATGGTGACTGTATTTTGGGTAACGGAGTTGGAAATTGTTAAAATTCCTCCTCCTTCAATCGTCATATTCCCTGATCCAGTAATGGGCGAAGAGTAAGTATCATCGAAAGTTTGGTTGAAGATGAGAGTGGCGTTATTGATGATGGGACCCGAAATGCTGGCTGAATTGCCCTGAAGCGTACCGGCAGATACAGTTGTTCCCCCGTACGAATTGGTTCCGGTGAGGATGAAGGTGCCGGTGCCCTGTTTGGTGAGAGTCCCTGCTCCTGTAATGGTACCGGAAAAAGTAGTGGAATTATTGGATGCACCTGTATTCAAATTTGTTGAAGGAAGGATTAGATTGCCTGCGCCAGAAATATCACCAATGGTTTGGTTTGCTACTGCAGAGAGATTCAAGGTAGCTGAAGCTGCAACAGTGACCGAAGTCGTGGAGGGAAGAGAGCCGCTGGCGCCGAGTGCAAGGGTTCCTGCACTCACGGTGGTTGTACCGGTATAGCTGCAAGCGCCGTTGAGGGTCAATTGCGCTGCGCCTGTTTTCTCAAAAGTCCCTGTGCCAGAGATAGTAGAGGAGTAGGTGTCATCGGAAGTTTGGTTGAAGATGAGAGTGGCGTTATTGGTGATGGGACCCGAAATACTGGCTGAATTGCCCTGAAGTGTACCAGCAGATACAGTTGTTCCGCCGTACGAATTGGTTCCGGTGAGGATGAGGATGCCAGAAGAACCGGTTTTTGTGAGAGTTCCTGCTCCTGTAATGGCACCGTTTAGAGTCATCGTGCCGTAGTCGATTTGAAACGTACCATTGGCTGTGAGTGTGATATTGCGGCTGGTAGAAAATCCGGTAGGGGCTTCTAAAGTGCCAGTGTTAAACGTAACTGTTCCTGAACTATCTCCTAAATTTGCATCGGCACTGACAATGGCAGTGCCTCCTCCAGAAATAGTTGTACCTCCGATGTAGGTATTGGTGGCTGTGATGGTCACTGTTCCCCCGCTAATCGTGACACCCCCATCAGCTCCGACAGAGGAAGAATAATCGATTGGAAAATCGGCTGTCATGGTGCCATTCATAACGAGGTATGTATTTGCATATAAAAAGACGCCTTGAGCAAGGGCTTGTCCACTACTTCCTGCGACAAATCCAGGTCCTCCAGATCCCTGTACGATAGATCCTGTTTGGACATTCATGCTTGTGAGCGTAAGCGTACCAGAATAAACAAAGAAGTCCCCCCCAACAGCTCCGCCGCCACCCCCCCCGCATCCGTGGCTTCCTCCTCCTCCTGAAGTGGAACCTCCTGCGCCCCCAAAAGTTCCCCCCGCTCCTCCTGTTTTCGTCGATCCACTCCCAAATTCTCCCGCTCCTCCTCCCCCTCCTCCAAAGGCTCCGCTCCCTCCATTGCCTCCAGGAATTGTTCCTCCCCCATCTCCTCCTCCTCCTCCTCCCCCTCCAAATCCATCTGCAATCCCTCCTCCAGCGCTGCCTGCCCCAGTTCCCCCAGTTCCTCCTGGAGTTCCCGCTCCCGCTCCTCCTCCTCCTCCACTATATCGCCCCGATCCTCCGGTACCTCCGGGAGAGCCTCCTCCAGCAGCCCCTCCTGCTCCAGCATTGTTTCCTCCTCCAGCTCCTCCAGTCGTACCGGAGGCATTGGAGCCGTTCGCACTTGCACTGCTAAAGCTTGCCCCTGCTCCGCCTCCTGCTCCGTCGCCTGAGCCATTAGCAGACCCTCCTGTTCCCCCAATAGCAGAGCAGTTAGAAATCGTAGCACTACTCAACGTGACACTTCCGTTGACAAAACAGGCCCCTCCTGCTCCTAATCCCCCCCCTCCTCCTCCTCCAAAGAAAGCAGATCCTCCTGTTCCTCCGCGTGCCACAGCATTACTGACTGAGAGGTTAGAAATGGAGACACCTGTTACTGCAGTACCTGCAGTCGTTCCAATGACGAATGCACGATAAGTATTTGCATTGATGGTATTGTAGGGAGCACTTCCGTATCCTTGGATAGTTAAATTATTTTGAGTAATGAGAGGAAGATTGGATGCAAGCGTAATCGTTCCCGAAACAGTGAATGCAATGGTATCACCTGCGGCTGCGCTGCCCAATGCTGTGCGGAAGCTGCCAGCGCCAGAATCATTCGTGTTGGTGACATTAATTGTTGCGCCATACAATAAAGACAAACAAGCACAACACGGGATTAGGTTCTGCAACCACCGCATAAATTATGCGATAACAAAGTCATGGGCAGATGTCAATGAGCGCTAGAGAAAAGGTTTCCTGAGCTCCCCTTCTCGCAGTCCAAGATTGCCGTAGCGGTGGTAGTCGATGCTGATGGATACTTCGCGCAAATAGTGCAGTAGTTCAATGCGTCCGTTAGCAAGGACGGGATCGTCCACAATGTGGACGTTATTGGAGCTGGCCACTTTTTGGAGCTCGAGCGTGGGAGGGTCGATGAGGCGGATGCGGTGAATCTGGCCGGAACGAATTCGATCATGAAATTGGGCATCGCTTTCTTCGATAACGTTGAGGACGGGGGCGAGATCGAGCCAGTTGAATTTACACTCTTGTGCGCCGCAGCTAATTTCCAAAGATGCTCCGACAGTGAGGGTGGCGGCGGCGATGCGTAGGGCGTCAAAAGGGTTAGAATGGGAGTGCAGGCGGAGGACAAGTCCTTTGCGGGGGATGTAACGGAAAAAATTGTCTTGTCCAATGATTTTGGTGGGGTCGCGATCTTGGTGCATGCGGCGCCACCAGTGGGCGTAATTAGAAACGCTGGCGGTCCAGAGGCCAAGTTCTGTGGCTTTGAGGTCGAGCTTGCCAAGAAGGGTAGTAAGACTGTTGACCCATTCGTTGACAGAATGCTTTTCTTTGGGGAGATCGATCTGCTCGGCATGCATGAATTCGCGCAGATAGTTGGGGCCGCCAGCTTTGGAGCCGCCACCAAAACAACTGAGCTTGGTACCTCCAAAGGGTTGTCTGCGGACAATGGCTCCGGTAATGCCGCGGTTGATGTAGAGGTTGCCCGCTTCGATGTTTTCTAACCAGATGGCTTGTTCTCGTGCATCGAGGCTATGGAGTCCCGAGGTGAGGCCGTAAGGAACGGCGTTGGCTAGCTCGATGGCGTGAGAGAGGTTATTTGCGCGCATGAGGGAGAGGACGGGGCCAAAGAATTCGGTCATGTGGGAGTGGCTTTGGGGACGGACGTGGAGTTTGATTCCGGGGGTCCAAAGGCAAGGATTGTGGGGGTCTTGGCGCGGTTCGAGGAGCCACTCTTCGCCGGGGTCGAGAGAGGTGAGGGCTCGTTTGAGAACACCTGTTGGAGCATGGATAAGAGGAGTCATTTTAGAGCTTAAGTCCCAAGGTGCGCCCACTGTGAGACTGGCTGCTGCATCGCGTAAGTTGTGGCGGAAATGGGGATCGTCATAGACTTCTGCTTCAAGAATGGCGAGAGAGGCGGCGGAACATTTTTGGCCGTTATGCCCAAAAGCGGATTGGAGAAGATCCTTGATAGCCAGGTCGCGGTCGGCAAGAGCTGTGACGATGATGCTGTTTTTTCCGCCAGTTTCGGCTGCAAGATCGAGGTCAGGCCGCATTTGGAGAAATTTTTGGGCGGTGGAGGTGCCGCCTGTGAGGATGACGCAGTTGATCCTCTTGTCGCAAATGAGGTCGCTTCCGATGTCTTCGCCAGAACAGGGGATAAATTGGAGAACTTCTTTTGGTATCCCGCCGTCATATAGGGCTTGGACGATGTGCCAGCCAACGAGAATAGTGTCAGAGGCGGGTTTGAAGAGAACGCAGTTGCCTGTGACGAGGGCGGCGAGAAGTCCTCCGACGGGGATGGCGCAGGGAAAATTCCAGGGCGGGGTGATGAGGATGGTCCCTTTTGGTTTCCAACGAAGATCTTTCATGGAGTCTAGGCGTTCGATTTGTCTGCGGTAGTATTCGGCAAAATCGATGGCTTCAGAAACTTCGACATCGGCTTCGGCAAAGGCTTTGCCTCCATCGAGCATCATGCATCCGATAAACTCCCCTCTTCTTTCGCGAAGGGTTTGCGCAACGCGGGCAAGAAGTTGGGAGCGATGAGCGACGCTTTGACTAGCCCAGGAAGTTTCGTGCTGTTTGGCGCATTTGAGTGCCGCATCGAGATGATGTTTCTTCGCTTTAGCATAGCGAAAACATTCTTTTCCCCCTTCCGATGGATTGGTGCCAATCCCCTCTTCGTTTTCGTAGAGTTCTTGGCCGCCAATGACAAGAGGAACCGCTTTGGGTTTTTCGTGGCGCCATTTGCGGGTGATGGCTTGCGCCCATTTTTGGTTTTGTGGAAGAGAAAAATCGGTGTCTGGCTCATTTTCAAACGGAGCTGTAGAATCAGGCATTACAGGCGGTAGCATCCGGTTTTGGGTGCGGCGAGGAGTCAAAGGCGCTATACTGATCTCATCGCAGCTTTGGAAAAAGAGAGAAGTTTGCATATCCCAAGAGTCGCTGCCAGGTTTTAATCCAAAAATGTAGCGGAGGAAGTTTTCTGGGCCGGTATTTTCATCGAGTCTGCGGATGAGATAGGCAATGGCGTGTTGAAATTCCTCTTTTGTCGCGATAGGGCAATAGAGGAGAATGTCACCAGTTAACTTTTGGACCACTCTGCGGATGTGGTCGGCCATCCCTTCGAGCATTTCAATGCAGACGTGAGATTCTACTTCGTTTTCGGTGCGCAGGAGCATGGCAAATGCAAGATCAAAGAGGTTATGACTTGCAATGCCGAGGCGAACAGCTTGAGCATTTTCGGGAATACAGCCGTAGATCACCATCCGTTTGTAGTTGGCGTCGACTTCAACTTTGGCCGTGTAGGGAGCTTGCGGCCAGCCGCGGACGCTGGCTTCAAATTGTTCCATCGCAAGATTGGCCCCTTTTACGATGCGGATTTTGATCGGAGCGCCTCCGTGATGCACTCGCTTTTTCGCCCACTCGGTGAGTTCTTTTTGCACTTGATGTGAGTCGGGGAGATAGGCTTGCAATACAATGCCTGCCGAAAGGGATTGGAATTCTGGTTTTTCTAACGTTTTCCGAAAGGCTTCGACGGTCAGATGTAAATCGCGATACTCTTCCATGTCGAGATTGATGAATTTTTCTTTTTTCTCATCGGGAAACTGTTGCGCGGCACGATAAAGCAAGGAAAGACGTTCCACGAGGACATCGACAGTATGGTCAAAACTTAAAAGATTGATTTGGCTAAAAATAGTCGAAATTTTAACCGAGATGTAATTGATGTCAGGGTTTTTCAGATCTTCGAGATAGGTCTCAAGCCGTTTCTTAGCTTCTGATTCAGAGAGGATGGCTTCGCCGAGATGGTTGAGATTGAGTCGAACGCCTTGCGCTTTCCGCATCTGCAAATGCTTGGTGAGTTGCGCCGCTTCTCCTGGCAGGATGACGCGTGATGTTTCTTTGCGCAATGAGTGCGTCGCGAAGGAAATGAGAAATTGCGCGATTTTGGGACTGAGCATCTTCAGCATATGCAATTGAGTCCTTCGCATCCAGCTAAGATATTGAGGAACGCCGAGGTGGCCCAAAAGGTAAATCATTTGATCGGCAATGCGCGCATGAGACTTGCTCCGAAAGCATTCGTCAGTCATGGCAGTGGTGAACGCTTTGCCAACAGGATCGCGCATTAAGCGCAAGAGCTGCTCTTGCACAGCTTTTTCTTGGCCTGTCATGATGCGGTTGGATTCTGACAGCATAAGGGTTGCTAAATCAACCGCGAGTTTCTTGCGCTCGGCAATGGATTGGGGTTTTCCTCGAACGCTTTCTAGGATTTCAGAGGCTTCTTCTAAATATGAGCTGGATATTGTGTTCATACGAGCCCGTATCTATATCATACTGGAAATCTTTGTACAAAAGTTTTCTCATATTTGCTAGCATTCGGGCATGGTGTTCCGAATCTTGCTTTTGTGTTTTACTGTTGTCCTTTGCGCAAAAGAACCAATCTCATTGGGGATTGATACCTTTTTCGACGATGCAATCGACCAAAAATATGCAGGAAAAAAAGTTGGACTCATCATGAACCATACGAGTGTGGATCGCGAGATGGTCTCTACATTGGGCCGCTTTCGTAAAAAGATGGATGTGTGCGCCATTTTTACTCCAGAACATGGACTCAAAGGGCAGCACCACGCATGGGATAAAGTGGCGCATGGAAAAGAACAGGGCATCCCTGTCTATAGTTTGCATGGAGAGACGCGCCGTCCTACAGCCGAAATGCTCAAGGGAATCGATGTCCTTGTCTATGACATCCAGTGTACCGGCGTTCGGGCTTATACCTATGCCACCACCCTTTTTTACGTAATGGAAGAAGCGGCAAAATTAAAAATTCCTGTTGTCGTACTTGACCGGCCGAATCCAATCAATGGGCTGACAGTCGATGGGCCTATGTTGGAGGAGGCTTGGCGCTCTTTTATCGGGTACGTGAATGTCCCCTACTGCCATGGGATGACGATCGGAGAATTATCGCGGCTCTTCAATGAAGAATATCAGATTGGATGCAAGTTAGAAGTTGTCCCCATGAAAGGATGGAAGCGCTCCATGAGTTACCGCGATACGGGGCTTGCTTGGATTCCTCCCAGCCCGAATGTGCCTGAGGCCGACACTCCTCTCTATTGCCCCATGACAGGAATTCTTGGAGAATTGCAACTTGTCAACATTGGAATTGGTTTTTCTCTTCCCTTCAAAGTGGTGGGCGCTCCCTGGATTCAGGCTGAGCTTTTTGCCAATAAACTCAACCAACAAAAGCTTCCCGGCGTCCATTTCCAGCCGTTTCATTTTCGCCCCTTTTGGGGGCTGTATAAAGGAGAGGATTGTGAAGGGGTCCTGATTCAGGTCACCGATTACAAGATTTATCGCCCGATCGCTGTTCAATATCTCATCCTCGGCCTTTTAAAAAGCCTGTATCCAAAAGAGTTCGCAGCGCGCGTTGTGGAAGGGAAGACCACGAGAAAAGATCTTTTCTGCAAAGCCAATGGTAGCGCTGCCATCTATGACATCTTGTTTAAGGAAAAATATCCCGCGTGGTCGCTTATCCAGTTTCATAAAGCAGAACGAGAAGCTTTCCTCGAAAAGCGGAAGAAATACCTTCTTCAATACTCCGAATATTAGCAATTATCCGCCTCGTTTGCTAATTTCTTGACGCAAATCATCCCATTTTCTACTATGGATTTTCTTCAAATGGAGTAAGATATGAAATTGAAACCTCTTGGGAATAAGATTGTGATCCAAAGAAAAGAAGCTGTGACTACAAAGGGTGGAATTCTTCTACCTGAAAGCGCAAAAGAAAAGCCTAAACAAGGCAAAGTGGTGGCCGTAGGTGCAGGACATGTCGATGAGAAAGGAAAAGTGCATCCGCTCGATGTGAAAGTGGGTGACGAGGTTCTTTTTTCCTCCTATGCAGGCACTGAGTATAAATCAGATGATCAAGAATATTTGATCGTATCCGAAGACGATGTCTTGGCTTTGGTAAAGTAGGGGGCGTTATGGCAAAGATGATCCAATTTCATGAAGAAGCTCTCAAGTCGATTTTGAAGGGTGTAAAGACGCTAGCAAAAGCGGTGATCGTGACACTGGGGCCGCGTGGACGCAATGTCGTGATTGGGAAGGAATTTGGCTCTCCCTTATCGACAAAGGACGGCGTCAGTGTGGCGAAAGAGGTCGCATTGAAAGATAAGTATGAGAACATGGGCGCGCAACTGGTCAAAGAGGCTGCCTCTAAGGCATCCGATATGGCAGGAGATGGCACCACAACAGCGATCGTATTGAGTGAAATTATTTTTAGCGAAGGGGTGAAGAACGTCACGGCCGGCGCTGACCCGATGGCTATTAAGCGCGGGATTGACAAGGCAGTCAAGGCAATTGAAGAAGAGCTGGATAAATTGGCCAAACCGGTAAAAACCCCCGAAGAAATTTGTCAGATCGCGACTATTTCGGGAAATAATGACGCAGCAGTGGGTGCCATCATTGGCGAAGCCATGCAAAAAGTGGGCAAAGATGGGATCGTGACCATTGGCGAGGCCAAAGGGATTGATACCATTCTCGATGTGGTTGAAGGAATGCAATTTGATAAAGGATATTTGTCTCCTTACTTCATCACGAATGGAGAAAAGATGTCGGTTGAGTTTGAGAATTGTTCGATTTTAATCACCGATAAGAAAATCTCCAGTGTCAAAGAGCTTGTTCCGATTTTGGAGAAGGTGATGCAAAAGGGATCCACCCCTCTTCTGGTTATAGCTGAAGATGTAGATAGCGATGCTTTGACTACCCTTGTGATCAACAAAGTCAAAGGTGGACTGCCTTTATGTGCTGTGAAAGCACCAGACTTTGGAGACGCGCGCAAAGCAATGCTCGAAGACATCGCAGCGCTGACCGGAGCCACACTGATTTCGGATGAATTGGGCTACAATCTCGAAGAAGTGGGATTGGAAGTACTGGGATTTGCTAAGAAAGTCACAGTGGAAAAAGAAAAGACAACGATGATTGGCGGGAAAGGAAAAGCAAAAGAGGTGCAAAAAAGAGCCTCTCAAATCAAAGTGTCCTTAAGCCGACCAGATGTAACCGATTACAATCGACAGAAACTTGAAGAGAGGCTGGCGAAATTGGTCGGCGGCGTGGCTGTGATTAATGTCGGGGCTGTGACCGAGACGGAAGCCAATGAACAAAAGGCCAGAATCGAGGATGCTCTTCACGCTACACGCGCAGCCGTTGCGCAAGGAGTCGTCCCTGGCGGAGGCGTAGCTCTCATTCGTGCGGTCAAAGCATTAAATGCCTTGAAATTGACAGGCGATGAAGCGCTTGGATTGGAAATTGTCAGGAAGGCCTGCTTTGCACCAGCCACTGCGATCGCAAATAACTGCGGAAAGAATGGCAGTTTGATCGCAGAAAAAATTGGAGAAAAGGAGGGCGCGTGGGGATACAACGGCTTGACCGATACATTCTCCGACCTGGTGAAAGATGGCGTCATCGATCCTGTGCTTGTGACAAAAAGTGCTTTAAGATACGGCGCATCGGTGGCCAGTATGCTAATCACCATTTCTGTCATCATTACAGATAAGCCCGAACCGAAAAAGGCAGCACAAACTCCACCTCCAGGAATGGGCGGTATGGGAGGCATGGGAGGTATGGGTGACTTCGGTGGCATGATGTAATGTAAAGCAGCTTTACATTGCGTGAGGCGGCAAGGGGCTTCGGCTTCTTGCCGGTTTTTTTAACCTGAGTTTTTGGTTCGTTTTCCTGGGAGTTATTCCAGATTGCGAGGTAATTCTCCCATATTTTAGTTCATCCAATAGCTGAAAGCACCTATAGATGAACTAAATTCAGGTTTTTATCGATTTTTCCAGAAGGAGGGAAGGAAGAGGAGGAGGACGACATAGAATTCGAGACGACCGAGGAGCATCCAAAAGATGGCGAGAAATTTGGAAAAGAGGGAGAGGAAGGCAAAAGAGCCAGTAGGACCGGCGGCACGGAAGGCGAGGCCTACGTTGTTCATGAAACAGGCAATGAGGCCGAGAGAAGTTTCGGGATCGATGCCATCGAGAATGAGAGAGACGGTGCCGAGGATGGTGAAAAAGGCAACGATGCAAAAGAAGGAGAGGACTGTCAGGGCGTTCTTGTCGTCGACTTCGGCATCGCCTACGCGCAGTTTGCGCACGCTGTCAGGGCGGTAGATGAGCTCTAGACGGTGGAGTACGATTTTATAGAGGATGTAAAAGCGAGAGGTTTTGATCCCACCAGCGGTAGAGCCAGACATGCCGCCGATGAACATGAGAAGGAGCATGATCATTTGTGAGGCAAAGGGCCAATTGTCATAGTTTGCAGTGAGGAAACCGGTTGTGCTTTGCATCGAAATCGCTTGGAAAAATCCTTGGCGGAATGCTTCGGCGATGGAAACGATGGAAGGATCGGTGAGGAGAAAAAAGGAGACAAGAAAACAGCCGGCGATAATTGTACAGAGAAATAAGATGAAATCAGGAACATACACACGGCCAAATTTACGACGCATGACATGGAAGTAAAGGGCAAAGTTGATGCTGCCGAAGAGCATGAAGAGGATGACGATGCTTTCCGTGAGAGAACTTTCATAGTGGGCAATCGAATCGTTATGAATGGAAAAGCCACCTGTGGAAATATTGGAGAAAGCAAGACATACGGCATTAAAAAATGAGATGTTCGAATTGGTCACCATGAGGAGGATGATTTCGAGAAGAGTGAACGCGAGGTAGAGATTCCAAAAGCGGAAGGCTGTTTCATAAATGCGGGGATTGACCTCCCCTTTAATGGGACCAGTCATTTCCATCTGGTAGAGAAATTTGCCGCCGACGCTTAAGACAGGAAGGACCGAAAGGAAGATGGCGATGATCCCGATGCCCCCGATCCATTGGAGAATGGAGCGCCAGAGGAGAACCGATTTGGAGACGGCTTCGATGCCTGAGTAGAGAATGAGTCCTTCTTCGTCGCGGATAGGGGTGACAGTGCCCCAATAGGCATAGGTTTTGTTGGGAACATGGGGATTGGTGATATAGAGAGGAACCTCTTCGCCTGTGCTTGGATCATAGGCTTTTGAGCAAATCAGGGTGGCTCCTGTTGTGGTCAGGCCTGACATGGCTTCAAAATAGGCGTCGATGGGGCGTTCTAGAGTTTTGCTCAAGTAAAAGGGAAGCGCCGAGACGAGCGAGGTGGTAAACCAAATAAGGACGACGATGAGGATTCCTTCGCGCCGCATGAGCTGAGCATGGTGCTTGCCGCCGGCGAAGCGAAGGAGCTGAGATAGGGCGAGGGCAACGAGGAGCGTCCAGAGAAAGGCATAGGTGCTGTGGGGTTGAGGATGGATGTCGGGGGCCACAAATTGAAAATAGGCAGCTGTGAGAAGAGGAACGATCAGAACGAAGGTGAGATAAGTAAGATATTTGCCGAGAATTTGATATACAACTTTTAGATTCATGTGTGGAACAGGGGTGGAATTTCAGGGATCCGCTGGGGATGGCAGATGGCGATGACGGTGTCATGAGGAGAGAGCGTTTGTATTCCACTTCCTATTGAGATGTTTCCGCGGTTTTCAATCATGGCGATGAGAAAATCTTTGGGGAGTCGAGATCCAAGATCCGCGAGGGGAATTCCAATGAGGGGCGAAGAGGGGGCGACTTTGAGTTCGATGATTTTTGCGGCATCGCAACAGAGAGAGCCGACTGAGAGGATCGATTCTTCATGCAGAATGGAGAGAATTCGGTTGGCGATTTTTACGCGGGAGGAAGAGGCGGGAACGACGCCCACTTTTTCGAAAATTTGGGTGTAGGTCGCATCATTTAAGAGGGCAATTGGTTTGGGACAGTTCAGTTGCCCGGCTAAAGCGGCAACGAGAAAATTTTCTTCGTCGTTCTCGGTGCAGCTGACGAAGGCGTCCGATGTTTCAACTCCTTCAGAATGGAGGAAGTGGAGGTCTTTCCCATCGCGGTTGAGGATGGTGGCATGGGGAAGTTTGTTGGCGAGTTCGTGGCATTTTGTCTCTTCTTTTTCTATGATTCGGACTGAAATTTTTTGTTCACCGAGAAGGAAAGCAAGATGCTCTGCAATGGAGCTTCCTCCAAATAGGATAACAGAGCGGATTTTATTTTCGGCTGTTTTAAAGACCTCGCTAATTCGATGCATATTGTGAGCTTTACCGACGATGGTGACTTCGTCTCCAGGTAAAATGTGGTCGTCTCCGCGAGGGATGAGAATCGCTTCCCCTTCTGCTGTTTTGCGGCGAATCAATCCTACAATAAAGTCGGTGGGAAGGGAGAGATCTTTGAGCGAGATACCTCCTTTGTCCCAGCGATCGGGGATTTTGAGCGAGCGCATTTGAATGGTCCCATGGGCAAAATGCTCTACGGCAAGGTCGCCTGCATGCACAATGGTATTAAAAAGGTCTGTAGCCACAAGGACTTCGGCGCCAATGAAATGGTCAACGCAGAATAGACGGCGGAAATCGAGTTTGGTGTGGTTGAGATAGTCGGTCCCTTTGATGCGGGCGACCGTTTTGGGAAATCCAAGATTTTTGGCAATTGAGCAGGCCACTAAATTGGTCTCGTTATCCCCTGTCGCAGCAAAAAAAAGGTCCGGTTTGGATTCAATTTGTTCGGCCAGAAGCATCCAACTTGGACCTTGACCGAAGAGTGTGGCGACGTCGCTTTCCCTCCCCACCTGCTCTAAAATTTGTCGGTCGCGATCGATTAGAACAACGCTGTGTCTCTCTTCTGAGAGGACTGTGGCTACATAGGCCCCGGTCTTTCCGGCACCAAGGATGACAATGCGCATATAATTAAATAGTATACTGAAGAGAGAAATTCGGAAAGATGGTACACTCTTTGCCCGTGAAAAAATATTCGATCGCAGCGGTTGTAAACTTTTGTACGAATGAGAGTAGATTTCTTTCCGCCTGCTTAGAGCAAGTGAGCCTCTTTGCAGAACAGGTTGTTGTGCCGGTGTGCGATCATTTTTTTGATGGACACCCTGAGAATCGCCCTCTTTTAGAGGAAATTTATGCAGCGTTTCCGAATATTCAATTCATTGAGTATCCGTATGTTCCCCACCGTATCCCCAAGAGAATGTGGAAAGGGATTGAACCTGTCCATTTTTGGCATAGTTTCTCGCGTCTTATAGGCGCGCGTGCATTAAGGGAAGAGATCGAGATGGTTTTGTTTCTCGACGCGGACGAAATTCCGGACGGGAACCGGTTTGTCGAGTGGCTTGACTGTAGTTGCTATACGACCCACACAGTGCAAAAGATGGCCAATTACTGGTATTTTAGAGAGCCCCGTTATCAGGCGGAACATTGGGAGGATTCGATTGTGTTGGCGCAGCGTCGATCGATTGCTCCGCAAATGCTTTTGAAAACGGAGGAACGGGACGCCATTTACGATTCGTTGCCAGGCCCTAAGCGGCGGATGGTTGTGGGTTTGGATGGATTGCCGATGTTTCACCATTATAGTTGGGTGCGCACCGAAGAGGAGATGCTGAAAAAGGTAAAATCTTGGGGACATCGAAGCGATCGGGATTGGGAACCATTGGTTAGAAAAGAGTTCTCTGGACCATTCCAAGGGATCGATTTCATTCACCACTATCGGTATAAAACGGTTGACCCCTCATTTGACATTCGCTTCACCCCGCCTTTTTTTTCTGCCAAAGGAAAGCCCAATGTTCTTCGTCTGAACGAAAATGAGGTGCTCTCTGCAGCAAAAAGTGGAGAAAAAACTTTATGGAAGAGCTTTGGCGCCCTCTTTTCTAGGGAGAAAGACCTTGATTTTTAGACCTTTTCTTCCGCATGATGGATGATTGTTAGTGCACTGGTAGCTCAGTTGGATAGAGTACCTGGCTACGAACCAGGGGGTCAGAGGTTCGAATCCTCTCCAGTGCGATGATACTTTATAAGATCCCTTCTGGGCCCCTTGATACGAATGCGATCCTCTTTGGTTGCGCTCAGACAAAAAAAGGGGCTGTGGTGGACCCTTCTCCTGGGTCTTTAGAAACTATCCTAGAGTTTGCAAAAGAGACTGGCTTAGTCATTGAAAAAATTTTACTTACCCACTCCCATTGGGATCACTTTGCCGATGCTCACGCACTGAAGAAATGCACCAATGCTCAGCTCTACGTCCACTCTCTGGATGCAAAAAATCTCGAGCAGCCCGGAAGTGATGGTATTCCTCTTCTTATCCCCATCCATCCTGTTGCTATCGACCATCTTGTTGAAGAAGGGGAAAAGATTACAGTGGGAGATCTAGTTTTTGATGTGATCCACACTCCAGGCCACTCGCCCGGTGGAGTAGGCTACTATTCTGCGGAGCATAAGCTGCTATTTTCCGGGGATACCTTATTTCAGGGAAGTATTGGCAATCTCCATCTTCCAACAGCCAGCCCTTCTCATATGTGGGAATCTCTTCGCAAACTGGCTCGTCTACCAAAGGAAACTCGCGTGATTCCTGGTCATGGAAGTGATACCACGCTGAGCGATGAATCTTGGCTCGCACGAGCTGAAGAAATTTTTTCTAACGCATAGTACAAGAGGTCTGTATGCATTCACTCGTAGGGCAAAAAGCACCCGATTTTAAAGCGCAAGCTGTAATTAAAGATCGTATTTACAATGACTTTTGTCTTTCCGATTTTTTAGGCAAATACATCCTCTTCTTTTTCTATCCGTTGGACTTTACTTTTGTTTGTCCTACAGAGCTGCATGCGTTCCAAGAAAAGCTTAAAGAATTTGATCGGAGAGGGGCACAAGTGGTCGGTTGCTCGGTGGACAGTTGTTTTTCGCACCTTGCATGGCTCAATCTTCCTAAAGCCAAAGGTGGAATTCAAGGAGTTACCTATCCCATCGTTTCGGATTTGAATAAAACCATTGCGCGTAGTTTTCAGGTTTTAAAAGAAGAGGAGGGAATCGCCTATCGCGGGCAATTTCTCATCGATAAAGAAGGGGTGATTCGTCATCAGCTTGTGAATGATCTACCGATTGGACGGTCTGTTGAGGAAGCCTTGCGTTTGTTGGACGCGCTTATTTTCCATGAAGAGCATGGGGAGGTATGCCCAGCGAACTGGAAAAATGGCGCCAAGGCGATGAAGCCCACCGATCAAGGACTCGTCGAGTATTTTCGGTAGCCTTTTTGGGTCTTTTGCGATATAGACCAAAAATATGGCGAAAACGCGTACAGAACATGATATCATGGGACCTGTCAAGGTTCCTGCAGATGCCTATTACGGAGCTCAGACAGCACGCTCCTTGGAGCATTTCTCGATCGGAAAAGATCGGATGCCGATTGCCCTCGTCCACGCCCTCATTTTGGTAAAGAAAGCGGCAGCACTCGTCAATCTTAAACTTGGTAAACTGGACGAAAAGCGGGCCAAACTGATTGTCAAGGCGGCCGATGAGGCCCTGACTGGCAAATGGGATGCCCACTTTCCCCTTTATGTGTGGCAGACCGGCAGCGGCACGCAAACCAACATGAACGTCAACGAAGTCCTTGCCAACCGTGCCCTAAAGCTTGCGGGAGGGAGGATGAAGAAAAAAGACCTTCATCCGAATGATCACGTGAACATGTCCCAGTCCTCCAACGACGCCTTTCCTACCGCTATGCATATTGCCGCGGCGCTGAAGCTTCGCCAGGGCCTCATCCCTGCGCTCCAACAACTCATTCAGGCTTTTGCTAAAAAAGAAAAAGCGTTTTGCGGAATCGTGAAGGTAGGTCGAACCCATTTGCAAGACGCTACGCCCCTCATGCTTTCTCAGGAATTTTCAGGATACGTAGCTCTTCTCGAAAGAAGCCTTGGCCGCATTGAGGAGGCATTGGGTGGTCTCTATGATCTAGCAATTGGCGGAACAGCTGTTGGAACAGGACTCAATTCCCATCCGAAATTTTCCTCTGCGATGGCAAAAAAAATTGCCGAGCTGACCCGTCTTCCCTTCCGTTCTCATCCCAATAAATTCGCCGCCCTCTCAGCTCACGATGAAATTGTCGAGGCAAGTAGCGCCCTTCGCGCCATGGCGGTTTCGCTAATGAAAATCGCGAACGACATTCGTTGGCTCGGCTCAGGCCCCCGTTGTGGACTGCACGAGTTGATTTTGCCCGAAAACGAGCCGGGCTCCTCGATCATGCCGGGCAAAGTCAACCCGACGCAGTGTGAAGCGATGACCATGGTGGCGACCCAAATCTTTGGCAATGATACTGCCATTGCCATGGCTGGCGCTTCGGGCCATTTCGAACTCAATACCTATAAACCCCTGATGATTGCGAACCTTCTCCATTCCATCGAGATTCTGCAGGATGCCTCGCATATGTTTGCCAAATACTGCATCGATGGACTCAAGGCAAATAAGTCGCGCATTGGCGAATATGTCGATGGGTGTTTGATGATGGTTACAGCACTCAGCCCTGTCCTGGGCTATGAGAAATGCAGCAAGATTGCTCATCTAGCTTTACATAAAAATCTTTCTCTCAAAGAGGCGTGTCTGCGCCTGAAATTTTTACCCAGCGACGAGTTTGACAAGCTCGTCAATCCAAAGAACATGATCCATCCTTGACTCAAAATGAGAATGGGTATATCTCTTCTCAAGTAAATTTTTTATTACCCATTTTGGAGGGTTCTATGCGTCGAGTTGGCACTTTTGGTGATTCTTTTTTCACGCCAGGGTTTCAAACTCCTCCAATAGGAAACCCAACGCCTGCATCTACTGTGGGGGATATAACTCCCCAAAAAAAAGATCCACTCCAACAAAGTTATGAATTTGGCAGTAGAATTCCTGAGCGAGAAGAAGATATGAAAAAGCCTCGTCCGCCAGACGATTCAGAAGCACTCCAAGTAAATTGGGATTTTCGCAATGAGAGGCATCAGTTATCTCCTGAAGAATTGTCTCGTAGAAGGGAGAGCCTTTTTAGAAAATTAGGCACGAGAAGGAGTGAGGAAGATTTAGCAACGAAAGCGGCCGATCAGAAACGGGCATTTTGCAACACGAACGAACCTCGGTTGACTGCTGAAGCATTGTCTCGTCTGCAAGTAGAATTGGCACAAGAGTCTATGACGACTGTGCCTCGGTCGCAGTCCGAGTAGTGAGGTAGTCATAGAGGTCTTTCTGCGTGGTGATGAGAGAGCTTTTGTGTATCTCGCAAATCGCTTTTGTCGCGTGGAGGATCTCAGGAGTTCCCACTCCAGGAAGGCATAAAGCGTGGAGTTGTTTGATTTTGGCTTGGTTTTCTAAGAATTTCAGTCCTGCAAAATAATCTGCTTTGCTAAATCCCTCCTCGATGACCCGGAAATAGATCAATTCCCTCTCATAGAGGAGAGCTTGGATGGCGAAAAAGAGCCCTTCGCTTTCAGGAGGAGGATTGCCGAGATGATCGATGAGTTCTGAGAGCTCGCGCACGATGTAAGGTTTTTGAAACTGCCCCTTCTCCGACTCTCCAAAAAGAGCCACTGTATGCCGCATGGATATCCTTTTTTTTACCAATATGCGGACAGGGGGTATTTTGGCAAGTCATCCAAAACGGGCGTTTGTACTCAGTTCCGCCTCAATTTCGAGGAGGCGGTTGTACTTGGCGATCCGTTCAGAGCGGGAGAGGGAACCTGTTTTGATTTGACCCGCGGAAAAGGCTACGGCGAGATCGGCTAGGGTAGAATCTTCGGTTTCACCGGAGCGGTGGGAGAAAACCGTTCTGTAGTTGTGCTTTTTGGCCAAGGAAATTGTGGTAGCCATCTCGGTGAGAGTGCCGATCTGGTTGGGTTTGATGAGGATAGCGTTTGCGACGTGCTGGTCGATTCCCTTTTGGAGAAAGGCGACGTTCGTGACGAAGATGTCGTCGCCAATGAGTTGGATTTTTGTGCCAAGCTCTTTTGTAAGGAGAGTCCACCCTTTCCAGTCGTTTTGGTCTAACCCATCTTCGATTGTGTCGATGACCGGATATTTTTGGACGAGCGCTTTGAGGTAGGCAATCTGTTCTTCAGAAGTTTTATCGAGATAGCGCCCGTTTTTGTAAAATTCGGAGGCGGCGCAGTCAATGACGAGGGTGATTTGTGTGCCAGGTTTGTAGCCCGCTTGTTCAATGGCTTGAATCAGGAGCTCAATGGCCTCTTCGTGGGAGGAGAGCTTGGGGGCGAATCCCCCTTCATCGCCAACGGAGGTGGTCAGTCCTTTCTTTTTTAGGAGGGACTTGAGTGTGTGGAAGGTTTCTGCTCCCCACCGAAGTGCTTCGCGGAACGAGGGGGCTCCCACGGGGCGGATCATAAATTCTTGGAAGGCAAGGCCGCTGTCGGCATGCACGCCCCCGTTGATCACATTCATCATCGGACAGGGCAAATGGGTGGCCGAGACGCCGCCAAGATAGCGGTACAGGGGGAGTTTTTTTGCGGCTGCGGCACATTTGGCGGCCGCAAGAGAGATCCCGAGAATAGCGTTGGCGCCGAGCCGCTTTTTATTGGGTGTGCCGTCGAGCTTGAGCATGGTTTGGTCGAGGGCCGCTTGGTCGAAAATCGGTTTTCCTCTAAGTGCTTCAAACAAAGGACCATCCACATTTGCGGCAGCCTTTAATACTCCCTTGCCGCCGTAGCGTTTGGGGTCCTGGTCGCGTAGCTCTGCGGCTTCGTGTTCTCCTGTAGAGGCTCCCGAGGGGACGCAAGCGGATCCTGTGTAGCCGTCGTCCGTACGGATCGTTATTTTCAGAGTTGGATTCCCTCGTGAATCGAGGATTTCTAAGGCGTGGCAGGAGGCGATTTTTGTCATGATTAGCTCCAGGTTGTTTTTTCGGGGCCATTCATGGCCTCGGTGAGGAGAGTTTTATACGATTCGTAGCGCAAATGGGAGAGTTTTCCCTCTTCTAATCTACGCAGAACTTCACACTGCGGTTCGGTTATATGAGTGCAGTCGGGAAATTTGCAAAGGTGAGACAGTTCAACAAATTCGATAAAATGGGTGACGACTTCTTCTTTCTTGAGTTTCCAGATGCCAAAGCTCCGAATTCCTGGGGTATCGACGCAGTAGCCGCCGCCGGGAAGGGGTAAAAGTTCCGCAGTGGTCGTGGTGTGGGTCCCTTTATAGGTTTTCTGGGTCAATTCTCCCACTTTGAGTGTTAACCCAAAGCAGGCGTTGAGAAGGGAGGATTTCCCGACACCCGATTGGCCGGAGAAAACGGAAGTTTTGTTTTGGAGAAGCGCGCGGAGCTCTGCGATCCCCACTCCAGAGACGGTGCTAACAGAGATGATGGGATAGCCGAGTGGTTCGTAATCTTTTAGAAATTGGTCATACAATTCTTTTGTTTCGAGAAGATCGATTTTACTTAGGACGATGATGGGCTGGAGATTGCCCTTTTCAGCGGCGATCATGTATCGGTCGACCAGGGCAGGTTTCAGTTCTGGCAGCGCAACGGAAACGACAATGATCGCTAGGTCAATATTGACTGCGATGAGCTGTTCTTTGCGGCCGCTAATGTCGGTGCGCGAGAGGGATGAGGTGCGCTCCTCAATTTGGACAATCGAACCCTCTTTGGAAAAGCGGACCCAATCGCCCACGGCGAGGAGGTTTTTGGCCTGTGTCTTTTCTTTTTTTAAAAAGCCCTTGAGCGCGCAGAGATATTGTTTTCCCTCATAATCGACCCAGCTCCCCTCTCCGGTAATGGCAATCACGCGTCCGCGAGGGAGGTCGGATAATTCCTCTTCCGATTTTTCAGGTTCAGCGTCGGTTTTTTTAAACTTGGATCGGTCTGTTTTTTCGGCCATGCGCCGCTCTTTCCGAAATTGCTTTCGATCGCGCGCGTGAAATGCCTCTTCTTCATCGAAATGTTTCACGAAGACTCCCCTTTCAGTGCGTACATTAAGATGGCTCCGGCCGAGGCTACGCTAAGTGACTCCATCTCCCCTTTCATCGCAATAGACACTTTTTGCCCTATTTTTTGGGCCCATTCAGAAACACCTTGCCCTTCATTGCTGAGGACGAGGACAAGGGGCGGACGGAGGGTAACTTTGGATGCCGCTTCCCCTTCGAGATCGGCCACCCAAACTTGTCTCCCCTTGACCCAGGTTGCCAATTCGGCATGAGTTTTGCGGGTGTAAGGGAGGCGGAAAGTAGCTCCGCGGGCAGAGCGCATCGCCTTGTCGTTGAAGAGGTCGACCGTATCGCCTGTTAAAATGACCCCCTCCCAGCCCAGAGCTAAGGCAGTGCGGAGCAGCGTCCCCAAATTGCCCGGATCCTGGACCCTATCGAGTATCAAGATAAATTTTTCCTTGTCAAACACGGAGGGAGGCGGGAGGGAAATTTCAGCGGCCCAGCCATCGGGTTCTTGTAAGCCTGTGATCTTTTTCATGATCTCGTGGGTGACCAAGCTGGTGACCCCCTCAGCGGGCTCGACTGCAATGACCTCTTCTATGGGCCCAGACAACTCCTCTACTACCTTTTTTCCAGAGATGAGCATCCGTCCCATCTCTTCTCGGTAGCCCCTTTCTTTGCGTAAAGCAACCCAGTGCTTGACTTTGGGATGTTGTAGACTCAAAATCTTTTTTGGTGGCATCAGGTATAGTATGGCGGAAGTTATGAAAAAGCTCCATCCTTTCCGGTCGCTGAGTTGGCGGGTGGTCTGGATTTCCTTGTGTCTCCTCGTTATCCCTCTCTTTCTCCATACATTTTTTCTTTACCAACAGGAGGAGAGGCAGCGTTTGCGCGAGGTAAATAGTACTCTTGAGGTGATCGGCAATCTTTTTAGAGCCTATCTGATTTCTGAAATTGCGGCGGACTGGAGAATCATCGAGGCGACGGGAACTCCTGGAACATTTGGCATTCACGAGATCAATACCCCCGCAGGGGCTCCTCGAAAATTTACTTACCTCAATAGACAAACTCAGTCGCTTGATGTGGCGATCCAAGCAATCACCGGTCAATCTCTTGCCCTTTCCATCCCCTACCAAAACATCCTCGATCAGCTCGCCTATCTAGAAAAGTTCCCGTATCCTTTGGCGTTAGAATTGAAGGAGGGCAATACAGTTCTTGCAGGGACCTCACCGTCCAATTCCCTTTCTTATGAATTTGCTCTTCCCTCTACTGAACTGTCAATCACTCTCAGCGTCCCTTCCGACGCTGTGCGAGGAATTCACGAACGGGGCGTTATTTTGCGCTCCTTGTCGCTCATCGGGTTCATTGGCTTAGTCGGCGGTTTTCTTGTCTATCTTTTGACACGCAGGATTGCGCGCCCTTTGCGAAACCTCTGCTACTCCATGCATCGGGTCTCGGGAGGAGCCATCCATGTACGCTACAAGCCCGATCGGATGGGGTTTGAGATCAATGAGCTCGGCAAACAGTTCAACCAAACGCTCGACTCTCTTCTACAGCAACAGCAAATTGCGGAAAGGGAAAAGATCGCGCGGGAAAAGTTAGCCGAAGAGCTGCGCATTGGTCACGCCATTCAGGAAAGTCTATTCCCTACGAAGCTCCCCTCGCTGCAGGGACTAGACATTGCGACGGGCTATCTCCCCGCACAAGAAGTTGGCGGCGACTTTTACGACCTTTTCCTCCTCCCAAATGGCGCCCTATTCCTAGCTATTGCTGACACAGCAGGCAAGGGGATCTCTGCATGTCTCTATTCTCTCGGGTTGCGAAGTGCTCTTCGCAGTTTCCTCTCGCAGACTCATAATCTTGCGGAAGGTATTTCTCGCGCCAACGCCCTTTTTTGTCTCGACACCCGGCACAGCAGTATGTTTGTCACTTTGTGGGCAGCTATTTATGATCCCGCCACCCGTAAACTCACCTATTGCAATCAAGGTCATCCTCCCTCACTCCTCTTGCGCAAAAAAGAATTGCAAGAACTGACGACCGATGGCATTGCTCTCGGCGTTCAAGAATTAGGCGATCTTGTAACCCATGAAATCGTGCTGGAAGAAAATGACCTCCTTTTCCTCTACACCGATGGCGTTGTGGAAGCGCACGATTCCAAAAAACATCTTTTTGGCGAACAACGGCTGCAAGAATTCCTCAAGAAAAATCAACAAAATTCTCCATCAGAGATTTCTCAAAATCTCCTCGAGAAAATTCAGCATTTTTCTAGAGGAAATCCTCAACACGACGACCTTACTTTGCTCACAATTCGCATCCAATAAAAGATAAAAAATTGCAAAAAAAATCGGAATAAGGCACAGGGTGAAATTATCACTCGCAATGCGAGATATAGCATTCCAGAAGGAGGAAAACAGCTATGCGTAAACGAAAAAAAAGAAAAGCAGCACACACAAAAAAAAGAACATCGCGCAAAAGATCTACACGCCGAAAAGCGAAAACAACAACTCGCCGCAGACGTAGACGTAAATCTTCTGCATCAAAAGCTTCTAGAGCCGCTGCCGTTCAAGTGGAAGTTCAGCAACAAGCCTAAGTTCTTTTTTACCTCTCCAACGATCTAAGGCCGAAAGCACGTTTTCGGCCTTTTCTATTTTATAGCCACCCTCTCAGGTCGTCTCTCGTGAAAGTAGGTAGAAAGGATTGCAAAAACGATCGGGCAAACACCGACAAAGAGGAAGATCAAATCCCCTATAATACGAACCATTTCTAGGATATGGAAGGTGCCGCTCATGATAAAGGAGAGGCGACGCGCATGCCAATAGCCGTGGGTCATCGAATCCCAAAGTTGGATAATCCCTGCAGGGAAAAGATCGGTTACAATCATCACAGCTAGGCCCCCATTGAGCCCCCAGAACCCAATCTTAATCCATTTCTGGATGCGGTCCCACGCTGCATCTTGAATGCGGGCGCGAACACAAAAGATTGTCAGGCCAAGGGCGAGCATGCCAAAGACGCCAAACATCGCGGCATGGCCATGATTGGGAGTGAGATTGGTGCCAATTTGGAAATAGGAAATAACGGGCAGATTGATGAGGAAGCCAAAAACTCCAGCCCCGACAAAGTTCCAGACGCCCACCGCAATCAGGAAATAAAGGGTCCAGCGTTGTCTACCCAAGAGTGCTTTCCCACATTCGTTACATTGGCTCCTCGAGGCATGAATAAAGTCCCATGCATCGAGCGTAAGAAGCGTGAGAGGAATCGTTTCAGCTGCGGAAAAACAGGCGGAAAGGGCCATGTTGACAGTGGTTTGCCCTGTAAAATACCAGTGGTGTCCAGTGCCTACCACGCCTGAGCCGAGATAAAGAATGGCGTCGAGATAGATCACCCGCAAAGCTACCTTGGGATGGACAAGTCCCATCCGAGTAAAAATCACGGCCACAAGAACGGTGGCAAATACTTCGAAGAACCCTTCTACCCACAAGTGAATGATCCAAAAACGCCAGTTGTCGATGATGCTATAGTTGGTATGGGTGTCATAGAAAATAGCAGGGATATAGAAAATAGGAATCGCTGCCCCTGCAATGAAGAAAAGGATGAGGAGTTCTCGATTGGGGGCCGATCGGTTGAAGGGGTTCAGCGCGCGGAAGAGAAGAAAAAGCCAAAAGAGGAAACCGATGATGAGAAGATATTGCCAGAACCTTCCGAGATCGAGATATTCTGAACCCTGATTGCCAAACCAGAACCACAATTCTCCCGGAAACAGGTTGAGAGAAGAACAAAATTCGCCTCCTAAACTTCCCCCAACGACAAGGAGAAGGGCAGCAAAAAGAAGATTCACCCCTAGTTTTTGATGTTTGGGTTCTTGACCCGATAAAATGGGGGCAATGAAAAGGCCTCCCGCTACCCATGCGGTGGCAATCCAAAAGATCGCAAGTTGCAAATGCCAGGTGCGTAAGAGGTTGTAAGGGAGAAGATTTGCGATAGGCAGTCCGTAGAAGGTTGATTCGACCCGATAGTGGGCCACTGCCCCCCCGACAAACGACTGCAAAAGGAAAAGCACTCCTACAATGGCAAAATATTTCGCCAAAGCTTTTTGACTAGGGGTTAATTTCCCCATTCCTTCGTGATCGATATGTACATGGCGCGTCTTTTTCGTCGCTTGCCAGCCGAGGAAATCAAACTTTCCGAAAAGGAAGAGGAGAAGTCCCGTTCCCCCGAGAAGGAAGATCAGGCTGATGGCACTCCAAAGATAGGCGTCAGCGCTCGGCAAGTTTCCTGCATCAGGATCGAAGGGGAAATTGTTTGTGTAGGTATCTGGCGTTCCAGGCCGAAGAGTCCCTGCCACCCAGGCAGACCAGAAGAAAAACGAGGAGAGATCTCGCAACTCCTCTTCATCGTGAATATAGTTTTTGGGAAGTCCTGGTGCCCCCTCTCGGAAATAAGAAGACCAGTAGTTGACGCTGGATTTGAAAGCACCTACTTGCTCATTTGTGAAGGTGAGAATCTGGCTAACAGGGTTAAATTGGTTGTTTTTTAGAATGCGGATCGTCGATTCTGCAACGGTTCCTTGATTTTCCGCGTCGAGGGAGGCGAAGTCGCTCCCGAACTTTCTTGCGGCAATCTGATTGCGGATATTTTCCGTTGTCTGATGGAGCGTTTCTGCACTAAAATCGGGCCCCAGATAAGCTCCATGTCCCCAAAGTGTGCCGTGTTCCATTAGGTTGTTTTTAAAAAAGAGAGTTTGTCCTCTCTGGATCTGTTCTTTAGAAAAAACTAGAGAGCCAGACGAATCGACGACTTGCTCAGGGATTGGAGGAGCATTGTCATAGGTGAGCTTCGTCACAAAACTCAAAATAGAAAATCCGATCACGATAATGATCAGTACTGAATAACGCCACCACTTAGAAAGCTCTCCCATAGACCATCTCTCTGTCCAAATGTAAAGAGTAAAAATTTAAATTACAATCAGAGACTCACCACAAACCGAGCTTCGTCGCTTTGTGGTGAGTCTCTTAGGGCCAGAGTGGAGAAGTTTTGAGTTGAGCCAGGATAGGTGCGGGATCAAAGAGCTGATCCTCAATCGAAATACGTTCCGCCTCCTTGAGGAGTTTGCCCATCGCAGGGCCGGGAGAAATCCCTAAACGGAAGAGATCTTCCGATTTGACGACCGGATTTTGCGTGCGTATCCGCTCGATCGAGCGGTGAAGAATGTCCATCTGCTCTTTATGGTGGGTCAAAAAGGCTTCTCGTTTAGGAATGTCGAGAGGAGCTGCAAGAATGTGGAGGATGAGGAGGGCTGAGGGGGTGGCGTAAAAATAGACCCACGCAACGCGCTCTGAGGGAAGAGTACGCGCTCTAAAAAGGAGGGTAACGAAATTGATTTCTTGGGTCGAAAGTTTAAGCCTTTGGCAAAGAGAGATAGATTCGGCGAGGTTGGCGTTGGGGAAGAGGGCCAAAATGGTGGCAATGACGGGAGCTTCTTTCGGATAGGAGGTGGTCGGGGTGAGCCGCTTTTCTAATTCAGAAAGAGGGAGGGAGGCAAGGGAAGGAAAAAGGGGAGCCAGGAGGTCGAAGTTGTGGAGTAAGAGAAGCATGGGAGACAGTTTGCCGAACGCGTGCCCTTTGGTGAACTCTTGCCAAATTCGTTCAACGGCCACCGCGGGAAAGAGCTCTTTTGCATGGGCGCGGATCGCTTTTTCTGTAGCAGGGTCGATGGGAAAATTAAAGCGGCAGGAGAGACGACAGGCACGAACCATGCGAAGACGGTCTTCCCGAATCCGTTCGTGCGGATCGCCAATGGCGCGAATGATTTTTTTTTCGAGATCGGCACGCCCGCCCACAAAGTCGAGAATTTCGCTTTTGAGAGGATCGTAAAACATCCCGTTGATGGTGAAATCGCGCCGCTTGGCGTCCTCAATGGGGGTGGAAAATTCAACGCGAGAAGGGCGCCTTCCATCTTTGTAATCGAGATCCTGCCGGAAGGTGGCCACTTCGTATTCGTGTCCGTCAATGATCACAAGGATGATGCCAAAAGCAATTCCAATCGGGACGGTGTGAGAAAAAAGAGCTTGGATGGTTTCGGGAGGGGCGTTGGTGGCGATGTCAATGTCATCCGAGGGGTGTTGTAGGAGATAGTCGCGTACCCATCCGCCAGCATAGTAGGCAATGAATCCGGCTTTTGCGAGGGTCTCGACAATGAAACGGGCCTGTGGATGCTCTTCCATGACTTTAGGATAGCATGCTGTTTAAAAAACGGCGACGGTTGAGAATGTGTAGCCAAATTCGTCGCGCACGCGCCTCTCAAAATTGAGATGAAATCTGCCAGTCAGAGAGACCGTAACGCCAAAAAAGACCCCAAGATTGTACTGATTTTTATATTCTAGGGAACCCGATTCGGGACTGGACTCAATTTTGAGACGCGACTGGAGGTAGGTCCCTCCGATGTAAGGTGTAATGAAGTAAAGGCGTGAGGAAAGGCCCGCACTGATTTGCCATTCTTCAAGCGATGTTTTTTGTTTGCCAAAGTCGATGGGCAAATTCATCCGATTGAAGAACTTGACGAATGTTTTCGGCGATTCAGGGATGGCAAAGTAGGTGAAGTCGGCGCTGAGATAGGTTTGCGCCCACTGGATGAGCACCACTTTAGCGCCCGTGCTCCAAGAAAATTGGTAGCTGCTCTGCATGTCGATTCCTGTGCCGACATCGGGGTCTTTTGCCGGAGTGCGCTCTTTAGAGCCGCCCGCGGTTCCAAAAATCTCAAGGCGTTCCAAAAAGATGATGGAGAAGCTAGCCTCTTGCGAATGGAGTGAGAAGGTGCGCAGCGCGCTGTCGGGATCAAAGGGGGCTTTTGAATTTTTGAGCACGTATCGTTTGTTGGAAGTATAATCGTAGATGTAGCCAGTGGTCCCTTTCACCAGAGGATTATACCCTGAAAAAAAGCCCGTATTCATGATGGAGGGAGAGGCAGGATTACCTACATAGGCGGCAAAGAGAGGAGAGACTAGAAAAAGGAAAAACCAACGCATGGACATGCAGTATACGTGAAGATCCATTTCTGGTATAACACTGGTGATGGGACAAAAAATAATTCGCCTTTCTGAGGGAGTAATCAACAAGATCTCCGCGGGAGAAGTGATCGAAAATCCAGCGTCGATTGTCAAGGAAATGGTTGAAAATAGCCTCGATGCAGGAGCGAGATGCATTGCGATCTCGATTATGGGCGGAGGACAGAAGCTCATTGAGGTGGAAGACGATGGCTGCGGCATGAGCGAGGCCGATGCGCGCTTCTGTTTTGAAAGACACGCCACTTCGAAAATAAAAGAGGCCGAGGATCTCCATTCGTTGAAGACGATGGGGTTTCGCGGAGAGGCGCTGGCCGCCATTGCCGCCGTGTCGCAGTTTGAATTGAAGACTTCGGAGGGAGAAGTAGGCGTCTGCGTCAAAGGAGAAGGGGGACAAATTCTCTCCGTTTCTCCTTGCGCGCGCAACCGAGGCACCACGTTTTCGGTTCGTTCTCTCTTTTTTAATACTCCTGCGCGCAAAAAATTTCAGAAATCGCCTGCTTCAGATACGGCCCAGGTCACAAAAACTGTGGAAATGGTCGCCCTGGCCCATCCAGAAGTGGAATTTGTTCTTACAATCCAATGTAAAGCGGCTTTACATTTCCCTGTGCAGACGCAGGAGAAGCGGATCGAAGCGGTGGTAGGAGCATTTGCCCACCCACTTACAGGGGAGCGTTTGTGGGGAGCTCTGAGCAATCCTAGGGAGGCCCGTCCTGGGCGGCGAGGACAGTTCCTCTTCGTCAATAAACGTCCGATTTTTTCTCCTCTCATTGCGAAAGCGGTGCAGATGGGATATGGCACCCGTTTGCCGGCGAATCACTATCCCCCATTTGTTCTCTTTCTTCAGATTGATCCGGCCGTTGTGGACGTAAATGTCCATCCGCAAAAAAAAGAGGTGCGGTTTTCAGAGGAGAGTTCCCTGTTTCAAGAGGTGGAGCGAGCCGTCGCCTCTGTTTTTGAAACCCCCTCATTTCCGCAAGCCCTTGCCCCTTTTTCCTTCGACCCTCCCCCCACCTTTTCTCTGGCAGAAGAGGCTCCCTCTCACCTCGTTTCTTTTACCGAAATGACTCTCCCGCTAGAAATCGAAGCGCGGATGATCGCGGTGCTCGATTACTATGCGATTGTAGAGAAAGGGGGGCTTTTTCTCGTCGATCTCGCCAAAGCCCATGCGCGCATTTTGGTGGAAGATCTTGGCGAGGGAAGCAAGGAGAGGCAAACACTGATGTGGCCGCTGGAAGTAGAATCGGAGGATCCTGAAGAGGAGGCGCTGTCGTTACAAAAACTGGGGATTGAGTGTCGCGCATTGGGAGAGAAATTGCTGGTTATCGATGCCTTGCCCTCTTCTTTAGAGCCGGCCCTGTTTCCCCAATTTTTTTCCGCTTGGCAAAGTGGGAAAAAAGTCGACACTGCGGTGATGAACTATTGCCGAGGATTGAAGAAACGCTACTCTTTGGAAGAGGCCCACCTTCTTTGGAGGCGGTTGCAGAAGTGCAGAGATCGTGTGTATGATCCTTTGGGCCGGCAGATTGCGGTTGAGATCCAAAAGGGAGATTTGGATAAGATTATGGAGAAACGATGAATCGGATTCAGAGGTTGCAAGAAAAACTCACTACCGATGTTTTGATCGTCGATTTTCCCTCCGATCTTCTTTATCTCACCGGCATTGATGTAACGCCTGCGCGCCTTATTCTTTCGCGAGACAAGGCAGCCCTCTTTGTTACGGCGCGAGATTTCGATCAAGCGAAAAGCAGGGCGCCGTGTCCTGTATTTTCTACAGAAAAGTGGGTGGAGTTTGTCCAGAGCGCTCAGACGATTGGCTTTGATAGCGCATGTGTTACAGTAGAGGCGTTTCAGAAATTGCAGCAAACGTTTCCCGGAAAAGAGTGGACGCCGATTCCTCGTCCGCTGCAGGTGATTCGCTCGTGTAAAGAGCGAGAAGAAATTGAAGCGCTTCGCAAAGCAGCTAAGCTCACGTGGGAGGGATTCCAACACATCTCCAAACTTCTCAAGGAGGGAATTGCCGAAGAGGAATTGGCCTTTGAGTTTGAGATTTTCTGCCGCAAAAAGGGGGCAACAAGGCTTTCTTTCCCGCCCAACATTGGATTTGGTCCCAATTCGGCTTTTCCCCATCACCGTGCAGGCAAAACACGACTGAACAAAGATCAGATCATTCTCTTTGATCTGGGGGCCGTTGTGGATGAGTATGCAGGCGATATGACGCGGGTTCTTTTTTTTGGCCATCCCGATCCACAGTTGGAGAGAGATTATAAACTTGTGCGCGAAGTACAAAGGCTGGCGGTCAAGGCGATTCGCCCTGGTATTCGGTTTGGCGAGCTGGACAAATTGGTGCGCGAGAGAATGAAAGAAGAGGGAGTGGCTGATCTTTTTATCCACGGTTTATCTCACGGCATTGGCCTCAATGTACACGAGTATCCGACAATGCGCGTTTCAGGAGACGGGGCTGATATCCTTTTGGAGGTGGGGATGGTGATTACGGTGGAACCAGGACTTTATCGACCCGGAACTGGCGGTGTCCGTTATGAAGATACAGTCTTGATTACCGAATCGGGCGTGGAGAATTTTTATCCCGATGGATGAAGAGTTTTTGATCGCGGCGGCCCATGAATTTCGTTCCCCCCTCACGATCCTCCGAGGCTATGCGGAAACTTTGCAAGAGCATCCCTATCTTGCGTCTCAGGTGGCGGGGAAAATGGTGGCGGCGTGCGACAGGCTCGAGAGAATTTCTCGTGCGCTACTGCTCCTGGCTCGACCACCGAAAGATAGTTCCTGTTCTCTTTCCGAAGTTCTTATGCGCTGTCGTGACAATCTCCTCGCAAACTATCCTGAAGTGCAATGGCAACTTATCGGCGATCCGCACTTCTTTCAGCCCCAGATCGATTCCGATCTTCTTGAAATTGCCCTCATGAATCTTTTAGAAAACAGCGTGAAGTATTCAGCATCTCCGGCTCACATCACACTGATCGTGGAAGGAGATGAAAAAGAGATGACGATTGCTGTAGAAGACAAAGGGATTGGGATTGCCCCAGAACATCTCCCCCATATTTTTGACCGTTTTTATTCTGCCAATCCTGCTCGTTCACGCAAAACCGGTGGTGTAGGACTAGGACTCGCTCTAGTTCAAGCCATTCTACAGGAAGCAGGAGGCAACATTCAAGCCACCTCCCGACTCGATCAAGGCAGTTCTTTTATACTTCGCTTGCAACATTCTCTTACTCGTGTGGGCCATCCAGTTGTATAATTTTTCCATCTGGCCCTAGTGTTCGATACATATGAGGTGCATCAGGCTTAGGATCCTTCGGGATTACTATCCATCCGGCAACGTGTGCTAGGCTTTCAAGAGATGGGGGTTCCAGGCAGGCACGTTTTGAATTTGTTGTGGGAGAGGGATCGCGCAACGCTTTTGCAGCGACTTGTCTGACTTTGGAGTCAGCATGGTTTTCTGCGGGAAAAGCATGTTGTGTGTTTGGGTCTTTTAAGGAAGGTGATTTTACTGTCATTTCCAACCTCTTTTGTTAGGTTGGGCTAGTAGGTTATTCCTCAAGAAAATTTTTTGCGAATTATTTTTTAAATGGAGGGAGGACGGTAAATGGTTTTGCGAAGGGAAATGTGGGAGGTGTCGTCTTCGGCAATCCAGGTGGTTTTTGTCCGTTTTGGATGGGGTTTGGGGCGGCCGAATTCAAGGAGTGCGAGGAGATTAGGGTCGAGGGCAATGAGATGCGATTCGGAGCAGATTTGCTCGATCCATTCTTTTGTGATGGCGGGAGGTTTTTTCTTGTGCAGTTCGTCAAACATCCGATCGGCGGCTTTGCGGCCAAAAAAGAGGGCGATGAGGTCGGGATGGGCGTGAGAGAGACAGATTTTGGAAGGGTTTTCTTCGAGGAGGATGTAGTCGAGGAGGGAGGGGTAGGCGCCGTTTTTGGTTCCTTTGAGCATTTTGTAGTAGAGGGCTTGGGTGTGAGGATCGCCGAGGGTGAGTTTTTCAAGGGGGCCTGTGTGGGTGGCCAATTTTTTGAGGAGGAGGTCGAGGAAGGCGTATTCGGCGCGCGGGTGATTTGCGAGGAGGGGTTCGCCATAAAAGGTTTTGAGGAGTTTGGCGGTGAGTTCGTAGAGGATGGGGTGGGCTTCTCTCCCTTCTTGAATGAGGGGATGGAGGTTGAGGCGGGCGCATTCGGGGTTGATTTTGGGTTTGCGGGGAGTGTGCTTTTTTTGACTGGAGGATTTTTCTGTGGGGTAGGTGTAGGTGCCGGAAAAAGATTGGTAGGTTTCGGTTTCACTTTTGGAGAGGAGTTTGCGGGTGGCGGAGGTGTGACCAAGGTAGGTGGTGCGGAGACGTCTGCCTCCCGAGAGTTTTTCTTGGATGGCGAGGACGCCGAAGGAGAGGACGAGGAGGATGGAAAAAATAAAGGTGAGGAAGTTCACGATTTAAGTCCTCCTATACGTAATGAGAGGATCGGCTAGGGGTAGGCGAAAGGCGAACTGGAGGGGGCGCCCCTCTTGCTGGAGTTGGAGTCGAATGAGGGGGGGGACATCGGTGCGCTCCTTGGACCAGGAGGAGAGCCAGCTCTTTTCATGGAGGAATTGGTAGGAGAGGTGGGTGACGTGGGTGAGGAGGATTTCTTTGCGCCACTTAGTTTTTTCTTCGAGTGGCCAGAAGGCGAGGCAGAGGTTTTGGTTTTCGAGGTAGAGTCTGCCGAGAAGGGGGCCGCTGAAGGCGGGGTCGGGGTCGATTCCATTGTCAAAGTGGAGGATGAGGCTGGGGATCTCATCGCCAGAAAGGGGTTGAGTGTAGAGGGGGCTTTGGAGTTGGGTGCGGGTGAGTGAGGTGAAGAGGTCTTGGAGGCGAATTTGGACGTTTTGCCTTTCGAGGAGGTAGCTGCGGGCCTGCTCCATTTTTTGTTCCATGCGCATGTTTTGTGCGAGAAAGGAGAAGAGAAAGACGAGGAGCATCGACATCAAGCTGAGGCCGATGAGGATTTCAAGGAGGACAAAAGGCTGCTTCGAAAGGCGCAATGTCTGGTTCATAACCAGACATGATATCACCTTATCAAATAGTTACCAAAATTTCTTGGCCCAGTGCGTTTCGGTTTTTTCAACCCATTGATTCTTGCGGATCTCGCGCCACACGAGCTTTTCAATCCCTTCGGGGCTGTCCTGCTCGATCCAGAGCATACAGTCCCATTCGCCCGACATGCTCCATGCTTCTTTGATTTCAGTGACATTCTTCCAAGCGTTCCATGCATCTTCCGGTGCGCCGGCTTTCCACTTGATGAAGATCCAGGCGCCCCAGTGGTGGACGGGATGTTTGTTAGATTCGACTGCCATATAACTCCGAGCTAATTGCAAAACTCTTCGCCGCGTACAATCGCCCTTTTGAGCCAAGTGGAGTCCCTGACTCTTCGCCTACCCATTCGGGTAGGCCGCCGTCGCCAGGTACGGAAAAGCTTCGCTTTTCCTCCTCCACCTGACTCAAAATCATCGATTGTCCGCTGTCGTGGAGTTTTGTCATTACCTCTTCCGTATAGGGAAGGGAATTGTTTTTGTCAAAGTTTCTGCAGGAAGAGTTTGTAGGAATATTCTTTTGCTTTTGGCAGTGGGGGATAGAAGAGGATCGAGAGGGTGACGAGGCGGTAGATTTCTCCTTGAGGACCTACTTTTTCCCCTTTCTTGCCGCATTTAAAAGAGAATTTCCGTTGGACGGTTTTGGAGGGAAGCCCGGGGATTTGCAAGGTGACGTCGGGAAGAGAAAAGGGACCGGTGGTGAGGGTGGGCGTGGGAAAATTCTCCCAGGGGAGTTCGTTTTTTAAGAGCTTTTCTTTGATTTCAGAAAAGGTCCAGTCGGCGAGTCTGTCGCGCTCCATTTCTTCAAGGAGGCGAAATTCACCCCTGTAGCTACGGATGGGGGCTTGGATGAGAGGAACGAGGCAGAGGGAGACGAGCAAGAGGGCAATGAGGATTTCAAGGAGGAGGAAGGGACTTTTTTTCTTCACAGGATGGGGATGGGTTGGAACCGAAGGTAGTCGGCGGAGGCGAGGATGTAACGGACTCCCCGCGCTTTGCCGAAGAGGGAGAGTCCCGCTTTGATGTTGTGGAGATGGCCGAAGACGCAGATGTCGATCTTGTTTTGCTCGAGGATTTGGGCGGCGCGAGAGGGGGCGAGGTCGGCGCCAATGGGGGGATAGTGGGTGAGAGCGATGCGCAATTTGGCGTCAGGGTTGAGTTCTTTGAGACTTAATTTAAGCCGGTCGAGTTCGCGATTGAAGATTTTTTGTTCCATCTCTTCTTGGACGAGTTCTTCTGTCCCTTTGGCTTTGGGATTTTCGCGAAATTCGATGAACTGCCCAAATCGATATTCTGGAGTGTCCCAGAGACGGGCGCCGCCGATGGCGACATCGCGCCAGTGGAAGGCGTTATTCTGGATCAGATGGATGGAAGGGGGTAAGATGTCGGTGACTTTTTTGAGGGAGCCCCACCAATAGTCGTGGTTCCCTTTCAGCATCACTTTTGTTCCGGGGAGTTCGTGGATCCACTGGAGGTCGGGAATGACTTCTTCCAGCTTGAGGGCCCAGGAGATGTCGCCGGGGATTAGCACGAGATCGTCGGGGTGGATGAGCGCTTTCCAGTGGGTGGCGATTTTTTCAGCATGGCTTTCCCAGTCGGGTCCAAAAATGTCCATGCTTTTGTTAGGTACGCCAAAACTTAAATGGAGATCAGCAATGGCCCAGATTCTCATAATGGCTTTCATTGTCGCTGATTTTGCGTGGAATTACAATTCAAAATGGTCGGGGATTTTTTTGCCGGCGGGCACAATAATAATTCCTTGGCGGATGAAGATCCCATCGCCGTCGTACTCTTGCAGTTTCTTTTTATTGATGAGTTTGACGTGGTTGCCGATTTGGACGTGTTCGTCGATGATGGCTTTCTCAATGATACAATGCTCTCCGATCCAGGAGTCTTCGAGGATCGGTTTGCCATTGTGGGTGGGTGGCATGTAAAAGTGGTTGCCCATGAGGACCGAATCGCGGATGATGGTCCCTTTTTTGATATGCGAGCGGAGGCCGATGATGCTATTTTCAATTTCGGCAGCTTCGATGATACTCCCTTCGCAGATGATCGATTTCGTGATTTTCGTGCAGTCGATTTTTGGGCCGGGAAGATAGGTAGGACGGGTGTAGATGGGATTTCTCTCGTCGTAGGTGTTGAGGCCTGCGGTTTGGTTGGTCAACATAAGGTTGGCGTCGTAGTAGGAGGCAATGGTGCCAATGTCTTCCCAGTAACCGTTATAGATAAAGGAAAAAGTTTTCTTGGTTTTTACGGAGGTTTCAATGAGGTGCATGCCAAAGTCGTGGCGGTGATCTTGTGTCAGAAGATGGACGAGAGCCTCTCTTTTAAATACGTAAATGCCCATGGAGCCAAGATAGTAGGGTCCTTTTTGTGGTTGGATATTCCACTGTTTGAAATGGCTGTCGGAGAGTTGAAATTTCTTTAATATGTGGGCTTCTTTTGGTTTTTCGGCAAAGGCGGTGATTCGGTTTTTGGCGTCGATTTCGATGAGTCCCATCCGTTTGGCGTCTTGTTCTTTCACAGGGATCGAGGCGATGGTTAGTTCAGCGTCGTTTTCTTGCGCAAATGCCACCATGCCTTGGAAGTTGATGTTATAAAGCTGATCGCCAGAAAGAATGAGAAAGTAGTCAGCGGGAGATTTGAGGAGAGTGGGCAAATTCTTTCGTACGGCATCCGCAGTTCCTGCAAACCACTCTTTTTCCCCTTTCTCGTTTTCGCTGGGAGTCAAAATGTCAACGGAGCCAGGATTGAACATATCAAAGTGATACGTCTGGTTGATGTGGTGTTGAATTTCTCCTGTCAGATATTGTGCAATGACAAAAATTTGGCGGAAATCGGAGTTGATCGAGTTGGAAATGGGGATGTCGATGAGGCGGTATCTACCGCCGTAGGAGACAGCTGGCTTGGAATGGTGGATGGTGAGCGGGTGCAGGCGCGTCCCTTGCCCGCCGGCAAGAATGATGGTTGCGACTTGGACGTCTATTTTTCGCATGAAGAAGCCTTAATTGCAACATAAGAGCTTCTGATTATCTCCTCAATAGAAAAGAGGGAGGTGGGCCAAAGGACTTGCGAAAATAGTCGAAGACTCCCCGCAGTGCCGCACGTGAGGTGGTTTTTTCGTTGCCGTGGAGGGATTTGCGGACCAGCTGTTTCAGTTGAGGAAAGATGCTGGAGCGCCAGGCAATTTTTCTCTCTTCTTTTGTGAGGTTTTTCTCCATCCACAAGAACCTGTTCCGCCAGTAGAAGTAAAGCCAGAGAGCCCCTTTTTTTCCTTCGGGAAAAGACCTGGTGATTTTATGCCAGGCTTTGGCTTCGGGAATATACAGGCATTTATATCCCATCTTGCGCATGCGCCAACACCAGTCAATTTCTTCCCAGTTTAGAAAAAAACGGGGGTCCATAAGTCCTACTTTTTTGAGAATATGAACTGGGGCAAAGAGGGTACATCCAACGATGTAGCCAGTTTCTTTGACTGCATTTGAAGAGGAGGTGTCGTCCATTCCCCACTCGTGGTGAAATACTTTGGCTCCCTCAAGATCCCAGTCACCCCCTCCATACCAGAGGGTGGTGGGTCGGTCGTCAAAGTAGACCTTAGGCCCGAGCGCTGCGGCTTCGGGGTAGATTTTCGCATGGGATAGTAAAATGGCGAGGGCATTTTCGTGGAGCGTGGCGTCATTGTTGAGGAGAAAAATATATTCGGCGCCTTCTTCTATCGCCTTTTCAATTGCACGGTTATTTCCTTCGGCAAATCCCAGGTTTTTTTCGTGGATGAGAAAGGTGGCCTGTGGAAACACTTCTTTTATTTTTTGCAAAGAATTGTCGGTAGAACCGTTGTCGACTACATAGACTTCAAAGTGGACATGTTTCGAGTGGTAAACAGAGGCAAGACATTCGAGTGTATCGGGGGCGTTGTTCCAGTTGAGGACGATGACTGCAATTTTAGATGGAGTCAATCATTTTCCCGGGGACAAAGAGGTTGGCGTTGTAGCTGGAGCGGACTAGGGGTCCGCAGTACATGTGTTTTACGCCGAGCTGTTTCCCAAAGTCTTCATAGCGTTTGAATTGCTCAGGTGGAACAAATTGCTTGACGCGGAGCTTAGTGCGGCTTGCCTGCAAATATTGGCCGATGGTGATGATGTCACAGCCGGCATGGAAAAGATCGCGGATAGTCTCTTGCACCTCTGCTTCGCTCTCGCCAAAGCCTACCATGAGACCCGACTTCACGTAGTAGACCTGCCCCGAATTTTTCGCATGGCGCAAAACTCCCAGCGTCCGGTCATACTCGGCTCGGTGGCGCACGCGGGGGGATAAGCTACGCACCGTTTCGATGTTGTGGTTGAAGATTTCTGGTTTTTCCGCGAGAACAGTGTTCAGCGCTTGCACATCACCTCCAAAGTCAGAGGTAAGAACTTCGAGAGTCACATCAGGATTTTCTTTTCGCACAGCGCGGACAATGGCGGCAAAAGGGCCTGCTCCCTGATCGGGGAGATCGTCCCGTGTCACCATTGTGATCACCACGTGACGAAGGCCGAGCTCTTTTACCGATTGCGCAATGCGCTCCGGTTCATCGGCTTCGGGTGCTTTTGGTGTTTTGGAAAAGTCGATGTCGCAAAAGCCGCAATTGCGGGTGCACTCTTTGCCGAGCGCCAGGAAGGTGGCCGTTTTTTTTGTGTAGCATTCGAGGCGGTTGGGACATTTGGCCTCTTCGCATACGGTATTGAGTCGGTACTTGGCTAAAATTGCGTCGGTTTTAAAAATCTCGTCCCCTTTTGGCAAACGCAAGTGGAGCCATTTGGGGAATCTGCCCGCAGGCTCTTCATCGGGGTTCGCAGGCAATATATTTAGTTTCTGACTCACCGTGTTACCTTTGGCGGAAAGTGGATGGGGGTATCGTTTGCGATGGCTGCCGCCTCGTGCCACGCTTCGGCTAAAGTGGGGTGAGCGTGAATTGTTTCCAAAACTGACTCTAACGTGAGCTCGTTTTCGATCGCAAGGGCCATTTCGGCAATTAAGTTAGACGCTTCATGACCAATGACCACCGCGCCGAGGACCTGTCCTGTTTTTTGGTCAGCGATCACCTGGGCAAATCCTTCTGTATCCATCGCCGCTTGCGCCTTTCCGATCGCTTGAAACGGAATACTTCCCTGTACGGGCGTAAAACCGGCCACTTTGGCCTGCTCCATATTCATCCCTACGGTTGCAATTTCGGGTGCTGTGAAAATCACCGCCGGGACCGTTTCGTAATGCATTTGAGCTTCATCGCCGCAGGCGTTGTGGGCGGCAATGATCGCTTGGTGGGACGCCACGTGGGCGAGCATTCCCTTGCCCGTCAGATCGCCAATGGCGTAGAGACCGGGTGCCTCCGTTTCCATCCGCTCATTGACCTGCACAAAACCTTTCGCGTCAGTTTTCAATCCCGCTTTTTCTAGCTTTAGCCCCTCGGTGTAGGGTTTGCGCCCCACCGCGATGAGTGCATAATCGGCGTCGATCGAACTCCCATCGGCTAAGGTCAGTTTTACGTGCGTATTTTGATTCTCAATTCCTTTCACAGCTACGTTTGTGCGGATCTCGACCCCTTTCGCGGCGTACACTTTCGTCATGAATGCCGCCACTTGCGTCCCTTGCGCCGCCAAAATGGAGGGGAGCGCCTCGAGGATCGTCACTTTTGTCCCCAATTCGGCGAAGAGGGAGGCAAATTCGCAGCCGATGTAGCCGCCTCCCACGATGCAAAGGCTTTTGGGCGCCTCGGTCAGCTCCAAGATCGACGTCGAATTCAAAATACGTTTATGATCACATGGGAACGCTGGGACATCGAACGGGATAGAGCCCGTCGCTAAAATAATTTTGTCCGCAGCGAGGAAAAGATTATCCTCTCCCACAATTTTCAACTCACCGGGGCGCTCAAACTGGGCTGTGCCGCGGTAAATAGTCACCCGATTGGCCTGGATCAGCCCCTGCAAACTCGCCCGAATTTTGGCCACGACCTGGTCTTTTCTCTGTTTCATCTTGGCATATTGGAAGGAGACGGGACCCGTTTGGATGCCAAATTCGGCGGCCTTGCGCACCTGGTGGAGAACTGTGGTTCCGGCAATGAGCGTTTTCGTTGGGATGCAGCCCACGTTGAGGCACGTTCCGCCAAGAAAAGTTTTTTCTATCAACGCCACCTGCTTGCCCGCCTGCGCCGCCTTGATCGCCGCCACGTAGCCGCCCGGCCCTGCGCCGATGACTGCAATATCGCACCGTTTTCTCTCTGTCATAGAAAATCCTTTTCCCCCATTCTATCAGGAACAAGTATATACCGAAAATGGTGTAACCAGTAAGATTAAGTTTGTCATGAAGCAGAAAAAACGCCAGAAAATGTGCCACAATTGTGAAGGGGAAATCGATGTCGATGTCATCGTATGCCCCTATTGCGCGGCCGATTTGCGCGAAGAAAAACCTGAACGACAAATGGCGCCCCTTTATAGCCCGCAGCCGCAACCGCTGAAAGACCACAATCTTTACGGAAAACCCCTCCCTACAGAGCCCATTCAGGAAGAGGCTCCCGTGCAGACCGAAGCTCCTCAAGAAAAGAAGGAGAAAAATCTTTTTCTCCCCACTCTTGTGTTTACTCTGGGCGTTCAGCTCTGCCTTTTAGGACTTTTGATGCTCCTTTTTTCTCATAAAGGGGTGGTCATTCTCAAGTGGGATGCTAGGTTTTGGTTCCTCTACGTTTTCTTTTCTGTTCCCTTTCTCATCCTCGGATATAAAAATCTCTCGAAAATTTAGTGGCGCATCAATATAGTCTCCACCCCTTCAATCATAAAAATGGAGACAACAATGGAACGAATCGATCGAATTTCAAGCAATCCAATTGCATGGCATATCACACCCGAGATTACACCGCAAAAAAACACTTCAAGTGAGTTGCGAAATCCCATCACACATGTAGGTATTGCAACAACCGTTTTCCGAGGCAAGAGACATGTTGAACGAAAAGAGGGGTTTCGCCCAAACACCGCTCCCCAAAAACGACATTTTACTTTGGAGAAGCCAGCTGTTTCTAAACCAGCGGACCTTTTAGCAGCCACTCTTACCCGAGTGAGAGTATTGGCACAAGAAGGTAAAGTAAAAGATGCGGAGCGGGCCTTGGAAAGCGCGAGGGGACGTAAAGTGTTTGAAGTGTCGCCAAAATTATCCGGCGGACGCCAAGCAAAAGAAAATGAGCGCGCTGCCTGGTTTTTGGTGTATGCGGAGAAAGCTATTGAGAATGCATCACAGCCAAATCCCCCAAAACAGGGGCCCAAGGAAGTAGAAGATAGCATAAAGAATCAGCGTGGGAATCAAGGCGGCAAGAAAGAGTTTCAGCGGACGGATACCACTCGAAAAATGGTGTTTAAGAATTGAGTAGCCCGCGGGATTGGGGGCGTTCGCAATGACGGTAAGGCCGCCCCCCGCAATGACGCCGGTAAAGATTGCATATTCGTAGATTTCGCCCCAATTGGGGATGAGCGTGGCAAGGTAGGAGATTGCTGTATTGTCGTTGAAGGCGGTCATGCTCATGGCGACTCCCATCACGGGGAGAGGGTCTAATCCGTCGAGCATCCCCACGACCCACCACCCTTGTAACCCTCCGTGAATGACGAGTCCGGCCAAGAAGAGGCCGACCAGGAGCGGGTGCGCCAAGCGAATGGGATATTGGTGCGCATGAGTCGCCTGGTGAAAGGCGATGAAGAAAAGAAAACTCGCGACAAAGACAGCAGTGTAGTAAGAGACCGCCACAATCCATACGATAAACAGAATATGAATCAACGTGACCCAAAATGGGATCGGGACATCGTCCTTATCTTCTTTTGTCTCTTTGTGTTGTAAATTCAGAGCGGCTAGTTCTTGGCGGAAATAGAACCAGTAGAGAAAATTTGCGAGGATAATGCCGAGGGCAGCTTTCCACCCAAAGTCGGTGAGCATATCGAAGGAAGTCCAGTCCCATGTGTGGGCCAAAACAAGAACAGCGGGTGAGGCAAAGTCGGTGAGCACGCCGCCGACAGAGATATTCACAAAGAGAAGCGCAAGGGTAGCATAGGCAAGTGGTGTACTGGGGCGATGGCGGTAAAAATGGCGAGAGAGAAGAAGGGCGCAGATCATCATAGCGCCTGCCTCGGTGATGAGAGATCCCATGAGAGGCCCAAGCGTCAAAAGGACAAGCCACCAGGCAGACAGAGAGCCGCCAAAGGCTTTTGCACACCGCGTAATCATTTTTTCAGCGAGACGAACGATGGGACGGGTGGCAGTCAAAGACAGGATGACCACTACAAACATCGGCTCGGTGTAGTCGCGTGTGTTCAGATATTCCAGCGCAATCGACCAGTCGTAAAAAAAGCAGATCGCAATGAAAAGGGGGATCACCCAAAAGGCAAAAATCACTTCCACTTGGGAAAGGAAGTAGAGGAAGTGGAGGGGGACAGTTCGTTTTCCAAGCGCAGCTTCCCGTTTGTCGAGCCATGCGTGCAGTTTGGGAGCGCAAAGAGTATGGCAGACAGCACAGGCGAAGATGATGAGAGAAACTAAGTGAAACCAGGTGAAATTAAGCCGCTCCAGCGCAAGCACGGAGGGGTGCTTAATGGCATCAAAACGGGCAGGCTGTTTCGCAATCTCGGCAAGAAGGTACATCTCCTTGCAAGATAGCGAAGAAATCTTTTTCTACCAAGCAAGGAGTAGAGATGCCATCATCGTCAAGACGATCAGAGCGATCACAATTTTACGGAACATTAGCCCCCTCCTTGGATTGGAATAAAGGTGGGTTTAGAGGGACCTGAACGTTGGGCCAGGGCCGCTTGGATTTGTTCCTGTATGGAGGGGCGCTGCTGAGGCATTAGTTCAAAACGGAAGAGATCGCGGGAGATTTCCTGACGCAGGCGGATTGAGAAAGACTCAAAGAGGGCGAACGACTCGTGCTTAAATTCTAGGAGAGGATCTTTTTGCCCCACTGTGCGCATATGGACATCAGAGCGGAGATGGTCGATCGCGAGGAGGTGTTCCTGCCAGTGGGCGTCGGTCTTGCGGATGATGAGGCTGCGGACCACCTCTTGGATGACGTTTTGCGCTTTTTCGGCTGTGGTAAGATCGGAGCGGAATGTAACCAAGAGCTCTCGCTGGTACAGAAGTTTTTTCTGGAACGCATCGATGATTTTTGCGAGGCCGTTTTTCTCCACTTCTCCTTCAGTATCTAAGTGGACTGGGAAGAGAGACATCAGCGCTTCTGTAAAGGCTTTTGCTCCATTTTCTGGATTGTTTGCCAGATAAAGGGCTGCCATTTGGGAAACGACCCCTTCAAAAATCTCTTCGGCAATTTGGACTGGCGCTTCGGTAAAGAGGAGAGTGTTACGGAAAGAATAGACTTCTTGTCTTTGCTTATTCATCACGTCGTCGTATTCGAGGGTGTGCTTACGCATAGTGTAGTTGCGTTGCTCGACCCGTTTTTGCGCTGTTTCAATGGATTTATTCAAGATCTTGGCCGAAATGGGCTCCCCTTCGGGTTGGCGGAACCGCTGTAGGAGGCCGGTCATACGGGGGGAGGCAAAAAGGCGCATCAGCTGGTCTTCAAACGAAATGAAGAATTTGGATGAGCCGGGATCGCCCAACCTTCCGCTTCTTCCGCGGAGCTGCCGGTCGATCCGGCGCGAATGGTGACGTGTGGTGCCAATCACGAGTAGGCCGCCAAGGTCGGCAATCCCCTCTTTCAATTTGATGTCGGTTCCTCGTCCCGCCATGTTGGTGGCCAATGTAATCGCCCCGCGCTTACCTGCTTCGGCGATGATTTCGGCCTCTTTGGCGTGGTTTTTTGCGTTGAGGATCGTATGCTCGAGCTTATTCTGCTTCAAAATGCGGGAGAGTTTTTCTGAAACTTCGACCGATTCAGAGCCGATGAGGATCGGACGCCCTTTTTCGTGGGCCTCTTTGATCTCTTTTACGATCGCGTTGTATTTTTCCCGCTCGGTCATGTAGATTTCGTCATCGGCATCAATCCGCTGGCAGGGACGGTGTGTTGGGATCTCGATCACCTCGAGCTTATAAATTTCTTTGAACTCGTTGGCCTCGGTCATCGCTGTCCCGGTCATCCCGGCGAGTCTCGCATACATGCGGAAATAATTTTGGAGGGTGATCGTCGCATAGGTTTGCGTTTCGGCCTGGATAGCGACATCCTCTTTTGCCTCGATCGCCTGGTGGAGACCATCGGAGAATCGGCGCCCGGGTTGAGGACGGCCCGTATTTTCATCGATGATGACGATTTTTTGGTCGTGGATGATGTAGTCGATGTCTTTTTCCATCAGAAGATGGGCGCGGAGCATCTGACGTAGGTTGTGTGCTCTTTCTTTCCGCTTTGCATCCTCTTCCCGCAGGCGAATTTTGGCCTGCATTTTTTCTTGGTCTGAAAGCGTTTGGTTCTGTTCAATTTCGGCATATTCATGGCCGAGGTCGAGCATCACAAAATCGCCCCCTTCGCCAGCATGGAACTCACTCCACGCATGGATTCCCTTGTCGGTGAGCTCGTACTCGTTATTTCTCTCATCGACAATCATGAAAAGATCGGCTAGAGTCTCTTGTTTTTCTTCTTTGTTGGCTTCGCCGAAGAAGTAGGTTTCCCACACGTCAATCTCGGCGCGGAAATCGGGCTGCTCTTTGATTCGCTTTAAAATTTTGTTGCGCGGAGTTCCTTTGCTGGCCAGCCAAAGTTTTTTGAAAATTTCTTTGTGCTCTTTGGTAATCTTAATTTGCTCATTTTCGCGTAGGAGTCCTGCTGTTTCTAACTCTTTGCGTCCTTCGGTTGCCAGACGGTTACAAATGTCGCGCTGAATCCGGACGAGGTGAGAGACTCCCTCCTTTAGCTCGTCATACATCTGCCGGCTTTCATGCACCGGACCCGAAATGATCAGCGGCGTTCTCGCCTCGTCGATCAAGATAGAGTCGATTTCGTCCACCATCGCAAAATAGTGACCTCTTTGGACCTGCTCTTCTTTGTGCATGGCCATCGAGTTATCGCGGAGGTAGTCAAAACCAAATTCAGAGGCGGTCCCGTAGACGATATCAGAGGCGTAGACCTCTTTTCGCTTGGGAAGGGGAACATCGTTGGTGAGCGAGGCGACAGTTAAGCCGAGACGACGGAAAATGGAGCCAATCCACTCGCAATCGCGCTTGGCCAAATAGTCGTTGACCGTGACGAGATGGACCGGTTTTCCGGTCATGGCGTGGAGGTAAAGGGGCATGGAGGCGGTAAGAGTTTTTCCTTCCCCCGTCTGCATTTCGGCAATGGAGCCGTGGAACATCGCAATCGCGCCGAGGATTTGGACGTCGTAGGGAATCATGTCCCATTTCTGGGTGTAGCCCGACACATGCACATCGGTGCCACACATCCTGCGGCACGCGTTTTTCACAACGCCGAAGGCTTCTGACAGGAGATTCTCGAGTGGTTCACCTCTGACAAATCTTTCTTTAAATTCAGCTGTCTTTTGAGAGAGCTCCTCATCGGACAGAGTTTGATACTTCAGCTCCCATTCATTGATTATTGGGATAAGGCGTTTGTACTTTTTGAGCAGACGAGATTGGTGTGTTCCGAAGATCTTTTTAAGGAGGCCAAACATAAGAATCCTGATTTTGACAAAATTTTAATATGTTTGGGCATTTCATACAAGGCATAACAAATGCTTGTCGCCTCTCCCAATATTATTAATTGGATAGTTGAAAAAATTTGTAGGTGTATTTAGATTAGACCCTCATGGAAGTACAGTATATCGATCGGGCGACGGGACGGTTGGAGAGTGAGAAAATTTACGGCCATAGAGCTTTGTCCCTTCTCTATGGGGATTCTTTTGCCTCGCAGCTATTTTCGTTTCTCCTTCTCCCCCTCTTTTCTCGCATTCCCTGGGTTTCTAAGTTTTACGGGTGGTTGCAAAAGAGACGTAGCAGCGCGAAGCGTATCGCCCCATTCATCCAGGCGTATGGAGTCGATACGTCCGAATTTGAGGAGGTCCAATTTGTCAGCTTCAACGATTTTTTCATCCGTAAACTCAAGAAGTCCTCCCGCCTCATCGACTCCGATCTCAAACGGGCCGTTCTCCCTGCGGATGGACGCTATCTAGTGTTCCCTAATTTGCGCAATGTAAAGCGGTTTTACATGAAAGGGCAGTCGTTTGATTTGGCCACTTTTTTGCAGAATGAGGCCTACAGCCGCAGGTTTGCAGAAGGGTCGATGGTCATTGCTCGCTTGTGCCCCACCGACTACCACCGTTTCCATTTTCCTGTCGAAGGAACTCCTGGCATTGCAAAAACCATTCCTGGTCCCCTTTTCTCGGTCAATCCTGTTGCTTTGCGCAAACGCCTCTCCATTCTGTGGGAGAACAAACGGATGATCACCGAAATCGAAACGGAAAGGTTTGGGACGGTGCTATATGTCGAAATTGGCGCGACATGCGTTGGCACCATTTGCCAAACCTATACACCCGATCAACGAGTACGCAAAGGAGACGAAAAAGGCTACTTTTCGTTTGGTGGTTCATGTCTTGCTCTTTTATTTGAGCGAGGGAGGATCCTGTTTGACGCCGACCTCATGGCCAATTCTGAAAAGGGGTTGGAAACAAAGGCCAACATGGGCCAGTCATTGGGTATCCAGCGCTGAACACATCGGACACTTCTCCACAAGATGACCTCTTGCAGGGCAATATTTGCGTGCAAAATGGATGATTTGGAGATGCAACTTATTCCACAAATGTTTTGGGAAAAGTTTTTTCAGGTCGCGCTCCGTTTCTTTCACCGATTTCCCTGAGGAAAGGCCCCAGCGATGGGCGCACCGATGGATATGCGTGTCGACGGGAAAGGCAGGGAGATGAAAGGCCTGCGTCATGACGACTGAGGCAGTTTTGTGGCCCACGCCAGGCAATTTCTCAAGCGCATCAAATGTTTTGGGAACACGTCTTTTATGATGTTGGAGGAGATCGTGCGACAGTTGCCAGATCGCTTTGGCTTTGAAAGGGGAAAGTCCGCACGGACGGATGATGGCTTGGATTTCGGGAATAGTGAGCTGAACCATTTTTTCCGGCGTATCGGCTAGAGCGAAGAGCTGGGGCGTGATCTGATTAACGCGGACGTCGGTGCACTGGGCCGAAAGGAGAACGGCGATGAGAAGGGTATAGGGATCTTTGTGGTCGAGCGGAATGGGAGGATGGGGAAATTCTTTATCTAGGATTGCGCAGATTGTTTTAAGACGCTGTTTCATTTTCCCAAGCAAAATTTACTAAAAATCGCAGATAGGATCTCTTCTGTTACGTTCGCTCCGATGATTGTGCCAAGTTCACTCAATGCATGGCGCAAATCAGAGGTGACAAATTCGGGAGAGGCATTGCTTTGCAGTCCTTGGATGACCAGTTTACAGGCATCAATGGCTCGACCGAGCGCCTGATGGTGGCGTTGCTGTGTGATGACCACCTCCTCTTTCGAAGGAGGGCCTTTTTTCCAAATCCACTTTTCGATTGCGTCCTTAAGTTGGTCGAGTCCCGTTCGTTCTTTTGCGGAAATGCAAACAGAAAAATCGCTGAGTCGTTCTGTTGGCTTTGCAAGATCAGTTTTATTCCAAACCAAAATTGTTTTTTCTTGAGGCACTCTCGTTAATAATGCACGGTCTCCCGACGACAGAGGATGGCTTGCATCCAGGACGAGAAGAATTACATCTGCTTGCTCCATCGCTTTCTCGGATCTGCGTACCCCTTCTTGCTCCACAATTTCTTCCGTCTCTCGAATGCCAGCTGTGTCGATCAAACGAAAGTGAAAGGAACCAAAGCGCAAATTTTCTTCCAGGAGATCGCGCGTCGTCCCCGCAATGTCGGTCACAATCGCCCGCTCGTGTCCTAAAAGTGCATTCATAAGCGACGATTTTCCTACATTGGGCGAGCCAAGAAGACAGAGAGACAGTCCTTCGTGTAGGATTTTGCCTTCATAAAATGTATCCTGGAGTTGCTTCATCTTTGCCACAATTGTTTGCAGCTGTATCACAATTTCTTCCGTTGTCGCAAATTCGAGTCCTTCTTCAGGAAAATCAACGCTCGCCTCGAGGATGGCCGCGATATCAGTAAGTGTTTTCTGAAAGTCTCGAATTCGAAGCGATAGAGCCCCTTCTAATTGTTTTTCCGCTGAATGGAGCGCTAAGGTGTTTTTTGCGGCGATTAGCTGCTGTACCGCCTCGGCCTGGGCTAGATCAATCTTACCATTGAGGTAGGCGCGGAGAGAGAACTCCCCCGGCTGGGCCGGCCTGGCCCCCGCCTCGAAAATGCGCTCTAAAACCCGTCGGGTGATGAGGCTCCCCCCGTGGCAAAAGATCTCGACCGAATCCTCCCCCGTGTAGGACTTGGGCTCCCGCATCACGAGGAGGAGAACCCGATCCAATACGTCACCGTCCCGGGTCGTGATCTTCCCGTAGTGAGCTGTATGAGAGGGGTAGGTGTGAACAGGCCCGCTAAAAATTTCGGCTACTATGTCGTAAGATCTTGGTCCTGAAATTCTTATAACAGATATAGCCCCTTCCCCTGGAGGGGTGGCAATTGCAGCAATGGTCTCTTGATTCATGGCTCGGTTATTTTACCACGAATCGGGCTCTTGGCAAAGTGTCAAATTTTTTGTAGAGCGGCGGTAATCAAACGGCCGAGGTCCTCTTCTTTTTTGTTCTCCTGGAGTGCGCTTTGGACCGCCTTTTGAGCCTCCATCGGATTATAGCCCAAATTGAGGAGGGCGTGGACGGCGTCCGACATGAGGCTATCGCCTCCCGAAAAGGTGGCGGAGGCTATTCCACTCTTTTTCTTCACTTTATCGCGCATCTCAATCACGAGCCGTTCAGCGGTTTTCTTTCCAATACCGGGAATTTTGCTGAGGAGGCGGGTGTCGGCGGCCGAAATCGCACGGTGAAAGGCACCGATGTCCATGTGACCTACGATGGCGAGGCCCGTTTTGGGGCCGATGCCGGAGATGGTGGTGAGAGCTTCAAAAAGGTCGCGCTCTTCGCGGGCAATAAAACCGTAGAGGGCCTGAAGGTCTTCGCGCACAACATGGCTGATAAAAAGAAGCACTTTTGTGTCGCAGGCAGGCAGTCGGGTATAGGTGTTGAGGGGGATGGAGAGACGGTATCCGACTCCGCCGACATCGACGACGGCCTTAAGAGGCCCTTTTTCTTTTAACGTGCCTTGAATAAAGTCATACATGGGAAAGCCTCGCGTTCAATCTTAAATGATGTCCACAACAAATGGCCAATGCCAGCGCGTCGGCCGCATCTTCGGACGTGGGGAGAGTGGGAAGATGGAGAAGTGTCTGGATCATTCGTTGCACCTGTTCTTTACTTGCCCCGCCTTTGCCCACAACGGCCAACTTTGCTTTTTTTGGCGCAAATTCATAGACCGGAATTTTTCTTCGCGCAGCGGCAAGAAAAACCATTCCCTTGGCCATGCCGAGTTTGATGGCGCTTTGGGCGTTCTTCAGGACAAATTGCGACTCGACAGAGATGGCTTGGGGAGCATACTTTTCGATGAGCGCCTCGACGCCATCAAACAGAATTTTGTATCGATCTTGAAGGGGGAGATTCGGGGGAGGACAAATGCAGCCAAAGTCGAGCGGTTTGAGGGGAGATACGGTGATGACGCCGTATCCTGTCACCCGTGTCCCTGGATCGATTCCTAAAATAATCATGTTAGTTACGGTTATACACAAATAAACGCATTTGAGTACAATGCTCCTATGAATATTCTCGTTCGGATGCCAAATTGGATCGGCGATCTTGTCATGGCAACGTCTGTCTTAGCCGATTTGCGAAAACATTTTCCCGAAGCGTCAATTACGGCAATGTGTCGGAAACCTCTGTGCGAGCTTTTAGAGCAAGAGGAGGCGATTGATGAACTATTTTGTTTTACAAAGCCTGAAAGTAGCTTTGCCCGCAGACAAGAGAAGCGCGACCTTCTCGCGAAGGTTGAGGCGGGAAAATTTGATGTAGGAATTTTACTGACGAATTCTTTTTCTTCCGCGTGGTGGTTTTGGCAGGGGGGCGTGAAGCGACGCATTGGATTCTCCATGCATTGGAGAAGGTGGCTTCTCACTGATCCGCTCCCATTACCGCGCAAAAAAATACATCACGTCGATCTCTATAAAAAAACACTAGAACCGCTCGGGATTCCTTTGTCGACAACGGCACCCCGTCTTTTTGTGTCGGAAAAAGAAGTACATGAGGCGAAACAGCTCCTCTCTCAGCGAGGATATGTGGAGGGAAAATTTTTGATCGGGATCAATCCAGGCGCTGCATACGGGTCGGCCAAGTGTTGGCCGCCCGAACGGTTTCGCGAGCTTGCACAAGAGTTACTGAAAGAGGGAGTATTTCTCCTCTTTTTTGGCGATCTCTCGACAGATGCGCTGGTGAAAGAGATTTGTAGAGGATTGCCGGAGCAGGTGATGGATTTGGCAGGCGTGACCCGCTTGCGAGAGCTCGCTTGTCTGATCAAAGAGTGCGATGTGTTGGTGACGAATGATAGCGGGCCAATGCATATCGGAGCTGCTTTTGGGGTCCCTCTAGTGGCCCTTTTTGGTTCTACCGATCCTGAGTTGACAGGACCCTACGGACAGGAGGAGGCGGTGGTACGCAAGCCTGTTAGCTGCTCGCCCTGTTTTAAACGTGTTTGTCCTATCGATTTTCCGTGCATGAAGGAAATCACTGTGGAGATGGTCGTAAAACGAGTTCGTGCGCAACTCAAAGCTTCCCATGTTTAGGACGATAACGCGTCTTTTTCTTCCCAATCCTCTCGACTGGAAAGTGAAGCGTTGTGCTAAGCGAGGAGGGAAGAAAATTCTTTTGGGCTGGAATCGAGGTCTGGGCGACATCGCTTTGGGGCTCTATGCCATTGTCCATCGGATTCGCGAATGGATTCCGGATGCTGAAATTACCTTTTTGATCCGCGAAAACTTGCAGGAAGGGTTTTCAATGCTCGACGGGGTGAAAACTCTCGTAGCTCCAGACTGGAAACGAGGGGCAAAAGGAAATGTAAAGCGCGCTTTACATTTGTTAAAGGTCGATCCAAGATCATTTGATTTAATCTTAGAAAATCCGAGTCCGACCGACTGGGTGGCATGGCAGAGGGGCAACCTGGTGCCACGCTTAAAATGGAATCTGGTTCACGAGTCTCTTTGGAAAAAGTTCAATCTTCCCGAAGAGATGATCTATATCGGTGTGCAGGTGGTGGCCGAAACAAATTATGGGTTGTGGCGCAATTGGCCCCTGGCAAAATGGGAAGAGCTGTTTGCGCGTCTGGAGAAGTGGGAGAATGTGCGCATTCTTCTATTTGGATTTGGCGATACGCCCGTTTTTTCTCATCCCCACGTGATCGATTTACGTGGAAAAACTACGCTGTTCGAACTCCTTTCCCTCGTCAAACACAAATGTCGTTTTTTGATTTTACCCGATTCGGGGATTCTTTCGATGGTCTACTATCTCGACGTTTCTTTTCCCATCCAGGTGATTTCCCTATGGGCTGATCCAACGCATGGAATCCTGAAGCAGGCGGTTCCCTCTCCCAATCCACAACTTTGTCATCATCCGGTGATTGCCTTTTTTCGCGATCTTTCGACTCTTCCAGTGGAGACTGTGTTGGATCTCATTTTTCCGAAAAAGCCGATGCGAACGTGTTTGGTTGTGGAGCAAGTGGGTGCAGGAAATTTAGAGGGAGTGGGCGCCATTCTTCTTGCGGGAGGACAAGGATCTCGGTTGGGAGTTTCGTGTCCAAAGGGAGTTTTCCCTGTTTTGGGGAAGAGTCTTTTTCAATGGATATGTGAAAAGGTGCCAGAAGATTTTCCCCTGGCCATTATGACCTCGCCGCTCAATCACAAAGAGACGGTGGAGTTTTTCCAAACGCACCAATTTTTTGGACGTAGGATCTTTTTCTTTTCGCAGCCTCTTCTTCCGCTCCTAGATGAAGAGAAAAACCCTTTGCCGATCCAAGGGCCGGATGGAAATGGATCGGTATTTCAAGCATTTATAGCCTCGGGCTTAGGGGAGCAATTTGAGAAATTAGGGGTCGATTTACTCACCATTATTCCGGTGGAAAACCCGCTTGCAGATCCGGCTGATCTAAAATTGATTGGATATGCGCGCGAAACAGGGGCCGATGTAGTCCTCAAGTGCGTCGAGAGAAAGTCCCCTCAGGAATCGATGGGAGTTCTAGTGGAACGAGAGGGAAGGATCGAGGTGACCGAATACATCGATTTGGATCCCTCCCAAGAATATCCGTATGCTTACACGGGAATGATGGCGATAAGGTTCTCCTTTTTCCGTCAGATGGGAAAGATATCGTTGCCGGTTCACTGGGTCCAAAAACAGCATCCCGGTTATCCCCATAAGGTCTGGAAGAGGGAAAAGTTTATTTTTGACATTCTCCCTTATGCAAAAAAAGTTTTAACTCTTTCTTACCCCCGTTCCCAGTGTTATGCGCCGATAAAGAGTGCTCAGGATGTAAGAAATTTGTTGAGTTAACTTTTTTTCAGAAAAAGTTTATAATGTTTCCTATGAAAATTGCCTATTTGGGAGCAGGAACATGGGGTTTTGCCTTAGCTAGCCTTTTGGCTGGAAATGGCCATGAGGTGGTTGTTTGGACCTCTTCTTCAGCCTTAGCGGAGGAACTGCAGAGAACCCGTCAACACCCAAAGCTCTCCGAGTATAAAGCGCCCGATTCGGTTCGATTTACAAGCGAGTTGGCCGAGGCTTTACAGGGGGCAGAGGTGATCATCGAGAGCGTCACTTCGGCTGGGGTGCGTCCTGTTTTTGAAAAGGTAGCCGCTTTAGGGTCTATTCGTGTCCCCGTTATCCTTACCTCCAAGGGCATTGAGCAAGGGTCTGGCCTTCTTTTGCCAGAGGTTGTAGCGGATATTTTAAAAGAGCCAAAAAGTCCTCTCATCGGGTGTTTGAGCGGTCCTAGCCATGCGGAAGAGGTGATCCACAACAAGCCCACATCTGTCGTGAGCGCCGCCTACGATATTGAAATCGCCAAGTTAATTTGCACTCTCTTCACAACTCCCACTTTCCGCATCTATCCCAATGCCGATCTTCACGGAGTGTGCTTTGGGGGGGCCATGAAAAACATCATCGCGATTGCGTGTGGAATTTCCGATGGGCTGACCGGAAGCGACAATGCAAAAGCGGCTCTGATGACGCGCGGACTCCACGAAATGCGCAAGCTGTGTGCTGTTAAAGATTGTAAACCGGAGACGCTTAACGGCCTTTCAGGAATGGGTGATCTTTGCGTGACATGCCTCTCGTCTCACAGCCGTAATAGTCGGTTTGGCAAGCTGATTGCCGAAGGATTTTCTCCAGAAGGGGCGCGTCAAAAAATTGGGATGGCGGTCGAGGGAGTTTACACATGCGTTTCGGCGCGTGAACTTGGACGGAAATATGGTATTCCCATTCCTGTGACGGAAGTGACCTATGCCATTCTGTATGAGGGGCTCGATCCGCGTGAGGCGGTAAAATCTCTCCTCACACGTACAGTCAAGGAAGAGCACCTTTAGTCAGTTCCCCTCTTTGGTAAAGCCATTTCCCTTCTTTTTTTTCAAAGAAGCTTTTTTCTGTAAATGAAGCGTCTTGCCCTTGCTGGATGAGGTACGCGTGGAAAGTGACGGTAGCAGTATCGCCTTGCTCTTGAAAATCGAGTATTTTTAAGTGTTTAAATTCGGTCCCTTTTGAGAAGGCGATGATCTCTTCTCGATCTTTCTTGGTGAATTCGGAATTCTGCGTTCTCAGAATGTACTCGGGTAAACAAAGGGCGTAGGCGGAAAAGCGAGAGCGCATGAGTTGGAGTGCAGTGGGAGGTGTCGTTCCTGAATGGAAAGGACCGCAGCAGTGCGCATAGGTTTTTTCGCTCTTGCAGGGGCATGGTTTTGATGGGTTCATAAGGAAATGGTGGAAAATAGATTGATTTTTCTCAAGCGAGAAAAATCATTTCTTCGTATACAGAGAAGTATGTTTGTTCCTGTTGTCACATCTGCAGAAATGGCCCGTGTCGAGAAGCTTGCGATTGCAAAAGGGGCTAGCGAAGAGAAATTCATGGCTGAGGCGGGGCGTAAGGTTGCGCTCGCGACAACGGAATGGATTGAGAGAGATCACCTGCCAAAACGGGTTGTTCTTCTCGTGGGGAAAGGAAATAACGGAGGCGATGCTTTTGCGGCAGGCCGTTCCCTTTTGGAGGCGGGAATGCAGGTGCGGGCGATTGTTTGTTATCCGGCGGGGCAATGCTCACCGCTCAATCAGAAATTTAGGGAAAGATTTAGAGGAAAAATCACGACAGAGGTGGCGTTTCAGGAAGGAGAATTGATTCTCGATGGGCTTTTGGGTACGGGATTTCGGGGAGGTCTTGAACCAGAATTAGCAAGGGTCATTGCAAAGGCAAACGAGTCGGAAAATCCTATTTTAGCGATCGATCTTCCTTCGGGATTGGATGGGACGAGCGGGGAGGTGGGAGAGATTGCTATTGCAGCGGGAGAGACTATTGCATTGGAATTTCCCAAAATTGGTCTATTTTTGCGAGAGGGGTGGAATCATACAGGTCGTTTGCGCGTCGAGAGCTTTGGATTGCCTGCACAATTTGTTCCCAAAGAGGTGGGGTTGATTCCGAGACGGCTTTCATTGCCAAAGATTATCCGCTGCCGCCACAAATATCAGGCCGGATATGTGGTGGGTCTTGCTGGATCGTCTCAGTTTCGGGGCGCGCCGAAATTGGCGGGGATGGCGGCGTTGCGGGCGGGGGCGGGAATTGTCCGGATATTCCACCGCGAAGAGATTGGGGAGACGCCGTTTGAGCTGATTTGTCAAAAGTGGAATGCAAAAGAGTGGCAGGCAGAGCTCAAGCGGGCCAGTAGTCTCTTTGTGGGACCTGGATTGGGAAAAATGGGGGCTGTGTGGAAAAAGAGTGTCTTGCCTACGGTAATCGATGCGGATGCCATCCAGCCAGGGATAGAGTATCCAAAGCAGTCGATTTTAACCCCCCATCGAGGCGAGGCGCTCCGGCTATTTGGCCTGAAAAAAGAGGCGACGGAAAAAGATTTGATGGCGCGGTGTCAAAAGTGGGCCGACCAGCATAAGCGGGTTCTCCTGTTGAAAGGGGCTCCCACGTTCATTTTTTCTGCAGATCAAAGTCCCGTGATCATTCCTTTTGGCGATCCAGGAATGGCCACAGCGGGGGCAGGAGATGTCTTAACAGGGATTTTGGCTGCCTTATTGGCGCAAAAAATGGGGTGTTGGGAGACAGCTGTTCTGGGGGCTACCCTACACTCTCTAGCAGGTGAGAAAGCGGCCCAAGACAAGAGCTCGTATGGTCTGATTGCTGGAGATTTGGTCGACCATTTGCCGGCTGTGTTCCGAAAACTTCTTGGTACACCGAGTCCCAGGTCTCTACTTTAGGTACAACAATCGGAGTATTTCTTTTAAAGGGCCAGAATAGATCCATCCACAAGGCAATTCCATTTCCTGTAGCAGTGAGGGTCGTATTGATTGTATCGAGAACCTTGGGAGAAATGCCGAAACCTGTCCCTAATACAGCGCCGACGATGTAAAGCCCTTGTTGGAAAGAGCGGACGTGCAGTGAATGGTTCCAAGCTTCAACTTCTTGTTTGAGACGGTGCATTTCGGTAGCGGCCCCCACTAGATCCTGTTCTAACTGCGCTTTCCATAAGCGGAAGGCGGCTAATGCGGCAGCAGTTCCCATTTCCGCTTGCAGCTGTTCCATTTTTCTGGTGATCACAGCTCCGGCAGGTTCAGCTTGTGAAAGCTCTTCGGAAATATCAAAAAATGGTGAGGATTTTCCCGTTTCATTGCAGATTTTAGAAGCAAGATCGGACTGTGTGATCACGCTTCTTTCCCTTTTTATGAGGTCCAACACGAGGAAAATTTCACACACAAAGAAAAGAAGGGGGTAAACCCACGGCTGCGCAAGGAAGGCTCCGACAGCGCCGAGCGCTGCGATTTTTAAGGCAGTGGCTGAGAGGATCAGGGTTGTCCCCAGCAATAGCCCCACGACAAAATCCCAGAGAAGTCGATACCCAAGTTTTTTATCTCCATTCGCAAAAGCTTGAATCGAGTGTTTCAAGGAGACCAGAGCGACCAGAATGTTGATTACGCCAGCTATTCCTCCGCATAGGGCCGTAGCCCAGATCATTCCAGACATCGTTCGTGTAGCGGGGGCAAACTTTGACACAGTTGTGAGAGCAAAGTAGCCAACTGTAAAAATGTCGCCTCCAACGAGGACGGCAGAATCTACCCAATGCTTATTGGGAGCCTTTTTCGCAAGCTTTTCTTTTGCTTCAAGCGTCTGCGTAACCAATGCACAAATCGATTGTGTGTTAGTTGGAATAACGGGCGTAATACTGTTGTGTACTGGTGTAATTGCATTCATATAATTTTTTAGTATATATTATAGATGTTTTGATGAAAAAAATACAAAACAAACTTAATTATTTGGATATGCTAATTCTTTGCTTTTTTGGGATAAGAACCAATCAATGAAGAGGGGGACCCCCTCTTCGATGGGCACGGAGGGGTGGAAATTGAGGAGGCGAGTGCTTTTTTCTATGTCGGCAAAGGTATGGGTTACCTCGCCGCTTTGCATGGGAAGCATCTGCATAATGGCTTTTTGGCCAAGAGATTTCTCGAGGAGTTCAATGAGATAAAGGAGCTGGACAGGTCGATGATTGCCAAGGTTAAAGACTTCGCAAGGGGCTCCCAGATCAAGGGCGGCGATGGTCCCTCGGATGATGTCGTCGATATAGGTGAAATCGCGCTCCATTTGTCCTTGGCCAAATACTTGGATAGGCTTTCCAGAAGAGATTTGGTTGGCAAAGCGGTAGTAGGCCATATCGGGACGGCCCCAAGGCCCATAGGCGGTAAAAAAGCGAAGGGCTGTGACTGAGATGCCATAGAGGTGGTGGTAGGCATGGGCCATGAGTTCATTGGCTTTTTTTGTCGAGCCGTAGAGGTTGGCCGGTCTGTCTGTCTTATCCTCGACGGAAAAGGGGATTTTTTGATTGAGGCCGTAGACAGAGGAGGAGGAGGCATAGATCAGCTTGATGTGGGGGTAAGCTCTGCACGCTTCTAAAATCGAGAGGAATCCTTGAATATTGGAGGAGATGTAATCGTCAGGTGCATTGAGTGAATGGCGCACGCCCGCTTGGGCCGCTAAATGGGCAATATGGGTGATTTTATGGGATGCGAGCAGTTTGAGGAGAAGAGGTTTGTTTTGAATGTCGCTTGTCACAAGCTCGATTCCCGCTTGCCGAAGTAGGTGGGCGCGCGCGTCTTTTAGGAGCGGGTTGTAGTAGGAATTAAAATTGTCGAGACCTACAACAACATCGCCCCTCCGTTGGAGGGCATGAGCTAAGTGGAATCCGATAAACCCTGCAGCGCCAGTGACTAAAACTCGCTTCATAAAAAAACTTGTGCTATAAAACTCGCTTGACCTCTATCTTAAGCAGTAGGATTCTTATTTTGCATAGGTTTTTGCAGATGATGATGAGATTTTTGCTCTTAGGACTGATTGGGTTTCTTGCAGCTTGTAGTGGGCCATACATGGGGAAAGACCAGTATGGAGCCGATGAATTCGTCATGGATTCGTACAAAATTCGAGAGGGGAAATTCTCGATTCTTGAGCTGGAGGGAAAGCCAAGTCAAGAATTGAGTGAAGAGCTCCTCGAAGAATACCAAGATCGTATTTGCGATGGGGATGTCCTCATCGTGGCGCTGTATAATCCTCAAAGAAATGATGTGGCCCAAGCGGTTCAGGCGATTGGTACATCTGTCGGATTTTTGGTCGTGGATGGCCATATCACCTTGCCCGATCTATCGTCGATCCAAGTCGGAGGTCTGACTTTGGAGGAAGCTCGTCTCATGATTCAGGATCAGTACCAAAGGCAAATCAAAGATACGGAAGTGTTTGTCGGTTACAAGGACCGTACGGAGAGAAAAGTTGAATTGGCGGGGCTTGTCGCGATGCCAAGTGTTCCCGTGAACGGCAAGATTCGCCTTTTTGATGTGTTGGCAAAGGCTAGAGTTCCTACGGAGGCCAATCTCTTCAAAAGTTACGTGATTCGCGACTCTGCGATGCTCCCTGTCGACCTGGGTAAGTTGCTGAGAGACGGCGATATGACCCAAAATATTGTCATGAGGGGAGGCGATAAAGTGTACATCGCAGAGGCTGCTGCCTCGAGTTTGATGGTGATGGGCGAAGTGGGAAGGGAAAGGACGATTTCTCTGCCGAGGGGATATATGTCGCTTCGTCATGCATTAGCAGAGGCTGGCGGAGTTCCCTACACAGGCGATAAATCGTATATTCAGGTCATTCGCGGCAATATCGCCAAACCCAAAATCTACACGCTCAATTGGGAGCATGTGATTCATTTACCAAACGATAGTTTGCTCTTAATGCCGGGCGATATTGTCTTTGTAGCGCCTAAGCCTATCACCGAATGGAATCGGTTCATTTCTCAGATCTTACCTAGCTTTTCAAGCTTTGATGTGATTCTAAAAGCGGGTAATAATTGGGGCTTAGTCCTGCCGTGAAGGAACCATTTCTTCAAGAAGGCGATGAGCGTATTTTTACGCTGCAGGATGTCAAAGATCTCTTTTTTTCTTTACGCAAGAAGATTTTGCTAGTCACCCTTGCGGGGGCCCTTTTTGCAGGCACTTTCGCTTGGACCAAATCTCCACCCAAATATAAAATTACAGCCACATTTAAGGAGGAGGCAGAAAAACGAGATTCCGAAGCATTTTTGGAGAAAATGATTGGGGGAGTTGCAGGAGGACAAGCGCAAGCTATTGTGCTCATGAAATCCGATCAAGTTCTCAAGCCTCTCGTAGAAGAAATGGGGCTTGCTGCCTCGGTCTCAAGGAGTGGGTTTATTTCCAAAGTATATCGTCGCTTGCGCGACAATTGGCTTGCAGAACGGGGCAGGCCTTTACAGGATCTACAACTATTCCAGTTTCGAGATGTGCGTTATGAGGGAGAAGTATCGGCAAACTATTGGCTGTGCTTTCAGGATTCATGCCATTTTTCTGTGCTGGATGGAGACAATAAGGTGTTGGCAACTGGAGAGTTGGGACAGGCAGTTCGTGTACCCGGATGTCAATTCACGGTGGTTTCTGTTCCCCAAATTTTAAAGGTAAAGAAAAACTATTGTTTGTCCATTTCCCCTTGGACGCAAGCAGTGCAGGCCTTACGCAGCAGGCTCCAAATTGCCAGCGGCAAACTCAATCAGTCGATTTATAATCTTACGCTATATGATCGCAATCGCCATCAGGGAACGGCAATTCTCAATGAGCTAATGACTCAATATCAACATTATTTAAAGAAAGAGCACGATCAAATTTCAATCGAGCAACTTACCTACCTCTCTTCGAAACAGGAGCAAATTTTCCAAAGATTAGCACAAACCTTTGATGCATATGCAGGTCATTTTTCTCGCGGCTTAAAAGATAAAGGCTTGATGGGATGGGGCCATGAATCGCTACAGCCTCTGCAGAGAATGATGGAAAAGGTTGTAGCGATTGAAGTGGAACTGGCTCAGTTGGAGGGGATCGGAAAAGGAGACAAAATTAAATCCATTTGCAACGATTCTCCGATCACAGATAAATTAACCCCTATTTTCACGCAGATTACCAATTTAGAAGAACAAAGAGACTTGCTTCAGCTCTCACTCCAGAGCCGATCGCTTGCCGGGGATGCACAGCTCGAGCTCAGACAACAAGAACTAAACGTGCTTCGTATACGCAAGGAAGAGACAAATCAACTCCTTGCTGCAATGGACAAAATGGATCCCATCGTTCAGGAGTTTTCTTTTGAATCAGAAAGAACTCTTGCTCTTTGGGCAAACCACATGGATCGCAGCGATAAGCAACGAACGCAAGATTTGGTTGAACATATCGATACCCATCGCCGTCTGTTGGCGCTCCAAGAAAAAATGGTGCAAGAGACATTTTTCTATAATGAAGACTTCTCTGGGCAGTTGGCAAGTTTGGATCAAGCAACAATACAAGAAATGACAGTCGGGTATCTGAAGGAGTTAGACAGAATACAGACGAAAAAAAATTACCATGTGCAACTGCAAGGAGAACTCCATCGAGAGGACTTTGAGTTGAGCGCATTGAGCGCTATATTGCACGATCCCTTGAGTCAGGAGTTGATCAAATCGGCCAGCCTTCTCGTCATTAGGTTAAAGGATGAAAAGCATCACACAGAAAAAGAGTCGGAGCGGTGGAAGGAAGAATTGCACTTACAGAAAAAAGTCCTCCAAGAACATCTCAGACAATTAGAAAAAGTCAATCAGCTCGAAATGGATTTGATTGAAAAGAGAGTGGTGCAGCTTCAACAAAAATCGTTGAACAGTATTCAAACTCAACTCTCTATATTATCAGAGCTGGTTAAAGAGAGTTATCACACGTATAAAGAATCTTTATTCCAAGAAAGGAACGTGTTGGAAGGACTCCTTGCCGATTGGTGTGAGAAGGCGAGCTTAACAATACCCGAAAAATGGAGGGATGAGCAGTGGTTGAAAATGAGGACCGCCCTCGAGACGAAAATCATGGAAACACTTACGCAGCTTGTCGAATCGAAAAGCATCAGCCACCATCTCCATCACGTCCAGTCTCGTCCCCTGGACATAGCGCAAGTGCCCTATATTCCGGAAAAACCCAATTTCTTTTCTCTGGGTTTTTTTGGAGGACTAGGTTGCGGATTTATCTTCTTTTTGTGGCAGTTGATTCGAAGAATTCTGCAAGGATTTCCTTCCTCCCTTAGCAAATTGCAAGCCTTGAGATACCCTGTACTAGGAGAGATTAGCGGAAGATTAGAAACAGAGGAACAAACCACCGGTCCCGATTTAGAGATCTTGCGCTGCATGGGACTCTTTTTGGAGGAGAGAAAAGGGGAATCTACGTTTGTCGGATTATTTGCAGGACAAGGTCCCGACTATTCTGTTGCGTTAGCGAAGAACTTAGCTCGGAGGGGAATTCGCCCTCTCATCGTCCGATGTGATTTTCCTCCAAAATTTTCCGATGCCGACCTGCCAGGTCTTGTGCAGCTTTGGAAAGGGGAAATGGACGAAGTGCCTGTGCAGAGTCATCCCGATTTTGATCTTCTTCCTTCAGGAGGATTTACCCCTTTTAGCGCTGAAGTACTCCAATCCGAGAGGCTCAGAAAAAAGATGTCGACTCTTAAAGAGAAATATCCACTTGTCATAGGCCTTTTCCGTGCTCCGTTCAATTCCGCGGAGTCCATTGCAGCGCTGGGCCTTTGCGATCGGGTTCTTGTAACTGTGAATGGAGAGCCAACGGAGCAGTTGACACTGCTAGCGCGTTGGGCTTACGATGAAAAGGGTCAAAATCGTCTGGCCTTTGTGGTAAACAAATGAGTGAATACAAAAGAAAACGGATTTTAGTGACCGGGGGAGCCGGCTTTCTAGGCTCTCACCTGATCGAAAGGCTTTTGAAGGAAGGTCACGAAGTCCTCTGCCTCGATAACTTTTACACCGGGAGCAAAGACAACCTCCTCTCCTTTTCTCAATCCCCCTACTTTGAGTGTTTGCGCCATGACGTTTGCTCATCCTTACAAGCCGAAGTCGATGAAATTTATAATTTTGCTTGTCCTGCATCCCCCCTGCACTACCAGGCAGACCCCATTCAAACCCTAAAAACCAGTGTCCTAGGCGCTCTTAATTTACTCGAGCTTGCCAAGAGGCTTCGTTGCAAAATTTTTCAGGCTTCCACAAGTGAAGTTTATGGAGATCCCCACTGTCACCCGCAGCAAGAAAGTTACTGGGGCAACGTGAACCCCATCGGCATCCGATCGTGCTACGACGAAGGGAAAAGATGCGCGGAAACACTTTTTTTTGATTACCATAGACAGCACCATGTCCCCGTCAAAGTGGCCCGAATTTTCAACACCTATGGCCCCCGCATGCATCCCAAGGATGGAAGAGTCGTCTCCAATTTCATTGTCCAAGCCTTGCGCGGTCAGCCAATCACCCTTTATGGGGATGGCTCGCAAACGAGATCCTTTTGCTATGTAGATGACCTCATTGAGGTGATCTTGCGCCTCATGAATGCCCCCGTATCTTTGATAGGCCCCATCAATATTGGCAACCCAACCGAATACCGAGTGCTCGATCTCGCCCAAGCAGTTCTTCGCCTCACCGGATCGCGCTCGACAATTCACTTCAAACCGCTCCCTGCCGATGATCCAAAACAGCGCCGTCCTGACATCACCCTTGCGCGGACCCACCTGGCCTGGGAACCCAAAGTTTCGCTAGAAGAAGGGCTCAAAGCCACCATCGCCTACTTTGAACAGGCCCTTTCCCACAACCTCATCTCTGTCATGTGAACCTATCCCACTATTTTTCATGAGAAATTTACACAGTTCATTTTCAGATGGATATGAAAAAACGCGAAGCAGACTGTATGCGAAGTTGCATACAGCCAATGAGCGTTCTTTAATAGACGCTGAAAATGAATGTAAATTTCTCATGAAAAATAGTGGGATAGGTTCGTAATACCAAACTGCAAGTTATTTTTGATAAATGGAGGCAGTTGCAAAAGTCCACGATGGTAGAAAATCGATGATTTTGAGCCAGGTTGAAGAGGAAAAGCAGGCGCTTTTCCGATCTCGCAGACGGCGGCTTACCCGAGAGGGTAGGCGAGGAGGCGGGGGTTCAACCTGGCTCGAAAGGGCGATTTTATGCATCGAAGACTTTTGCAATTGGCTCAATGGTATAAAGCCGCTTTACATTCCGTGGCGCGCCTTAATTTCGCGCCATTTGCGAACCATTTGTGCAGCAATGGGAATTGCTTCCCTTCCCGCATCGCCATAACGGAGGAAAACGACGACCACAAGTTCGGGGTGTTCCCAACGAATTTTGGACGTTGGATCAAAAGCAATGCCACCAAACCAGGTGTGTTTATACATATCGGGAAAGCTGGAAGGATTGGCATTGAAGGATGCCAGGACTTCTGCAGTACTTGTTTTTCCAATCAACTGATGTTGCAGTGTGAGAAATTCTTGCATCAACGTTGGATTTGCGCGCAAGCTTCGGATGAGGGAAGGGCGAGCTTTTCCTTGCGCGTCCCAAATGCTGCGGCTCATCCCCTCGAGAAGGGGATTGCGAATCGCAGGGGGGAGAAAGAGATCTCTACGAACACAAGTAGGCAGTGGATCGAATGAAGGTAAAGGGGTTCTTGCTTGTGCGGAGGTAAAGAGAGGGAAATGGATTCCGATAGCATCGAGCTCTTTACGAGCAAATCGATTTTGAGGCGAAAAAGGATCATTGGAAGGGTTCATGCCACTAGCCTGGTTGACAATTTTTGGTTTCAACAGGTGACCTCCATTGCCAAACGCTGCAAGCATGAGAGCTGTTTGTATGGGGGTAGACAGCAAGGTATGTTGTCCAATGGCATAGGCATAGAGGCCTGTCCGATTGGTTCGTAAATCAGTGGGGAGCTGTCCAGCTGTTTCTCCGGGCAGTTCAAGGCCGGTCTTTTCCCCAAATCCAAAGAGGTGGGCGGCACAGTTGAGATCTTCTGGGTTTTTGAGATAGTCGCCAGCAAGGATTGAAAAATAGGGGTTGCTGGAGTACTCTAACGCGCTGACTACATCGACTTTTCCCACATTGGGAGCCGCAGTACGAGGCAGCCTGCCTCCTTTGTAGATGCGAGGATAGGGTGTTTGGTCAAGGCTATACGCCACCACCTGTGATTTGCCCGACCCCTTTACGGTGTCGATCAATGACACATGATGGCCTTGACGCAACGCCTCATAGGCAGGGATCAACTTAAAGACCGATCCTTGGGCAGAACTCGCTTGGAATGCATAAGAACGAGTCGGACTTAAATTTCCCTTAGGCAAAAAACGGGCGATCAAATCTTGTTCCGAAGCTCCCTTCTTGGAAAAAAGGGGACGTTCCAATTCGTGAAAGGAGCGAAATGTGCGTAACAGCTCAGCCGTTAACTCAGGAGAAAGGATTTCTGTCCAATGAAGCAATAACTCTCGATCCGCATCGACAAATGGCTCACGAATCTTTTGCAAGACGATAGCCAGCCGGGTCTCTTCCCAACATTCTTCGAACTGTCTCTGTTCTTCCGCATCGAGGTAATCAAGATAAGGCTTCGCGTACCATTTTTTCTCTTTCTCCCTTTTTCTTTTTTGCGCAAGGAATTCTTTTTGGTGCACTTTTCTCCAGTCCGCAAACGAAGAGGTATGAAATTTCAGCTTAGCCTCTTCTTGCAACTTTTTTTCGAGGCGATGAAAAGCTTGCCCCAAAGCTAAGTAAGAATTGATTTTCCAGGATCCTACTTTTGCCAGGAGCTCATCGCTAAAGCGAGGACTTGCGACAGCAAGACGACAGAGGTCGACAGCAAACAATCGATCAGAAAGTGGCATGGGTCCAAAAAGAGGCTCTAAGCGTTTAAGAAGAGCGGTTGTTTCAGGAGTCGCTTCAAAAGGATCCTCTGATTTCGCGAAATAGCGAAGCGTTTCAAAATCTTCTTGGACAGCGCAAGTCGATTTCACATCATTGACCTTCTGAAAAAATTGCCTTAAAGGACCCTCTTTTGGAAGAAGGGTGTCTAAAAGCCAATCCCAGGTCAGGAATGTTTTTTCCTCTACAATTTTCTTCCCCTTCCACAACTCTCGCACCATGGTATCTTGCCCTTCCCAAAGAGCCGCAAGAAAAAGATCATTTTCAAAAAGGCGAGCGATTTGCGAAGAGGTGACTCTCCCCACAAAATCATTGGGATCAAAACGGGGATAGCTTGCACAAGCAAGAACATCTCCCGTCGTAGGATCAAGAGCGACAATCGCGCCTCCTTTGATCCACGGTTGTTTGAGCATTTTGCGTGTTTGAGTAACCCGGTCTACCCCAAAGCTCTTTCCCTCTCGGGTTATTTCCGCCTGGCAGAGGAGCCCTTCTGCGAACTGCTGCAATTCGGCGGAAATCGACAGAACAATCTCCCGCCCTGGGATGGGTGTCTTTGCCCCCGGCAATTCACGCAGAGCCTGCCCCTTTTGATCGACCTCGAACGCCTTTAGCCCCCAAAATCCCCGTAGATCCTCCTCGAATTGACCCTCGATGCCGCTTTTGCCTACCCGATCGCCCAAAGTGTAAGCTTTTTCTTTAAGCTCGAAGATTCTCGAGTAGACCTGGTCAAAAGAGTTATACCCTGGCGGCAAATCGCCCTCCAACCCCTGTTCAAAAGCCTCTACTGCCTCCTGCAATCCTGCGAGTTCCTCTCCTATCGCCTCATATTCCCTTTGGCTAATCGCTCCTAGCGTTCCTAGAATGTGACACGCTGTTTTTCCCTGCGGGTAAAACCTCTCTGAACCGATCTCGGCATGCAAACCTAAAAAATCTTTTTCTAACATCTTCAGCCGATAGAATTCGGCCTCAGTTAGGTGAGTTTTGATGGTATAAGGCACATGAGGGAAAAGGGAGGCCTTTGCATAGATCAAGTCCTCCGTCCTCTCTGGCTCCAACCCCAAAACATCTCCTAGTGTTTTGGCAAGCAAAGCCACATGCTCTCTGCGAGGATAAAAACGGACCCGCTTTCCCTCCTCCGTCCTCCAGGAAACCGCCGGAATCTGGGCAATTTGCCCATAGTAAACTGTTGCATTGTAGCAAGTGCGATTGACCGCCAAGGGAATGTGGAATCGATCGCACACCTCTCCCCGCTCCGCCCGCATCAGGATCGTGCGTATTTTTGGCTTTTCAGCCTCCTTTAGCTTTTCCTCTCTCTGAATGACCCCCAAGTGCCAAACGCGAAAGCCGATGAAAAGGAAGGCCACCAAAAGGATGTGAAGGATCCGATTTGTCTTGGCTGAGACGCTATCCAGGGTCATGAAAAACTTTATACCATAGACTTGAAATTGAGCGAAAATTCTAAAGAATTTCCTTGGTTGTGATTTTCCCCTGGAAAAAAAAAGCTTCCTAGGAGAAACTAGTGTTTCGTTTTTTTTAAAGGAGTGTGCCGTATATTCGGTATACGAAACATCTGCGCCTGTAGTTCAATGGTAGAACAGTAGCCTTCCAAGCTACGAGTGTCAGTTCAATTCTGTCCAGGCGCTAACTAAAAAATTTTTGAGGAAAAAACTTTGGCTACCGCACAACAAGAACAATTAGGAGTAACAATTAAAGAGTTACTCGAATGTGGTGCTCACTTTGGGCATCAAACCCATCGCTGGAATCCGAAGATGAAGCGATTCATTTTCGAAGAGCGTAATGGGATCTATATCATCGATCTTGCAAAGACCTTACAACAAATCCGAGCCGCTGTGCAATTTGTTCGCGAGATTGTGAAGAATCGTAAATCGATTCTTTTTGTAGGAACAAAAAAACAGGCGAAAGTCGTTGTCAAGGAATGTGCCGAAGAATCTGGGGAATTTTACGTATGCGAAAGATGGCTGGGGGGTACTCTCACCAACCTGCAAACCATTCGTCATTCAGTGAAAACCCTTGAGCGGATCGAGAAACGTCTGGCTGCAGGTGGAGAGGGTCTCAAAAAGAAAGAGATTTCTGGTCTTGCCAAAGAAAGAGTGAAGCTCGATCGGAACCTTGCCGGGATCCGAGCCATGAGAAAGCTCCCAGGCCTGATTGTTTGCGTCGACCCAAATAAAGAGCACATTGCCGTAGCAGAAGCGAACACTCTGGGCATTCCAGTGATGGCCCTTGTGGACACAAACTGTGATCCTGATCCGATCGATTATATCATTGCCTGCAATGACGATGCCCTCAAGAGCATAAAAATTGTTCTCACAGCTCTGATGCAAGCAATCATTGATCAGAAGAACGATATGAATCTTCCCGTGTCCAAAGGCGACGAAGAAGAGACAGACGAAGAATCTGAAGAGGATGAAGAAGAAATCGAAGAAGAAACCGAGAGTTAAATGGAGCCTTTTGTGAAAGAAATCACTGCGGAACTCATTAAGGAACTGCGCGAACGCACAGGGGTAGGCATGGGCAAATGCAAAGAAGCTCTTGTCCTCAGCGGAGGCGACATGGAAAAGGCCATCGACCACCTCCGCAAAGCGGGAATGGCGGCGGGAGTCAAGAAGGAAGGCAGAGAAACAAAAGAAGGTCTTATCCTCGTCGGCGAAGATAAGGATACTCTTGTTCTTGCCGAAGCCAACGCAGAGACCGATTTTGTGGCCCAGAATGATCGGTTCAAACATTTTCTTCACGACGTGGTCAAGCAAGCGCTGGAAACCAAACCAACAACTCTCGCGGATTTTCTCCAGCAGCCTTATTACAAAGACAAATCGATTACCATCGATCAGTATCGTAATCTGATCATTCAGGCTCTCGGAGAAAATATTCAACTCCGCCGCATGGAAATCCTCCATAAGCATCCAAATAGTTCTTATGGCATTTACTCTCACATGGGCGGCAAGCTAGTTGTGCTCGTTGAAATTGAAGGAGCCCAAGATCAAGAAGGGATCGCGAAGGAAATTGGCATGCACATTGCCGCCGAGAACCCTGACTATCTTAAGCTAGAGGAAATTCCCGCTCATGTTCTCGCGCGAGAAGAAGAAATTGCCCGGTCACAAGTTCAAGGGAAACCAGCCAACATTCTCGATAAGATCGTTGCTGGCAAGATCAAAGCCTTTGGAGACCAAGTCTGTCTTGTCAACCAAAAGTATGTCAAAGACAACACAGTCACAGTACAGCAATTCCTCGACATTTGCTCTAAGAAGATTGGAAAACCCCTCTCCATCCGCTGTTTCTGGCGCTGGAAAGTGGGCCAATAACCCCCAAAAGAGGTCATTATGTCCAATGACATCGAAAAACAGGTCAAAACAGCCATGCAAGCGGCTCTTGACCATCTCAAGCTAGAGTTGAAGTCGCTCCGCACTGGCAGGGCCAACTCTGCTATGTTAGACAAGGTCACAGTTGAAGTGTATGGAACGCACGTGCGACTCAAAGAAGTAGCGAATATTTCGGTGCCCGAAGCGCGCCAAATTCTCGTAACCCCCTTTGACTTCAACAATGCCCATGCCATTAAGAAAGGGATTGAAGCCGCCAATCTTGGAGTCAATCCGATGGTGGACGGCAAAGTCATACGAATCAATATCCCCGCCATGGATGAAGGAGTACGCAAGCAAATTGCCAAACAGTGCAAAGAGCTTGGGGAAAAGGCCAAAGTGGTCATGCGGGAAGTGCGGCGAAAGTACAACGACCAGATTCGCAAGCAAAAAGCTGACGGGATCATTACGGAAGACGCGATGAAACGATTTGAGAAACTCATTCAAGATTCGACCGATCGTTTTTGCAAAGATATCGACACGCAGTGCAGCGAGAAAGAAAAAGAGGTAATGACAATCTAGCCTATACAAAATCAGGCAGATGGGGTATAGTAGACCCCATTTAAATCTGGCCCCGTCGTCTAGCCCGGTCTAGGACACCGGATTTTCATTCCGATAACACGGGTTCGAATCCCGTCGGGGTCAACAAGAGACTTTAGCTCAGTGGTAGAGCATCTCACTTTTAATGAGAGGGTCGATGGTTCGAATCCATCAAGTCTCAAAGTTTTTCCAAAAATTTTGGACATGAGGAACACACCTGCGTGGCTTTCGTATAGATGAGAACTGTCTACCCTTGCTACGCCCGAAGGAGTCCCCGAATAATACCTCATTCTTTGGGAATGAGGCAGCCGGCTCTCAGGACGATGACGGACGCCTCGCACGAGAGGAATCCATCGACACTCACAATCGTGTATTTTGCTACAGTAGTGCTTTCAAGGGCCTTGTTGCAACCTATTTCCAGCAACCTATCTTACATCTTGTTAAGAAGTGAAGGACAGATTCGTTTACCTTGAACCTATCCCACTATTTCTCATGAAAAATAGTGGGATAGGTTCTTGTTCACTTTGTCTGTGGAACAGAAGGGATCAGCTTTTTCAAATCAGGCATTTTAAAGTCTTTAGGGAAGTCAGCCTTGACTGCAGGGAGCCATGTTTGGCTTCTGCCGAACATGAGCAATTTTCCGCGGACAATTAGGTTCTTTCCGTCGAGCCACAGTTCAGACTTATAGACATTTCCGTGTTCAGGATCCAAGATTCTCCCTTTAAATTTGGAGCCTGCGTCTTCGAGATCCCAAATGATATCGAGCCCACTATAAGGTGGTTCGCCGACTACGCCAGGTGCCCGTTTGACGGGGTGGTAAATGTTGTCGGCCATTTTGCCGTTGTCATCAAATGTGCCGATGATGCGCCCGTAGCGCAAGCCTTGGTATTCATACACAGCAATGATACACTGCGCCGAGCCATCTTTGTCGCTAATGGTTTTCCAAAAGCCGTTGATGTCTTCTGCAGCAAAGAGTGTGAGAGAAAGGAAGAAAAAAATGAATGATCTGAACATAGATCACAGGGGTTGAGTTTGTATTCAAAATTCCCGAGAAATGAAAAATTGTCAATGACGAAATACGTTGCGCTCGTGCAAAAACGCTGCAATCTGAAGATCCCATGCGGTGGTGATTTTCATGTTGCGCTCTGAACCAGGTACGATGAATACAGGAAGACCTTGTTGCAAAACGAGTGTGCAATCGTCAGTAGCTTTCGCGATCCCTAGCTTTCTTGCCGCATGGTGTGCCTCCATAATCCACGAATAGCGAAATGTTTGCGGAGTTTGTCCGCGCAAGAATTCCTCGCGCAAAGGAATGGCACGAATTTGATTTCCTTGCGGGGCATGAACGAGTGTGTCTGTAGAAGGAATGCAAGTATCGGCTGCTCCGTACAGAATCGCAGTGTCGATATTGTTGCGCAAAATTTCTTCTGTCACGAAGGGACGAACAGCATCGTGAATGACGACAATATCGGGTGGCTGAGAAAAGCTGTGTAGACCGAGAAAAGAAGACTCCTGTCTTGTAGACCCAGCCGCAACCACACACACGTCGGAAACTTCTTCGCATACAAGATCAATCCAGCCGGGATGGCATACTAAAAGAATTTCATCAAAAACGGCTGTTTTACGAAATATTTCTAGAGTGTGGAGATAGACACGCTTGTCTCTCAGCAGATGAAACTGTTTTGGAAGAGGATCTCCAAAACGCTCTCCCGTTCCCCCCATCAACAGGAGGGCGCCGATACGGTGATCTTGATACATGAAGCTAGAATACCAAAATCATTGAGAGAAATACAGTGTATCACGTAGCCTTGGAGCTCCTCGCCTGAATAGCTCAGCTGGTAGAGCAGCGCATTCGTAATGCGAAGGTCGTCGGTTCGATTCCGGCTTCAGGCATTAAATGCTTGCTAAATTTCTCTTGGAGAGGCATCCTCTATAGAAATTTTTTCAGTCTACTTATCAAGGAGAAAATTCTATGTTTCATAGAGCGAATGTCATTTTCTTAGCTGTGCTTCTTGATGTGTTCGGACTCGTGGCCAATGAGCGTGTGGAGGAATCGTGGGGGTATCACCTCATCTTGGATTGTAAAGGAGGAGATATTCAGGCGGTCACCGATCCTCAGGTCATTCAGGAGTTTGTGGTCGATTTGGTCGACCAAATCGAGATGAAACGGTTTGGAGACCCGATCATCGTCCACTTCGGCTCGGATCACGTTACAGGCTACTCTTTAATGCAATTGATCGAGACGAGCTCCATCACCGGCCACTTCGTCGATCACAATGGCGACGCGTATATCGATGTGTTTTCTTGTAAACCGTTTGATCAAGAGGTTGCGATGAAGGTAGTGAAAAAATATTTCAACCCCAAAAAAATGAAAGTGGCCTATTTGACACGACAAGCTTGAAAAAAAAGAGGAGATAAGTTCTATACTGGTCTGAATTTTGAAGTGTAATATGAATGATGAAACAGTGAGAAAGTCTTGGCTGGTTTTGTTAATCGCTTCAACACTGCTCTCTATTGTCACTTTATTCCTTGTGAGGGACATGCAAGAAAATGTCCTGCCAGAAAAAATACAGTTTTTTATCCTGTGCAGTCAGGTGTTGTTTGCCTTGGTGTTTAACGGGAGTTTCTATTACTGCGCTTACCGAAAACCAGGGACGAAATTTTTATTGGTTTCTCTGGTTTTAACCGCTATCTCCCCCTTTCTCAATGCCTTTCTTTACTTCACAGGTCGTATGGATATACCTCTTGTGAAAGTCCCTTACTATGGTCTGGTAGTAGTTGCGGGACAGCTACTGGGAGTTCTGTGGTTTGTCTTCTGCTGGAAATTGAGGAAAATTAACTTGAGAGTGCGCAAGGTATGAGAATCTGGATCCTCGCTCTTTGCCTTTTGTGTTCGGGGGCGTCAACGGGCGCTTTTATCTTCTATAACAAGTGGCAGCATGCCGTGCGAGATGTCCATACGATTGTGGCTGATCCAAAGGCTCTGAAGGCAAAACTAGAGGCCGGAGCGCCCGAGTGGATGGTAAGCCAGATTCGGGAGGATTTAAAGCCTTACGCTGCGTCGGGCATCACTAAGAATATGGTCGATGCTGCATTTGCTGGGGAGAGAATTAAAGATTTTGGCCTGATTCGTTTCACGATCCAAGATGGCCATATCACCTTCGCACACGATGAACAGCACCTCTACTCGCGCCACTTCCGCCAAATGCTTGGCTTTTTTAAACAGCTGGGACAGTGCGTGAAATTGCCCGATGTAGATTTTGTCATTTCTATGGCAGATGGTTTTACCGGGAATCCCGGATTGGGCCCTTGCTTTGTATTTGCAAAAAACAGAGATGAGGGAAGTTTGATTTTGGTTCCCGATATCAATGCAATGACGGGACATGATCGGACCCGAAAGTTGGTGTTCGCGGCGAGAGAAAAGTATCCGTGGAACAAGAAGGTGGCTAAAGGGTTTTGGCGTGGGTCAACGACAGGGGGCTATTCGAGAGCAGATACGTGGCAGGAGCTCGACCGGGCCAAATTGGTGCTGGTGTCGCTTGCTTATCCTGGCCTGGTCGATGCGAGATTCCATCAGGTGGTCCAGTGTGACAAGTCTGTGCCGCAGCTCTTGAAAGAGAAAGGGATGGTGTCCAAGGCGGTGAGCAAGGGCGATCATCTGAAATATAAATACCTTGTCGATGTGGATGGAAACTCTTGCTCGTTTGAGCGCTACTTTTGGCTCTTGCTTTCCAATTCGTTGGTGATCAAACAGGTGTCGCCGAATGTGCAGTGGTACTACGGAGCTCTGCAGCCCTATGAACACTTTCTTCCTGTAAAAAAAGATCTCTCTGACTTGGTGGAGAAAATCGAGTGGGCAAAAACACACGACGAAGAATGCCGAATCATGAGTGAACGGGCTTCTGCTTTCATTCAAAATAATCTGACGCCTGAAGATACTCTTCTTTATATGTATCATCTCTTGCGTGAATACGCTTCCTTGTATCGTAGATAATTTTTTTGCGCTATATGTGGGGATATGCGCGCTCTTTTAAAAAATAATCTCCATCCTCTTTTGGTCTTAGTTGGACTTTTGCTCGGAATTGCCCTGTTCTTTAGCGGGAAGTCGATGTGGGCCCATTGGGTTTGGCTTGCGACGTTGGTGGGAGGCGGATTGCCGATTGTGTATGGGACGATACGGGGGATGCTAAAGGGGCAGTTTGCTTCCGATATCGTGGCGATGCTGGCGATTGTTGTGGCTTTGGTGCTGAATGAGGCCTTTGCGGGGGCGGTGGTTGTTTTGATGCAGTCGGGGGGAGAGGCGATCGAGCGGTACGGTTTTAGAAAGGCGGGTGTGTCGTTGAAGGCATTGCTGGAGAGGGCGCCCAGGAGAGCGCGAAGACAGGTGGATGGGCGGTTTGAGGAGATCGATGTCGATCAGGTCAGGGTAGGGGATCGGTTGATTGTCCGCGCGGGGGAATTAGTGCCGGTGGATGGGACGCTGGTTCAGGGTGAGGCCTTGATCGATGAGTCGGCATTGACGGGAGAGCCGCTCGTGAGGGAAAAACGGGTGGGAGATCGACTCTTGAGCGGGAGCGTGGATGTGAATGGGGCGATCGAGATGCGGGCCGATAAGGTGAGTCAAGAGAGTCAGTATGCAAAGATTGTCAGACTGGTGCAACAGGCTCAGGAAGAAAAGGCCCCCATTCAGAGACTGGCAGATCGTTATGCGATTTTGTTCACTCCGTTGACGTTGGTGATGGCTCTTGTTGGTTATTTGTTGACGTGGGAGGCGACCACGGTGCTGGCTGTATTGGTGGTGGCGACGCCGTGTCCGTTGATTTTGGCGACGCCTTTGGCGGTAATTTGCGGGATCAATCGGGCGGCAAGAGAGGGGATTATTGTGAAGGGCGGGGCGCCGATTGAACAGGTGGCTGAGGTGAAGGCGGCTCTGTTCGATAAGACGGGGACGATTACTTATGGTATGCCGATTTTAGAGAGGGTGGTGACGTGGGGAGAGATAGGAGAGGCGGAGCTTTTGAGGGCGGCCGCTGCATTGGAGCAGTTTTCCAGCCATTCGATTGCCAAGGGGATTGTTAAACAGGGAGAGAGTTTGGCGGAAAAGCTTCCGTTGCCAAAGGATTTTAAAGAGTTTGCGGGAAGGGGTGTCTCAGGTGTGGTGGAGGGGCATGCTTATGTGGTGGGGTCGAGATCTCTCATCGAGGAGAGCGTGAGGGGCGAGAGCTTGGCACAGATGGATGCGAAGATCGGCGAAGATGTGCATGCGGAAAAATTGCTTGTTTATGTGCTGAGAGAGGGTGTGTGTGTAGGCGCTTTTGTGATGAGCGATGCGATTCGGCCAGGGGCAGCGGTCATGATTCGGCGTTTGTACGGGTTGGGTGTCAAAAAAATCATGATGATCACGGGAGATCGAAAAGGAATCGCTGAAAAGGTTGCAAAATTGACGGGAATTTCGAGTTTTGAGGCGGAGCTTTTGCCGGAACAAAAGGTCGCGATTGTGAAGTCGATGGAGGCAAAATATCATCCGCTGTTGATGGTGGGAGATGGGATTAATGATGCGCCAGCTTTGGCCACGGCTACAGTGGGACTTGCAATGGGAGCGTATGGGACGGCGATTTCGGCTGAGGCGGCAAATATTGTTTTGTTGGAAGATGATTTGAGCAAAGTGGCGGATACTGTCGAAATAGGGCAGCGCATGCTCAAGATTGCCAAACAAAGCATTTTCATTGGCATGGGACTTAGCTTCTGCCTGATGGTGGTGGCCTCTTTTGGTCTCATCGCGCCTCCTTATGGGGCGCTGCTACAAGAGGGGATCGATGTGGCGGTGATCCTCAATGCTCTGCGAGTGTTGTAGTAGGAAGATACGGCGCTTCTGCAATGTTCTCGCTGCGAAGAAAGAGGCGGGCATTGACCTCTGTGGGTTGTAGATAGGCTCTGAGAACCTCATCAAATTTTTCTGCCATGGGGCGATTGCCGCACGTGAAAAGATCGACAAAGCAGGCGCCGTGTTCTGGATAGGTGTGGATGCTGGCGTGGCTCTCTGAAAGAAGATAGACGACCGTAAGAGCGTCAGGGGGAAAAATATGCGGGGTCCAGTTGAGGACCGTAGCTCCCGAGGCATGGACAGCTTCATGCATGGCTTGAAGTAAATTGTCCACATGGGCCAGAGCTTCTATGTTACAGCCAAGGTAACTTGCGAGAAAATGTTTCCCGGAAAAATGGTAATTGTCTCCTCCTTCTGCAGCAAAGAGGGTCGTGCTGACTAGCAGCAGAAAAAATCGTTTCATTTTCCTTACCGTCATAACAACAAGAAAAGTATATGAAAAGTTTTAGAAAATGTAAAGCCGCTTTACAATGGGGGTTTTGCTTTGGGGTCGGGAGACTCGAAGGTTTCGGCGATGGAGTGGGGTTTCTTCTTGAGAAGATAGGTGACTGTGCCACCTAAAATAATGAGTAGGGTTCCGATGATGCTGCGCCAACTGAGTGGGACATTAAAAAGAACATAGCTGATGATGCCTGCATAAATGACGGTGGAGTAACCGAGGGGCGAAAGATAGGATGCTGTGCCATAGCGATAGGCGATCGTGAGGCAAATTTGGCCTAACGCTGTGGCGACACCGATGGAGATCATAGCAACCCATTGCCAGAATGTGGGAGGTGTCCAATAGACCATGGCAAAAGGAAAGGTGAGAAGTGATCCTGTGGCAAAGTAATAAAAGAGAACCCTTCGCGCAGGTTCTAAATGGATGTTCAAAATGCGGATGGCGCAGAAGGCGATCGCCGAAAGTATCCCAGCAAAAAGACCAAATAAAAATCCGATTTGTAAAATTTGTCTTGTCGGATTTAAAATAATAGCCACACCAATGAATCCTACGATAATCGACCACCAAACATTCCCTTGGACTTTTTCTTGCTTCCAAATCCACCAAATAAGGGGAACGAAAAAGGGGGCGGTGTAGTTTAATACGGTGGCGTCGACAAGGTTAAGATACTGGATGGCAACAAAATAGAGGTAATAGCTAACAATTCCCGCAAGGTCGCGCATCAGATGAATGGGATAAACTTTCGTGCGCAAATACTTAAAGCCTTCCTTGTATAGTAGGGGCAAAATGCAGAGCAAGCTCACGATGTTCTGTATGAAAACAATTTGGATGACGGGAAATCCATACCGAATATTCCATACGAGCGAGCTCGCGGTAATAAAAAAAAGATAGGCAATCAGAGCAATGGAGATTCCTAGGCCGAGATGAGAAGGGGTATTTTCATGTTTCATGCTTTTTTTACATTATACCATCTATCAAAATTAAATTGCAGTTATGCGGCCATCATAGCAACCCATCTTTCGACCTTCGCTCGTCGGCAATAGTGCAGGAATATTGCCCTCCT
>JGI24126J20157_1000051_pt1 | contig 75786 bp, 67 predicted proteins | sample SubbioR12Aug_8Ca_FD_20157 | JGI IMG/M metagenome (IMG submission 20157)
AGTGGGGGCTGGGATGGATGAATTGTTGGAAGAGAATATGGACCAACGATGGGGGATATTCCCATAGAAAATGGGAGATGCGCAGCGGATGGCTGTAGAGTGGAAATGGCAAGGCTGCTCGAAGAGATTGGAATACTCGTAGCACCCTGGGAGATGGGGGTCGCTGAAGGTGGAGGAAAAAAAATACTGTTAATCTTTGCTGGAATAGTTGACATTCTACCTATTTCTACATTTTCAGCAATTATCTTACAAAATAAACGAATACTTATCAAATAAAAATAGAATCTTAAACGGAACTATTTTCCGGGACTATTGTAAGCGTTTTTTTTAAAATACGTCGCAGGCGCTTAACTCGAGTTTAGAATCTGAGTTTCTCTACCTAATGACTCTATTTTTTAAGCCGAATCAAAAAATCTCTTTCCAAAAAAATGGCCAAAACTCCAATGGCCGAGTCAATCGTATTTTGCGCCGCCTCGGCCCGAAATTAGCCAAAACTTCAGCGTCTAATGAACTAGGCATTTTGATTAAAAAAATTTGATAAGCATTCCTGTATAACGATAGCCTCTTCAAGAAATTTTGGAGATGTTGCGAGCAAGAAAAAGGCACAGGAATTTTACTCAGCGATTGATGAAATCGCTGATAAAGAAACATTTCTCGAATCAGTGAGAGAAAGGTTTTTGGAAATTGAAGATCCGCGTGCAAAAAACAATCAAAGCTATCGCCTTGCAGATCTTCTAAGAAGCTGTACTAAAACCTGGGTTCGTCGCTTTTGTGGATTATTTTGGCCGCTTTTCGACTCCAAAATTGGGGGGCTATATACCTTTATCGATATTGAACATCTTGCGTAACCTAAACTTTTTAGTGTAAAATCTTTTGCCTGAAGGGGCAAAAGATGAAGAAATATAAAAAAATAAAAAAGTTGGAAGCAACTGAATTCAGAAGGTTAACGGGAGTTAAGCCTGAAACCTTCTTAGAAATGGTTGCGATATTGCAGCAAGCAGAGATCATAAGAATGTCTAGAGGTGGAAAGCCTCATCGATTAGCCATCGAGGACAGACTCTTGATGGCCCTTGAGTATCTGAGAGAATATCGGACCTATTTTCATTTGGGAAAAAGTTACGATCTTAGTGAAAGCGCCTGTTATAGGAGTTGTCGGTGGATAGAAGATACGCTCATAAAAAGTTCTCGATTTTCTTTGCCAGGCAAAAAGGCCCTGCTCAAGAGCGATGTAGAGTTTGAAGTAGTGCTGATTGATGCTGCCGAAAGTCCGATAGAAAGGCCAAAAAAAAAGAGTTCGTCACAAGAAGCGAATAAAAAAGCGAAACAACAAACAGAAGCACTATTACTCAGGGAAGAAAAAAAGACATACCCTAAAAAGCCAAGTTGTAGTGGATAAGAAATGCAAGACAGTGATTTGTACGAATTTCAGCAACGGGAAAAGGCACGACTTTAAGTTGTTTAAAGAGAGTCGAGTTCGGTGGACGAAGGAGACGACTGCTCTCACAGACTCTGGCTACACTGGGATTCAGAAAATTCAGAGCACAACAAGGCTTCCGAAAAAAAGGCAAAAAGGAAAACCTTTAACAAAAGAGGAAAAACAAGCAAATCGTGCTATAGCGGCGGAGCGAGTTTTAAATGAGAATGTTATAGGATGTCTGAAACGGTTTAAGATTTTAAGTGATCGCTACAGAAACAGACGCAAGAGATTTGGGCTGCGTTTTAATTTGATCGCAGGGATTTATAACGCGGATCTCGCTGTGAGGTAGGAAGGGTTACGCAAGATGTTCTCTAATTGCGCGCAAGGGTTATCTACTCTCTTTTTTCTTTCTCATGAGCCTCTTCGCCGTTTGTGTAGCGTAAGCAGAACAAAAAGGCGCAACGACTTTTAGCATATCAGTCTCTAGCTCTTATATGAGAACAATTCCATGGTTCTCTTCGGGGTCTTTTATGGAGAGCTACGTTTTGGGCTCTCCGCCCCATTATGCCTTCCGATGAAAACAGGCAAGACAAAGTCTATTACGGCTTCTAAGAGCCAACATCTTGTCGTCTTTGCCTGCTTCTTCGGTTTGTTTCTCACAAAGATTTAGAGCCTACTTTTGCTTAAAATCGCATCTGTTTTTGCTTTATGCCGCTTTTGGCTCTCCGTAAATAAAGTCTTTTTCTGCAAGCATCATCCGATGCATAATCACTGCTAATTTTCGACCTACCGCTACGGCAGCCTTCTTAAGCCCCTTTTTCCTCATTATTTTGAGCCCCCAAGCTTTTAGTTTGCTCCACTTTTGGCTACGGGTCAGAATTACTATTCCTGCTTCAACTAACAGAAATCTGAGCTCTTCCGATCCGCATTTGGAGGTTTTTCCCTGTCTTTGGGTTTCCCCGGAAGCATACTGTGTGGGGGTCATTCCTAAATATGCACCTACCGAACGGGATTTTTCAAAACGGGTTGCATCAAAAATTTCTGCCTTATAGGTCAAAGCTGTCACAGGGCCAACTCCAGGTACCGTCATAAAACGACGAACTTCTTTATCTTGATGAGCGATTTCAAGCATTCTCCTATCGAGCTTATCTGTCTCTTCTACAAGCTTATCAAAAGCATCTAATAAGCAGTTTACACTTAGAATCACGATCTCCTGGCAGCTTTCAATCTGTTTCTTAACCGCCGTTGCAAATTTCTTAGCTGATATTGCTCCCAATCGTATCCCATAGTTCTTTAAGAGCCCTCGAACAGTATTTTTAAGGTGGGTTTGCTGTTCAACTAGAGCTCTTCTCGAGGTTAATAAAATAGCTCTATCTATCGATTCTTCTGGCTTACAGTGCACCCGTGTATACATCCCAGCCCGAAGGGCTTCAGCGATTCCTTTAGCATCATTCTTGTCAGTCTTGTTCACCTTCAATGCGAGAATAGGGCTTAGTTTTCTCGCGTCCATACATACAGCATTGATAGCCCTCTCTTTGAAGCCGGTAAGTAGATAAGGTGTTAATGAACCGCTCTCAAACCCGACTAACATCTCTTCAAGACCAAATTTTGATAAATAATCGGCTAGGAGATGAGGATCTGTATTCTCAGAACCTTCATGGATGATTTCCCCTTTCTCGTCGATTACACAGATAAAAGTTCTTTTCATCGACACATCTAGTCCAATATAATGTCTCATGGGTTGCTCCTTTGTGTTTTGAACCCTTTTTGGGTTCGTGGTTACATTGGAGAGCTATAGCTACTCCATTTTAAGGGAGCAACCCCTTGTTATCGCGCAATTATGGTAAGTCTATTGCCCCCCAATCATTTGGATCGAAAATCGACTCAAAAGAACCGCAAAATCGACTGAACCAGGTTTTAGTACAGCTTCTAAGGAGGTGTGACAAAATAAGTTAAAAAACTTTGTTGTCATAGTTGATTCTTGGACTCTGAAACTACTGTCAAAAATATTCGAAGTGAACCTATAAAGGAATTTTAATCAAAAGGCCCTGATCTACTGACCATTATTGTTGATGTAAATGAACTTTCTATCTAAAACCAGGAGAGTCTAAAATACTTTACAAGGGTGGCTATATGCGAAAAATGCCCACTTTGGCCTTGGGCATCATAGCAGGAGTTAGCTTATCCTCCAACCCATTACCAGCTTGGGAAAGAACGGCAGCAGCAGATTGCAAAAAGGAATCTAAAGATTGTAAAAAAAGCGGCGACCAATGCAAAAACAATATACTCCATAATGACCAAAGGTCTTTCGAATGGGCTCTGAGCTCCTATTCCAAACAGTTATTTGAAAAATTTTCCGTGGAGGAAAAGAAAAAAGCTATGGATGCTGTAGATGGTACCAATATGGCCCCCGATGAAGCGGTAGCTAAAGTTGCTGGTAATTGCTATTCTACTCAGTCATAGAGGGTAGGGCACTCTAGGGTCTAGATCCGCATTTTTCTTTTCTGATGTTCAAAAAGTGCCGTATTAGACGCTCAGTGCTTAAGAGTTGTTTTTTTGTCAAAAATACCGGATTAAGTTCCAGCCATTGTGGTTTTCTATGAGCAGTCAGCTTTTATCGATGACAATTTCCTTGTTTTTGCTCATGGATTCCATTGGCAATATTCCTATCTTTCTTAGCGTCCTAAAGACAACCAATGTTAAGCGGCATACCTGGATTATCTTCCGCGAGCTTGTATTTGCTCTGATCATCATCATCGTCTTCTATTTTTTAGGCGAATATCTCCTACATATCCTCCAAGTCAAAGAATACACAGTCACGATTGCTGGAGGAACGATCCTCTTTATCATCGCGCTCCGAATGATTTTTCCTGAACGCCTTCAAGAGTCCGATGGGTTTCCAAGAGACCGTGAACCACTGATCGTCCCTCTTGCCATACCACTTGTTGCAGGACCTGCTGTCCTAGCAGCTGTCATGCTTTACTCTCACCAAGCTATTCCTTTATTCACCGCTATGATGGCTATCATCATTGCCTGGATTGCTACTACATGTATTCTTTTATGCTCTTCTGTAATCAAAAAAATTCTTGGCTCCCGGGGGATTGTTGCTCTTGAACGATTGATGGGTCTTTTGCTAACCTTGATCGCTATTCAGATGTTCTTAGAAGGACTTCGAGGTTATCTCTCTTCTCTTTAGAAGCTCCGTTCCCAGAATCTGTCTATGAAAACGTTGAATCATTACCAGCTAATATAACTAGAAATATGTCGTTTGATCTCCCCAAGAATGCAGTGAATATTCGTGGCCTTCTTGCTTATAAAGGTACTTCTTTTCTGGGATGGCAAAAGACAAACATGGGACCAAGCATTCAAGAAGAATTGGAAAAAGCGCTCTTCACAATTCTACGTTATTCAACTCGAGTGAAAGCAGCTAGCCGAACAGATGCTGGCGTGCACGCAAGAGGGCAAGTAATCAATTTTTTTCTGCATAAAAAAGAAGAGCTACCTGTTCTAAAAAGACGTCTTAATGCTCTACTGCCTAAAGATATTGCTATTCTCCAACTCGATGAAGCTGTTATAACATTCTGCCCAACTACCCAAGCTAAGAGCAAAGAATACCACTATGATGTCGTATTTGGCTCGATCCAATCCCCCTTCTATCGAGCTTTCTCCTGGCACGTTCCTTATATTCTTGATCCAATCAAGATGCAGGAAGCTGCTGATCAACTTCTCGGAATACATGATTTTTCCTCCTTCTGTAATGAAAGATCTCTTCAAGAAATCGATCCTATATGTCATCTTTTACGTCTCACTGTAGAGGAAGTGCAGCAAGGCTACTTGCGAATTCGGGCCTTTGGTGATCGTTTTTTGTATAAAATGGTACGAAATTTAGCTGGGACTCTCGTCTATGTCGGATGTCAGAAACTCAAAGTAGACAATATAAAAACAATTTTACACAGTAAACAACGCTCTTTTGCCGGTATCACGGCCCCAGCTCAAGGGTTGTTTCTTCATCGGGTATACTATGATTTCACGTAATGATATGTGTTGGTGTGGCAGTGGAACAAAATGGAAAAAATGCCACTATCCATCGACGGGCCCATCAAAGCCCTCTTCTCCTTTAGCAGAGCGCTATCTTAAACAATATGGGATCATACTCAAAACTCCTGAACAAATCGAAGGGATCCGGCAAGCTTGCCAAGTCACCGCTAAAATTCTCGATGCGCTCTGCAAACATGCAAAAGCTGGTGTTTCTACAGAAGAGCTCGATCAACTCGCCTGTAAACTGAATCGAGAATACCATGCTACCGCAGCTACTTTGGGCTATGGAGATCCCCCTTATCCAAAAAGCATCTGCACCTCGCTCAATGACGTGATTTGTCATGGTATTCCAGATAGCCGTAAGCTCGCCGATGGAGATATCCTAAATATCGATGTTTCGTCGATCCTCAATAACTATTATGGTGACTGCAGCAACATGGTCGTGATCGGAGAGGTGAGTGAAGAAAAAAAACTAGTCGTCGACGTAGCTCGTGAAGCTCTTTATCGTGCGATTGCTATTCTTAAGCCCGGCTTGCTACTCTGCGAAATCGGTAATGTGATCGAGTCCTATGCCACATCTCGCGGTTGTTCGGTCGTCAATCAATTCGTAGCTCATGGCGTGGGCATCGCTTTTCATGAAGCACCTGAGGTGCCACACCACTATAATCGAAGTCAAATTCCTTTAGTTCCAGGAATGACCTTCACCATCGAACCTATGATCAATGCTGGTGCTCGCTCTGCGATGATCGATAAAGATCAATGGACTGCTCGCACCACTGATGGGAAACCTAGCGCGCAATGGGAACATACCGTTCTTATTACGGAAGAAGGGCACGAAGTCCTCACGCAGCTTAGGGACTGTGAAATAATAAAGTAAACCATTTGACCTGCGCGAAATCGCCTAAAATCGACGATCAAAAATGAGGTTGTATCACTATGAATACTACTCCATTTTTGATCGTCGATTTTCGGTTGATTTGGCGCGGTGAAATGGTTTACTTTATTATTTCACAGTCCCTTAGGAACTAAGCTGCTCTAACAGTCTTAGACCGTTTGCGGTAAGATAGAGAGCATTCCCCTCTCCTTTTTTCACAAAGTTAGCCTGTAGAAGCTGCCTGGTCAAAGAGTCGATACTTCGATCATTTTGGCCTACCGCTCGCCCAACAATATAACGATCGACCTCTGCTGTTTCTTCTCCGAGATCAAGTGCCATTTGATGCAGTTTGAGTAAGTACTGCTCTTCTTTTGTGAAGCTTTTTTTTATCATTTCTTGATCTTTTTCAAACGTGCCCCACTGGGGGTGTCTTCAATGAAATATCCTCGACTCTGTAAAAGATCACGGCATTCATCAGCAAGTTGCCATTCTTTATGCATCCTAGCATCTTCTCGCCGTTGGAGTAATTCCTGGCACTCGATGGAAATGTCTTCCTGTTCTTTACCAAAGAAAAGAACTCCGAGCACTTGATCAATAGTTTTAAGAAACTCTAAGGTTTGTTCTGCCTCGGCAGCACTTATCTGTTTCTGATCAATGAGAACATTTATAGAACGGACAAGATCAAACAAAGCCGCAAGAGCCAAAGAAATATTGAGATCATCGCCAAGAGCTGCTCTGAATTGTGTATAAGCAATGTCTAGACAGGGAGCTGCCTTACCTTGTGATGCACCATCCTTAATACGACCTAACCGATCGATAAAATCATCCAATCTTTCCAAGGAAGCTCCAGCTGCCTGCATACCCTGAAAGGTAAAATTAAGCTGTGTGCGATAGTGCGTTGAAAGGAGCATAAAACGAACTTGGCGGCCTGAATATCCTCGGTTAAACAAATCCCGTAAGGTGTAAAAATTTCCAAGACTTTTTGACATCTTCTTATGATCGACAAGCAAATGTTCCGAATGCACCCAAATCCGCACAAAATGGTGTCCTGAACACGCTTCTGACTGTGCAATTTCATTTTCATGGTGTGGAAACATATTATCGATTCCACCTGCATGGATATCAATGCTTTCACCCAAAATGCTCATGGCCATGGCTGAACATTCAATATGCCACCCAGGTCTTCCTGGCCCAAAAGGACTTTCCCAAAAAATATTTCCATCCCGCACTGGATCATACGCCTTCCAAAGAACAAAATCGGCCGCATTTTCCTTATCGTATTCATCGGCCATCCTTTGCGATGCCCCAGTCTTCAGTTCATCTAGTTGTAAATGCGATAGCCTCCCATAGGATGGGAACCTACTAATGGCAAAATAAATACTCCCATCTGCTCCCTGGTAAGCAATACCCTTACTGAGGAGTTCCTCAATGAGCTGCATCATGGAAGGGATAAAGGCTGTAGCTTCCGGGTAGGTTTCCGCTTTTTCGATACCTAAGGCAGCAATATCTTGAAAGAATGCTTCTTTATAAGGTTTAGTGAAGGCTTCGAGTGAGATCCCTTTTTCAATCGCACCATGAAGGGTTTTGTCATCGATATCGGTTAAATTCATTACCTGTCGTACTTCCATGCCAAAAAACTTAATCGTTCGGCATAAAACATCTTCAAAAATATACGTACGAAAATTACCAATATGAGCAAAATTGTAGACAGTAGGTCCACAAGTATAGATTCTTACCGTATTTCCATTAAGAGGGATAACCTCTTCTAGAGAGCGTGATTCTGTATTAAAAAGTTTAAGTCGAGTTGTCATAAAAGCGATTGTTCCAGGGAACGATAATGTGTTTTTCCAGTGCCCGTCAAGGGAATTTCATGGATTGTTTTTGTTTCGCTAAGCCGAACGAGATTACCATAACCACGTCGCTTTAATGCTATATTAATCTGGTCACGCTCTAACTCATATACACTAAATAAGATGAGATGGGTTTTTTCTCCCTCCTTTTCTACGGCGCATAAAGCCAAAGAAGGTCCTTTAAGTTCGGTTACATGCTCTGGAAGATGATTCCATCGATTTTCTTTAATGATTTCCTGGAGTTCCTCTTCCAATCCTCCCAGACTAATCATTTCACCACCGATTTTGACAAATCTTTTAAGCCGTCCAGCGAGAACTAAAGAGCCATCAGGAGCAATAAACCCTAAATCCCCTGAGCGGTACCAACGTTTTCCTGCAAGTTCAATAAAAGGGTTTCTCTTAATTCCTAGATATCCATCGAATACGTTGGGACCATGAATACACACCTCTCCTTGCACCCCTTGAGAAAGAATTTGACCTGATTCTGGCTGAATAATGCACAATTCGATTCCTTCTAAAGGTTTGCCAACACCGACTCTTGGTTCATTGGGACGACACAATGTAACAATAGGACTGCATTCGGTGATACCATACCCCTCAAGAAGTTGTGCCCCTGTACCCAAATTGTTCACTTTCTCAAATAGTTGTTTGGGGGTTTTTTCTGCGCCTGAGACAACTAATCTGAGTGTTTTTAACTGAGACGGCTCTGCAACTCGAAAAACTCCTCGGATAAAGCTTGGAGCACAACAAAATAACGTTGCATGATAAGCCTCGATATCGTGCGTCATCCTATGATTATCCGTTGGATCTGGAGCATACGCAACCTTAAGACCTGAAAGAAGAGGAAGAAGGCCTGTCACAGAAAATCCAAAGGAATGGAATGGTGGCAAAACACCGTAAAGAAGATCACCTCTTTCAAAACCAACACTCTTCATCGCAGCGCTTTGATTGCTCAGAAGATTTTTATGAGAAAGAGGCACCCCTTTTGGTAAAGCTTCTGTTCCGCTAGTAAAAAGGACCACAGCAACATCTTGAGCTTGACGGTGGCTCAAAGCTAACTCTTTAAGAAGAGTTTCTGTGCTCTTATAGGATTGCCATACTCCTTTCCACTGATCTTTCAGTTTGATCTCATGACGAAGATCCTCTAACAAAACGATCCGATCTTCTATAACACCCATCTCGAGATCTTTTAAACGCGTCAGAAATTTGATCGAACTGATGACCGTCTGTAGCTGGGTAACCTCTGCGGCATGGTCAAGAGCTTTGACTCCTGCTGTCCAATTGAGCATCACTGGAATTTTCCCAGCAAGCTGCACTGCCAAAATAGACAAATACGCTCCGACGCTAGAAGGCAAAAGAATCCCGACATATTCTCCGGGCATTTTTTGTATCTTTTCCGCTAAAATCAAAGCGCTAATTTTAAGACGTTTATAACTGAATACCCCAGACGAGGAATCCACACAAGCTGTTGCACGTCCCATGCGGCTGCAAGAGAGTAAAAAGGACTCCGGCACTGTCTTTCCTTCTGGAGACATCGGAAGAGGACGGCGAGGCTCTGCTTTAAGACGAGGTCGAATGATCTCTGGCAATGCCTCTATGCTCACCTCTTGATGAGCTCTTTTTAATACAGCTGTAATAAGATCAGAGACCTTTTCGAGTTCCGTAGGAGATATCTCTTTGACATGGAATCGTTCATCAAGAAAAACAACCAATTGTGCTATATCTAAGGAATCCAGACCTAAGTCTCGAAGCAACTCTTGCTCTGGCCGAATATTTTCAGGTAAACAACCTGATAATTCAGCAATGCGTGTAAAAATCTTCTTTCTTTTTTCTTCTGAAAGAAGAGCGGTATCCGCGTGCTCCTTCTTCTTTAGTTGGGCAAACACCTGAGGCAGCTCTCGATTCCACATCGAATAGGGAACAAGTGTAAGTTGATCCCCTTGTCCATGATTTGCGTCATTATACCACGCTTCAAGAAACCGATTGATGGCTTGTCGTTCTTTTAAAGCATAGAATTCTCTTGGCGCTAGTTGACATTCGATAAGGACATGTCTTCTTGGAGAGAAAAAGATTAAGTTCTTAAAACCTGTCTTGATACCACGTACTAAAATCTTCCAAAAAACGGGCACCTTACCAGTGAGTGCTGTAGAAAACTGACTACCCCAAAGTCCAGTGGAACGCACCATTAAAACAGGAAGATCGGGAACTTCTGCTAAAATAGCTGGAACAAATGAAGCTCCACCAAGAATTTCCTGAGAAGTTGCTTTAAGTTTCCCTGAAGGGTAAATGAGAAATCTCTCTCCCTCCTTGAGCTTACTAACGATAATCCCTTGCAACTTCTTGAGTTTTTTAAGTTTCCACTGGTTTACTGTGACCCCCATATTAGGACAAGGAAGAGCTTCCACGACGTCCATAAAAAAATGGACCCCACGCATATAAAAAAAGTCCTCAACAACAATAGGCCTAGGACGGAGTCGAAACCACAAAGCTAGCATAAGCAAAACTGGATCAATCTCAGCAACGTGGTTAGGTAAAACCAATAACCCTTTTTTATCGGGCAATTGTTGGAGTACATCTTCCAAGCCGCGAACCGTAATCTTATAGCGCAGAGAAAGTGTGATTTTGAGAAACCAATAAACGAGGTAAGAGAGAGCTGTTTTCATATTTCTTCAATTTAAAATGAACTCCGCTATAGTGCAAATAAAAGAAACAGAAGAAGCACTATGGATTTAGACCCCCTCTCCCAAATTCCTCCAAAAACCGCTAATAAGGTTTCTAAACCTTCGATGCCGGCCACTGTGAGTAAAGTAGCCAAAATGCTTAATTCCTATGTTCACGAAAAATCTACGAAAGCTCCGAAACAGTGGAAACAGGAGACAGATACGAGTCTCTACAATAAAATTGAATCGATAGCTCAGATGCTCCGCTTGCAAAAACCAGACATAAAAACCTGAATTTTTAGTGTGGAACGGAGGTTCGTGAGGTAGATGTTCACCTCCCGCCTTCGGCGCGAGGTGAACATCTACTTTGAATACGCATAGAGCCCCACTACTTTTATCTTTTTGAAATCTTATTAATTAATTGTTATGGAATTTTGAAACATGCCAAAAAATAGCGGGTTGTTGTAAATAAACATATAATACCGTTTCCCTTAAGGAGCAGACATATGTCTATGCGAGTCAACACACCATCTAGCCCTGCCATACAAGAGCTACGTACTATGGCCAATGAGGTAAGTAAAGAAAGTTCAAGGATTCTTCCCAGGATTTATAGTTCCCCTTCTAATGGAGAAAAATGCAACTTTCAAGCTAGCTGGCATCCCTCGCCTAATAAAAGTAAAACGGAGCGGGTTGCTGCCCATGTAGTACAAAAAACACAGCTCTATACCCGCATGTTCAAAGTATGCTCTGCTGCTGTAGAAGGCATCAGAAGAGCTGCAGTGTATTCGCCCAAGCCCCACTCTATTTCTCAAACCCTGCCAGCCGGACTACGTAATTTCAGCGACAAATTTTTAAGGTTTTAAGAAAGCGTCCAGCAAAGCAAAGTTTTAGAAAATCCCCTAGTAAGAAAGGAAGAACTCCCAGGATCACCGCAGAATTCATGCCGATGAAGCGACTCAGCTGCAACCATCCTAATACAAAGATAACAAGATTCCCCGCTGCCATAGCTAAAAATACGCTTCTCATTGTGCGTTCACCTGTTTTTTTCTCAACAAGGTATCCAGTAATGAAAGCACCCAAAAGATATCCCAATAAATAGCCCCCTGTAGGACCAAAAAGGTACGCTAAGCCAGTAGCTCCCTTAGCAAATACGGGTAATCCACAAGCTCCTTGTAGAAGGAATCCCATCACGGCAAGTGCAATACGCTTACTACCTAGCAAAACTCCAAAAAAGAGGCATACCTGAGCTTGAATAGCTAAAGGAACTGGTGTGAAGGGTAAGGGAATAGCGATAGGAGCACAAAGCGAGATCAGAAGGCTCGCAGCCACAATCATCAATGCATCACGAGCGCACCAAGAATTTTGTATAGGGTATCGTTGTTCAATCTGCGTTAGGGTCGACATGGTTTCCTCCTAATTTGAGAACGAAACGGCGATCATACCACATCATCCACAAGAAAGTCCTGAAAAAATTGGCCTGACTCGAATACAGCAATTCAAGTTAAATATTTGAGAATGTGATCACAGATAGATCTAGCTTCCAAGAAAGTAAGAACTTCGGCAGCTTTAGAAAGTAGGGACCATTTTCCCTCACGGATTTCTTCAGGCTGTAAGCGGATTTCCCCACCCACTTCAGCAATAAAATAATATACTCTTTTACGTCGAAGCTTCCGTTGCTGCCGAAAACTATAGTCTTCAACAAGAGGGTCCGGGGAAAGGAGTTTAACGATACTCAAGCCAGTTTCTTCGAAGAGTTCCCTTTGAGCCGCCTGTAAAGGCTCTTCACCTGGGTGTTTTCGCCCTTTTGGAAACCCCCAATGATGTCCTTCCTTGTGAAGGATCAGAAAAACTTTCCATCCTTCCTCTGTTTTTTGTAGAGGAATTACCCCAAAAGATTCAATCAGCGCAATCATGCTGCTGGAACTGCTCGATAAGGAGCAAAAAGCAAGGAACAGTTGTGTCCACCAAATCCAAAGGAATTGGACATTGCAATATTTACCTTACAAGGTTTGGAATGATGAGCCACAATATCAATACCTGTAAGCTCTTCTTCAGGATCGTCTATATTAATCGTAGGGTGAAGCATACCTGTTTCGATCGCTTTAAGAGTAGCAATAGCTTCAACGCCCCCTGCCGCGCCTAAACAGTGCCCTGTCATCGATTTCGTAGCGTTCATAAACAACTGACTTGAATGCTCACCGAACACCTGCTTTACAGCGCGTACTTCACATAAATCTCCTGTCGGAGTGGAAGTTCCATGAGCATTGATGTAATTAATCTGTTCTTTGTGTACTCCAGCATTTCGGATAGCATTCTCCATGCAAACGGATACACCTCTACCATCCTCCCAGGGACTTGTAATATGGAAGGCATCACAAGAAATGGCACCACCCAAATATTCAGCAAGGATTGTAGCACCTCGAGCCTGAGCATGTTCTAAGCTTTCTAGTACAAGAACCCCGGCCCCTTCACCCATGACAAACCCGTCGCGATTCTTATCCCAAGGCCGACATGCTTTTTCAGGAGCATCGTTGCGTTCAGAGAGAGCTTTGCAAGCAACAAACCCAGCTAATCCAATGGGAGTGATTGGCGATTCTGACCCGCCACAAATCATCAGATCCGCTTCCCCATCACGAATATGCTTGGCTGCAGAATATATACAATGGCTAGCCGTAGCACAAGCTGTGGAAATGGAATAATTGGGGCCCATAAAGCCAAGATCGATAGCGAGAATCGCACCGGCGATATTGGTGATGATATAAGGGACAAAAAAAGGAGTCAGCCTACGAAATCCTTTAGTGATCAGCGTTTCAACACCTTCAGAGAACATCCCCATGCCGCCCATACCGGAGCCAATGAGAATTCCACAACGTTCTTTGTCTAGGGTTGCAATATCAAGAGCTGCATATTCAAGAGCTTTCTTTCCTGCCACTACCGCATAGCTAACGAAACGATCCACACGACGCGCTTGTTTTTTGTCCATGTACTCTCCTGGATCAAAATTGCGCACTGGCGCTGCAAATCGTGTTGGGTACTCTTGACAAGGGAATTCTTCGATAGGAACTGCCCCGCTTTTTCCCTCAAGAAGTTGTTGATAGAATTGATCGACATCATTACCGAAGCAGGAGACGATACCCATCCCCGTCACTACAACGCGTCGTCTTTGATTCATAATGATCCTCTTTCTTCTCTATATCCTCAACTCATAGAAACTTGACTGGTCTCAATATGGAGGTCCACTATCTCTCCATCGCGCCATAGCTTTTCAAGCTGGTATTTATCGCGCAAGCCTGGCATGAAGAGATGAACCATCACATGCATATAATCAAGAACAACCCAGTCACCGGTTTGTAAGCCTTCAACATGTAAAGGTTTCATGCCCAATTCATCTAGGGCCTGTTTCACAGCAGTAGCAATGGCAATCACATGTCGATCAACATTTCCATCTGCAATCACAACAAAATCGACAAGTCCTGAAATCCCTCGTAAATCGAGAGCTAGAATATTCGATCCCTTTTTGTCAAAAATAGCCTGAGCTATCGCATCAAGCAGCGATTGGTCGTTTTTTAGCATAAATAGGCAGTTAGTATAATTGATGAAGAGTAATGTAGTCTAGGACTTTTGCCGGTACTAAGTGGCCACAGTAAAGTCCTTTTTTGAGCCGGTCTCTGATTTCCGTAGCACTGATTTCCAATACCTTAGTATTAGTTATTCCAGCTTGCACCTTAGAACTTAAAATAAAATCGTGTCGTTGCCTTAAAGAGTCGCGACACCCAATAAGGGGGGGGGCTATCTCCAAAAGCTCTTGAATCTCCTTCCATCTCATCAAATTATCCAATGCATCTTCAGCAATAAGAAGATGCATTTGCACATCGCCCTGGTGATAAACATTCTTTAAAAGATACCGAATCGTATCAATTGTATACGAGGGAGGGCTCTGTTTTACCTCCCAGTCAAGAAGATGCCAATGAGGAATTTCAGTAATGGCCAAACGAATCATCTCAAGTCGATGCTTTCCATCTTTAGGTAAAGATTTTTTTAGAGGTGAGCATGCCGTTGGGCAAACAATGACTTCATCAAGCCCATGCGCCTCCTGTAAAGAAATACCTAAGTGAATGTGACCAAAATGGATCGGGTCAAATGTACCTCCTAAAAATCCAATATGCTTCACAAAATCTCCCATCGACGTTGCCGTGCTAATAGACGAAGACGATGATCAGGATTGACTGCAGCTGCATTTCCAGCAGTAAGTAAAAAGGGTAAATCATGGTAACTGTCGGAATACGCTTTCGTCTCCTCAAGCCGCCATCCATATTCCTTAGAAAGGCCCTGAAGGCCCTGCGCTTTTTTACTCCCGTCTAGAAATTGCTTTATTCCTATGAGACGACCATGCACGTCTACTTCATACTCAGTACCCATCCACAGGTCGACACCAAATTGATCTGCAATTTTTTGAACAAGAAATGTAGGAGAACTAGACATAATGACTACTACAGCACCTAGATGCTGTTGCCTTCTAAGAATAGAAAATACTGGCGGGTATATAGAGGCCCATAAAAAACACCGTAAAAAGTCATCTACTGCATTTTCAAGATCGGACAGTCGAACACCCTTAAGAACCCTTTTGAAAAGCACAGCGTGCATCTCATCTAAGGTATGGCGCATTACCTTAGCCCGCCATCCTATTAAGAAGGACTGTATTAGAGCTACACGCGGTAAGATACCTCGATCGCAAAGGTAACGACAGAAAGCAACACTCGTGTTTTGCTCGATGATCGTTCGATCGAGATCGAAGAAATGGACTCTTTTTGAATACTCACTCCTCAAACTCATGAATTTTCTCTTCGAGATCCTGTATCGAAGTATTTAACTTGGCTAAACGCTCTTTTTCCCTGTCGATAATCTCTCGAACTGCCATAGCTTTTTCAAAGTCAAATCCAGAACTTCCCAATGATTTACGGTAATTTTCAAGATTCTGTCGAATCTCCTCCCGCATCTCAACACGTTCCTTCAGAGCATTTTTTAACTCTTCAAGGGCTTGCTGACCTTTTGCTGAGAGATTAAGCAATGATGCGGCTCTTTTATCTGCAATTTGATCCTTGATACGACGCTGCATCGTATCAAAACGCATCCTCTCATGTCGCCCCGGACTCTCTTTAACAAACAAATCCTCAATCTCTGCTTTTTTAGCAAGGGAGATTTGCATATCTTGTGTTGCAATGAGAGACTCCAGCTGCTGCATCTGCTCAAAAAGGCTGTTAATTCTCTCTTGTTTAAGCCTTACTTGCTCTTCTAAGACCCTTAAGCGCTCCGTCTCTTCTGATTTGATTTTATTTTCCAATGGATGCAGTAGAGCACGCACTTCATCTTTAAGACTGTTGATATCTTCCTTACCGAGTTCCACTGTTCGCATAAAATCGTAGATCCCTTGAGCCTCTATTCTGGCCTGATCTAACGTCATTCCCTCTCCTTCTAACAAAGAAGTTAATGCCGCAATCTTTTCTTTGACCAGTTGCGCATTTTCTTGGAAAGCTACTCTCTTATGGGCCATTTCCTCTTTGCGCTTCTTGTCTTTCTCTCTTAAACGATCCCAACATTGGCTTAGCTGTTCTCGAGTAACATTGAAAGCATGCGTACTAAGAGTTAGCTCTTTGGCAACGCCTTGCAAAGCCTTGATTTCTTCGCGAAGCACATAGAATGGAGGACTTTTACGGTCTTCTTCCTGAGAGAAATGAGATTGCACAAAGTGGTCTACATCTGCAACAAACTGCTCAGAAATTTCCTTAATCATTTCCTTGCGACGAGGGAATATATGATCGCCCAAGGTTGAGAGTCGATCAAAGAACTTGCTACGTGTCTTGATCCTCATATCTGTTCTTATAACTTCTTTACGTAATGAATTAACGCGAGAAGCTAAAGCATTCAATAAATTGAGCTCTCTCTGCATGTTTTCATAGATATCGCAACGCGAGCGCATAGTCACGCTATTTTCAGCAAAGTCAGGTAGCGTCACATTTTGAATAAGCAGGTCATAGTCCGTAAGATCTTTTTCTAAAGCCACAATTGCTAGCTCGATTTGTTCGACAGCAAAAGCTGATTGTTCATCTAAAATCTCCTTAAGCCGTCTAGCTTCCATGGAAATTTCTATATATGCTGCCCACAACTCAGTTCTAAGCACTTGATTCATTGCTGTTTTAAACAGCGGCAGACAAAGACCGCGTATATCCCAAAAATCCTTAAAACGGGGAGTTCCAGATTGAGATAAGGAATTTCTCATAAATTCCAAAGCTATTCGAATCTTTTCCTCTGAAGTGGAGAGAGCCTCTATTTGCTTAAGAACCCCTTGTGCGGCCTCGGAAAGTGCTTTTTGCGGAGGCTTTGAAGATGATGCTCGTGTTTCTTGCTTAGTCTGAGAAATATTTTCGTCTATGTCCATGGCTTTTATTGAACCCTCTACAAGTTAGCCCTAACGAAGAGGTTGCAATAATGCAAGCGATCTTTTCAGGCAGGTCAGAAGAGGATACCTATAAAGAACGCTAAAGTACAAGAGAAAAAATAGAGTGTGGCTCTCTGTACGTTTAAGGAGGTGATCTTGCAGCTGTATAAACAGTTTTATCTTAAGAGAAGAGATTCTAGGGGTATAAAAAAATTAGTTAACTTCAAAATCTTGCGCTATCATTTCCGCTGCATCTTCTATAGATCTCGTAGACATATCCAGCCAACGAAAAAGAGGTTCTCTACGAAACCAGGTAAACTGCCTACGGGCATAATGACGCGATGCCTTTTTAAACTCGCGAAGACATAGCGCCCAATCTTCTGGAGTTTGAGCAGAATCTAAAAATTCGACGCACTGCCGATACCCAATCGCTTGAATTGCAGATGTGTTTCCTCTTAGACCCTTAGCAATAAGACCTTTTATTTCACTTAAAAGCCCCTTCTCAATCATTGTATCGCATCGCTCTTCAATCGTTTTATAAAGCACCTCTAAGGGCTTATAAAGGAACCAGCAACGAAAATCATATTCTTCAGTCTGCTCCGGGGAACAGGCTGTAAACTCCGTCACCTTGAGCCCTGTGATCGAAATAATCTCAAGACCACGCACGATTTTATGTCGATCAAATGCGGTAATCCTAGATGCATAATCTGGATCCAGAGTCTTTAGTTTGTCATAGAGTGCAACCGGCCCCAGCTGATCCAACTCCATTTCGATTTTCTGACGTACCCCAGGTACCGAGGGAGGGCCACTAGGAGGCCCATAAATGAAAGCTCGTATGTAAAAACCAGTTCCTCCGACAACAAGAGGCGCTGCTCCTTCTTGAAGGATCAACCGCAGCGCACGATGAGCTTCATTACAAAACTGTGCTACGTTGAACGACTCATTGATATTACGAATATCGATAAGATAATGAGGAATGCGAGCCCTTTCTTCTAAGGAAACCTTGGCTGTTCCAATATCCATGCCTCGATAGACTTGCATTGAATCTGCTGAAATGATCTGTCCGCCAAGCATTTCTGCAAGCCGTAATGATACGGCAGTCTTGCCCACAGCAGTTGGACCTGCTATGACGAGAACTTTTTTCTTGCGCTTCGCCTCTCCTAACCGTTTTTTCAAAGGGGCAGGGATAACGCCAAGGGCTCCACTATCATTTTCTTCACAAAAAAAGGGAGAATTCACGCTTTCTCACACCATCACGCTACCAATGCTTTCAAGGCCTTTTCTTCATTGGAAAAAATCCTAAGAATCTTTTCAAATCCAGCCATTTTTATGATTTCCATCACATCGTCTCCTACTGAAGAAATCACAAGCATACCTCCAGAAGATTTATAGCGTTTGGTCGCTGCAAGAAGGAATCTTATACCAGCGCTACTCAAATACTCCACCTGAGTAAAATCAATAAGTAACTTAGTGTTGCCCTTGTGAGTCAACTCATCAATTTTTTCTTCTAGCAAGGGAGCAGACGTCGCATCTACTCTCCCTTCCAATCGAAGAATCGCATGCCCATTTTTCTCCTCCAGAACTAGGTTCATACGGAATCCCCTTTTTCTTCTGTAACCAATTCAGGAGCAACCAGTTTAGAGATAGGATCACTCAAGAGCTCCAGTCGAACTCTTCGACCAAAACGAGCCCCTACAGTCATTGCAATCGTACGCAAAGCATTAATCGTGCGACCTTGCTTGCCAACGACCCTTGCAATGTCTTTATTTGCGACACGAACTTCTACAAACATTCCCTGCTCTTTTTCTATAACTTCAACAGCTACATCTGCAGGATCTTCGACTAAATTTTTAATGAGATATACAATAAATTCTTTCATAAAAGTAGTGGTGTTATGCCTCTTTGCGGTAAAAAAATATCATTCAACCCAATATTTAGAAAATCATTTTGTCGATTCTTCGAGCCATTCTAAACACTCGGAGTTTCCCATATCTACGCGTAAACTTCTTCAAAATTTTTGAATGTCTAGCTTAGGAAATACTTCCTTTCATAAACAATCGCCTCAACGCTAGGAAGAATATTGGCACATGCAATCAGTTTTAAAACAACTAATTTCTCTGCAATCCCTCTTATTTCTCTAGCATCGGGCATGACCCCTGCGTTTTTTATTTCAAAAAAGCCATGCCTGCTATCCTCAAATCGATGACTTGTTCAGGCAAACGCGCAATTCTTTCTTCTCTATCGAAATCCGCTAGTGTCGGATCAAAGGATGATGACAACTCATCTCGTAATACGAGATAGTTTCCAAGTTCCTGCCGATATTCCTTTGTGCTCAATCGAAGGATTCTAGGCAGAATACATAGAATTTCCCTGTCCTGATAAGAGATTTTGAATTGTTCCTCGATGATAAGCACAATCTGTTTTTTCCCATAGCTTTCTGCAAATGCCCCTCCAACATCGATTCTTTTAATCAAAAAAGGCGCAGGAGCTAACATCTCTAATAGAGACAAACTAAGCTGCATTTTTGGGTGATCAATCGGCCGATTCCATATGAGCTGTAAAGGTTCCCCTAAGTAAATCTCTGGCAGTTTTTTGGGGGAGTAAAATGGATAAATAGGAAAAGGGACGCCACTGATATCAACACCTATATTAACAAAATCATACAGCCATGCAGAGGGCTGTCTTACTTCATAATCCACCGCAACAGTTCCTGGACCATCGAAAAAAATTTTTACATCCTGCACAACTGGAGAACTACGCAACCGTTTTTCTGCAAGTTTTAGATTAAAAGAACGCATTGTAAAGGGACGATCTATGGAAAGCTGCATGAGTTCTGAAAGATATAAAGTGCTTAACGCTTCTTTTTGAGGCCCTGTCTGGATAATTCTTACAATTCGTTGTCTTGGATCCTGGTCTAGATCCCGTCTTGCAGTCACAATTTTATTCACTAAAGTATATCCAATGGTGGCTACTGCTATCACAGAACCCGTAATCCAATAGGCTGCTTTGATAAAGGAGACTTTTGAGGGGTGTGATTTTTTCATAATAGAGCTCTTTCGAAACTAAGCTTCATTCGATTTTGAGGTGTTTTTGAGTCTCTTTTCCTTGGGGTAATATACGAATGTTAATATTACCCCAAGGAAAAGAGACTCAAAAACACCTCAAAATCGAATGAAGCTTAGTTTCGAAAGAGCTCTAATATTTAAAGACTATCTGTATTTTTTCTTCCCCTTAGGATTCTCAACGGAGGACAATAACGATAGATACAGGGAGAGCAAGTGACCTCAGCCTCTTTTGTCTGGTTGATGAATGCTGCATACTGTTTCACATGTTGAATATCGAGGACTACAAACCTTCCTCCACGTTTTAAAACACGCAGAATCTCACCTAAAGCTTTATTTCTCCCGTGAATACTTGGAATGTTATGAATGGAAAGACTAGAAACTACCACGTCAAATGTCTCATTAGAATAAGGAAGAGACTGCATATCTGCTGTTTGAACTTCAATTCGATCGTTTAACTGCTCAGCTCGAGCGTTAGCTAATGCCTTTTCGATCGCATTCCCGGATTGATCCTTCAAAAACCAAAGATCGATGGCACAAGCCTGTCCATTAGGAAGGTGTTTTGCCATTTCTATGAGAAATATCCCTCTCCCACATCCAACATCAAGGATTTTTTCATTTCCCTTTAAATCCAGCTCATCAATTAACCGTGCAACGATCTTAGGCTTGACAATCACGATGCCGTAGAGCATCCAACATCCTGCACAGAATAAGCAAAGAGCCAGACAACTCGAATAAAGAAACACAGCCCAAAACCAAAATGCCTTGTCAATTTGAAATGATACTGCCACAAAAATCATCGCAACTAGAGAAAACAAGAAAAGATTCCGAACGACATTAGGCGCATCAATTCCATAAGAACGGATTATTTTTATTACCTTTATCAAGACTTTTCCTTAGGAATTATTTTTTTGAAGGCATATTGCCTAGATTAACTAACCGTTGCAATGGTTTCTTGCAATTGTTCAAGCAATTCAGCTCCCACTTTTGTGATGTCTCCCGCTCCAATGGTTACAACTACATCTCCCTGTTTAAGGATTCCCCTTATTTGAATAGAGATGTTTTTACGTGGCATATAGAGAACTTCCCCTCTTTGCTTCAATCGTATTGTCTCCAAAAGTGTTTCCACATTGATCCCTGAGATGGGCAATTCTCCTGCTGAATAAATATCTGTTAAACACATTAGGTCAGCATGCACAAAAGCTTCGGAAAACCCCTCTAGACAATCTCGTGTCCTCGTATAGCGGTGAGGTTGAAATACAGCGATCAACCGACGCTTTCCAATAGCGGTTTTTATTGCCTCTAACGTCGTCACTATTTCAGCAGGATGATGTCCATAGTCATCAAAAATCGTCACTCCACCTGCGTCTCCTCTCTTCTCCACCCTTCTTCCAACTCCGCAAAAACTTTTTAGGGCTGAACGCAAAGAGGTTTCAGATATTCCTAATTGTAAACCTAAAACAAACACTGCACTACTATTAAGAACATTGTGTCTACCAATGAGCGTAACCTCGATATCTTTGAATGTACGACCCTGAAATTCAAGATCAAAAAAAAGAGTCCATCCTTGTTGAGAATACTGGCTAATGCGTGCCATAGCCCTTCGACTAAATCCATAGGAAATACCTTGTGGGGACATCCTAGATAATCTTTCATCATCAGCACAAAATAAAATATGCTGCTTAGATGTTATCCCTTCTATAAACGTCCGAAAACCTTGGACCAAAGCCTCTTCAGTTTTCCAATAATCGAGATGATCCTTATCAATATTCGTGATGATCCCGCCAAAACCTGGGTAGTCGAGAAACGTTCCATCACTTTCGCATGCTTCTGCAATAAAGTAGTCTCCAAAGCCTTCCCCACCATTATTCCCAAGAGAATGAATCATTCCACCAATCGCATATGAAGGAGCCATACCACATTCGTGAAGAACATGCGTTAATAAAGAAGAGGTCGTTGTTTTTCCATGCGTACCAGCAACAAGTAATCCCTTTTTTCCTTGTATTAACCGCCTTAGCAGCTCTGAGCGATGAATGATCGTGAATCCCCGTTCTTTAGCTGCCAACAATTCTGGGTTATTGTTTAAAACGGCTGTGCTGTAGACAACTATCGCCCCTTCTGGAAGATTTTCAGCAGTATACCCGATAGAAATATAAGCTCCTTCTTTAGTAAGGCTTTCTGTAATAGCACTGCTTTGATGATCGCTTCCACTTACAGGAAAACCTCTTGAAAGTACAATGCGCGCAAGCGCACTCATACCTATGCCACCTATGGCGATGAAATGGTAATGCATGTTTTATCCAAAAGCTCCTTGAGAATAACAGGAAATGCACGTCTATTGGACTGCTCTTGAAAATTAACAATAGAATCGCGCATTTTCTTCAATAATGTTTCACGATTTTTCATGAGCTCCTGAAGTTCCTTCAAAAGGTTCGCAACAGTTAGATAACTTTCAGGAAGAAGTATTGATCCTCCGATTTCCCTTACAAATACCTGAGCATTGTGCATCTGATGATTATCGGCTGCATGAGGATATGGTATTAAAACGGAAGGAACTCGATACGCTAGCAACTCAGCCATCGTAGCAGCTCCTGATCTACAAAGTGCTAAATCCGCCATACGCCACGCCAAAGGCATTCTATCTTCGAATACCTTAACTAAGGCTGGGATTCCCAATTTCCGATAACACAATAAAGCGTCATGGCAACTGGCAACATCCCCCGTAAGATGAATCACCTGAAATGAGGGTCGACCTGGCCATTCTTGCATTGTTTCACAGAATAGTCGATTGATCGATCGCGCCCCCTGAGATCCTCCAAAGACGAGCAATGTTGTAAGATCTGGGCGTAATCCAAAGTATTTTGCAGCCTCCTCACGATTTGAGTCACCAAGGCGATCCCGATCCCAAATAGGCATTTCCGTTTCAACGACAGCGCCCTTCAAGTGCGCTCCTGCTTCCTTGAAATACACCGCTGTCACTTTTGCAAATCGAGAGAAATACCGTACGACTTTACCCGGGATGACGTTGGACTCAAAAAGGACTATAGGAATGCGATTGATCAGGGCTCCAAGAAGAACTGGAAAAGCATGAAAACTCCCAAAACCGACGACTATTTCTGGTTTTTCTTTTTTTAGATGTCTAGCACTCTTCCAAGTTCCCTTGAGTAATTTCTTTAGAGCTGGGAACAAGTGTGTGAGCCGCTTACCAAAAATAGCGGAACTCTCAATATCGATTGAAGGGAACTCTCGAGAGCAAAAATATCGACTATTCGACAAACCCGTCCCCATAAAAAGAACCTGTGTAACGAGTTGATTGCTACGCAACTCTCTTGCTAATGCCTGTGCTGGAAACAGGTGTCCGCCAGTACCGCCTACGGCAAAGACAATCTTACGCTTGTATGATGGATGCATTGCCTCTCCTAACAGTCGATTTTGCGACATTCAGAATAATCGAAACGACCATAAAATTGGCAAGTAGTGATGAACCACCCTGACTAAAAAATGGCAAATTGGTTCCTTTACTTGGAAGCAACCCTGAAACTACACCAAGATTCAAAAAAGCTTGAAAACAAATTAAGTAAGTCAAGATTGCTATGAGCAATACTCCTTCTCGGTCAGGAGCGCGTATTGCCATCATGAATCCAACAAAACCTAGTAACATATAAATACAAATTAATCCGATCACTCCAAGAAATCCAAACTCTTCAGCAAAGATAGCTGCGATATAATCGCTACGCGCTTCGGGCAGATAATTGAGTTTTTGCAAACTCTCTCCAAGTCCTCTTCCAGTCAGCCCCCCAGATCCTGTAGCAATTTTAGCTTGGTAGGGTTGATGCCCCTTTCCCCTAAGATCAAGCTCTGGATGTAGATAAATCCTAATACGATCTGATACATGAGGCATTCTTGAAGCCACAACAGCTCCAGAACACATCAAAATCATTAAGGGGAGAGCCCAGTAGACCCATCGTATTCTAGTAAGAATGAAAAGAACAACAAGGGCACTAAAAATGATAGCTACCGTACCATTATCAGGTTCGATCAAAATCAGGCTCATAGGAACAGCAAGCGTTGCCAGCAAAACGAGAAATTCCTTCATCTTAATAGGCTTTTGATGTGATGTGATGGCCTGGATGTAGTAGATAGGAATAAGATATTTGACAAACTCCGAAGGTTGAAAAGAGTGTCCAAATAAAGAAAGCCACCGATAGGCTCCGTTGATTTGTTGCCCAATCCCAGGCACAAACACAAGAATCAGAAGTAAAGTAAAAAAACCGAGAAAAAAACCGCTGAAATTGAGAATCGTACGATATCCCAAGACCCAAAGGCCCCAAGCTCCTATCCCTCCCATTCCTGCATACGTAATTTGCTTAATCAAAGCATAATGCGTGCCACGATCCTGTAAACGATCGAGTGCTTCAGCCGCTGTCGTGTTAAACACCATAATGAGTCCAACAGCGACAAGCAGTGCTACGAGAATAAAAAACGTTAATCCAAGACGGTTCACAAATTATCTGATCCGCAGTTGGTCCCCTGCTTTGAGTTTCCGTGCTTTTTCCTCGTTAAGACCGTTGAGTTTGAGCAACTCTTCAACTTTCATTTGATTCTTCACAGCTATTGTCCAAGGATTATCGCCATTTTTAACGACATAGTAACGCACCTCTCCTGAACTTGCACCAGAGGAAACCATCTCCGAGGATCCTTTATTAGGAATTTTGAGAACTTGTCCAATTTTCAGTTGTGTAGAAGAGAGTTTATTACTACGCATAATTTCTTGAACCGTCGTGTGATGCGCGCGGGCAATTTTCTGCAAAACATCTCCTTTTTTCACCCGTATTTCTTTAAAAGTGGGCGTTGCAGTTTCTTGACGCGTAGGAGCCACTGACTGCGTGGGTCGCGCGGTAAATCCTTGGGCTTCTTCTAGAAAACTTGGGATCGACTGCAAGGTTTGAGATTCTGTTTGCGTTGGTTGTAAAACGGGCGTAGCCAAAGGAGTTTGTTCTGCTGGAGCCACAGGTTCTATGGCAAATTGACTCAACACCTGATCCACTTCATCCCCACGCACATGCTGGTTCGGAGCAAACGAGGTCGCATGATGCGATGATGGGAGCAACTCTTCTGTCTGCATAGCCAGTGTAGGCTCATTGCGATCTGACTTTAGTGCACTGGTAAACAGCACAACGAGCAAACCGGCATTAATAAGTACTGCAATAATGATAATATCTCTTCGATTCATATAATTTCTTTCCTCCTTTCTTCTTCTATGCTTCTTACAATACGCTGGAATTCATCGCCTCGATGGGCATAATCAATAAACATATCAAAACTTGAACAGCCAGGGGAAAGAAGGACATTACTGCCAGATGCAGCTTCCCGGGTAGCTCTCCTTATAGCCTGCTCTAACGATTCCACCTCTTCCACCTCACAAAACACACCAACTTCTCTAGAGATTTTCTCTTTGGCCTCTCCCAAAGCAAAAATTTTCACTACCCTATCCTTGAATGCTTCCTTCCAAAAGGCATAGGATGCCCCTTTATCCACTCCACCAGCAATCAGCCAAACAGGCCCATTCATGGCTTCCACAGCGCGAGCAACAGCATCAAGATTTGTACCCTTGCTATCATCAAAATACTGCACACCGCCAATGGTTGCCACATATTCAATACGATGAGAAGGCTTTTTAAACTCTTTCAATGCACCTATAAATTGCTCTTCTGTAACGCCAAATTTTTTTACCAGAAGCCAAGCGGCGAGTAAATTATTCCCATCATGGCGTCCATTTCTTGTATACTCTTCAGGTAAATTAACTACGAGAGAGGGGTACGTATAAGCAATTACTCTCTCGATCTCCTGGAATTCTTTCCACTCTTCTAATACCTTATCATAAACAATAAGAGGTGCCTCTTTTTTCAAGCAATGCTGGATATTCCATTTTGCTTTAGCATAGTCTTTCATCCTACCATAACGATCAAGATGGTCTGGCGTGATATTCAATATCACTGCAGTATCTAGCATCTCCCCATTCATGGTTTCCAGCTGGTACGAACTGAGTTCAATCACAAGAATCTCATCTATCTTAGGAGAAAGAGCGTAAAGACAAAGAGATTCGCCAATATTACCCAACGATCTAGCCTTATGTTGCGCATGATGAAGAATATGTGTCACCATAGAGGTCACTGTCGTTTTTCCATTAGTTCCAGTAATACCAATGCATGGCTGAGATAATTCTTTAAGTCCTAACTGAGCTTCTCCCATGACTGGAATATGCTTTAAAATTGCCTGTTGATAGATGGGGTGCGTTGGCGCAATTCCTGGAGACGAGACAACAAGGTCCAAAGCATCAAGATCTACAATATGTTGCGTATTAAACACGCGTACCCCTAAAGCTTCGACCTCCGGGCACTGCTGCATACGATCATCTACAGCAATGACATGATACCCTTTCTTAAGCAGTAATTGGCAGGCAGCTTTTCCGCTCACTCCAAGGCCAAGAACAAGTGCTGTTTGCATAGTTTTCTTACTAGACCTCTTTCGAAATTAAGCTTCCGTCGATTTTCGGGTTCTTTTAAGACTCTTTTCAACTCTTTTTTTTTTGGGTTATATCAACATCCGTATATTACCCTAAAAAAAGAGCCGAAAAACGATCAAAATACCCCCCAAAATCGACAAAGCCTTAGTCTCAAAAGAGGTTACTGAAACTTAAGAGAGGCAAGACCGATCATGACAAAAAGAAAGCCCACGATCCAAAAACGGATGACCACTTTCGTCTCAGGCCACCCTTTATATTCAAAATGGTGATGAATAGGAGTACAAAGAAAAATACGTTTACGATTACGGAGCTTATAGCTACCCACTTGTAAAATCACAGAGAGTGTCTCAATAACAAAGATACCACCAATGAGCGCTAATAATAACTCTCGCCGCATCAATACTGCAGAAACCCCTAGAATTCCTCCAAGGGCTAAAGACCCCGTATCTCCCATGATCACTTGCGCAGGATAACCGTTATACCAGAGAAATCCTAAGCAAGCCCCTGCCATGGCAAATAGATACACTGCGATCTCTCCACTGCCTTCTATGTAAAGAATATTGAGATAGCGCGCCATCTCAATATTGTTAGAAAAAAACCCGAAAATGCCCAACACAACACTGACCATGACAAGACATCCTGCTGCAAGGCCATCCAGACCATCTGTCAAATTGACCGCATTTGAAGCCCCGGTTACAGTAAACCAAGTAATGACGAAGGCAACAAATAATCCTGTACCACTCAACACAAAAAGAGGGTCTTTTAGGAAGGGAAAGTAATACTGCCCACTATATTGCTGTAAAGAGCGCTGCTGCATTACATCCTGCGCATCTTCAATCACGTGTTCCTTGGCCGTTGGGGACACAAAAAGATCTTCAAAAGCGACCGTTTTAGTCACCATCGGGCAGTATAGGTATAAAGAAAGAAACACTGCAAATAACGTCTGGAAGATCATTTTACGTCTAGCACTCAATCCCTTAGAATTTTTATGTTTGAGCTTTAAATAATCATCCGTGCCGCCGATCAATCCCAGCCAAATCGTCGTAATAGCCAAGATCACCGTAAACACCGAGCTTAAATCCATCCATAAGATAAGACTCGTCAACATGGAAGAGAGAATAAGAATACCTCCCATCGTGGGAGTATCCTTTTTCTTCTCATGTAACTGGGCCAATCCCGGACAATCAGCTACACGAATGGATTGCCCCATTTTTAACGCATACAATTTCTGAATGAACCTTGGTCCAAAAAAAATAGTGAAACACCCAGCCGTAAGAGCAGCCAGCATCATTCGTGTAGATGCATAAAAAAATACAGCGGGTACCTTTAGGGAAAAATGCAGTGCGATGAAATGCAGAAAAAGGGGTATCATACAACACTCTCCTCGTGGTCAAGCACCTTCCAAAGTTGGCAGGAATTCGCTCCCTTAAGCAGGACAAGATCTCCTTCTTCCGCCAATTCGTACACTCGTCTCTTTAAAAGGGTAAAATCTCGAAACAATTCCACAGACTTACTGAAGGAGCTAAACACCTCAACCATCGGAATACACCCCTTTCCAAAACAAAGTAAATAATCAATTTTATCCAGTGCATGCAAAGCTACTTTACGATGTGCCTCCACGGAACTTCTTCCCAACTCTTTCATCTCGCCAAAGACCCCTATCACTTTACCATGTCTAGTCGGCAAGTTATCAAGAGCTGCACACATAGATTCTGGGCTCGCATTATAGGAATCATTGAGAAACAATACGCCTTCTTTGTTAAGGATCTCATAACGGTTTTTATAGGTAGCTAATTCCTTGGATTGACTAGCAATCTCTTCAAAACTTATTCCGAACAAACTCGCTACAGCAGCAGCAAGAGCGAAGTCTTCAACTAAATGACTGGCAGAAAAAGGCAACTGAATACAAGGAGATATACCTTGTTTTGTTTCTAGCCTTATCCCCTCTTCTTCCATCGAAAACTTCCAATCAGACTCAGAGACCGTGCCTACAAAGAGCTTTTGACAGCACCCGCTTGCAAGAACACTAGGAAATTCCTTGGTCCGAATATTAGCAACTCCCCATTGCGTTAAAGGATGTGCATAAATCTCCGCTTTAGCAGCTGCTATGCCCTCCATGCCTTCGGGGAAAAATTCCATATGCGCATGACCAATGGTAGTAATGACCGCGATATCTGGAGGGGCCATCTCTATCAATCTAGAGATCTGTCCAGCTTCGGTCATTCCCATTTCTAGAACTAGAACTTCTTCGTCCCCTCTAATATTGAGAATGGTCTTGGGAACACCCACTTGAGAATTGGCATTCCCAGGAGATTTTCCAACGCGATAACGTTTTGAAAGCAACGTTGCTATGAACTCCTTCGTCGTTGTTTTTCCGACAGACCCCGTCACTCCAATGATTTTAGGTTGTACTCCGCTTAATCGCTTTTTAGCCATCTCTTGTAGAGCGGCTAAAACATCTGGGACTCGAATGAGCGTAAGACCATAATCCGAATCTTGATAGTCGTTTGCAACTAAGGCGGCAATTGCCCCCTTACTAGCAACTTCTTCCAAGAATGTATGTCCATCCGTGCGCTCACCTTTAAGAGCAACGAAGAGCTCACCACCCTGAACTTCACGACTGTCTGTAACGACGCTCTGAACAGGGAGACGCGAAAGAATAACCGGGAGGTTGAGCCATAAAGCCACCTCAGCCAGAGTAAATATTTGCATGAAACCACCCGGCAGTACGACCGGTAATCAAGATGGTATAGGGTAAGTGGAGTTTTTTGTCTAGAGAAGCCAAATATTTTCGCAGAGCATGTCAGACTTGGATTCGGAAACCAGTAGGTTGTGAGTCCTGAGTGATCAATGTTAGACCACGGGCGCCATTAAACAATATGAAAATCTGTTGCCTAGGTTGAACGCTTGATTGAGTGTCCTTGGTGTCCGATGCGATTTTTTGGGGTTGCATCCCCCAAGATGCATATGCAAAGCGATCGTGAAAGTATGGTAACAAAATGCACTAAATTCCCTGTTAAAAATGGAGGAATTCCGATATGCATTGAGCAATGATTTTCGCAAGCTATTTACACTCTCCCGTGATCCATTCTTTAAAAAGCACCCTTACCCAGGTCACGATTTGGATAGAAAGGGCAAGGGGATTTCAGTCCAAACATTTCTGTTGAATGCTATTTCCATTGTTGGCTACGCTCGTCCCCTTAATAAAAGGGCGAGTGCGTATGACCTTATTGGAACAGTCAACAAATGTAGAAGATGCCAAGCATCATCTCGGAGAGATTGTAAAGCCATTTCAGCAGGAGCTAAATCGGCGGCAAAAAAGCTCCGATTTTATCAAAAAATGCATCCAGTGCATTGAAAAGAATGACTTTTTTCAATTGGATGAGCTGTTAAAAAGCAAGCAGGCAAGCGTTGTATTAGAGGACGCAAGTCTTGAAGGCTGCGCATCGATTTTCTCTCAGTTGCAGGTGTACGCGGACGAACAGATAGAACAGTATAAGTCGGAATTTAAGAATGGTTTGATGCAAGCCGCAGAGAAAGCGGGACTTCCTATGGAGATCGACCTGCCTCGATTTTTTGTGCTGAAGGGGATTGAAGGCGAGGTAAATTTTGCTACAAGACTGACAAAGCTAGGTGAGCTCACGATCAAATCGTTCGATCCAAAACGCATTGTGTCTGCCGCTTTGAACCTCAAACGGAAGCTGTACGACTCTGTTTTTGAACCACAGCCATTCATTGATTCTTTATTTTCATGCTATCAAGAGATCGTAAAAAAAGAGAAGCAGGGGATTGGGGATGCGGTTTCTATTCATCAATTGTACACTGATTATGTTTGGTCGCTGCAGAGTAAGGCTTTTTTACAAAATATGGACAAGGCAAAGTTTAAAGGCTATAGCATTGAGCAGTTTGCTGTCGATCTCTGGCGCTTTTTTACTTCGGACGTTTCTTCGACAGTTGGCGGATATTGCATCCGGTTAGCTCCTGGAAGAATTAAGTCGCTGTGGCTCATCGATCAAATGGGGGAAAAACGGCACCTTTCTCACGCTTCCTTCGTAAAGGGCTAATATGATTACAAAAGAAGATATTGAACAGCTGAAACCATTCCAAGCAAGAGCCATCATAGAGAGCTTGAGAAAGGGGCTTGTCCCCACAGAGTATGTGGCGTTTTTCACTGTCGGGCGCCAAAACTGGTTGCGATTCGTCGAAGAAGATTTGGATGGATTCATTGCGGAGGGCGGAGGCAAGGTTCGATTTATCAACGGCGATTATGGAGATGGGAAGACCCATTTTATGTCGGTGATCCGCCAGCTCGCACTGCAAAAACAGTTTGCATCCTCTTTTGTTGTTTTAACACGCGACATTCCTATCCACAAGTTCGAGCTCATCTACCAAGAGATCGTTTTGCAACTGCGGGGGCGATTTGAGGGAGTTGGCATCCGGTCGTTAGTGCAGCAGTGGGTCGAAAAACAAAAAAGAGTAGACGTTGATCGCGAAACTTTCTTTCAGTCTTTGCGCCAAGTGCCCAAGTTGGATATCAACTTTGTCAATGCTCTGATGGGACTTTTACGCCCGCCTGTTGAAAATGAGCTACCAGAAGAGACAGTAACGAAACAAGAGCTGTTGTATCAGTGGTTGGAAGGGAAAAAAATCCCCAAAAAAAATCTGACAAAGTTTCACATCTTTGAAGTTTTGAATAAATCTACAGCTAAGACGTTTTTGCAGTCATTGATCTCCTTTTTGAAACTCACGGGCCATAAGGGATTGATTATCCTCTTAGATGAGCTAGAGACGGTGTTGGTGCAAGGGACTTCCATTCGCAGCGCAGCCTACGAGAACATTCGCTTGTTGATGGATAACGCCGAACATTCTGAATATTTGCAGCTGTTTTTTTCTCTCATTCCTGACGTGCTTTTGTCGGAAAAAGGATTTAAATCCTATGACGCGCTCTGGAGCCGCATCCGTTCGGTTGGGGATTCTGAGGCCCTGAACTACCGTGGCACGCTCATTGATTTGCATAAAACGCCGCTCAAGCGGCAAGAATTGATTGATCTCGGCATCTGTTTACGAAAAATCCACGAAATCTCCTATCGTTGGGAGGCTCGGGACACGGTATCTGAGAATTTGATTGCAGATATGTGCAAAAAACAAGAGGAAATGGGGATTTTGAGTGAAGTGCGCCTATTCATCAAGCAGATGATCCGTTTCCTAGATATGGCGGAACAGGGGCATGCTCAACAAGATTTTAATCTCACCGAAAATCTACTCGCCAGCCACAAGGAAATGGAACTAGAAAAAACGCAGAAGCTCGAGCCTGCGTGGGATACATAAGATGGGAATTTTTCCTGTACGACGAGCGATTGAACGGTTAAGAGCCGGGCTCTTTGACCCGGTCGCGGTAGATCGTTTAACAATGGAGGATGAGGTCATCATCCAAAACTTTTCAAAGGGGCTTGAAGCTTTAGAGAAGGGGCAGTCGAGTCATTTGTGCATTTGTGGTTCGTATGGGCAGGGAAAATCCCATAACTTGAACTATTTACAAAGGCAAGCACTATCTCAAGGATATGCAGCAAGCTTGGTTCAGCTAGATGTAAGAGAGGTACCTTTTTATCAATTTTCGGTTGTGTATCAATCTTTAATGAAGAATCTCTCTTTGCCGACCGGAGAGTCGTTTGTTGAAGCATGGGGAAAAAGTTCATTAGAGGTGTTGGATGATATGCCTCATCGTTTTCGCATGATTTTGCAAGCCATGCTTTCTAAAAATAAGCTGCCTATCAAAAGAGGAGGAGGGAAGAACGGGCTAAATCCCAAAGACTTCGGCCATTGGTTAGAACAGGCATTAATGGGTCATAATTTGCCCCTCGCTCATCTAAAACAAATTTTGAAGGCTAGGGAGGTAGGGGGATACCGAGAGCAAGCGCTGACTATTCGCGGCAATGCCCCACACGTCCAAATGGTCCAATCTTTAGGTAAGCTCCTCAATGCTATGGGCTACAAGGGATTGGTGTTGTTTTTCGACGAGGCAGAATCGATAGCACAAGGGCGTCTCAGTGCCCGAATCAAGAGCTATGAAATTCTCAGCCAGTTTTTCCAACATGGCGGCTTTGTATACCCTGTGTTCGCTTTCACAGAAGCTTTTTTCGATAAAGTGCGCTGTGAGGAATATGGCGGTGAAGCGCCGCAATTTCCCCAAAATCACTTTGATGCCTGGAAGAGTTTGCAGATCATCCGACTGCAGGATTCCTCCTTAGCCCGCTGGGAATTTCTGCAGGATCGTCTCATCAATCTCTACGCGGAGGCTTACCAAATCGACATTGCAGCTAAAACTTTGGAAATCAAACAACAAATGAGAGTCCTGCTCGAAAAACTGAACAGCCAAGAAACGAGATTCAAACTAAAGGCGTTGATCAATCAACTCGACATTATCTGCATTAGAACAGCTTCCTAACACATATCGTCCCTTTTTCGGGAGATTTGCTTCTTTAACTGCTGCACAAAAAGCGCTCATCCAACCGGTTCTTGAAAAAAGAGATGTCATACTCCAAGCCGGTACGGGGTTGGGGAAAACAGAAGCGGTATTGGCTCCTGCAACAGAGCGACTGATGACCCATCCTGGCCACTTCACTATCCTTTACATCGTCCCCACACGTGCATTAGCTTTGGATATGCATCGGAGGATTCAACCTCTGTATAAACAGTTAGGGCTAAAATCGGGAATTCGCACAGGGGATGGAAAAACTCTACAAGACGCAAAACCCCACCTTTTGATCCTCACTCCAGAGTCGTTAGATGTCCTTTTGGGCAGCCAAAATCCGGAAAATAAATATTTTTTAAAACATGTTTATGTCCTGATTATCGATGAGGTACACACCTTTCTTCGAACGGAGCGCGGATCTCAGCTGTTCTATCTGCGTCGTCGACTTGAAGTGCAATCGAGAGGGGATCTGCAAATATTAACCTTATCTGCCACCACTGGAGATCCGGATGAAATTAGCACGTTTTTTCATCTAAAGAATGTGTTTTATTATCAACAATCTGCGATCCGGAAACTAGAGCCTTGTTGGGCCCACATTGTAGACGAGAGGCGAGAATTGGTTTCGTTTTTTGATGATCTATTATCTCTTGGTAATTGCAAAAAGTTATTGATCTTTGCAAATAGCCGCAAAAAATGTGAGCAATTATTTGAAATTTTGAATTATGAGGGGAGGTTTTCTAACAATGTTCTTCTTCACTATTCGAATCTTTCTACTAAAGAGCGGCGTTTCATTGAATCTTCTTTTCGCGCTCGCAAAGAAAGCCTTTGCATCGCCACGAGTACGTTAGAGATGGGCATCGACATCGGAGATATCGACGGTGTTGTCTTGATAGGGCCGCCACCTTCGACAACGGCCTTTTTACAGCGAATCGGAAGGGGAAACCGCAGACAAAAAACCCTGAAATTTTGGGGCGTCTGCTATGGTGCCGAGGCAGAGCGTCATCTCCTTCGATTTCTCGCTCTATTTGAGCATGCCTTGAAAAATAAGCTAGAAAAACGGCTTCCGGCAAATCACTATAGCGTGTTGTTTCAGCAAATTTTATCGTGTCTCTATGCAAAAAAAGCCATCTCAGGCAATTCGTTAAATGCGCTTTTTAACGCAGCCGATCTGCCTTCTATTATGGAAAAGATGGTCGTCAAGGATTGGCTGCAGTCAAGACAAGAGTCAGGTTTATTTTCTGGCGGATGGCGCTATAAGATTGCTTTGCAAAGACAGCAGATTTGGAGCAATTTTCCTCCGGCAGATGAAGAATACGAGGTGATTTTAGAAAAAGAGGTGATCGCCTCATTGCCCTTATCTGTCGTCAAGCAGCTAGAGATTGGCGATATTTTTCAACTCACTGGCAAAGGATTGAAATTGCTCCAGATTGAGGAAAAGAAAGCCTCTAGAGAGGTCTTCGTCGAAGTATCAGATCAACCTATAGTTAAGGAACTCTCTTGGTGTGGTTGCGGAGCGCCGATTTCTTTCGAAGTAGCACAAGCTATGAGATCCATTTTGTTAGGTGGCTACCTGCCGCAAGGAATGCTTACTCGCACGAGGCGCTTGTTAGAGAAGGCAAGGCAACCTTACGCCCAAGACAAAGATGGCCTTTATGTGCATCGCCTGAGGAGTGGCGCCTACGCTTACAAAACGTTTTTGGGTACGGTTGGAAATTTTATCCTTTACACCCAAATCAAACATCAATTGTCCGCTAAAATCGAAGGACTATTTGTCCGTTTTGATGAGCTTGGCATTGAAAGCAATGAGTGGATCCCATTCGAAACCCTAACGCTTCCCTCTACCGAGCTCCTGTTCCAAGAGTGGGTAGACGCCCATTTACTTCTTTTGCGACAGGCCTTTTCGTGGAACAGCTGGCTCTCTTCACTGCCGGAGGATCTTCAAAAAAAAGAGATTTGTTCTGCTCTCCTAGATCTGAGAGTGTTGGAGCATTTTGAAAAGTACGCAGCAGAATCTAGCCCAAAGCCTCCACCGCTTCAGAGCGACAGTCTCCTGACAGAGAAGCTCATCCCTCTGCAGGGCAAGCCCTGGTCCTTCAAAGATGAGAGACAGGCGTGGGGGCAGGTCTCGTTTCCAGAAATACCTCATGATGTGGATCGCGGGTTGACAGCGAGTCAGATACAAAACTATGTTGCGCAAAAAATATGTCCGAGATTGGCTCACTTTCAGCGTGTTGGGTTTTCCATAGAGCCACATCCTCGCCTTCAAAAGGCTTGGCAAAAAAGCGACTTTAAAAAACAGGTCTTCGAAACATTAGAAAATGTACGCTTCGAAACTGCTGATTTTACGTTGAAACAGGCGATTGACGAGGTAATTGCCAGCCAGACCTCTCTATTTTTAGCGCGAGCAAAACTCACAATCGATCACCCCTTCCCAATGAGGGGAAGTCCTGATCTTATCTATCTGAAATACGAAGGCTCCCATGTTTGTCTTGAGGTGTGGGACATCAAAGATCAGGAAAATTTCTCCTATACCCAGAAATGGCGACTTGCGTTTTACGTCTACTTACTCGAGCGCTTTTTAGAGGGAGCTCCCGTGACAATTTCCGATTGCGCAGGTCTTGTCCACCGCAGCGGAGCCGAGCAAAAACGGACTCCCTTCGCGCTAGCCCATTTTACAAGTTGGATGCCCCATCTCATCGCTGGATGGCGAGCCGATTCAATGAAACCTCCCAACCAATACTCCTTGAACTCCAGCTGTACCTCCTGCCGCTACTTTTCTTACTGTTATCAAGAAACTTTGTTGAAAAGTCAGGTGCCCACTTATGTGCCAGCGATTGTCTGTGTCGAATCCGAGTCCATCGATTTTCCTCCAAAGGTCGATGACTGGCCATCGATCCAGTCTTTTCTGCAAAAACACTTTATCTGGCCTGTCGATGGGCGTCTCACCGCAACCCAGGTGGGTAGGTGCTTAGGCCTTATGGATAACCCACCTCCGCCGATCAGTCTATACCACGACGATGTGTGCGTCTCCCCTGACGTATGCAAACAAATTTGGAGTTGGTGCGCCTCCCATATAAAATGTATCCGCTCCTTAGTGCCGCCTCCGACGGGTCTTATTGATAGTTACCTCTTCACGCAACGTCAGGAATGGGAAGAGCGCACCTTTGCTACGTTAGCTTTTCAGAAAAAACCCTTGCCCACGCGCGTAGAACAGTTTCGCGCCATCGGCCCCTTAGTTTTTTTAGGCGTCGTTTCAGAAGAGCGAGAGCTTCGCTACTTCTTTTCAATCGATCCAAAAGCGCCTATTGCCAAATTTCGAGTCGGCGACTTTCTCAAATTATCGATTGCGAATAGTACGCAGATTCAAGACGGCTTTTCTGTCATCCTTACTTCCTACTCTCCCGAAGAAGGGACCCTTTCCGTTCAGTCCTTGTCTGACAGAATGCCCCTCAGCAAAAACCAATTATACGCCATAGATGAATGTGCGACAGACTGGAATGCGCCCAAAATCGAAACTGTTTTACATCGATTAAAAGACCCTAAATTTAGACCTGAGCTCATCCATATGCTCCACGGCCATGGAAAAAATTCCCTAACAATGGCGGCAGAGTGGGTAGAGCAATGGTATTCCTGTCACGCCGAAAGAGCGGATCTAAATTCAATGCAGAAACAGGCTCTTCTCTTCCCATTTTTAAAAAACATAGGCCTCATCGAAGGCCCTCCAGGCACCGGCAAAACCCATCTTCTCGTCTGGACATTGATCGCCCTTATTGCTCATGCAAAATCTATCCATCGTCCGATCAAAATTTTGGTGACAGCACTCACACACCAAGCCATCGATCAAATTTTGCTCAAAGTCGCGCGCACTCTCGACCAAAAAGAAAAAATCCCTATCTGGAAATATGGACGCTTTGCTGAGGCAAAGTCTGGCGTAGAGCCGCTGCAAGACGGTAAACCGCTTATGCAAAACACAAGCTTTATTCTCGGCGCCACAGGATTTGGCGTCTATCAACTCCTCGAAGACAAGCAATTCCCGCGAGTTTTCGACTGGGTTATTTTTGACGAAGCCTCGCAAGTGCTCCCTTCCTACGCACTTTTAAGTCTCGTATTTGGCAAAGGGAATGCCCTATTCTATGGAGATACCCAGCAACTAGCCCCTATTGTGACGGCAGATATCCCCGCTTGTTCCATCTTAGCGGAACTCATCTCTCGCTTCGGCCCTCAACATCACCTTCGATTGAATGAAACTTACCGCATGAATGATCTGATTTGCCAATTTGTCAGTCGGCATTGGTATGACCAAGAGCTTCAAAGCTCCGCAGCAGATCAAAGACTAGAGCTGCCGCATTTCCCTCTGTTTGCCGACTCCATCGACGCATATCTCGACCCGCTCAAACCATTAGTTGTTGTGCCTGTGGAGCATGAAGGAAATCTTCAGTCTTCTAAAGAAGAGGCCCTCTGGATCGCGCAGGCAGTCAAACGTCTCACCTTAGACTACTCTTTTCCCATCGATGAAATCGGCATTATTTCTCCGCATCGACTCCAAAACAATACAATCCTCAATGCCCTGAAAGAAACCCTTCCCTTTTCCATCAGACATCCCAAAATCGATACGGTAGAGCGCATGCAAGGTCAAGAATTCGATCTCGTGCTTTTCTCCACTACAGTGTCAGATCGAGAGAGCCTCCACAGCGCCTTTTTGAAAGACTATCGCAGATTCAACGTTTCGATCAGCCGGGCGAGAAAAAAATTTCTTTTCGTCGCTAGCCCTCTTTTTTTCAAATCCTTTCCCAGGACTGAAACGGAGCTCATTGCCCATTTTCCCTTTGAGGATTTTTTCATTCGAGCTACTGCGAACTGTATTTATGAGAGAAGATAAAAAGGAGAATTTATCCGAAAAATAGATCTATTCCCATCAAATACTAAACTTTTTTGGACACAAATTTGATGTTTCGAAATTGAATGCTTCTCCAAATAACATAGACTGCTGGGACCACGAATAAAGTGAGAAGTGTCAACGAAATGAGCCCTCCCCATAAAGGAGCAGCAATACGTTTAGCAACATCCGATCCAACGCCTCCGCTCCATATGATGGGAAGAAGTCCGAAGATATTGAGAGCAACAGCCATGATTAAAGGTCTTACTCTAGAGGCTCCGTGCTCAACCGTCATGGTTAACAGATCCTCTTGAGAATTTATCCGCCCCCCTTCTGTCCATTTTTTAAATCCTTCATCTAGATACACAACCATGATGGCGGTCGTTTCCGCTGCTGTGCCCAATAAAGCAATCATGCCAACCCAAACGGCAACTGAGGTGTTATAATTCACAAAGAACAAGAGCCAAATGGCGCCAATTGCAGCAAAAGGAACAGAGAGCATGACAATTAGAGTTTGCGCGATCCCCCTGAAATTGAGATAAAGAATGAATGCAATAATCAACAAGGTAAGAGGAATGACTACTTTCATTAGCGCTTGAACCCTTTCTAAAAACTCATATTGACCGGTCCATTTGAGGTAATATCCTGTAGGAAGTTTTAAGTTTTGAGCGACGACTTTTTTTGCATCCTTAACATATCCCCCAATATCTCGGCCTTCGATGTCAATATAGACCCAACCGCTTAATGACCCCATCTCGTCCTTGATCATAGGAGGTCCCATTGTTGCTTTAATTTCACCAAGCTGTCCAAGTGGAACATGAGCTACGCGTCCCATAGCTTCTGACTTCACCTGAATCGGAACAAGGACTTGTTTTAACTTATCAATATCATTGCGCAATTCTCTAGGATAACGCACATTAATTTTATATCTTTCACGTCCCTCTATTGTTGTTGTATTTACATCGATACCTCCAATCGCTGTTTCAACAATATTATTCACATCCATGATTGTGAGCCCATAACGTGCAAGAGCCTCGCGGTTTGGAATAAAATCAATAAAGAACCCTCCCATTTCGCGTTCTGCATACACACTGCGTGTGCCAGGGACATTTTTAAGTATCTTTTCTAAATCTTCTCCAAGCAATGCAATTTCTGCTAAATTTGTTCCGAAGATTTTGATTCCAATAGGAGTACGGATGCCCGTAGTCAACATGTCAATACGGGCTTTAATGGGCATTGTAAAAGCATTTTGAACGCCCACAAATTGAAGAGCCTGGTCCATTTCTTCAATCAATTTATCCTTGGTCATGCCTTTACGCCATTCGGATTTTGGTTTTAAGGTAATGACAGTTTCAATCATTGAAAGTGGAGCCGGGTCTGTGGGGGTTTCGGCTCTGCCCGCTTTGCCAAAAACAGATTGAACCTCCGGAAAACTGCGTAAAATCTTATCTTGTGTCTGCACCAGCTGTTTGGCAGCTTCAATAGAGATTCCCGGTGTCGTAATCGGCATGAAGAGAATCGTCTCTTCATCTAAAGGCGGCATAAATTCAGACCCTAGTTTGTAGTAGATGGGAATGGTGGCAAGGATGAGAAGAAGACATCCTGATACTACAACATACCGAAAACGCATGCAAAATCGTAGGATAGGTTTATAGGCAGCTATGCAAACTCTTGTGACTGGATTTTTCATTTCAGGCTTGATTTTCCCCCGAATAAACGTGACCATAAGTGCAGGAACCAAAGTCACTCCAAGAAGCGCTCCAAAAACAACGGAGAATGTTTTGGTATAAGCCAAGGGAGAAAATAGGCGCCCTTCTTGCTCTTGAAGAACAAAAACGGGAAGAAATCCAACAACAATGACCAAGAGTGCGGCAAAAATGCTGGGGCCGATTTCTTTTGCTGCTTCAATGATCAGTTCAACTCGTGGCCTTTTTCCCCCTTCCTGCTCTAATTTTTTATGGGCATTTTCCGTCATGATAACGGCAGAATCGACAATATCTCCTATGGCGATGATGATTCCTGCAAGTGACATTATATTGGCATTAATTCCCATGTAATACATCGGGATAAAAGAGATCATGATCGCAATCGGCAAAGTGATAATAGAGACAAGGGTAGATCGAAAATGGAAGAGAAAGATCAAAATGACCAAGGAAACAATGATAATTTCTTCGATCAATGCCTCTGATAGAGTGTTTACAGAATTCCTGATCAGAGTGGACCTGTCATAAGTGGTCACTAATTTTATTCCCGGAGGAAAAGAGGGCTCCATTTCCTTGATCTTTCCTTTGACTCGATCAATGACTTTCGCTGTGTCTTCGCCAAATCGCATTACAACAATCCCACCTACTACTTCTCCTTCCCCATTGAGCTCCGCAAGTCCCCTACGAATATTCCCTCCAATCTGGACACGTCCTATGTCTCTGATGAGAATGGGGGTTCCTTTTTGATCAGTCCCCACTACGACCTGTTCAAGCATCTCTGGATTCGTAATATACCCACGCCCGCGTACGGCATATTCATGTTCGGCCATTTCGATAACTCTACCTCCGACATCTTCATTAGATAGGCGAACTGCTTCTTTAATATCGGCAATCGAAAGATCAAAAGCTTGAAGTCTCGTCGGATCGATCTCTACTTGATATTCTTTTTGATAGCCTCCCACACTTGCAACTTCAGCAACTCCTGGAACGGATTGAAGCCAATAGCGCAAATACCAGTCTTGAAAACTGCGCAGCTCTTGAAGGTTATATTTTCCTGATTCATCAATGAGAGCATATTCAAATACCCATCCAACACCGGTTGCATCAGGTCCTATTATGGGCGTTACTCCTTCAGGCAATTGCCCTTGTATTTTAGACAAGTATTCAAGTGTGCGACTCCGTGCCCAGTAAAGATCCGTACCATCTTGAAAAATTACCGAGACAAAAGACATCCCAAACATAGTGAAACCCCTGACTAATTTCACTTTTGGAGCTCCAAGAAAAGTCGTCACAATGGGATAAGTAATTTGATCTTCTATAAGATTGGGACTGCGTCCCATCCATTCAGTAAATATGACCACCTGGACATCGGATAGATCAGGTAGAGCATCCAATGGGGTTTTACGAATCGTCCACACTGACCAGATCAAAACAAGACCAGTAATAATAAAAACGATAAGGCGATTTCTTGCACTGAGTTCGATGAGTTTACCGATCATGGTTTTTTCTTTTTCCCCATTTCTTCCATTCCTTGCATGCCTCCACCCGATGCCTTTAGCCGACTTTCTGAATCCATTAAAAATTGAGCGCTTGTTAAAACCTCTTCATCGAGAGTAAGGCCGCTAAGGACTTGATAATAAGGTCCTGCTTTAAAACCCAGCCTCACATCTACTGGTTTGAAACGTCCTCTTCCCACCACTACAAAGACTATTTTCCTTTTCCCAGTATCAACGATCGCTGTTTCTGGCACTGCTAATGCCGGGCCCATATTAATTTTGGTTTCAACTGTTGCATACATGCCTGGTTTTAATAGATAGCTGGGATTATTGAAATCGAAACGCACTTTCATCGTGCGTGTACTTGGTTCCACAACATAATTGACAAATGACACTGTCCCATTAAGAGTTTTCCCAGGGAAAGTCGGAAGAGAAAGAGCTGCTTTTTGTCCTATTTTTAACCAGGAAATATCTTGCTCGTAAATATCTGCTAAAACCCAAACATGGGAAAGATCGGCAATCGTGAAAATATTCATTCCCGGTTCTACATTCATGCCAACAAGAGCATTTTTATTTAAGACGATCCCTTCTACAGGGGAGTCAATAGTAAGGGTTTTAGAGGCAATACGAGTCTTCTGCAATCTTTCGATCTCTTCTTCTGGAACATCCCATAATTCCAAACGCCTCTGAGCTGCTTCTAGTAAAGCTAGATTCGATTGTTGTAATTCTTGTCCAAATCTCCCTTGTACCGGATGCTGCACATCTCGAAGGGCTAACAAATACTCCTCTTGGGCTGTTAACAATTCGGGGCTATAAACAGTGAATAAAGGTTGACCTACGTTCACCGGAATCTGCGTAAAATTGACGAAAAGCTCTTCAATCCATCCTTCAAACTTTGTCTGAACATACGCAATTCTTCTCTCATCGACTTCGACAATGCCAACAGTGCGTATTGTTTTGGTCAAATCGCGCACAATGATTTTTTCTGTCGTGATTCCATAAAGCTGCACCCTTTCTGGATCTATTTCTACTTCGGCATAACCTGTAATATGGTTTTGCTTTTTGGACATGTTCTCCATGGAAGGACTAGCAACTAACAAATTTGAAGAGATTAAAAGAAAAATTATGGCTAAATTCATTGTATTTCCTCCAAAGGCACTCCAACCGCACGCTCTAATTCAGCGAGCAGTGTTTCTCTTTCAGCTTTGATTCCCTCAAAGGTCAATTCGATATTTTGGTATTGTCTACGGGTGTCGAGAAGAATCAAAAAATCCCCTTTTCCAGTTCGATAACTAATTTCAGCAGCTTTAAGAGCTTCCAAAACTTTAGGAAGTAAACCTGTTTCATATAAGAGAAGTTTTTCTTCGACTGCCTTGAGCTTTCCAAGGATATCTTTAATCTGACCTTGAATCATCGCTTTCATTCCTAGAAGTGCATTAGTATTGGCCGATGCCTTCGCTTTAGCTTCGCGAACTTGCCGCCTTTGCCTTTGACCTACCCAAAGAGGAATTTTAAATGAAATGCTTGCTTCCCAGGCATTATCACTTAGATTTTTGGTCATTTGCTCGTAACCTGCTGCGATTGTTATGTCGGGGAAATACTCTCTCTTAGCAAGTTTAGCCATCATTTCTTGTTCCATTACCATTGCTTTTAGTTCTTTTAACTCTGGACGCTGCTGCATCGCAATCGCTTCTAACCTTTGAAACGGAAGATGCGTTGGAGAGCTTACGACTTCTACTGCTTGGCCTATTGGCTCATTTTGAGGTCGATTGAGGATGGCATTGAGCATCGAAACAATAAAAATACGCTCTGCTTCGATTGTTAATAGCTCTTCATCCAAAGTTTGTAGTTCTATTTGGGCCTTTATGACCTCTTCATAACCTTTTGTGCCTGACCTATATAAGGATAAACTGTCATCTATGATGTTTTTTGCTATTTCGCGATTGTTTTCGTTAATCAATAAAGATGATTGATTGAAAACTAACTTAAAATATATTTTTTTTGCCTGAACAATTAAATCTTTCGCTGTAGTAATTTTAGCGTTTTGAAATTGTTTAAGAATCTCAGCAGCTACTTTGCCTTTTAATCCAAGTTTTCCAGGGAAAGGAAACGTTTGAGAAATTTGATATTGAAGCATGGGGAGAAATTCGCTATTGGATTTAAAGTTATTAAAATCGCTCATAAATCTAAATTCAGGATCATCGATCACTTGAACTCGAGGGACAACTTCAGCTGCGGCCTGAATGCGTTCCTTCGCTGCTTCTAGGTTCGGATTACGTCTCAAAACTTCCTCAATCAATGTTTCTAATTGCAAAGAAGATCGGTTCAAAGGATCCTCCTCAGAAAAAAGCTGACCCGCATTAAATGCAATAAAAGCAAAAACTAATAAATAAACTATTATTTTTTTATCTAAAATAAGCATTTAACACATATTGTTGTAACAGTCTTTGACTATTGAAAAAAGACCAATTCAATGCGATGCAATGTTGCATGACAGAAATAAACTTTTCTCTTTCTTTATAAAACATCGGAACGATCACTTTCTCAAGATTTTCATAGAGCCAATAAGCATCCTCTCGCGTGTCATTTTTCGATTCATGTTTTGGTTTATCGTCTACAATTGACCAACCGGTAATCCCCCCAATGCATCCTTCTATCCACCACCCATCTAAAATGCTTAAGGATGGTACTCCATTTAGAGCCGCTTTCATTCCACTTGTTCCAGATGCTTCCATAGGAGTTTGGGGAGTGTTTAGCCAAAGATCAACTCCACTAGTGACCAGTTTTGCAAGCTCTAAATCGTAATTTTCGAGATCAACGATATGAGTGGCCTTCATTCATATGAAAACGATCTATATGCTGATACCCTAATGCTTTAAGCATTCTCACACCACCTATCCCCAAAACCACTTCTTGACATAGACGATCATATTGATCCCCACCATAAAGATAATCGCTTAAAGCCCTATCACCCTCGCTATTCTCAGGAAGGTTAGTATCTAAAAAGAAGCTGGGAATACTAAAAGCAGTGGATGACTTTATTTCATACTTCCATGCTCTTACATAGACAATGCGGTTATCGATATCCACCTTAATTCGCTTTGGCAACTCCTGTAGAAAATTTTCAATAACCCATTCAACGGGCTCTTCGTATTGCCATCCATTGGAGTCCAATTTTTGATTACAGTAACCTTTTCGGTAGAGCAGGGTAACTGCAACCATTGGAACTTTAAGGTTTAGGGCTGCAAAGATAGTATCCCCTGCTAATACTCCTAAGCCCCCAATGTAAGTGGGGATGTTTTCTGCTATGGCAATCTCGATTGAGAAATAAGCGATTTTTGCTTGGTTGTTCATGCTTGCCTTTTCCGAAATATTCGATTAATCACATATCCGCCCATTCCTACACCAAAAGCCACAATGGCAATAACGCCCCATTCTGTTAATCCTAATCCAACCGTTCCAAAGACTTTCTGCAATGGGGGAAGATAAACAATCATCAGCTGAACAAGTAGTGAACTCACCAATGCTCCAACGATCCATTTATTGGAAAAAAAACCGATGTGGTATTGAGAGCGTACCATTTGAACTCGAACAAGTTCTAATACGACAAGAGTCGTAAATGCCATGGTTTGCGCTAAAGCTGCGCTGGTGCGCAATCCAAAATGGCAAGCGATAAGTGTACCCGCAGCAATGGTACTACTGATTAATACTAGCTGTACGGAAAACCGAGACGACAAAATAGGTTCACTTGATTTTCTGGGTAGCCTTTCCATCGCTTTTGGATCGACAGGATCCATCCCTAAAGCAATGGCTGGAAAACCATCCGTGACAAGATTTAAGAGCAAAAGTTGGACTGCAGATAAAGAGACGAAAGGATTTCCGGCAGGATCTTTAAACCCAATCGCCATTCCTGCAAAAATGACCATGAGTTCAGCAATATTCGAAGAAAGCAAATAGTTAACGAATTTAATAATATTATCATAAATTCCTCTTCCCTCTTCTACTGCATTAACAATGGAAGCAAAATTATCATCAGTGATAATCATGTCGGCAGCTTCTTTTGTGACATCAGTTCCCTTAATCCCCATTGCTATCCCAATATCTCCCTCCTTAATCGCAGGAGCATCGTTCACGCCATCGCCCGTTACTGCGACAATCTCTCCCAGACTTCTCCACATCCGCACAATACGTAATTTATGTTCTGCTGAAACACGTGCATAAATACGAATATCTCGAAGAGATTTTTTTAGCTGCTCATCGCTCATCTGTTGAAGCTCTACTCCACTAATCGCGAGATTTCCTTCCATCATTAATCCTAACTCTTTGGCTATGGCCTCCGCTGTATCTTTATGATCGCCTGTGATCATCACGGGAAGGATACCCGCTTTCATGCAGGTTTGAACCGCTTGTTTAACTTCCTCTCTTGGAGGATCCATCATGGCAACAAGGCCAACAAAGGTGAGATTGTTTTCCATGGATTCTTCTATGCTCTTGTCAGACTCAATGTCTCGATAGGCCATGGCTAACACTCTCAACGCCCCAGTCGCGAAATCATGATTGCTATTCAGAATTTCTTGTTTAAGAAAAGGTGTAAGCGATACTTTTCCGCTTCTAATGAGAACTGTTTGGCAACGGTTTAGAACTAAATCAGGCGCACCCTTAACAAAAAGAACATTTCCATCAGAGGTCCGTCTAAGGACACTCACCCGTTTTCGCTCAGAATCAAAAGGAATCTCCCCAAGAAGAGGATTTCTGGTCTCAAGTTCCTTCTTTTTTATTCCTCCTTTTTCTGCAGCAACGATCAAAGCGCCTTCTGTAGGATCGCCAGTAATTTGCCAGCCTTGTTCCGTATGTGTGAGATTGGCGTTATTACATAATATTCCCGTCTCAAGAAGACGCTTTAATTCAGGAAAGTCTGCAAGGGAAATGGTTTGCGACTTTAATTCGAAATTTCCTTCAGGCGCATACCCCACACCCGAAACATCAATCTGTTCTTGACTGACCCATATTTTTCTTACGCTCATTTCATTCTTCGTTAGAGTCCCTGTTTTGTCGGTACAGATCACAGAAGCACATCCGAGTGTTTCAACTGAGGGAAGATGGCGAATCAGCGCTTTACGCTTAGCCATTTTTCGAACGCTGATAGCAAGCGCAATGGTTACAATAGCGGAGAGTCCTTCTGGTACAGCAGCAACAGCCAGACTTGTTGCTATTAAAAGGATATTAAGAAAAGAATTTCCTTGGACTATCCCCAAAATAAAGACACTCGCAACAATTCCAAGGCATAGAAAAACCAACCGACGTCCTAATCCGGCTAAGCGAATTTGCAAAGGAGTTTGTTCTTCTTTGTGCTCACTTAATAGAGAAGCGATCTTTCCAAGTTCCGTATTTAATCCTGTCGTTGTCACTATCATGTGTCCTTTACCGCTAAGGACAACTGTTCCCATAAAGGCCATGTTTTTTTGATCGCCAATGGGTAATTCTCTCTTCGCAAGCGGATTGGTCATTTTATGAATAGGCAAAGATTCCCCTGTAAGAGATGCTTCTTGAGTGGAGAGCTGAACAGATTGAATGACTCTTCCATCTGCTGGAATCAGATCGCCAGCTTCTAATAAAGTAAGATCTCCAGGGACAATTTCTCTTGAGAGAACTGTCTGTAGAACCCCATCACGGATCACTTTACACGTTGGAGTTGCTAGCTTTTTCAGCGCAGCGAGGGAGCGTTCTGCATTAATTTCTTGGACAAATCCTATGATTGCATTGAGAATAACGATAACGAGAATCGCTATTGCATCTATCCATTCACCAAGAATCCCAGCAATGGCAGCTGCGACAATCAAAACCCATACGATGAAACTGGAAAATTGATTTAGAAAAAGTTTAAATGGGGAAGGGGGTTTGGGTTCTGGTAACTCATTGAAACCGTAACTTTCTAATCTTATCTTTATAGCAGCAGAGGACAATCCTTGTTTTGGATCGGTATCTAGTTCCTTGTAGGTTTGTTCTGTGGAAGAACTCCACCACAGCTTCTTCTCTGCTGGCATTTCTTGTCCATAGCTCTGCTATTATGTAGAGGCTCCCTTCTCGCAAAATATCTTTATCTTTAAATTTTTTCTATTATATTTATTTTCTGCTGTTAAACAATTTCTCATTCAGCGCTACGGTTGTGGAATACATGTGTGCATTGGAGAGATGGGCGTACCGCTTGGTCATTTGGACGGTTTTGTGGCCGAGCAGAGTTCCGATCTCTAGCAGACTCGCTTGATTCATGGCCAAGTAGGAAGCGGCTGTGTGTCGAAGGTCATGAAAGCGGATATTCTTTTGTTATGCCTATTAAGACCAGAGGAACTGAGGCGCCTATTCGTCTTCTGGGCGTGTTTCCAGGGGTCTCTTGTTAACGGATATTACAGAGAAAGAAATGAGCATGCTTAAATTAGATGAAAAAAAACGGTGTTTCGGCGAAGGACTTGGTAAAGAGTTATATGCACAATATCATGATTGTGAATGGAGTATTCCTGTGCATGACGATCAGAAGTTGTTTGAAATGCTCATCCTTGAAGGTGCTCAAGCAGGTTTAAATTGGGAAACCATTCTTAAAAGGAGAGAGGGTTATCGTACAGCCTTTCATCAGTTCGATCCAGTGAAAGTTGCATCTATGAGCGATGACGCACTAGAGGCTCTACGACATAATCCAGGCATCATTCGAAATCGATTAAAGATCTATAGTGCTCGCCAGAATGCTAAGGTTTTTCTCAACATTCAGCAAGAATTTGGCTCCTTTGATCGGTATATCTGGGGTTTTGTGCATGGAAGGCCAATTATCAACCATTGGCGACAATTTCAAGATGTACCCACAACAACACCTGAAAGTGATGCTTTATCAAAAAGTCTGAAACATCGGGGAATGACCTTTGTAGGCTCCACAATTATGTATGCCTATATGCAAGCAGTTGGGTTAGTCAATGATCACCTCACCAGTTGTTGGTGCTATGGTAATCGCTAAATCAATGGATCCATGAAATAGATTAGCATTTATTAGGAGATTTAAAATGTCGATCCTTAAACCAATTTGGGCTTCAGCAAAAAATTCTTTGGCTGCCGAATTCACTCCTCTGGTAAAAGTCGGCACAGGCTTGCTCTTTGGAAGTTGGATGATTTCCGAACTTGCAGATGACCAACAAAAAGAATCACTAGTTCGTCGCTATGTGGCTATTGCCAATCAATGCATCAATACCGATCGAGTGAGCGAAAATGACATACGCACATCTCTTTGGAATAACTATCAAAGTGGTGTGAACGTAATTGCATCGTCGCCAGTGTTCTATGGCATGTATCACTTCATCCACTCATCAGGGCTTCCCATTCATCAGCATATCACACGGGCAGCGCTTCGAGGGATAACGGGAACGGCTGCTACTGTGCCAGCATTTTGCGCAATGTATGGAGCGGCCGCGTTAGTGTTACCCGCCATTCAATCCAAATATATGAGATTTGGCGCTTCAAAAGAAGATGCTAAATCTTTGGGTGAAGCAACTGTGTTTTTAGGTCTAGCTGCACCTATTGAATATGCTGCAGAAGCTATAGGTTGCGGTGTGAAAGGCTCTCAAATGCGCTCGAGACTTTTTCCTCTAGCGACAGCTCTGATCTCTCTTCGTCTTGCCTCCGGCGTGTTACTCCAATACCGAGCTTTAGACGATACTGACAAAAGCTCTCAGCGCAAGTACACTGACTTAACGAAATCAGTTGCGGGCACTACCGTTGCACAACACGGCATCAATGCTACTATGCAAGCAATGTCCAATGGAACAGGTTTAAAAGGTGTTATGAGTTACCTAAAACAAGGAACTGCTAATGGTAACCGCCCTCATCTATCTGCCGCACGTCAGCTTGGAGGAACCTTGGCCCAGCGGGTTGCATTTGTGACCGTTTGGAATGAACTAAGCCATCGAAAGGTTTCACCGCCAGCTTGGGCTGGCAATCAGTGTAAATAGACATGTCATAATTGCACATTAACAAGGGGAAGGGATTACTCCTGAAACGGGGTAGTATAAGCTCTTCAATGTAACAACCTGAGGACTCATAACCCGTCGGTCCCTGGTTCAAGTCCAGGTTGCCCCACATTTCTTCTTGGTTTCATAAGGCTGAAACTGAGGCGCTTGTGTAATCACGAGCAAATCAGCCTAAAGCGCGGTTCACATCCATGGACCATTTGTGGACCACTCGCCTACAACAATTGGCGATAAGCTCAGCAGCTAACCTTTGAAAACTAAAACCAAAGGTAGCTTCATGAAAGGCATCGACAAACGCACCCACAAAGACGGGACAGTTTCCTACCGCGCCCGCGTTCGCATCAAAGGACATCCAGTAATCATCCAATCATTCGCTTCCAAAACTCTAGCCATGAAATGGAAACGCGATACCGAATCAGCCATAGAGCGCGGCATCTTTACTTATGAGAAGCCAGGTAGCAAACACACTCTCTCTGAATTAATCGATCGCTATATCGAAAAAGTTTTACCTACCAAACCAAAAAACGCTCGCAATGTACGCCAGCATCTTCTCTGGTGGAAACAAGAGCTTGGAAGCTATCTCCTCTCAGATATCAAGCCCAATCTGATCTCACAAAAACGCGACGATCTTCTTTCAAATCCCACATGCAAAAACAAGCCTCGATCTCCTACTACCGTCGTTCGCTATCTAGCGAGTCTGTCTCATGCCTTTTCTGTTGCTGTAAGAGATTGGGAATGGATCCAAGAAAATCCCGTCCTGAAGATCTCTAAACCAAAAATTTCAAATGAACGGACTCGTTTCTTGAGCGATGAAGAAAGAATGCGACTCATCAGAGCTTGCCAAGAGAGCGAATCAAAAGGACTCTACCCTGTTGTTATACTAGCTCTTTCAACAGGAATGAGGCGCGGCGAAATCCTCAATCTCAAGTGGTGCGATGTCGATTTAGATCGAGGAGCGATTCATTTGCAGACTACCAAAAACGGGGAACGTCGCTTTGTTCCTCTTGTTGGAATAGCCCTAGATCTGCTCAGATCCCGACATTCTAACCAGCCTTCAAATTCTCTTGTATTCCCTGCTCCGCATTCCTCATCAAAGCCGATCGATATTCGCTCTGCGTGGGAAACTGCGCTCGAAAAAGCAAATATTTCCAACTTTCGATTTCATGATCTCCGCCATACAGCGGCTTCTTATCTAGCTATGAATCAAGCCAGTTTGCTTGAAATTGGAACCCTCCTCGGCCACAAAACTGTCCAAATGACCAAGAGGTATGCCCATCTTTCTAGTATGCATATCCGCATTCTATCCGAATCTCTAAATAAAAAGTTGTTTAGCTAAATCTATTTTTTAATAAATTAATTATTTTAAAAATAAAAACAAATAATAAACAGATTGTTGTTTATCATGCATTAACATATAATCTACTTCGAAATGATTGTTTATGCGGAATTAAACAAATGAATCGCGGTGGATTTTCTTGGAGACGTTTCTTCGGCATTTCAGCCTTTAAGGCTAGAATTTCAAGACGAATCGGCATTCCTCTCACAAGATCTGGTAGACAGAGAAAGATAGGAGCTTTCATAGAAAGGTTCTTTCTTTCATTCTTTTCGCGGTAATTTTTATAATTGTTAGGGGTTCTTATGCCAACATACCGAGTGAGATATTATCAATTAGTCGAACATATCGCTTATGTAGAAGCGGATAATATTCATGAGGCATATGGCATGTCCAAAAATCTCAGTTTATCCAATGATTTCATTCGAAAAGAGCATGAGGTAGATCTTAAAACCTACACTATATTTCCAATCAAAAAAGTGGATGAATATTCCATACCATCAGAATTAGAACCCGACGAGACAAAATAGTTTAGTCTTTCTAGCACCATTCACAGGTATCTTTAGTCGTGCATTTTCCTTTTAGGAGCAGACTCTTTAGACCTTCCTTCTCGACCTGGAATTGTTGCCGATTCTTGAACATGCTTCAAAGGTTTAGCGCCAACCGGCAGGGCTTTTTCAATATGCAAAGATGTCCCAGACTTTTCTAGCAGAGACTGGAGACGGGAAAACTCTGAGCACCAAATAGTTTCCCTATCCCTATCTTGCGAAGCTTTAGAGGCATCGGAAGCCTGCTCAAAGGAAACCAGCTGAACTTGCACTCTTTCGGCATCCTCAACAGCTCCTAACTCGACACCATACCCTTTCTCGTTAGGTTTTCTAACAACTATGCGACCATTTTCTGCCCATGCTGTAGCCATATTCTCTCGAACCTCATAGCCTAGTTCAGACAGTCCTTTAAGAATCGCTGTTCTTCTCGACTCCCCTGCCATAGCTTTTGTTTCTTCCTTAATTAGGATGAGGCCCTGGTTGTATAGAGGTTTGCTTGAAGAGATGTCTTCAGAATCAATAGCCTTTGTGAGTAACGCTTCAAGATTTTTGGCCTTCTTGGATTTAAGCCTATGCAGCTCACTGCGAATCTCTCTCATGGAGACGATTGCTTTCTCTTTGTCTTTTCTTTCATTGGAGTGAGCAACCAGATCCAAAATGAGAGAATCAGTTAGAAGAGAACGTCTATTCGCTGATGATTCTTGGGAGATTGAGGCGATGCGATCCAGAAAGGGTTTGACTGAGGACTTATCTTCAGTCGCTTCTAGCTCTGCGATAAGCTTATCCAATCGATGATCTTTCTCTAGAGATTTGACATCTTCATGGTGGACTTTCCAATCCGCAAGCGTTTGAAGCTTCTCCCCTTCTGCCAACTTCTTTGAGAGCTCTTTTTGTAAAGGAGTCATGCTCTTTTGGTCAGGCGAGCTCATAGTGTATTCGGTTAGTATTCGACTTAAGGTTGCGTTCATTGTAGCCAATTCAGCTTCAGTGGCATTGAGAGATGATGATGCAATGTGTAAGAGGGACTCAGGGATTTGCTTCTGTATGGATTTGAATGTCGAGATAAGGGTTTCTGCGGAATATTGGAGACGTCTTCTCATGGTACGTTCTTGCTCTGCCTTAGCAATAGCCTCGTCTCGTATTCGATTCATGTCAGATTGGAGGGATGCAATCTCGACAGAGCATTGTTTTTGTACGTCTAGAAACTGCTCACGTTCGAACATTTTGGTGACGGCAAAAAGCCTCTTTTCTACGGCTTTCTCTTCTTCTGCTGTTAGAGCGTCATATCGAGATGCATATTTACGCCATTGCTCGATCGCATCCTGGAGAGCATCGATTCGGCCTCTGCAAATGGACATCACTTCTTGTTTGGTAACAACTCGTACAACCTTAGGGCCGCTCATGCTCTTTTATCCTCCCGAACCGGATTGAATGGGCTCCCCTGAGAGCATAACTCCTAAGGCTTCTTCGAGCACCTGTTTTAAACGTTCCATTTCTTCTTTTCTGCGATGATACCACGCATAGCTAGTCACTCTATGAACATATGGGATCTCCATGTGGAGGACTTTAGGACGCCAAACTTCACGAGCTCTTGCTGTTTCCAAAACAGGGTGACAGTGAGCATCGCATTCGATTCCAATTCCAAATCGCTTTTTCTCTGGATCTTCTATCACAAAATCCAATCCAAAAGCATCATTTTCTTTGATTGCAGATGGCTTGAGTCCAAGACTTTTGATAAAAGTTGCGACCGATCGGGTAAAGCCATCCTTATCGAAATTCGAAGTTCCCTGAGTGGAAGGATTTTCAGAAACCATGCTATCGAGAGATTTCCGAGCAGCTTCTAAAGAGCCATCGCTGAGTTTAGAAGCATAGTCAAAGTAGGCTTGAAGGAAGTCCCTGGAATTTTTAGGACCCTGATTCTTGGACAATGCATCTGAGATTTCGTTAATCGGTAAAGAAGTAATCAGGATGATTTTCTCTCTGGCTCTTGTGATCGCTACGTTCAAACGGCGCTCCCCGCCCGTTTGGCTGAGAAGCCCAAATTGTCTTCGGAAAGTCCCCTCTTCATCTCTTCCGAAAGTCGAGCTGAAGATGATCACGTCTCTTTCATCCCCTTGCACGTTTTCAACGTTTTTCACAAAGAAGCTCATGTCTTCTCCGCCTTGTTGACGCTCTCGTTCTTGACCTAATGCTTGCCGAAAAGAGGCATCTTGATCGGCTCGTTCGGCTAGAACGTCTTCTATCAGATCTGCTTGCTTAGCATTGAAGGTCACGACACCAATGCTAGGTCTTTCTGGGGAAGACCAGCGCTCTGCTAACCAGTCGACAACCCTTTCGGCTTCTTTTCTATTGGTTTGGTTTGCATAGACGCCATCGACTCTTATCATTTCGATAGGACGAATATTCTGAATGACATTCTCTGGGTGTCTGACCGGGACACTGAGTTTATTGCCATAGAAGGCTGCGTTTGAAAAGGCGATGAGTTCACGGTACTTCGAACGATAGTGGATCTGTAGCATCGATCTTGGTAAAACAGTTTTCCCGAGGGTTAGCAAATCCGAACAATCTTTAATTTCTCTTCTGTTCCAGGTGTCTTCTAAAGCTTCTCTTTCTGCATCGCTGATCATTTCATCTAGGTCTTCATCCATAGAAGAGGATTCCTCATCGTCGCCGATTTGCTTCATAAAAACACTGGTAGGGGGCATCTGTTTCTCATCCCCGCTGATGACAGTTCTTTTTGCTCGATAGAGAGTTGGAAGAGCATTTTCTATAGGGATTTGGCTTGCCTCATCGAAAATGATCACATCAAACATGCCTGCTCTCAAAGGCAGCAATTGGCTTGCTGTGTCTGGGTTCATGAGCCAAATCGGGCGAAGACATCCAAGTCCCATATCCCAGCCCCGCTCAATGACCTCTCGGAGACGACGGGCTCTCGGGCCTCTTAGACGAGTGATATCCTCCCAATCATCAGGAACTCTGACTTTCTCTATATCTATGTTGAAAGCGAGGAACTTCTGATTCAAAGTCCTCATTTTGGTATTCGACTCAGCTAGGGTTTGGATTTTTCGCGAAAGCTCTTTTTGAGCAAGACGCAAAATCGGAAAACTCTGCTCGATTCGGTCTTTCCAAGCCAGTCGTGCTTCACGAGCTATAATCCGTCGGATCAACTTTTCTAGTTCCTCTGAAGGGTAGTCTCTCAATTCTTTGTCCTTTTCTCTGAGAGTAGAAAAGATCTTTAAGACTGCAGGTGAGAGATTAGGCGCTTGCAGGCGAAATTCTTGATAAGCAGGGAGAGAGGGTAACGCCTCAACTAAGATCTGCAGATCATAGAGATTGGATCGATTATTTCGAATATTGGCTTGGCAAAGTTCAAACAATTCTTCAGAGAAAAATGGAGAAAGCCTGTCCAATCCGTCTATACTTTGAGATCTAGTCTGGTGACGTTCAAAAGCTTTCCCATAACGAGAAATGAGGTCTCTGTATGCGGACTCGCCTGTTTTTGCTATTGGATCAACTTCTTCTTGCCGAGGGCATGCATGAAGAGCTTGTATCCCTTTCTGTGCTAGATAGAGTTCCCCTATCATGAGATCAACAGTCAAACGCAATTCTTTCAAAAATAAGGGTATCGAGGCAGGTCTTTCAGAGTAGAGTGAGCCAGAAAGTTCTAAAACGAATTCTCGAAGAGGTCGTAGCTTAAGCTCTAAATTCGCTGCGCTCTGAATCTGTTCTATTCTTTCATGGGATGGTTTTTCCTGAAGATCTATGAGCACCTTCTGAATCCACTTGCAGTGCACATAGCGCACAGGATTAAGGCTACCGAAGAAAGAGACAGGCGCAGTTGCGCTTTTTGCCCAGGAAAGCCATTTCCTGACAGTCGAGACAGGCAAGTGAATAAGATGAGCAGACAATACAGAATCGTGATCTTTCAAATTTAAAGCATTTAAGGATGCTTTAAGCTCTTCGAGTCGTTGGATAAAGCCATTGCCTTTGGATAGTCCATTTTGGGGAAATAGTTGGAACCAGGATGAAATATTCTTCCAGTCTACCTTATGAAAGAGAGATTCGTTGGATTCGATCCATTCTTGGTGCGGAGAGGGATCTTCTACATCGAAGCTTATCGTTGACTGTCGGACTGACTCGTCTCTCTTTTTCTCTTTATCGATGAAGGCAAAAAGAGAGCTGACGAATTCATTAACTAAAGCAGAATCAGGAGAGAAAACTTTGAGCTTTTCTAACGAATTTCCCTCAAAACAGGATTCAAGCCAAATTCCCCCAATAGGGGAACAGGTTTCTTCGATCACCGTGAGCTGTTTCTGATCAAGATCTTTTAAAAGTCTTCTAAGAGCAGGGACATCAATCAGTTTGATTTCTTGATCCTCTAAGTCGATCAACTGGCCTAATAGAATGCGATAGCTCAGTCCTGTCGCTGCATCTGCTGTGTGGATTGCTTCATGGTGCTTATCGATTTCCTTTTCCAGTTTTTCGATTTTCTCAGCTAGTTCTTCGCGGTCTCTGTCTATGTTTTCCGCGCGGTAAGCCCGCATAGCTTGGATAACCCCCTCGACCTGGGTACGGAGATTTTGGATGACAGAGATACGGTCTTTATTGATATGGGTAATGTAGAAGTAACGGTCTTTAAGTCCTTCTGCATCGAGCCTTTTTGAAAGGACCTCAAGGGCTGCAGATTTTTGGCAAACGACAAGCACTGTCTGATTGCGACCGATACAGTCCCCAATGATATTTACGATCGTTTGACTTTTTCCTGTTCCAGGGGGCCCTTCAATGAGCAATCCAGGAGCTTGCCTTGCACGGAAAACAGCCTTTTCTTGAGAAGGATCGCTCTCCATCGTAAAAAAGCGCTCTTTTTCTGGAATAGAAGGTAGCGCGGGTGTGGCGATAGGATCTTTATTCACTCGCAATGCCGTTTCTAGACCGGTTCCTACAGGAGATTCTTTCCTCATTTGGCGTAAGTCTTCCCCTATGGCTTGTCCCATGAATTCGGCATGGAAGAGTACCGCAGAGCAAACCACTTGTCTAACGCCGGCTTTTACTTTATATGCACTATCTGGGAGAGCGCATAGAGCCCTTTCACTTGGGTCTGCTAGAGATCCAAAGGCATCGATTACATCTCCAATACGGATTGCGGACCTTCCCAAAAGTTCTTTAGCCGTTTCAGCCCATCTCTTTGCTTCTTCAGGCCCAATCAGTCCGGTAAGAGCCGGATTTACGCGCACTTCTTCTCTATCGCGGTCAAAAAGAATGGAGATTCTATCTCTGTTTTCGATATCAATTTTGATCGGCCAAAGCAAAATCGGGGCAATTCTTGGCTTCTTGTCCGTGATCTCTGCTTGACTATCTTTCATCACAAGGAAGGGGAATCCAAGATAGAGGCTATCGATCCCTGTATCTCTCTTGTAAGTTCTTGCATGGCTGAGTAGACGGCGCAACTTTCTTTCAAGATCAGAGTCGTCTTCGAACGCTGCTCGATCGATTCCTACAGGAGCTTCTACTCTACTGATCAGATGCTCTAGAATAGAGGTGGATGTTGGTTTTTTCCCGGCAACCTCTGCTAGATCGACCCGAGAGCTCGATTTCCCAATCAGCATGCGTACAAGAGGGCCTCTTTGTGCCAGGCTTGCCGTTCGCTTTTCAAAAAACTCAAGGATTGTAGAGACATATTGCTGCCGAGGAGGCTCTTGCCATGATTCTTTGGGAATCGATAGAAGCACCAAGGCGCGCGGCAATGAGATCCTGCGCTCAATCCTAAAATCATTGGCCCATTCATCGACACGAGGGATTCCGCATCGAGAATAGTTCGCTGTTCTCTCTTCGATTTCTCGGTAAAGATCTCTTCTTGAAACTTCAAACCATTCTCTTGCAGCTGTATTCTCATAGGTAGAGACTTCCGCTTGAGTCGCCACTTCTTTAGCCTGATTGAGGATTTGTTCGAGAGGTTGATATTGCTGAATCGCAGCCCCCAAAAGAACCATCAATTCTTCATCAGTGATTTTCTGGCGATCCATTAACGAATTCAGCCCACCATGATCAGATCCTGGGTAGAGACGTCGATGCATGCTCCACTGCCGCTCTAGATTTGGGCGTGATGAAGCCAAAGCTAAGAGCCTGAAGCTTTCTTCATTGAGTTCAATCTCGAGAGTTTTAGCTCTTTCTCGCGCTCTTGTTTCACGCTCGTGAAGATCGAAAAGATGCCTCTCTCTATTCATTTGACGGAGATGTCCCATGAGCGGACCTGTGATGAGATCGTATCCCTGGGCTGGGTTTTGAAGCATCCAAGACGAAGTAACGATTTCCCCTTGATAAATCAGCGGCAAACTTGGATTCATCCACATCAGGGCTAAGGCATGTCTAAAGTCTTCATGGAGTGAATCTATGGATGTGGCGAGCCTAACACCGGCTATGACCTTTGGATCAGATTTCCTATCTTCTAGCCAAGTAGCTATCACACCGCGTAATAGAAGCTCTTTTGCCTGTTCCCAGTTCGAAGCTTCGGCTGCAATTAAGGCATAGGCTTTAGGACAGGTGTAGGAAAGGTCTTTGAACTCTAAAGCAGGCCCACTCTTATTCTCTTCATGTTTTGTGTCAGAAGGGGCCTCTACCGACTCTCCCGCTAGCCAACTCTGAACCTGGGTCCATTGCCAACGCTGATCAGGATCCCGAGCTAGCAAACCTCGAAGCAAAAGATGAATGGATGGATCGATTCCCCTAGGCAGAGAAATGCCTCTAGTTACTACATGGATCCGGAACGCTTTTTCATTAATCCCTTCAAAACATGAACCATTTGTAATGAGCTGCAGGATGATCATCCCCAAGCTCCACCAATCTGAAGCCACACTTATCCCTCCAGCGATCACTTCTGGAGCTGTATAACGAGCTGAAATTAGCTGTTTGACCGTATCAAGATCAAAAGTAGAAAGGCGGCTACATTGAAAGCCACTCAATATTAAACTCAGAGGATCTCGATTGGAAATGAAAATGTTTTCTGGGTGAAGATTGCCATGTCGCAAGCCATTTTCGGAGAGAGAGGATAAAATTCTCCCCATCGATTTCAGGATTTGTTGGATAGTTGGTAAGTCTATAGAAGCGGATTGAAGATCAAGAACGTTAGGGTATTGGATGAGATCTATCACCTCGTACCTTCGACACTCCCATACGCCATGGGCTAAGAGCTCTGGGACAAAATCTCTTGGTAGACGTTTTAAAATTTCATAGATGCCGGGTTCTGGATGTGCATCAGGAAGATATAAAGTCAGGTTTGCTCTATGCCCATACCTTTCAACAATAAAACTTTCAAAAGGTTCATTTGCGACTTCCAGGCGATCGATGACAGTCCATCCATCGATGACGGTTTCTTTATCTTGAGATAAAGGTTCCTGGTTAACCGCGCTTGGTTCTGTAGCGACAGTAGCTCCACATGTAAAACACATCTCATCATCAGGATCCAAAGGATGCCCATTAGAACAAAGGCGCGCGAGTGGTGTTGGATTCGGGATTTCAGGAATTAGATCAACTTGCCCGGGGAGTCTTAGAGGTTCTTGTGTGAGATCCCATGAGCAGTTTCCGCAGAGCACTTCTTCTGCAGGACGTTCTTCTCTACACCCTGGGCACTTACGGACATGGAGAGTCATAAATCTTCCCCTTGGTAGAGCGTTCGTCCTGTGTGGTTACGGCAAGATGGCCCTCTTTTGCTAAGATAGTTTTCAGGCGCCGCATATCGTCGCGCCTAGGGATGCCAGCAAGCCAAATGGCTCCAGCTTCTTCAAACATAATGTCAAAAGTCTTATCCGATGGTTTAAGGGCTCGCTCGAAAGGGCGGAATCGCGTTTCTCCTAGAAGAGTAAGACAATGGAGTCGTTGGTTATCACTCCCGCGCAAGGCAAGAGTTTGCGGAGCATTTTCATCGTATGGGTCTGAAATTAAGGCATCGATTGCTCCTTGGCATTTTTCAACGGTGGGAGCAATTTTCTCGAAAGGGTGTCCACTATAGACGAGAATATCAATGCTTGTTTTGGAACGAAGTTGTGCAAGAAGATGAATGAGAGCTTCTGGTTGATCGAAGGGCTCTCCTCCGGAGATCGTAATCCCTTCTGCCTCTTGCAGCCAAGGAGAGATTACATTCATAATCTCATCGGTAGATACTCCGCCTTTTCCAGTTCCCCAAGTGTCGGCTGAGACGCATCCCTTACAGCGAATGGAGCATCCCTGAAACCAGATTCCAATACGGCGACCTGGCCCCAATGTTGTCACCGGGAAATGGCTTCTGGAAAGGTAGAGCATCATAATGTCGCACTCTCCGTGCCTAGCCTAAGCTTTGTGATTTTCCCTGTTTCAACAGAGCGAATAGAAAGTCTACTACCTGTTTCAATGTTTTCATCGAAAAGAGCTCGAGAAAGAGGATTGACCAGATGGGTTTCAATTTTATTTCGGATTCCCCTTCCTCCATTCGATAGATCTTTTAAGCAGAGTTCTCTCAATGTTTGAAGAGCCATTGGATCGATCGAGATATCGATGTTTTGAGATCCTTTCAGGTCTGATAGCACGCTATCTACCATGCTATTGAAAATTTGCTCAGCTATATTGTCTCGAATGAAATCGAATACAATGATGTTGTCCCCGATTCGGTTGAGTATTTCAGGGCGATTGAGAGCTAATTTAAAGTGTTTCTCAATCTCTTCGCGAATCCGCTTCTGGATGGTTTCAAATTGATCCTCTGGGGAAACAGTCGCTTTTCTCTCTCCCGTGATATCGGTTTGATAGATTCCCAGGTTTGAAGTAAAGACAATGAACGCTTCTGTGAAATAGACCCTCTCTCCCCTGCCCGATGTCAATACGCCGTCATCTAAAATCTGGAGAAATTTATCGAGGATTTTTGGGTGAGCTTTCTCAATCTCGTCAAAGAGAACGACGCTAAAAGGTTTCTCTCGGATGGCATTGGTTAATTCGCCCCCCATATCATAGCCTACATACCCGGGAGGCGCTCCAATCAAACGTTGATCTGAATGCTCAGCACTGAATTCCGACATGTCAAAGCGGATGTAAGCACTTTCATCGCCAAATAGAAGGCTTGTAATCGATTTAGCCAGTTCCGTCTTTCCGACTCCAGTTGGTCCTGCTAAGAATGCGACGCCTCGAGGGCGACCGCCACGTCGAGGAGCTCCCACTCCAGTCACTGCGCGCTTAATGATATCGAGCATGTGAGCGACTGCATGATCTTGCCCTTTGACCCGTTCCATAATGAAATTCTGTCCATCGCGGATCTTTCTTCGGTCGAGTTTTTGCCAGGGATCTTCAGAAACCCCCACTTTATAACGACGAACGGCTTCTCCGATCTTTGCATATCCTAATTTCTCCTCGCGGCAGAGTTGGGCAATGAGCATAAGATCGACAAGAAGGAGTCCCTCGGTATTATCTACAAAGCTTTGAACGGCAGCATCTTTTAGTTGGGCAGAAGCTTCTTTTGCTCCATCAAGGGATTGAATTAAGGAAGCTGCCAAAACTCGACGCATTTGGTGGTCAGGATTTGGAAGGGATATATGGCGAACCTTGGAGTTGTCGAGAGTAAACCAGGCGGGCATGTCCCCTTCTTTTTCTACGATCCATAAGACAGTATTGAAAAAAGGTTTGGACGGTGTCCCGTGAGCGCGAACGCGTGCTTCTTGAGATCGAATAAGTGCCCGTGTGAAAAGACGATGCTCTGTATCGTTGAGATTATTTTGGTGAATGATAAGTCGGGATGCGAAATCGACGATTAAAGCTATAGGCTCCCCTCTCCATGAAATCAATTGTTCTAGGACCTGCTCGAAAAGATCTAAACCTGCTGGAGCGCAGCCATTGACTGGCTGAAGGCCCAGCTGCTTCATGATGTTCTCAGCCGCCTCGTGACTTGAATGAGTAGACATTGGATCGATTATTTTAAATCCATTGATGAAGTCATAACTCAGAACATGAGAGTAGCCATATTGCCGAAGCTCAGCGTTCAAACAGGAAGTGAGGGAACGTACAACAGTTCCACTAGATTTATCTTCTGTTTGGAGATCACGCACATTACCTGAAAGTACAAACTGACTTTTCAGTGGCAAAAATCGAAGAAGATCACGTAGCCATTTTGATTTTCTAACTTCCAAGTCTTTAATCATTCGCAATTTCCAGTGAAATAAATTAATTAAATAGTTTTCTTAATTTTCTTTTTTTAATTCCATAAATATACACGCTTATTCAATAATATTCCAGATTTAACGCGTTATATTTAGTTTATTATCAACTTTGTTTTTAAAGGTCTTTAATGAATAAAGAATTCATTATCACTCCATCTCACTTTTTTAAGTTGGATAAAAATCCCTTATGGATATGGCATGATACCTTTGGAGACATAACTAAAAAAGAGCCGCTTTCAGAATTTACATTGAAAATTATGGAGGACGGCAACATCCATGAAAAAGAATATGTGGCAACTTTGGCAGTCACAGAAGTAACAGAAATGGATCCTGAAAAGGGCGTTGAGGAAACGTTGCGCCTCATGAAAGAAGGGAAATTCCTTATCTATCAAGGGTGGTTAGAAAAAAGAATTGATAACGTGATTTACCGAGGAAGGCCAGACCTCTTAGAAAAACGGCCTGGAATATCTCACTTTGGAGACTGGATCTACGTCCCTATCGATGTTAAATCATCTTCTGAACCAAAAACCCTTCATAAACAGCAGCTGGCATTTTACTCTATGATGCTTTCAGCCTCTCAAGGGTACTCGCCTGATGTCGCCTCTATCGTAAATAGGAATTTTGAAAAATTGGATATCAATTTAGAGGAAAAAATCTTATTGCAGACCCAGGCAGATATAGATGAGATTTTAGCGATTTTTAAGGGAAAAAGGCACCCGGTCCATATCTCGAGCGCTACAAAAGAGACCCCTTGGTACAAAGAATGCTTGCGAGAGGCAGAAGAGCTGCAAGACATTTCTCTAATTTATAAGCTCCGAAAAGATACAGCAGAAGGTCTGAGAAAGTTAGGCATCAACACGATCGAAAAACTGGCAGCCCAGGACATCGATGCTCTTCCAAAGATCCCCGGCGCCTCTGTAGACACCCTCCATAAAGCTAAAATTCAGGCCCAATCCTTAGTAGAAAAAAGACCTATTTTCATTGCTGATCCTGAGTTAATCGAGGAAACCAACCTCAAACTCTATTTCGATATCGAAGGAGACCCATGGCTTGGAGCAGAATATCTCTTTGGATTTTGGGTCGTGGGAGATGCTGAAGGAAAATATGCGAGAATCGGAAACGTTGTTTGGTCGGAAGAAGATCCTGGGAAGTACTTCCTCTATTTTCTAGCTGAGACACCCGAACTAGAACAGGCTATGTGGGTTGATTTTCTTAGCTGGCTACGTTATCTACCCCAAGAGTACAAGGTCTATCACTATGCGCACTATGAGAAAACGGCTTTAAAAAAACTCTCTGAAAAATACAAAGATTCAGATGAGTTACATCGCTTCCAAGAGCTTCTGATTGACTTGAAGAAAAGCGTGGATAAATCGGTGATTTTCCCTCTGTATTTCTATTCGATCAAAGACATTGCAAAATCGTCTTTCGTGAATTTCAAGTGGCGCCATGCCAAAGCTGGCGGAGGACAGAGTATTTTTTGGTACGAGCAGTGGCTAGAGACTAAGGATCGGCAAACTTTGCAAGGCATCATTGATTACAATGAAGATGACGTAAGAGCTACAGAACACCTGCATTTATGGATGAATCAGGAAGTACAAAAGACAATTTGCAAATAACTTCCTTCTTCTGTGTCGGGCATTTCAGATGATCGGATTTTGCGTTGTTTCTTCCTTCAATGAGTCTTCTGTTAACCAAGACAAACCAGCTGATTTACAGTCGTTTTTCTTCTGTTGCTTTGATTCAAACTGGTATGGGTTTTTCAGACAAAGTCCTTCTTTTTATTAGCTCCGCAAAACCCTCCCCAAAGTCTCCCCCATTTTCCTTGTCAGATAGCTTATAATTTATCACCTTTCAGACCTCGAACTATCCTCTGGCTTTTCAGAATCTCTTCTTTCGATTTTCGGAAATCTTCCTGAAGGATTTGAAGGGGGTTGTTTAGCGTAATTGGCATGGGTTGTCCATGTTCTAAAATCACCATTCTGTCATTGGGAATTTTTTCCTCGTTCTGCTTGGCTTGAGCTGCATAACCGTTATTGATGAGAAATTGGTTATACTCCCAGGCAAGCTTTTGCTGAGGGGTTACATTTTTTCGACTTTCTCGGGGAAGCTCAGGAAGGCTAGGCTGTTGGCAAACCCACATCATCAACCCGATGGGACTGTCGACATTTTGCTTTCTTCTCACAAATTCCGCAGCATGAGCCACGCGATGTTCGCTGTAGCACATCAAGGAGAGCTTCTCTTGATCGCTGAAATCTAATCCATCCAAGCATTTGTAAACAGTGCGTGAAGAAGCTGCTGCAGCTCTTTTTTCTTCTTCTTTTTCTTCTTTCTTTGTTAGTGGCGGTTTGTTGGCGATGAGTTGGCTATCACTTGGCGGTCTGAAGGCGATTTGATGGCGATCCGTTGGTTTTTCTGATGGCGGCTGGTCTTGACTTTCTATAGACAGTTTTGATGGCTTTTCTGATGGCGATAAGGTGGCGATTTCCTGGTCAAACGTTGGTTGTTCGATGGCGAGTAGATGGCTATTTAATGGTGCTCTATCATCTGACTCCGCATTGATATCCAAGAGAGCCGTATTGATAAGAGTTGCGATCGTTCCTTTAGGGGTTGCTTGAAATTTCACAAGTCCATCTTTCTCAAGTTTCTCTATAGCAGTTCTATATTCAGACCTAGTCAAACCAATGATCCCATAATCTCCAAGGAAAGCTTCGTTAACTTTGAGCTTATGGACGGAATAGGTCGGATCTATTCGCTTGGCACGAAAACCGATCAAAAGAAGCAGCAAAAAAGCTGGACGACTATCTTTAAGCAAATCAAATGCTTCTCGATAGAGCTTTACAAATCCTTCGGACGTTTTCATGGCTGGACTACGATGTTAGCGTTTTCCTGGACTTCGGGCTCCTTTTTGCGGGGTCTATACTTTTTCTCAGACACCCATTTGAAAAAAGCTTTCTCATCGATGAGCCAGGTGCGATTAGGGCGCTTTAACACCTTAGCAAATCCATTTTCGTTTCGAAAAAAGATCAAGTGACGCATTCCACCGACTGGAGGCCACTCATGAAACTCATTCCATTTAGACACAGGGATTAACCGTGTCTGCCTTGACTCTTCGGCCATCCCATCATTATTTTTTGGTTTATTGCTTTTCATTTCATACTCCTCTGCTATTGCAGTTTGAATTTAATAACCGCATTTTATGGCAACCTATCGCCATCAAAAAATGGCGCCGGTGGAAAAACCGTAAAATGCGTTGAATAGCAGCGAGTTACAAATTATTGAAATAGGTGGAGAAATCGACAGAGAGCTTCTGATAGCTGTCTTTTTTAGGTCGGCCGTTTCTATCCCGTCTAGTTTGCAAAGGCTCTTCATTTATGGGGATGGCTGAATCGATGACCCAGCCGTAAACAGTCTTGAAAGGATATTTCCGCACCTTCGAGCAATGCTTGTAGATAATCTGTGCCATTTGGCGGTTGGACAGCTGAGGAAAATCTTTGCGCAATTTTTTGGCAGCACTCCAAGCAAAAAGCTTATCGTCCCTTTCTTGAGCAGGTCGTCTTCTAGCAAAAACAGCCTTTCCTTGCAAAAGAAGCCAAGCCTCTGTCAGCAAGGGAGCTACGTACAAGCCTTCTCGCTTCACTTCCTTGTCTTCGATCGCATCGTCTTTTAGCCGTCCCTTATGGACCAGTTTCAGCCAATCGACAGGCAAGGCAGCCCGAACATTCTTGCCATATTCTGAGCAGAAGGAGTGGATCGCAATTCTTCCCTCTTCAAAACAGCTTTCGAAAAGCTCGTAGTACTTTTCAAAATCAGGGCAAAGCATTTTCTCTTTCTCAAGACTACTGAGATCAGGGATTTTCAACCCTAGAACATAATAAGCGGCTCTTCTGGCAGTCCAGCACGTTTCCTTCAAGCATTCGTGCATCTCCTCATCACTGAGTAGCTCTGGCCTCCACAATGAGGCCTGTGGCTTATTTTCTAAGTTGTGCATGGCTGCTCTCCTGGTAATTGTGAAAGATTTTCGATTGAAGCGCTTCAACCATCGTGTGCATATGAGCGCTTGGTAGATGCACGTAATGCCTGGTCATCTGAAGCGTCTGATGACCGAGCAACTCTCCGATTACCAATGGGCTGTTTTCAATTGTTGCTGCTTGAGAAGCCGCCTGATGACGCAATCCATGAAAAACAAATCCTTCTATCCCAGATTTTTGCAAAACTCTTTCCCAAGCAGATCGAATATCAACAGGCTGGTGAGGATGATTAGGAGACGGAAAGACCAAGCTATCTTCCTTCTGCTGTTTATGTCGCTGCTGTAAAAGCGCTAGCAACAAGCCAGTAATCAAAACTGACCTTGAGCGACCATTCTTCGTTCTTTCAAGAACAATCGTTCCCACGGACTCTTTCAAATGAATATTTCTCCATCTCAATCCCATGATTTCGCCTTTACGCATACCTGTTCCTAGTGCAAGAGCGACGATCAAAAACAAGTCTTTCGATCCACTCTCCTGGCATGCTTGCAAAAGCCTTTGCTGCTCTTCTTCAGTTAAAACTCTCTTTCTCCCCTGCGCCTGCTTTGGCTTTTCGATCTTAAAAACGGGATTCTCTCTCATCCATTCCCACTCTTTGACAGCTTTTGAAAAGACATGTGACAAGCTGCTCAAATAACGAACTACCGTTGTAGGAGAGCGCAGCTTTCCTCCTCTGATCAAGCCCGCAAGTAGCTCATCCCGTTTCTCAGCGATTATGCTAGGCCGCACCTGAGATAGCAGCAAATGCCCGAGTTCTTCTTTCCACCATGTCAAATGCTGAAGGACATTTTTGGCATTTCGCGGCTTCCCTGGCAGTACTCTTTCGATATAGAGATCTATCAGATCGGCGAGAGTGTGCTTAGTCGCAGGATTCGTAAATTCATACCGATCATGCTCAATTGCCGACTCCATATCCCTCTTCCACTTTTTGGCAAGTGTCTTCGATCTAAATGACCTATCAAAGCACTGATCGCCCTTCATCCGAATACGCACTCGATAGGTTTGGCAATGCCTATGAGTCCTCACGATAATTCCTCTGAGATCATTTTCTGTCTTTTCCAAGCTTTCTTTCTGTTCCATGTTTGCTCCTATTGTTATAGCACGAGTTTAGTTGTAAACGATCGAATTCTATTGCAAACTGTTGGAGCGAAAAATGGCGTCAGTGGAAAAAAACTCATTTTCCCTATAGAATTTCCCTCTTTAGCAAGGGAAAAAGAATGAAGACTTTGCCGCCATTTCTTAACGGAACGATTGATTGGCTATACAATGGAGCTGAACTTCACCCGCTGACGGAACAACATGTTAAATTTATTACAGAAAACCTTGACGTGCACTATTTATTGCGGGAAGAGTTTTCTAATAGAATAAAAAGCGAGATTTTCGATCCATTTGATATATTGAAACACAAGTTCGGGATACTTGTTGCTGTCGCGCAGAGCTTACCAAATATCCCAATCCATAATGTTTCTCTCATTTTATTATTTGAAGATTTGTGTAAATTTATTGCCATCTCACTTTCTGATATCACAGATAAAACGCTATCTCTAATTAATTCAATCAGCTCTAAATACACATGCCTTTTTAAAAAGACTCCTCTAAAGAAACTCGTAGAGGCACAAGGCAATGCTGATCCAGTTCGCAAAAGCGAATATTTAGCTTGTCTCAGCCGACATGAACAACTTTCAAAAGTGTTCTTCAAATTCGGTTTAAACGAACAAGGGCAGCCACGTACCGAAAATTTTGAAGAAATTAGAAACGACTTATTTGAGAGAAGAAAAATCATCAATGATTACAGAGATCGGGTTGCGGCTCATGTTGACCTCAAAAATCCAGCTTATCAACCAGAGTGGAAAGATGTAAAAATCTACATTGAATACCTCGAAGAGGTCATATCTAATCTCTACTTCCTTTCAACATACAGAAGTTATGGCCATCCCTTGGGAGGCGCAGGGATAAAAAGTAAAGAAACAATAGAATGGTTTTGCAAAGGGATAAGTATCTAAGAACTCCGAGCTGAAACCTTGACTATCGAATGTCTAAACAAGGGTCTGTTCATCTAATTCAACTGTTCAATATATATTGAACAGCTAAAAATATTGAACAGTCAGAGCACATTAAGAGACTGGGGTTCAAGGATCGGATCTGCACGATCAAGCAAAGCAATGATGGTTTTTTCGGGAACGGGCTTGTAATCCCAGACCTCAACGGAAAGATTGAGTTGCCTGCCAATCAGTTTATTTGGACGCTTCTCGTGGACATGGCCGTGAAGTTGAAAATGAGAAGGGGCTGGATGGCTGGGGATATGGATGAGCTCGACTTGATGCCGACCCACTTTGATGAAGGCAGATTCTAGCACAAGCGAGAAGCCGATTTTATGCATTTTTGCAGGAGTTCCGTCGTGATTACCTCGAACGCAAATCTTATTCCCATGAAGTCGAGAACAAAGATCTGTAAGAAAATCAGTCGTGCCTAGACCGAAATCACCCAAAAAGAACACTGTATCAGTAGGAACAATATGGGCATTCCAGTTTGCAATCAGCTGTTCGTCCATCTCATGGACGGACTGGAAGGGTCGCCCTGTATAGCGAATGATATTGGTGTGAGAGAAATGCGTGTCGGATATAAACCACTTATTCATTTTGCTACAGAGAAATACTCCTCATATAAATCAGTGACTGCAATCCCAAAACCCCATCCCATATCAGCCGTCTTTTCCTGAATTTCTTCGCATCTTTCCTCGAACATATCAAGCAAGCCATGTTCCTCCATGTCTTCTAGACCGGAACGAAACATGCTTTCCATGCTGGAATAAAATCTCTCGTCAATATCTCCATATTGCAAAGTGCATTTTACGCCATATTCGACATAGGTTAGCTGCAGATCAATGATGGCTGTGGGATCACGGCATATTTTCTTAAAATCGCTGATCGCTTTCCTCGCTACAGAATATTTGAGTTCAGGAAACCCTCTTGAGGGATAGAATTGTTCCTCTAATATTCCTTTATATTTCTGAGCTATCTCGTTGATACTTTGAGGCTCGATTCGAGGATCATAATATTCTCTGACAACATCAAACGTCTTATAAAGAGTTAAAATTTCATCTCTCAAAAATTCGTCGTCTTTTTCTTCGAGATACTTTTTGAATTTTTTTAGATTCATATCGCCTCATTACGCTTCATTTACCCAAAACGGACATGCTGGACATGGCATGCCTTCTGGATAATCAATTCCCGCTTCATGAGGGCAGCCCATGACCCTTTCTATCCTAGCGACTGAATCGACTTTGCTCAGGTTTAGATAGGCAGAAATCTCTCTTAAAATTTGGCTGTCGTTTTTTATATCCTTCGACTCAGAAGACCACTTTTTTGTATCGATGAAGTTTTCTCCGGCACCGACAGTAATGCCAACAATAATTTTTGTAACAGTCTTATCATCAGGACCGTAATAAGCGATCGTTCCTGTTCGAAAATCTGCTCCAACCCTCTTAACTTTAGTTTCCATAGGCTCCTCTCCTCACTTATGATCCATGATTTTTTCTACCAGCTTATAGACAGTTGTGCTCCATATTTGTGGAAGGTCAGTGGATCGATTGGTGTCTCGTTGCTTTGCTCTTGCGATGGCGTATTTAATCAGCTCTAGCGTAATTTTCTTGCCATCGATATCTTTTTTATAATTAGGCAAATGCCGTTTTAGGCGAGTCAGGCATTCTTGAGAATTTGCAATTCCTTTTCCATCTTCAAAATGGAGCAAAAGCCAATATTCGAAGTTGGGATTGCTAAGAGCAAAACCATGGTTTTCACTTTTCTTTGCCCACTGCAAGAGTTCTTGAAGCTGGTCTTCTGTCCAATCATCTTTGTCCACCACAATCCATGCTTCATCCGTTTTTCTTAAAGATTCCTTCCTCAAATACCCCTGCATCTTCTTGAGCACCTGAATCGGTGAGCTTTCCGTTGATGGCCTTTTGAGGCATTTTACTAGGACGATCGATTGCGGCTGGTTAAAAATGGCAAAATATTGGGGTTCAGTTTTGGAGCCCTCCACTGAAACTACAAATAGCTTCTTGTATCGGCGCTCTCCTAAAGGTCTTTGAAAACGCAGTTTTTGAGCCATTAGTCGCTTCCTTCAATTGGGGATTGCAGAAGAATGCGAGGAATGCCTCCTAGGCGTCCTTGTAGATAGCTTTTTCGAATGTCTTTGTCATAGCGCACATCCTTGTACTCGCTAAAAGACAGCAAACTGGAAACTCCTTCCGAACTTCGTTCCGCAATCCACATTTCATCTCGCCTGAGCAAATCTTGATCCATCAACAACACATTGTGAGTGGTAAATAATAACTGAGAGCGACTATTCTGAGAACATTTTGCCAGATAACCTTCGAGAAGACGTCTGATCAATAAGGTATGTAAACTCCTGTCTACTTCATCGATGACATAAACTTTTTTGGATTGAGCTGCAGAGAGTTCTAAAAAAGCAGGAAGAAGGTCGATGACACGTTGAGAGCCATCCGATTCTTGCCTCATATCGAACTTTGTCTCTGAACCATCAGCGTTTAAATGATAGGTAACTAGCTTTTTTGAGATGAGCTCGCCATTCTTTCTGGTTACGACAAAGCGTTCATTCCCAGGTTCAGGCAATAATCTGACGGTCGTATCCTCTGCTAATTCTTCTCTCAACTTCATCTTTATCGGTTCGGGCAGCGGCAAATTTTCAAAGGGAATCTCTTCACCGCCAAGATGTGATATTCCAGTGTCTAATTGAGACAACATCTTATTCATCGTCGCGTATAAGGGATGTCCCTCATCCAAAAACTGCTCAAAAAGCTCAAATCTTGAATCAGGTGCGATCAGTTCTAAAGTATCTTTAAACCAGTCGTACACTGGCTTGAAGGCATCTATTTTTTGAGAAACTGAATTAGTGAGAAAGAGTTGATTATCACGTGTGCCTTTGAAAGCGAACTGAAGTGATTGGTTGCCCTTTAAAGACGAATCAAAATTAGGCTCTCCTGATACTCGATGATAAAGAGTCTTTTCACTGGTACCAGAAATATGAACCAATTTTTCTTCTAAAATGGCTTTACGGTTTACAGAGAAACTAAATGCATAAACCGTCTCGTCGATGAGCAATTCAAACTCAAACTGGGCTGGCTGCTCAACTTTTTGAGCGTTTCCAAGTCTAAAGCTATCTACAGCAATTAGGCTGTAGGGTTGAGTCCCTTTAACAATCAATCCTTTTGCAAAATGTAGAGCTTTAAAAAGATTGGTTTTCCCAGATGCATTCCCTCCATATACAGCCGCAACAGGCAAAACTCCGAGCTTGAGCTTGCCTATTTTAGGGACTCTGTCCCCATGTTGACGCTCACGGCTCGCTATCAACGAGAAAGTAGCTTTGGCTTGGAAGGACATCCAATTTTCAACTGAAAATCGAATCAGCATGAGGAACTCCTTTATGAGATATTTTCTCTCAATATAACCTTATTCTAGCAGATTTCCAGTAAAACCTCAATCTCTAAAGAGAAAAAATCTCGTAAATCAGACAAGAAAATATTCTAAATATGCATACATAATATTCGATTCTGTATGCAATACTATAATATTTAAGGACTTGCAAAGACAGGGCTGAACATAGAAATCAACATAGAAGAACATGGAAGCGCGCTTCTTCTATGTTTGCTTCAAGATAGGGGGTGCTCAAAATCATCTGCATCTCATCAGCCCTCAACATACCCAAATTCTGTGGACCATTTGTGGACCACTGGCGTACAAAAAAGGGCAACAAATCGCGACAGTTCGCGGTAGATAGAAAGGGCTACTTTCCGCTATGATTTCGGGGAATTAGCTGCTGGGAAGTGGCGGGGCGTCAGCGGACTCATAACCCGTCGGTCCCTGGTTCAAGTCCAGGTTGCCCCACATTTTATCCTGCTGATACAAACACGTTTAAGCACCATTGAAAAAAATGAATTTTATGTTAAAATAAAGTTTATACAATCGTGGTGCACTAGCGGTGCAAGGCGCAGGACAATGATCCAGTACGTAAGTACTCTGCCAACCGCTCAAACACAGAACAATGGTTTGAGCAGATGGCGTCTATCTATAAAAGAAAACTCAAAACTGGTGGCTATACCTGGCGTGCAGTAGTACGCATTCAAGGTCATCCAACAGTCTGTAAATGTTACCCTCGTAAAGAAGAAGCTTTAGACTGGGCTTTAGAAATAGAAAGGGATATCAAGCAAGGCAAATTCAAATTCGAGCGCTTCAAAGCCAAACGCACCTTTGATGACCTTGTCGGGCATTATATTGACAGTGGTGTCTTAGAACATCACAAGTCAGCTAAAGACACACTTAGACATCTTCGTTTTCCAGAAAAACAAGGATGCAAACTCTCCATGTCTCTTGGAGCACTGAAACCAAGGAGGATTTTTACTTGTTGACCACAAGGCACTTGTTAGTCATAATTTCTTTCCTAATCGGTGGCATCGCCAAGCGGTAAGGCAGGAGCCTGCAAAGCTCCCATCCCCCAGTTCGAATCTGGGTGCCACCTTTTGCTTCTTTTTCTTATCTCTCCTTGCTCTGGATAACCGTGATATGCTTTTTTTGATTGCGACACCGATTGGTCATTTGGCTGATATCACATTTCGCGCTGTCGAAACCCTTCAACGTTGTTCCTATATTCTTTGTGAGGATACACGGCATAGTCGCCATCTATTAGATCATTATAATATTAAAACCCCTCTGAAAAGCTTTCATAAATTTAATGAATCCAAAAAGGAATCTGAGATTATTGAAGACCTCAAGGAAGGGAAAGAAGTCGCCCTCATTAGCGATGCTGGCATGCCTCTAATCTGCGATCCAGGAGCTAAACTCGTTGAGGCTTGCCGAGACCACGATATCGCTATTTCTGTAATCCCTGGACCTTCAGCGTGTATTTCTGCTTTGGCCCTCACTGGCTGGTTCTCAGAATGTTTTCAATTCGTCGGCTTTTTGCCAAAAGGAGAAGCTCTTTTAAAAAAAACTCTCTCCACCCTACTCCATTATCCTGGAACATCGATTGCTTATGAAACCCCACAACGTCTTGTAAAAACTCTTGCTATTCTTAAAAGCCTCGACCCATCGAGAAGGGTCGCTGTAGCAAGGGAACTCACAAAAACTTATGAGGAGTGCAAGGTAGCTTCCGCGGAAAATCTTCATCTATTCTATGTTGAACATCCACCTCGAGGCGAAATTGTTCTGCTCATCCATCAAGAAATAAAACAGCCCCCTGTTATTAATGAAGCTGCTATCATCCAACAAGTTAAGACACTAGCCCACGATCTACAAATTCCTCTTTCCGATGCTATTCGCCGTGTTGCTTTAGAAACTGGGATATCTAGGAAAAAAATTTATACTATCACTCACCTAGCACTCGACGATGTCGATTGCTAAAACTTCTTGTGCTATTATCTCATCTCCCGTATGATTCCCCTTGCAACAAAGAGTCCATCTCCATGTCCCTGACCGATAAAGAAGAGCTCAGCATCCGAAGAACCATCGACCGCGCGCTATCCGAAGACGATGCATATGCTGATTTGACCACCTTTATCTGCATAGAAAATGATACACACATTGAAGCTGTCATTACGGCACAGCAAACAGCGACGGTTGTCGCTCTTTTCGTCATCCCTTGGGTGTTTCACACCCTCGACCCCACTATCGAAATAGAACTCCTGATTGAGGAAGGGACACGCGTACAAAAAGGAACCCCTCTTGCGATCATAAGAGGTAAAGTTCACCCCTTGCTAAACGCAGAAAGAACGGCGCTTAACCTTCTACAACACGCTTCAGCAGTTGCCACTCTAACGTCTCGTTTTTTAGATGAGATCATAGACTTTCCTTGTGATATCCTCGACACACGTAAAACACTGCCAGGGTTACGAGCTCTGCAAAAATACGCTGTTCGCTCAAGCGGGGGGAAAAATCACGGCTTTAGCCTAGCAGATCGCATCCTCATTAAAGATAGCCACCTTCAACTCCTCAGCCAAGATGCCGAGGAGCCCATCTATACAGCTATCAAACGTGCTAGAGAATTTAAACCTGATGCACCTATTGAAATTGAGATCACTAATCTGGATCAACTCGAAGCCGCTTTGTATGCAAAAGCAGATATCATCCTCCTCGATAATATGCCTCTTGACATGATGCGTAAAGCTGTAGAACTGAACCAGGGGCAAGCCTATTTAGAAGCATCAGGAAGAATAACTCTAGACAATGTGCGGGCAATTGCCTCTACAGGAGTTAACGGAATTTCGATTGGAGCATTGACGCACTCAGCTCCAGCTATTGATATTAACATGAAGTTTTTCCACTTAAGACAGGAGATAATCAACCATGGCATCCACACCCAAAGAGCTTATCTTTGAAGAAGAAGCAAGAAATAAACTACGTGAAGGCGTAGACACCTTAGCAGACGTTGTTTGTGTGACTTTAGGCCCTAAGGGGCGCAATGTTGGACTCCAAGGGAGTTGGGGCCCTCCTTCTGTCACTAATGACGGCAACAGCATTGTTAAAGACATTGAAGTGAAAGATCAATTTGTCAACATGGGAGTCTCCATGGGCAAAGAGGTCGCTAGTAAAATGAAAGAAAAATGTGGTGATGGAACAACTACCAGCATTTTACTCCTAAGAGCTCTCGTACAAAATGGAGTGAAGAATATTGCATCTGGAGCAAGTCCTATCAATGTCAAGCGCGGTATTGATAAAGCTGTCGAGGCTGCTATCAAAGAACTTGAAACCTTTGCTCTTGGTATCAAAGACGACAAAGAGACCAGAAATATTGCCATAGCCTCTGCTTCTGGCAATATCGAAATTGGTCAGACAATAGCCGATGCTTTTAAAAAGGCTGGCAAAGAAGGCGTCATTACAATTGAAGAAGGTAAGACGACAGAAACAACTCTTGAAATGGTCGAAGGTATGCAATTTGACCGCGGCTATATGAGCGCTTATTTCTGCACTAACGCCGAAACGCAAATTTGCGAAATGCATGATGTTCGCATCTTGATCACTGATAAAAAAATCTCCTCAGTTCAAGAAATCTTGCCTATCCTGCAAACCGTGGCTACCTCTGCACAAGAACTTTTGCTTATTGCCGATGATCTTGAAGGCGATGCACTTTCGACTCTTGTTGTGAATAAACTACGAGGCACGCTTAAAGTTTCTGCTGTCAAGGCCCCAGGCTTTGGCGATCGCCGTAAAGCTATGTTACAAGACATTGCTGTGCTTACTGGAGCTACTGTTGTGTCAGAAGACACCGGGATGCAATTAAAAGATGTCGACGCAGCTGTTCTAGGTAGAGCCGAAAAAGTTGTCATCTCTAAAGAAAAGACCATTGTTATCAATGGCGCTGGTAAGCCTGAGGAGATTCAAGCTCGTGTAAAACAACTCGAAGCTGAGCTCACTAAGACGACCAACAACTATGATAAGGAAAAACTTCAAGAACGTAAGGCAAAATTATCTGGTGGCGTTGTTGTGATCCGTGTTGGCGCACCCACTGAGCCTGAAATGAAACAGAAAAAACAAGCATTCGAAGATAGTCTCAATTCGACAAGAGCAGCTCTTGAAGAGGGCATTGTCGCTGGAGGCGGTGTAGCTCTTTTGCGAGCTAGTAAGGCACTCCTTACTCTTCAGCTTGAAGGCGATGAAAATATCGGTGCGCAGATTGTCGCTAAAGCTTGTGAAGCCCCCATCAGACAAATTATCTCTAACGCTGGTTTTGACGGCTCAGTCATCCTTCAACAACTTCGCGAGAAAAATGGCGACTTTGGATTCAATGCTCAAAGCGAAGTCATCGAAGATCTCATCAAAGCTGGTGTTGTAGACCCTGCTAAAGTGATCAAGACAGCTCTTCGTTTCTCCTCTTCTGTAGCAGGAATCATTCTGATTTCTGAATGCCTTATTGGCGATGCTGCTGAAGACGAAAACGAAAAAACTGCTTAAACGACCCGAACATAAGCCCCCTGCTCTGTAGTCTAAACTACAAACAGGGGGCTTTTTACGTTTATTGCCCTTTTTAGCATCGATAAACTGGCATCTGGCCTTTAAATTTAAGATGATAAAATCAATCTGAGTCTTTTCATCGGCAATGTTGTGCCTGACCTCGCTGACTTACTGAAGTCAGCTTCGATCTCCGCACTTTATTGCTGATAAAAATCCTTCATCTTAATTTTAATACCAAACGCAATAAATAATTTCACATTTGAGCTGCGTGAAAGCTGTCGACAAATTGACGATCATAAACAGCATAGTATTAATGCAATACAA
>JGI24126J20157_1000058_pt1 | contig 70930 bp, 44 predicted proteins | sample SubbioR12Aug_8Ca_FD_20157 | JGI IMG/M metagenome (IMG submission 20157)
GGAGATGTCTGGAGATGTGTAATGATTGAAGGGAGGTCCAGCAGCAAATGAAGGCACAGTCCAAGAAACACTCGCACTTGTAACTGATCTTCCATCAGCATCAGTAGCAGTGGCGGGTGCGGTCGCATTATCTTCCGCCACCGCAACAATCGTAACATCTAAAGATGTTGAATTAGTTTCTTCTGCAAGAAAACTAATTCTCGTGTCACCAACAGTATCTCCTTGAGCAATGTAAACATCTTTATATCTCAAGAAGCAATTTGTATTATTGCCACTGATTTTCCCAAAGCGGTCAAAATCATTAGTGGTTAAACTCCCGCCACTTACCCAATAGCCGTCATCAGCATCAGCAAAGATTATTGGATTGCCGAGGTTTATATTGGATTGTAGAGTGACTGAGGCAGTCTCAATTACATTAGGTCCGACATGAACTGGCACAAAACGAAAGAATTGCTTGGTAGGAACTCCGTAATAACCAAGTTGGAGATTAGGGATCGTGGCACCAGTATAAAAATCAGGAATGCCAGGACGCCATTCACCGTTATCCAACACATTATCAATCTGAATAGATTGAGGGTCTATGCAAATTTCACTCGAACCACCTTTTTCAGCTAGTTCGATATTTGCAAGATAAGAGAGTTCGGAACCAAGACGGCCAGTAAATGTCATGTCATTATCTAGTAATTTTGCCTAGTAATGCGTTGAGTCAGTCGGTATAATTACTTAACCGTGCAAGTTGCCTCTAATAATTTGTTGCCCTTCAAAGTCATGCAACTTGCACGGTTTTCAATAATTGACCTTCACCACCGTGTCAAGGCTTGCAGAAACATCAATCTTGGCATAAGCGTGTAGCTGCTCCCCTCCAAGATCGAGAACCTCATAAGGCACGATAACATCAGCCCCATCTGTAATAGAAATGACAGGGCTTGTGATTCCTTGAACTTTAATTGGCAAGATAAATCTGGGCATATCCTCGGCAACTGTGCCGCTAGGAATGGTGACAACCTTCTGACTCATCTAATTTTCCTCAAACAGTTTTGAATCAAAATGCTTGAGATAACTTTCAGAGCGGCTTCCAATCCCTTTCTATTCAAGCAAATTGGGTCACATCCATTCCATAGTTGATCTTTGATTGTCTGAGAAATGGCACCGAGAACTTCACGATCACATTCGTGATTGTCATGCAAAACCATGAAGTCATAGATTTCTTCAAGATTGATTTGAATGAATTCGCCGCAGTCTGTGGTCATTTTGAGCGGCCCAGGCTTCTTGCCAAGTTCATCTCCAAATCCATCCACGAGAGCATCTAGAAAACTATAATAGTTGTCCGGGATGTCGTCTTGTTTTAACCAAAAATTCATTAGTTCTCCGAGAAACCTGTAATGGTCGGCGTCAATTTGAGTTCGTCGGTATCAACCAAAGTCTTCACCGAGCCGAAGCGTTCTGCCCAGACAAGCCGTGGCGTGCCTGAATCGTCATATATAAAATACCCATACACGGTGCCGCCAGATGCGCCACAAGTCCAGCTTTGTTCGGCTGAATAGGCTTTAACTGCCTTGTGGGATACGGTCGCCGCTGCGTCCCAACCACCGCTTAGAGTCTTAATCACATCTAAGCCGTCGCCTGTTGCCAAATCAAAATCAGCATAAACACTGTCTTGATCGGGAGTTTCATTGTTCTCGTATAGAGCCAATTTTAGATCGGTTCCCGAATCCAAAAGGCGATCCATAAGATAGAGTTCTGATAAATCGGGGACGATGAGCGGCATAAAATTACCTCTTAAATGTTTCATTATAATAGGCATTCCAGAAACATTCTTTGCTATACTTTATAGTTTGCCATTCCTCTGGAACAACAAATGCTCAACAAATATGAATTAGAAAAAGTTCTCAAAAGTGGCGCATCTAATGTTGAAGCCGCCACAATTTTTGATTGTGGTGTGCGCACAATAGTGCGTGCCAGGAAAACTTTTGGTCTTGATCGTGGTTTCATCAGTCACGGCAATCATATCCTTAGTGACGTGCAAAATGAAATCCTCACGGCATGTCTATTGGGAGATGGTTACATCAACTTTTCATCTAGAGGTCACTCTAGATTTGGTTTTGGGCAAGCGAAGCGAAGGCGAAAATATGTCGAATTTATAAATGAACTTCTCAAGCCATTATCAGTGACGCCTTTTTTTGAAACTCGATTGGACCCAAGAGTAAAATCCGGGAAGAGTGAATCTTGGCGATTTTATACTCACGCAGATCACCAATTTACTGATCTTCGTGAGAAGTGGTATAACCCAGAAAAAAAGGTGCCGAGTTGGTTAAAATTGTCACCCCTTATCTTTTCTCATTGGTTTCTTCAAGATGGTTGCAATTCACCAGAAAAAAGAGCTTTGACTCTTGCAACAGATGCGTTTAGCAGAGCCGATGTGGAATTTCTACAAGAGCGACTCAGAACTGATCTAGAGTTGGTTTCTACAATTCAAGGAAGCAAACAATTTCACTTAGCCATCGGTGCTTATGAATGTGAAAAGGCTTTATCCATGATAAGGCAATATAATAACTTTCGTTGCTTTCGATACAAGAATCGCTTCATCAAGAAGAAAAACCCAAATCTAGGTGCATCTAAACTTAACAAATCTATTGCAGAACAAATTAGAATCAAATGGAAGAATGGCGTTAAACCACCTTTGTTGGCCGAGGAATACGACGTGGGGGTTGTGTCCATCTACAATATCCTAAGCTATCGAACCTATGCTGTTACTTCAACATAATGCACTTTGGAGTGAAATTTCCAAGTATTGTAAGCAACTCCAAAAGCACTCAATTTCAAACTGTCATTCGTGTCGTCAGCGGTCACATTCATTATAATGGGAGCATCTAATGCGAAAAATAGATTGTTCACTGATCCAACTATATCAGTTGTGCTGCCATTTTTCTCAATCGTTCCAACATGAAGCCAAGCACATGTCTCATTCGTACTTGTATTTTTTGCGATGGTGTGAATCAAAAATGTCCAAGCTGAATCATCAGGCAGATTCAATCTTGAATTGGCTATGGCATCAATAAAGAACTCAGTATCAGATGTTGTGGTAATGGTGGCATACAAATCAATTTCCTGTTGCCACCGAGTATTTACATCTCTTGTAATGACATGGGTGACATCCTTGCCGCTATTGTGAAGAACAGCCGTCGTGTCCTCCATGCCTCGTTGAACTGTAAATGTATTCCCACTAATGGAAGTAACTAACAAAAGTTCTTGTTCAATTACAATTCTAAAATTGGCAATGGTTGGAAACCCCGTTACGCTCACGACATCTAATGTGGTTTGACTATCGTCGATAGAACCATCTAGAAGTGTTTGGATATTGTTAGTGAACGTGTCGAGCATCATTAGGCTGTAATCTCCGTCCAAAAAACTTTTGACCGCCATTGCCAATTATTGCTGCTCGTGCCAGTCACAGTAATTATGAGAGCATCATTGGTGTCGTCGGCTGTGATTGCCACTGTCAGAGCGGCGTCTTCTTGATTAAATAATTGCCCTACAGTTCCAACAATGTCAGTTGTCGTTGAATTGTGTTCGATACAACCGGCATGATACCAACCACCAGTTTCATTTGTGTCTTCATTTTTCGCCACGGTCAAAACTGTAAACATCCAAGCCGAGTCTGATGGCACGAGTAATCTAGAGTTGCTCACCCCATCTAGAAAAATTTCTGTTGCCGTGTTGTTAGTTGTTCTTCCGCTCAATAAAAAGTATTGCCCAAATCTAGTAGCCACTGCCGCCGTGAGAATGTGAGTAATTTTTTGGTTATCCACATGGGCAACCGCTGTAGTGCCTTCAATTTCACGGATAACCGTTAAAGTATTGCTGGAAACGTCTGTAACCAACATCAACTCCTGTTCGACCAGAACTCTAAAGTTTGGTGTCAAAGGAAAGAGGGAGGCATCAGTCACATCGAAGCTCGTTTGCGAATTGTCGATGTCGCCATCCAAAGTGGCTTGTCCGAAATTTGAAAAAGTGTCTAAGAGAGCCATGCTCTATAAAGAGTAAATTTCAGCAATTATCGAACGTGGCGATATATTTTGTTCCGTCAAAAAAGAAAGAAAATACCCAGCGTTCGTCAGCATTTAGGCCGGTGACATTGTTGTCATTGGTATCTCCACAGGTCGTCACCAAGAATTGATCGACATTGCAAGTGACATCAACACCGCCTTCTCCAACTGCTCCAACCTTCAAGATAATCACGAATTCATCTCCGAACTTAGAATAGCTCGTATTGCAATTGATGGTAAGATTATCAGACAAGGTGCTTGTCTTACCGCAAAAATTCTGTTTGCGGTAAGGAAATAAGCTAGATTAAGCAAGCACTTGTAAATAAATGCGCCAGCGTTGAGAATTTCGTCTTCTGTTTTTAGTTCTAGCAGGTAAACCCAGGCGTCTTGATTAAAATCATCAGGATCGAGCTTTTTGAACTTATTGGAGATGTGTCTGGTAATCTTTGTGATTTTCTCGAACAGTTCCGGGCTAGTTTTCCTGTTCATTAGAAAATCAAGAATGGGGTCCATCTTTTTCCTTGAAGTAATCCTTGATGATTTTCCGAATCAAAGCGGATACTTTGAGGCCGAGTTTATTGGCTTCTTGAGTAAGTCGTTCCTTTTCTTGTTTGCTGGCCGAGATAGACATTGGTTTAGCCACTTTGCCAAGTTTTCTCTTAGTGGGCGTTTTTCTGAGTTCTGGTGCTTTTCTTGGGAGTCTACCCAAGGCTCGCAGGAAGTCTTCATTCATAAAAAGTCCTTATCGCTCCAGATCGTTTATAGAGCGATCTGTAGTCTTCTGCCCGTTGGGCGAGGTTTGGGGTCACGCAGGGCCATTAGAGCCTGTCCTGAGCGTTCGACGGGGCTTCTGTGGGCTTTTAGCCAGTTATGGACAGCCAGATGATGTGGGTCACAGAGGGGCATGAGGTCTTCGAGGGGTTCGTTGCCGAGGTTTTTGTAAGTAATGTGATGGAGTTGGTAATGTTCATCGTGGCAAATCAAGCAATGTTGAGGTTTTTTGCTGAGTTGGTATTCAAGACGTTTTAATTGCCAAGCTGTGGATTGAATATAGCGGTGATAGTTCACACGCTAGATAGGCGGGTGGATTAACAATTTAAGAATTCAAATCTAGCAGATTTAGCCTTTAACATGCTCCTTTTTTCCTTTCCCAATGTTGATGTTGCAATCCAGTATTGCTCTTCCCACTCACCCCCTCTCTAAGACTGTTATGGTAGGGACACCCATAGACACCCATTTCTCAGGTCTTTTACTTATATGTACCTAAAGTACATAATATGTTAGAACTCAGGAAATGGGTGTCTATGGGTGTCCCTACCACCATGAAATAAGGACTTACGTCATTTTTTTTAATTGCCACCTGGCAACTGGCAGCAAATTAGGAACATCGTTATTGTACCAAAGTTGGTGGCAACATGGTCCTCAAGCCTATATTTTCATAAAGACTGCGTTTTCTGTAGTATTTGATTTTACCTGGGAACACTGTGTTCAAGTCCCGCAACAACCAATCAATTTGACCCCGATCCAGCCCCATCGTATTATGCAGTCGAGCATATAAATCCTGTCGAGAACAAGACTGTGGCTTATCGTTAAACTCGATCTCGACAGGAAATCTTTGTCCATTATTACAACAGGAATGGAGAATCAGATGGTCTTGGATAAATTCCCAAAGTCTGGGGTTTCCGCTAGTCTGGAAATTTTTGACGTGTTCCACAGAACTTGTTTCGTCGAATTGTTGATTTGTTCGCAATCTAACCAAGCCTTCTACCGCCCAATTGATAATCCCCGTCATTTCGGATGCCAATTTTGTGTCAAGCTCTTTATCAGCCTCGGCTTCAAAACTTTTTTCATGTTGAAGCATCAACGTGCGACTTGGCATTGCGCCTGCTGAATCGGCATAGGCTGGAGGCTCGTTTGCCGCCAACATGAATCTAACTGGTAGTTTGGCGGAAGTGCCATCTCTATATTTTTTTTCTATAGATACACAATCTTCTCCCACAATCGAATTCATACATTGGATAATGAGTCGCTTATGATTGGCATTTAGTTCGATCTCACCGACTATAGCCACTAGAGCATTCACGAGCTTGGCTGTGCCATAAGGTCGGGCAAGATCATTCAGATCGAAGCCGACAGCATTTTTGCCCATGAGCTTCTCGAAAACCCGTAGAATTGTGCCTTTGCCTCCTCGTTTAACGCCGACCAACATAAGCAATTTTTGGAATCTGGTGTCACGAGTCAAGCAATAGCCCATCCATTCTTGCAGTAGATTCTTTTTACCTATATCTCCTTCATAAACCTCGTCGAGAAATTTTAACCAACAGGGACATGTAGCTTTCGCATCAAAATCAAAATCTAGGCAATAATCACAACAAAAGTTTGGTGTATGTTCAACTAGATTAAAACCATCTAGATTGAGCAATCCATTGACAAGTGGGATTAAATTTCTTGGGTCTGGCATATCCTTGGGATTACGCCAATAAGGCATAGTTTGTTTTTTGAAATTCAATTCTCCATTGTAAATTCCAGGCATGGCATAAATAATTGGAATGGTATTTTTTACTGTATGATTTTTCTGACCCAGCCCTTTTTTTCGTAACCAATGGCGGAAATAATTTTCAAGTTCCTCTTCCAACATTAGGCAATACTTGTTACCATCGTAGAAGTAAATTTCACCATCATGGCAAAGAGGATGTTTGTCAGAGATTTCATCAACGAACTCATCAGCTAACTGATCGAATAACGTGAGTGCTGTGGGATCAACTTTCTTGCGAGGCATATTTACTTCCTAAAAAATGAGTTAAGTTTTTCTTCGAGTGCGACTGATTTGAGGCGATTGACCTCTGCGAACGCCGCAGGATAATCTCCCTCAAAATTCAAGGCTGTCCAAACTGCGAATTTGGAATAACCTTGGGATGGCTCTAGCCCTGGTACTGAACTAGAGAATAGATAAAAGACTTGATCGAGAGTGCTTGCGGAGACGCCCTTATATTTGCCTGGGCGTCTCCAATGATTGTCGGATAATTCAACCCAGCCATGCGGTTCAAGAATTGAGTTCCAACTCATACGCATGAAAAAATTGCTAATTGGATCGGAACCAAAGTCAATTTCAGAGGAACCTTTGGGTTCCTTCTTTTTAACTTGCACCTGATTAAAAGTTTTGGCTAGATCGCAGAGTGCCAGTAAATCGCCAGGATTTTTGTCTTGGAGCGAGAATAAATCTCGTTGTAGCCATTTGCGATCAGAAAAAAGCGGTGAGGGACAAAGGCAATACTTATTGAAGCCCAAAAGTTCTATGTTTACCAATTCATTTGCTGGAACATTGGCATTGCGTGATAAAACCTCGTGTCGAACAATATGATTTGGAACTCGTAGCCAGATGTGAAAACCCTTGCGAGTTTTTTCTATGCCGCAGCCCTTTAGTCGATCTCCTGCCTGCTTGCAAAACGGGACAAACGATCTTTCCTGTTGATGATCGAAATCTAGAACATAGACTGGATTAAGATAGCCGCAAAGGATGGCAATTCGAGAATCGCACATGGCGTTTCGGATATTAGGCCAATGCAATCGAGGCCCAGAATGGTTATATGTCGAAACATTGGGAGTTTTGTCACGAGCATGAATTGGCAGAATCGCCCATCCCGCCTCCCAAAGTTTCCAAGCAAATTCCCAATTTTGTTTTTCTAGGGACTTGCAATTTGTATCGAGTTGGTCTATACTATCAGTAGACATTAAATGATCCTTTCGGGGTTGTTGATGTAGTTTCCTGAAAATCAGTGATACACCCTTTCGCTGATAATCTCCTCAAATAAACACCCGCCTTCTTGTCCAACAAAGGCGGGTGTTTTTTATTCACGCACGACAAGTCGCAGTGGCGTGCGATGAAACTCAGACCCAGGTTTACGACCATTTTTCCCCGGCGTATATCCGACCTCAGCCACAACCTTTTTGATTTGTGCCTGCTGCTCAAGACTATAAAATGGCGTTTTCCCAATCCAGAGTTCACCTGCGGGGATAATCCCACAACTGCGGTAGAAGCCCCACACAGAGGGGCTTATTCCTAGATTTTTAGCAACTTCTCGACCCAAAAGATGTGTTTGCATATTCATATAAATAGTTACGTTCCTTTTGTTTTTCTAGGAAAATCGAAAATACACACTAGATAAGAAAGCTCAATCCCATGTGGTTGAGAACTCCTTTCTAGAGTGTAAGTTGCCAGAAGCCCAGGCTAACCCCTGGGCTTCATTTTTTGCTAATCAAAATCTAGCAATTTCTAGCAATCAAAACAATAGCATCCATACTCTTTTATGTCTATGAGAGACAAATTGAATTTATGGTTCACGAGAATACCAATCATTTCAGCCAGTACAACCAGCCGAGGCAAATTGAAATTCTTGGGAAACATGTTGGAGCAAATGATTGAAACTCAACGACCTCCGAGTGTTGCCCAAGAGAAACTTTTGTTGCAATGGTGGAAGCACGCTGAAAGAAAAAGAATCAAGTGATCGAAGAAGCTAGAAAAGGTTTACTCGAATGAATGAATTACAAATTGGCAAGGCTGGAGAATATCTTGTCTGTGCTGACTTAATTATGCAAGGGTATGTTGCATTCCCATCGGAACAAGGATTGCCATTTGATGTAGTCGTCGATGTGAATGGGAAGTTAATTAAGGTACAGGTGAAGACAACGCTGGAATATAAGCCCTTTAATGGCTGCATAGGTTATGTTTACCATGTCAAACAATGCGGTAAACATGGAAGGCAAACTTATAGAACCCAAGATGTTGATATTTTTGCGCTTGTAGCTCTTGATAAACGGCTCATTGGTTATGCTCTACCTTCACAGATGAAGACAACCATGTTTTTTCGCATACCTGATTTTGTTTATCCGGCAGATAAGGCTCGGACTCAGCGTGTTGAGAGAGATACTAGAATAAATGAATTAGTGAAATCGGGGATGCCTAAAAGAGATATAGACAGATTGCTTGGTCTTAGATTAGGAACAACATCAAACATTTTGGCGAAGCCCATAAACAATCACAAAAGAAACATGTTTGGAAAACGACAACTGGTAGTAAGAAAAGCTCCCGCCACCGATCCTCAATATGAACAGCGGCCCACGAGGACAATTCGTCTACGGCCTCGCTGCTTAGCCCAAGCCCCTGAACAGATGCTCAAGATAAATCATGGAGCAGGCGGCATAGGTGACGCCCTGTTGGGCCTCACGATTACTCGTGGCCTGCAAGCCCAAGGTTATCAAATTGCTTATGCAGTTTCTCCTCTGGCCCAACCCTTTGTAGCCCTTTTTGAGGGTTGCGATTTCTTGGCGGAACACAAGCATGACGCCAATCAAATTGAATATCCTGATGAGAACTTACAAATCAATGTCGGTTACACTATCGAATGCAAGGAAAAATGTGGCAATGGGTTGATTCCAAGATGGAAGAGATACGCAGATAATCTGGAATACTCTGGAGAACCTATAATCCCAGAGTTAAGGGATCGGAGGGGGATTGAAGAGTTAGGGCTGTCTTTCAAAGACAAGGTAATTCTTGCCCCATTTTCCACCTGGGAAGCACGGGCTTGGCGTATCGAGAGTTGGCTGACGTTGAATCATTTGCTTCAATCAAAAGGATATGAAACTGTCGTCATCAGCCAGAAGCATAAAAAGCTAGAGTTATTCAAAAATACAGAGATTGTGGAAGAGGCCACTGCCGCCAAGGTGGCGGGAGTTCTGCTTAACGCCGCAGCCTGTGTGGCCTGTGACTCGGGGATGAGCCACCTCGCAGGATTGCTTGGTACATCCTGCATCACCTTATGCGGACAAACCACTGGAAAAGATATTTTTGGTTTGTATCCCAGCGTGAAAAGCATCCAAGGTTCTTTGTTGTGTAATGGATGCTGGTGGAACGAGCCGCCGTATGACCATCATGCCTGTGGTCATTGCTGTGCGAATTTGCAATCAATTACACCAAGTCAAGTTTTGCACGAGATAGATCAGATTTGTTTGCCAAAATTTGCCAAGGACGAGGCGGTAATTTGTCGAGGAAAATTGGCGGTGGTTCGGGATTGTTTAATGGAAGTGAAACATCTGGAGGGGGATGTTGGGGAGTTTGGTGTCTATCGTGGGGGCGTGGCGGCGTTCATCCAGCATTACTTGCCAAACGATCAGCTTCATCTCTATGACACGTTCTGCGGTATGCCTTTTGGCGATAAACATCCTGGGGGTCGTCACCGAGCGGGAGATTTCGCAGGATGTAGCATGGAACAAGTGAAAAGTTTAGTCCCCAAGGCAAAATTATATCCAGGTGTCTTTCCCAATTATGCGTTGCCGGATGTGAAATATAAGTTCACCCATCAGGATTTTGATCTTCAACAAAGTGCAGAAGCGGCTTTTGTCTATAGCAAACCGAGACAAGTTCCTGGTTCATTGATGTTGATCGACGATTTTGGATGGGAAAATTGTCCTGGCATAAAGGTAGCTGTGGCGAAATGTTTCCCAGGCTCCTCGATTGAGCGACCCTCGGAATATCAGGCACTTATCAGGTTTTAATCATTATCATCTTAGTGATGATTAAAATTGCAAAGTATTGTTGCAAACTCTGGTTGACAATCCACTTTTTCGGCGTATAGTGATTGTAGAAAGGACTCCGACGTGGAATCTTGGCAACATCAACTAGAGAAGCAAAAGGAACCGCCGATGACCTTGGCTGAATTTGAAAGGCGTCTTGAGGATCGAGGTTGGCACTGCAAGATTAGCAGTCGTCTGATAAAATCGCCCTCCCGGATTGATTTTGAGCATGGAACCGTTACCTTGAGTTATGCCTATCTCAATGCGTTTGACGAGGGCAATCTGGAGGAATCTCCCCATACTGCCAAGGAAATGTTCGAGCAAATTCTTTTTGACATCATGCCTGCCAAAACGACCCTCACTATTGTTGGGTAATCACATCCGTCTCTACAAGACCAAATCTGAATTGCTTTGGGAACTGCTCAAGAAGCAATCCAAAGTCCCTTCCCGCCCTGAACTGCGAAGGCTTTTTGAGGCAGCTTATCAGCAAAACATAAGTGACGCCCTGATGTCTCGTGTCGTAAATCTGTGGGAGAAGTGCATATCTCAACCGACTATTTCTACAAAGGAGATGTGAAATGAAAATGACATTTGATGATGCTTATGAACTGTATTTTGGCAGCCACCTTGACCCCTATCATAAGCTACATCCTCTTGAGGCTCTTTGTTTCCAGGCCAATGGCCGCTGGTATCTTGAGGGGTCTGCTGGGTATCTTGCTACCGTGCTGAACACTGGCGAGGTTATATACGACGAGGATGATTATTTAGGAGCGCAAGAAATCAACAGCCAAGAAGCCATGCCCTGAGTCGTAAATCTGTGGGAACAACATGTGGAAAATCCGCCCTCGACTAAAACTGGTGAGAAATGAAGACCTTCCTCTGGACAATTTTGATTTTGTTTTGTTCGACTGCAAATGCGCAGGTGAGTTCAAGTTACAGGGCGTCTCATACGCCTTTCGGCTCCAGTTCGAGCAGAACTCAAACGCAAATCATTCGAGGAAAAAACGGTTTAATCGAAGGCACCGCCACCACTCATAGTCATTCCAGCACCACCATCTACCGCAATCAATTTGGTCGCATTACTGGCACGGCCAACAGGGGCAAAACAACTACTGTGTTTCGAGATTCTCACGGGAAAATTATAGGGAGTGTGAAGTGACGAAGAAATCAGATCAAAAACTAATCATATTTGCCGTAGCGGGGGTGATTTGCTTTGCCACCCTTCTCGGCTGCATGGGGATTAGTTTTGAAATTTTTTCAATCCTGCACCGCAAAATCGCCTTGGAACAAACAAAAGCCGAGATTCGAGACGTTTTCAATCCCTCCCTTGCCGAAAAGAAGGCGGCACTCAAAAAACAGTATAAGGAGACAATGACTAGAGATTATGCCAAATACAAAAGAGAAGACCCTGTAAAGTTTGCCAAGCTAGAAAAGGATTTCAAAAAGGCTGACGCCGAGTGGTACAAAAAGCTCGATGCCATCAAGACAGACCAACAGTTTGAGACTTTCACACAAGGAAACTAACCATGTTCTCTCTCGTCCTTTTGCTTGCACTCACAGCCCCTCCTGAGCAATCTAAAGGCTTCGATCCCATCGAAACTTGGGTATCCAAGGCCGCAGCCTGTGCCTCCGAAGGGGTTAGGAGTGCCCCGTATGACATCAAAAAACAAGTTCAGGAGAAATACCTCACCGAGCCGCCAAAAGTCCGCTTAGTGGCTCCCACGAGCGGACCAACGGTAGGCGTTCTAGCCCCCATGAGTCAGACGGAAGCCAAACACGCCTACTTCCGGTACAAAATTTTCGACATTGAATCGGATTATGAAGGCAAGGCTCAAATCGTCAAGATCGGCAGCATTGCCAGCAAAAGGCCGACCAAGTGGATCAAGGGATTGAGGATGGGACAGTTACGGATTGGTGATGAGATTGCTTTCGATGAAGAGACAATCTTTGTATCCCATCGTGTCTCGGACCTCAAGACACAGGTGACGGATCACGAGTTGCTTGAGGTTCTGGATTGGAAGGAGTGTTTGAAAAGGTATCAGGAACGGATGAAGAGGTAGCCACGCTGAGTCACGGATGACAAAAAGAAGACCTCGGCATAGACAACGAGTTTATGCCGAGGTCTTTCTGCATACATAGATAACTTGATTTATAATACCCAGATCAACTAACTATTTCTATGAAAAACAAATTCATCTGCGAAGGAAAAGCCCAAGCAATTTTAGGGAAAACAAGATTTGCTGACCCAAGAAAATTCTTGTTAAGTCATAGGCCCATACCAGACCCCCGAAAATTCTTGATGACCTGCAACGATAATCAGCCTTATCTGTTGACAGAAGATGGTGAATTTCAACTGGCTCTTGAGGATGGGACTCCAATCTTGTTGGAATGAGCTTGCTTGGCCTTCCATTTCAATCGCATCATTTGGGTATATTGAGCCGCACTTTTCAGTAGATGTTCCTCATTTTCCGTGGGGATATACCCAGGGTTGGCTTCAATGACGGCTCTAATCCTGGTCTTCTCCTGCATGATCCAGGTGCGTTTGCTTTGCTTGATGGCTGCATTGACGCAGCAGTATATGTAATTGAATGGCTCGTTATATGGATCAATGCGGCGAATATAACGCAGGACAATTACCCAGGAGTCATTGACCATTTCTTCATCCAGTTTGCGGTTGATCTTCGAGACAGCCATCTCGATTGTGTCACTTAGCAGCAGCGTCAGGGCATCATTGAGCTTAGTGCCTTCTGGAGTGGCTTGATGATCGGCAAGTTCTTTGCATAGAGCTTTTTTATCTACAGTTAGGTGCATCTTTACCTCGCTGGTCTATTTTTCTTGCCGCAACCGCATCTCCTTTTGGTAGGTATGTTTTGAATTGAAACTTCTCTGATTGAACAGCGGGCGTGAACCTTCTCTGGTGGATGAGTGGTGATGATTTGTAGCCCGCAATTGAGGCATTTCACACCACCTTCGATTGCTTCAAAAATGCAGTTCATTAGTATGGTGAAATGTCAGTTATACCAGTTTCATAACCGACTCCTTGCAAACCTATGGTTGCCCAATCGCCAAGGCCCACGGGCTGTTTGCTGAGATTGGTTGGACTACAACTCATCCAAACGAACCAATAGTCAATACCTCCAAAATGCGCCAAAGAGAAATCTGAAATGCCATAGAAGTCCCTCGAAACCACCCATCGCAACAAATCATTTTTCTTCAATCTGATGTTCCCCGCATTACAATCCGTGAAATATGTTTGTTCATGGAACTTGTAAGTTTTAACAAGCGAGAAGCCAGACCCGGTAAAGTCGTATAGATATTGCTGGGGATAGTCCCAAAAAATCGAACTGCCCCACCAAGGACTGTACCACCGCAATGTGTCAGTGTCGTCCTTACGGCCAATAAAGAGATTTGTGAAGTATCGTCTAATTGTAGCTGGATACGTGCCGCCGCCATCGCTCACGCTATGCGTGATATTGGAACGAGTAGTCAAGAACACATCCATGTCGTTCAAAACTTTGATGCCTCGGGGTCCGTAATAGACGTGTGGAATATCGTAGCTACCTGCTAAGTCCTCTTCCATCTGAAATGATGCACTCGCCGCATCAGCACCGCCAATATAACTCTCATTGTAGAGATTGGGTGTATTCCAGGCATTTTGAATCGCCAACCATTTTGATGTAGGAGTATCACTGCCGTGAAAAGCAGCCAATCCAAACAAATTAAATGAATCTCGTGCAGGAGGGTCTACCGTTGTTGGCTCGGCCATGATGTGAACGCCCGAACTGTCGTCTACCACTTTGATTCCGTGACCCGCAATTATATTGGTCCGTTGCAACTTTTCGTTGACGGAATTGACCCAATTGGCGGTCAAGAATTCGCCTTGCTTAAAATTGTTCCATTTATTTTCCATGTTTAATCCGGGCAAGTAGGCGGTGTATGACTAATCCAATACGGATTCTGCTGCATTACTCGTGCGTTAAAATCAATCGGAATATAGACTGGCTTGGAAATTCCGCCACCATGCCTGATCCTGTAAGGCACGAATTTACCAGCAGATATAGAATAGCGATTGTTCCAGCCGTTATAGTTGCATTGAAAGTTAAAAACCTGCTCGTTGGCAGTTCCACCATTCGTGGTCACGGCCCATCTAGTCCTCATTCCGTTGAATAATAAAGTTCCTGGGCTGAATCCATTCCACGCATATTGATTGACTTTCCCAACGGCACAAGACCAGACCGAAGGATCGGGGAATGATCTATAATTCAAACTAATTGAAATAGATGCCTTTGGAATAACCTTGTAAATTGCCTCGTCAGTAAATGGCTGACGATTAGTGGCATTGTCGTTATTCGCAGGATTGGGAGCGGTGGAAAAGAATTCATCAATCGTATCTGATTTATCCAAAGGCAATTTTAGATGTTCTGCGGACAAATCAAAATCAATTTCCCCAGAAGATACGCTGAACTTACCAAAGGAAACAGTGACGAATGCCGTCTTAAAATCTCCCTCGCCTCTGGAAGGAGGATGTTCCACAGCTTGACAAGTGTAATCGCCAGCCTCCTGTACATCGACAGCCAAGGCAAATAACCGCACCCCCGGTCTAGCATATATTTCTGGCTCGAACGCCACCATAACACCATCAACAACTCGAAAGCCCCCAACAGCAAGCGTTGCGTAGGCAATAGCTTCATTGAACGGAGCATAGAAAGAAACTTCTGCTTCCGGCCCGTCCTTGGTCACTCTGAATTTTTCTGTTACTTCTTCAAATGCCAAATAACCCATCTTGATTCCTTATGTTCCAACCGTTAAAATTTATCCCTGATGGGAGAGATGAGTCAAAATGCTTATGATATTTGCTCATCTCTCCCGTTTTTATGCCAACCCCACCTTTAATCCCTTGACGGACGTGCTTATATTAGACAAGTGTTGATTCATCTGTTTTTGTTCGTTAAGTTGATTCTTCTGCAACTCAGTTTGTTGTTTGGCGTCTGATACATCCATCGTATTCAAATCACGCCATGCTTGCCCTAATTCTTGAAATTGAGGTTTTGCCTGACCTAAACGAACCAAAGGATGAGTTTGAGGCATATTCTCTTTGTTCCAAATCTTCGATCTCTCTGCGACATCCTTGGCAATGTTGTCCGAGAAGCCGGTCAATTTGCCCAATGCCGAACCAATCGCAGACATCTTCAACAACTTGTCCACGATCCGCCCCAGCGTCAGGTCGATATTGATTAGATCGAATGCGAAATTTTCAATGGCCTGACCTATGTCGCCAAAAATCGAGCCGATAATCATAAAGAACATTTCCCATTGGGTCCAATCAATGCTGTCAATTATGTCTGCCACTCTCTGAAATTGGGCAACCAACCCATTCTGGACCTTGCTCACCAGTTCAGTCATCCATTTGGCACCTTGTCCAAACCAAGCCACTATTTTTCCCAGCAGTTTTCCAAAAGGAGCAAAAATGGTCAGCAACTCCTTCCCAAAAATTACCATTGCGGTCAAAGGATTCATTACTAGAAAAACGGCCCCAGCCAACATGCTGATAACTTTTAGAACTGCTTTGAAGATGTCTTTAATCCCCGTGCCTTCACCAACAATGTCGGCCAGACCCTTATAAATGTCTGCCAACCATTTAACCCAATCATTAGCAATTTCTAGAATTGCCTGGGCAAATGGCGCAAGTATTTGACCGAGATATTTCAGTGCTTCTCCAACATTAGCCATCAATTGGTCCCAAGCCCCGCCCAAACTATTCACTTGCTTCTTTTCATCTTCCAGACCAGCATTTCCAAGCTCGGCCAACTTCTCCATACGTTGATTTTGCCCGTGATACCCACGCAAAGCATGAGTGTCGGTCTTAATGCCTTTGGATTCCTCGGTCAGAATCTTCATGGCGTTTTCTGTGCTGCCGCCAATCTTGTTTTTTAGTCCAACAGCTAATTGTGTGAAGTTTTCAAGTTCCTTGGTTGGGACTTTCATGTCCAAGCCAATTGAGGCCACCTTGAGAATTTCCTCAGTGGTCAGTCGGCTCGTCTTGGACAAGTTACGAGCAAAATCTTGAAAACTTTTTGTGAACGATTCGAGTTGAGATTGCTTTCCTTCAAAATCTAGCGAAGCCTCTGCGGCAGCCTTGAAGGCAACGAGTTCTTTTCTCGCTGCCACAAAGCTCTTTAACGCCTTCATTAGCGAGCCAACTAGAACGGCTATGGCTGCACCCCAGCCCAAAGTGGAGGTCGAAAGCACCGCAAACAGCCCAGCAAATCGACCCAATCCAAGGGCACTCAAAGCAGTTCCGCCTAGAGAGGTTCTCATTTTGCCCATGTTTCCCAGCGAAGGCAGTTTTGGCGGGCGTCCTGGCAAAGTAATACTGGTGGTTGGCACAGCAGGATTGCCTTGTGATAAAAGTTGAGCGACCGTTTGTGACGGCGGCAAGGCTGGAGGCCCGCCAATACCGCCAGTCCCCATTGCACGAGGTCTATTTGGATTAGGAAGAGGAGGCGGCCTGTTGCCCATTTTGGCAGCAGATTCTTCGATTCTTTTGGACAAATCTTCCATAAGGGAAATTTGTTCTGCAATCTTTGGGATTGCGAAGGAACTGCCCGCAGCGGCTCCCACAGCAGCGGCACCGGCTGCCGATCCCAACGCCACACCTAACGCATTAACTGAATCTTTTGATTTAGCTGCTGCCGATCCTAATGCGGCAATGGCAGTTGTTTTGATGTCGGAAACGGAATTATCAACAGCCAAAACTTGAGCCTTTAAGTTCTTCAACTCAGAGGTATCAATTCGGACTTTTATAATAAGATCGGCAAGTGTGTTGAACGAAAGCATATTGCTATTTAGACAAGCCCATTAGCTTCTTTTTGCCTTTTCGCCTTGAGTTCTCGTGCCTTCTTGAGATTGCTGGAATAATCATTGGCATTGCCCGACCAATTAAGCCAGTAAATTTGAGGCATCGTCAAGGCATTGATGACATCTGGCCCGACCCCTTCTTTCCATGCCTTTTGATAATCCTTTATCAATTTGTCGCTGTCTGACAATAACTGTCTCTTAGGACTTGTAGCTGATTTTTTTTTACGTCATCGTCGTCTCCATTGTAGATCGACGACAGCAAGATGATGACTTCGTTCATTTTGCCCAGATCAACAAAACTAAAAGCATCAACTTGTTCTCTGGTCACGTCCTTGTGTCTATGACGCAAAGACAAGAATACCACTTCTACAATTCCTTCTAGAGTGGCTATGCCGTCCTGAAAAGATTGGTCTTCGAGACTTACTCGCTTGGCAGAACATTCTTTGAGTTCGGCCCTGAGTAAATCCGCAGGGATGTCCCCAAGTTTTTTCAAAGTGTAATAACTGTGAAATTGAGCGAATCGAAGTAAATCACCAAGATCGCTTTTTGTGAGTGGGCTTAGTTCCCAGGTTTTGTCTCCGAGTTTATACAGCACTGGAGAAGCTGTGAGATCGCTTAACGGGTTCATATTCTATGATAGTGGACCAATAAAAAATCCTCCATGATCTACACAGACCAAGAAGGATTTTTACTAGCTCAGGATGCAGGAAAAACCAGATTAGAAGAAGGCGTCACCACACAAATTATCGCAATGACCCGTCTCGGAGCATTCGTTGAGGACAGTATATGGACCATCACTCTTCCAGTTGCAAACATATCCCAATGCGCCATCTAGACTGTGGGTATATGCCACGCTGGTAATGACTGCATTAGGAACTTGGAAATTACACAGACTGTTTTCGCAGTTTGTCGCCTGCAAAGCCAAATAAACGCAAGAACCAGATCGAAGCTGAGGCGGCTGGGTAATGATGTCCGAATCCCAAAGGGCGGTAAAAGAGCCAGTTGCTTGTCTACGACCCGTGATTAGCTTGCCGTAGCCGTTGCTTGATTTGTGAGTAGTGTCTATTTCACTAGCTTCATCATTAGCCGTCCATTCTTGAACGTGCATTGTATAGGTTTCGACATCGTTTGTCAGTATAACATCGCCTGAAATCCCAGCAAAAAACGCCATAGTTATCTCCATTGTCCTGATTGAACATTTGATCTAGAATATGTAGTCGCTTAGAAAAGAATTTTTGGAGATCAAAATGCCCAAGATCAAATTTATTGAATATCGAGGCGAATCTAGAACAATCAGAGATTGGGCAAAATTAAAGGGCATCAAGCCTGCCACAATTGCCTATAGATTAAGAAATGGCTGGCCGATAGAAGATGCCTTAAATCTGGACTTGCACTCAGGAAAAAAGATGAAGCATGGAAACTGGAAATTTCATCGAAAAGAATATAAGACTTGGCATGGAATGTTGGAAAGATGCACCGATCCAGAGCGATACCATTGCCAAAAAGGCATCAAAGTCCTATACAAGGATTTCGATGAATTCTTTCAGGACGTTGGTTCCTCACCCAGCCCTAGACATCAAATAGACAGAATTGATAATGATGGTCACTACGAAAAGGGGAATTGCCGCTGGGCAACGGCAAAACAAAATAATGATAATAGAAGCAACACTGTCATCGTAACCTATGGAGGAATTACGAAACTTTTAGTCGAATGGGCAAAAGAGCTTAATCTTAATTACATGACTACATTAAATCGTTTTAACAAGGGTTGGCCTCTAGAAAAAGTATTTGCGCCTAGAATGACGATTAAAGACCCACTTGTCACATTTCATGGAGAAACAAAGACCATTGCACAATGGGCCAAGGAAAGAGGAATTCATTATGTAACTCTAAGAACTCGATTGTTGCGATATGGCTGGTCAGTCGAAGACGCCATGAATCAAAAACTAATTCAAGGTCAAAAACATCACAAACACGGCAACTCTTCCTGAGTCTTCGTTAGCATAAAAGTTAAGGTTAATTGCCCTTCCCAAGAGTCACTTCCAATTGATTGACTTCGATCAGCAATTCGAGTGGCATTATGTACCCGATTGGTAATTTGTAATTGGGCGGCCCCATCCGTATACAAATCCTCTAGATTCTCAAGAACCGCCTCGACTTCTTCACGGCCTTTTCCAAAGACAAAAAAAGTTACAAAGACGTTTCTGACGGTAATCCGCTTTCTGCCGCTCTTAGCTTCATTCAAAATTTGGGTTCTGATTTCGCTAAGAACGACGAAAGGTTTGATTCCTTGTCCAGCATTGCTCGGAAGACGATCTCCATACATGGAGTCGTTACCAATCAAGGTGCGTAGATTGACAGCATCATTCAGTGTTGATGTCTTGTAAAGCTCTACAATCGCACCGAGTAATGATGGAACTGCCATATTAGTTGAATAGAACAGCGATTCTAATGGTTTGTGAAGCTGTGCTGGCATGACTCAATTTCAAAGTCGCCACGCTAAAAGTCGCCAAGGGATTTGTAGAAGTGCCGTCCCAAATGGCAGCGGTTCTTCCAACCGGCAGAACAATTGCATACAATTCTGCATCCATACCATCGAGTAACACGAAGGTCGCTTGAACTGGAGCATAGGCTGTAAACGCCACAACATTATCTCCAGTAAGTACCAAATCCTCGACATCGACAATCATCACAGTAATTGCGGTGTCTGCGTCGGGAAAGTCGTCCCCAGAGCCGCCATCTACCGGCACGCTATTTACGGAAACGGTCCCCACGGTCACGCCTCTACGACTGCCTGTGGCCCAATAAATATCTACCTCTGCGGCAGTCGTGATATTGTGACCGTCGCCCAGAGTGAGGATACCTGTGTCGGCATCTGTTCTGGTAGATAGAGTTCCTGCATTAGCACCAGCCAATGTTACCTCTCTAACTTCCACAGCTTCGCTCGAAACAGTAAACGATGCAGGGAAATTTTTCCCTGCGACAGAAATTGATTCACGGACGGTCATGTCAATAGCCATAATTTTTTCCTCTGTTTTTATATAGGAGTTAAACGCTCAAATCTTCCCATTGGCTGTCTTCCCTAACTTCAATCTTGAAAAGTCTAGACAAACCACACAAATTTTTCTTATCCAAAACTCGATAAAGTTTGATTGTTCCCAGGACTTCCCCCGTGTCTATCTCTATCAAACTATTGATTTCCACCTTATTCCAGGCAGTTTGGTCATCAGTGTAGAGTCTTCCTCGCTTAACTTCTCGCTGAGCCATCAAACTAGGCAGAACGTCTTGTGAGGGATATTCTTGATAGAAACAGTCAATATCCTGATCCAACACCACTTTATCTCTGGTGAAACCTGCGGATACATCCTGTCCATAAGCTATATCATGCGAAGTAAATGTGTGGGGAAAAAACACTAGATGTACCGATCCTTGTAATTCGAGAGGATTGACAATAAATCAGGAGTCAATTTGCTTCTGAATTGATTGCTAAATTGCAGATCATAACTGTATTCATCGAGCTTTTCTGAGACTCTGGTAGGTTGTCCAGCAAAGCCGCCAATATCGTTAAAAAAGGTCGTAATTAGTTCGGCCACGACGAACTTCAAATCATCTGGCAATGGATCAAAACCACCATTCCAAATGACCCTGACGGTGTGATTGCAACCGCACTTTCTATTCGGTTCTAAAATGCCTCGTTTTGGATCAAGTTGGTATGATCCGAACCCATCCCAAACTTGCAGATTGTTAGGGGTTGAGCCTGCGCTAGAAATCAAATCAACAGCCAATCTTGAAGCATATTTAGCTGCGACAGAGGCGGCCCAGCCAGATTCATTATTGATGGCGTCCACCAGATCACTTAGACTAAGATTGGCATAATCTAAATCAATCGTGGTGACTGCCCGTGTAGTGCCATCGACTAGGTTGAGATTATTGTTGCTGATGCCATAAGAAGAACTTGTCGGGCCGGTAATTTTGATTGCTGATTGATGTTCATCAAAAACTCTGATGACATAATCGACTGGATAAGCAGTCAAATAAAGCTCTAGGGTTCGGTCATAATAGATTTCATCATAATCACCTTTTACAAGGCGTCGTTTGCAATATCGCTCCATGCCTGCGAGGAGGGAGGTTGCAATTGCATCGAATCGAGTTTCGTCGCCTGATGTCAAATCTAGATGGGCGACCAAGGGATCGTTAAAATCAAGAATTTGGTTGGACATTGGCTTCCTTTTTGTTGCATTCTTCGACCACAACCTCACCGGCATTTCTATACGCCATCTTCAATCTTTGAAAGGCATCTATTGTCAAAGGAAATTCAAGTTCTTGGACCACTTCCTTGTTTTCACGGGATTTAACCATCTTATTTTCAGGGATTAACATGTTGTATTTAGAGTAATACAACGAAAAAAGCCCAGGTATTACCTGGGCTTCTTTACAAGAAATCTCAAAACCATGCCTGTACTAGACTTGCTAGGAAATACGCTGCCTTCACTTGCCCGGACCCTGCCGCCGCACTACAAGTTAATACCGCAACATACCATTTACACAACTTCGCAATTCCTCACCGCAACGACAGGCGACCTCGCCAAAACCTCACGTCTCACGTCATCACCATACCGTCACGTTACTTAACTAGACCCGTCTGAAAGATACCAATACACGAGAGTGCATGACCTCGCCATTACGGCTCATCACACGTCTCTGCGCCACTTTACCAACGCATAAAGCGACTATGCCCACACCGTATGATACATAACCAAGACACTATTAGACGACACTACACCGAGACTTCACCAGCCAAACCTTGCCAGTACATGCTATACGATACCTCCACTTCATTTGGAGTAACTTTGCCATGACGCAAAGATTCACAACAATGCTAGGACTTGACTTCTCGGAACTACACCATCACTTTTCGTAATTTCACTTTTCGTAACCTAAACCTTACCTGTACGTGACATTTCAGTATATGGCTATACCACCACACTTCATTTCGGTACGACACCGCTACATTAGAAGGCTAGAAAATACCCCAGCCGAACGCAAGTTTACATGACTATGCCATGACTTCACGATGCCAAATGTCACGTCGCCATTACTGGTCGGAGACATCTTCCCACGAAAATCTGCCCTTCCCCGCCGATCTCCACTGCCCTAGACCAGACCAACGCCCGTGATCCAGCATTGCCACAATGCACTTATCTGGCAAAGTGCCATAAGGTACGTGTACTTCAAATTCTAAGATTGTTCCCGCTGGAATCACATAAGATCGAGCTATACTCGTGCGTGGCCCCTTTGGGGTATCAGCCCTGAGAGGTCTTTCACAGATTTCGAGCTTGGCATCGGCAGGTGCCACATAGATTTTGTTGGGAGAAATAAAAACACCGTGGCTCACCTTGGACTGCAACTGCTTGATCGCAGTCTTTCCCTTTCCGAACTCCTTCATTACACGTCCCGCCTCTTTGAGCAAACCTTTGACCATGTAATGGGGTATATAATAGCCCTTTTCATCCTTGAGGAAGCCAGTCAAACCTCGTTCAAGCTCGTCAATATCCTCCACGCCATCCAAGGTAGATTCAAGTTCGGCGTTAATTTCATCTTCTGTCTTGCCATCACGCTTCATGCCCTTTGTCATTTTCCCAGCGACATAATCTGTCCAAATGGACTTCTGGGTCGGCATGGTGCCGAGCATGTCGTCTAATAGTGTGAGTTTAACTTTCATTTTCTTTCTCCTCTAGGTTTGGTTCGAGTTTCAAGGGTGGAGTCCACTTAGACTCGTCCATGCAGACAGGAACATCATCAATCTTTTCTTCTAGTTTTTTGAAATATCGTTCAATTTAGTCCACTTAGACTCGTCCATGCAGACAGGAACATCATCAATCTTTTCTTCTAGTTTTTTGAAATATCGTTCAATTTGGAACTTGACAAATGATTTTGTGGCAAACAAACTTATGAGATGAGTACGAGCCTCGGCAATAGCCAGATTAAAAGTATTCAATTCATCGAGCAATTCTCTTAGTTCTCTATTCATCTCTGTGTATTCTTTTGTGAATGTTTGTCCCCTTGGCAAAAACATTCACTTCGCCAAGTTCGTGATCTAGATCACAGTCAATCTCTTCTTCCAACTCTTGTAATTCTCGATTGATTTGTTCGAGTTGTCTTTCAAAAAATTCTCTTTGTTTGACTTCAATTTCATTCATTTCAATTCCTTTCGATTGCTCTAAGTTGGCAAGAATTGCCCCAACTCCTACAATCTAGTATATCCTATACGTTATTGCAAGCCAAAAAACCGAAATTTTTAGGGTAGACCTGGAGGATAGAAATAGGTATAAACATGACTGGACTCAAATCCATAGCTGCCTCAATTTGCAGTATTTCCTGTTCCTGGGTCTATCTGGACGGTTTAAGAGGATCAAAAGGTTCGTTAGGCAATTAGACTTCGAGAGCTAATCAGAGCGGCTTGTACCCGCTTTTACCTTGCTAGAAATAGTATTGCTTTTGATTTAAGTTGGAACTGTTGGTAGTGTTTCCCTTCAAGGAAGCAGATGAACAGGTGACAATGATAATTAGTCGTCAAAATCTACCGATATAGACGAAACGGCATTGTGATGAACAATGTAACGAGGAAATTATCGAGATTATAAGGGCGTTTTGTAAGAGCCTAACTATGAATCAACCTCTTACTCTTGGGTCTTATAATCATTCATGTCTAGACACATGAATCTGCTAATCTCTTTCATTTAGCTTTAATTCAATTTATTGAGTTTAGTAAGTGTTTTTGGTTGGGAGGAAAGCGCAGCTTTTGGAATAGAGACTCCAATAAAACCTATTTATTGCTATTTTCATAGCCATCATCGGAGAAACTAAAATGACTGATTTTGGACTTGGTGACAAAATTGTTCTCGAAGAAGAACTGACATCTACACTGAGACATCATGGTCTTATTGATCCCAAGACAACTTATTCCCGCCTGAACAAACAACATTGGGGCGTCAGACCTCAAATGATGCCCATCTTCAATCCTGAACTAGACCTCGTGATTGATACGCCACTCGAAAAACTGAAATTCAAGGACTTCATGGTGTTGAAAGTGGGCGGATTTGACCAGTTCAGTAACTTGAAATATGATGAATTGGTAAAAAGGGCTTCGGCAGCCAATCTACATTCCATTTTAGAAGCTCTCACAAGCCGCAAGGCGGCTGCTACAGCCCTCAGATGGACTCTGAGAGGCTTAGACGCCCCCAAAGCCATACGGAAGGTCCAGGTCGATTTGGAAGTGTCGAAGAATTGTTATCCCAAATGAAGATGAAAAAGACTGAAAGAAAACTATTGAGAGCGGCGTCCAAGGTTGTCGGCATCAACGTACCAGGAAGCTCACCCTGAATTGTGGGTGGACGCCTAACAAATCTTACCCTTGTCCGGGGAGAGCCATTAGCCCTAAAAAGCTAATGGCTCTTTTTTTTTTGAATCCCTCCTCAATCCTGGCAACCGCAGCCTGCTTTCTCTCCCAAATTTCCAACTCCTTGCCACTCAACTTAGGTGCCACCCAAACTGCCCTCTTAACGTATGGAAGTCGATCCTCGGCCATAAACGCCTCCAAGGCACTCAGAAGGCCAATAGACAGCGTTTCATAAGTCAATGACCTATATTGGTTGCCAAACACTCTCGTGGCTTCTATGCCCACTTCTGGAGCGTCTGTGGGCATCCAATGTGTCATGTGGTCAAACGGCTCAATACAACGAACTGGATGATGTTTTAGCCATATTCCCCAGGTAGGCGTTGAGAATGCCCCAGCGACATGCAATGGCCCTGAGTCAACAAAAATACACAGACTTGCCGATTCAATCATTGCGCCTAAATGGTCTACAGTAGACGCTGGCGTTTTATCGAGATTGACACAGATGTATTTGTCAGAAGCATTGATGAATTCCTCAATCCTCGTGAGGATTTTATCATCTAGATTCTTGGCCCACGTTTTGGAAACGCCTTTCCCGTGTAGCAGAATTACCTTCTTCCCAAGTTCATCTCGTTGCTTAAAAACTGCGTTTTTAATCTCTGGATCGAGAATGCAGTTATAGCTGTAAAGTTCTGCCTTTGGCTCAAGCCCAAGATCATCAACTATACAATGCGTAGTTTTTGTTTGAGGTAGGTTTTGATATTCCCGATCAGCCATTGGGAAATTGATATAGAGCGACTCTTCCCAATTCCAAACATCAAAAGGTGAACATAATTGTTTATATGTTGCTAAACCACGAAGAATTGCTTCTCGGCCAGGAAGAGTTTCAACTGCAAATTGCATTTCTGGAATATAATGCTTGAGATGTTTAAGCACGATAGAAAATTGCATAAAATCACCCAAACCATGTTTCATGCGTATTAACCACCAACCAGGGAATCTAAGCGTTTTTGGCATGTCCTATAATAGAAAAAGCCTCGTGTGATTTTCATCACACGAGGCTTTTAGTAAGACTATTTCACATCTGGTGAGGCTTTTAGTAAGACTATTTCACATCTGGTTAGCTGGACTGGTCGTCTAGAACCACAAATGGGCTTACGGTAGAAGTACCGTCTGCCAAAGTTACTGGATCGCTGAGCAAGCTCATGCCAGCAAATCGGGCAACGCCTCTGTAGACCACGCAGTCCTTCTTGAAGCTCACATGAGGAGAAGCCTCAATCGTAATGCTGCGGTTCACACCAAGAGCATAAGCCCCAAGGTCAAGCAGCAACACGTCACCTTCGGCACCAATGCCAGCAGTGTACTCGGACACTAGAACTGGATAGCCTAGCAAGTACATCTGTAGACCGTTGGCAGCATTGGCGTTTTGAAGCCAAATGGCCTGACCCAAAGAAGACTCAAAGCCAAGCAATGAGGCCAAGTGGTATGGATGAATGACCCATGCGGCACCAGCACCATTATTCAAACGCTTGTGAGCCGCAATCATGTTGCGGGCATCATGGAATTTGAACTGATTGCTTGTGTCACGCTGAACAGTAATGGTGGCACCATTGCCAATAATTCCATCGCTGTTTGCGCCGTTGCCGTTCAGAATAACGTAATCCATATAGGAACTTAGGGTCTGACGGAAACCATCTACAATAACCGACTCAAGACCGACATTGTTGTTTTGCAGAAGTTCATTGGAAACTTCGACGAAACCCATTGCCTTGTCAGCCTGGAGTTTGACTTGCTTAAAGGTAAGATTGGTGCTGTCAGTCGGCTCGGCTGCCTCGTTCACAATTCCGACAAGCAGGCCGCCATTGAAGGCAGATTCTCCACCGCCACCAGGAGTGGCGGTCTGGTCAAGAACTGGAATATAGGTCACATCAGTCGGCATTGCAATCTGACGGGCACGGCTATTAAGAGATTCATAGCCATCGAGCTTGAAAAGCTCATTGCTCCAAATCTCAGGCACAGTAAAACCACCGACGCCATCAGTGCTTTGCACCATGTCGGTCGTGGTTTTGAAATCATACTTGTTAGAAAGCATGTTGAAAGCCTTCTCACGAGTAGAATTACGAGCAGTCTTGCCCACCAAGGCAAGCCATTCACCAAAGGTTCGGTCGTCGGCTGCCTTTGCTACCGCAGGCAGTCCCTTGCGAGAAAACTGAGTCTTCATCTCGGCCACAAGCTCCGATTTAAGTTCGGTCTTCAAATTTGACTTGATTTCTTCATACAAGTCTTGCTCGCTAGGAGCATTTACATTTTCAGACATTTTGTTTTTACCTTGAAAAAGAGTTAGAATCACTCTTCTGCCGACTTTTCAGATGTGTGAATCTCCAGCTTTTCGCCTGATCCCTCACTCGTCGTTTGTCTTTGAAGCTGAAAGATATGTAGACATGAACAATAAAAAAAGCCACAAGATTTTTCTTGTGGCTTTTGGCCTGTGCGAAGGTAGACTAAGCTATTGCTATGTTATCAGTGACGTTGCACCGCACGCCATGTGACTACCTCGGGTTTGTTTTTATTGCTGGGCATCCTTGCCCTTTACGGCAGCCTCATGCTGCTATTTCTTCAAAATCTTTCTTAGAATATCACTCTTGCTGACCTGCACAACTTTCGGCGTCATTCCGCACTCTTCCGCTGTCCATGACCAAAAGGATTCATCTTCTGGCTCCTCTAAACCAAGCGTCTGATAGATGTCAGGACCAAAAATCCCCTTACTCACACTCTCTACCAAGGCTGTTGGATTGCTCTGGACAGTGCATAGAGAGATTTCTAAAAGGGTCGATTCACGTATTACTCTCCTCACGGAGGCAAGTTCTGGGCGCAAAGTAATCTCTTTCTCAGTTGGCGGCCCTTGTTTCGTGGTAATAAAACCAATAGAAACGCCTCGAATGACTTTCTGTTGAGTCAAAGCAAAAATCTCCGCAGGGAACCAATTCCCTTGCCAATCGGCAGGCTGCTTAGCAAATTGAACTAAGGCTTTGAGGGCGTTCCCATCTAGCTTGTTCCACAAGGCTCGCCCTATTGGGGGACGAGAATAATCGTGTGCCCAGGCAATGACAGGGTTTTTATTGAATTGACCCCTTTTGATCCCATCTACCAGGACGACTTCTCCATCTCGATCAATGTCAGTGGTTGAAGCGGTCAGTAATGCCTGCATTGGATCAAGGCCATCTTTGACCTCGATTTCATCAGAGAAAAACTTTCGCTCGAATGTCGCCTCCGGGTCTTTTAGGAGTTCTTCAATTTCCTCAGCAGCTTCCTTGCTGCGGACAGGAATATCCAGCACCGAAGTGCAGAAACCTTTTTTCTCGTACCAATTGTGGATCGTCATATTACCTCGCTGTATTATCTAGTCAGTTTTACGACAATCTCACGCAGGCGTTGTTCCATTGCAACCACCATTTCCTTGCTAAATGGCACATCGTCCGCATCGGCAGAGGCGTCTTGTAGAGTATTTCGGAAGCAAATAGCCATGTCTGCGAGATGAAGTGTGTCGTCCAAATTAAGTTCTTGATAATTTGGAACAGGCATAATCTCCAAAATGATTGGATTCCATTCTCTATGCTGTAAATCAGATGCTATGTTTGCCACGTCCAACCAGTAATTGCTCATAAATACCTTTCTACATGGGAGCTTCTAGAATAGCTCTAACTTGATTCAATGTTTGTTGTGCCGCAGGAGTTAGGAATTGTCTATTCAAACCCAACGGGTTTTCTAGATATTTAGCATAGTAAACATTGGTCCCTATGCGGCCAACAATATCATTTCCCTCTTGAGAAACTTGGGTCGCAATAGATCGCCTTAGCTGTCCAGTATCTAATCTAGGTGGTTCTCCTGGCAAACTACGAATCTTCTTTTTGCCACCCTTGGGGCCGATTGTAACTCCAACCTTCGTCGAGATCAGACTCACAACCTTGTTGCGAACGATCCTAACGACCTTTTCCATGCGATGACGCAATTCGGCTTCAATCAATTCAATTGGTTGATTGTGAAAATTTGTTGTCATACAATTTCTCTCAACACACAATAGCACCCAGGATGAAGTGGTGGCAATTCATCATCTAGACTCAATTCTGTCCCATCCAAAGGCTCACACAGAGGGCACGGAGCGTCGGTGCAAGTCCAAATAAATCCTTTAACCACGTCGCTCTCTATGGCACTCATTCTAAGTCCCTCATTGAATGCACGGGAACTCTCCGTCTTGGCAATCAATTCTGCCCGATAGGTACTAGCATTCTCAAAAATATCCTTAATCCTAGCAGTCAGTTCCCGAATGCCTGCCCCCTGCTCTAAGCCACTGGCAATCGCTTCACGAGTCAAGGCCAATGCCTCATCGACAGACTTTACAGTCGTGTCAAGAGTGGATTGAGACAGTCGCAAGGCATGTTCGGCTGCAAAAATGGCGGCATGGTCATTGAAAACATTCACTACATCGGGGTTAGCTCCAACCCGCACCAAAAGTTTTTGTCCGCTATTCTTGACAATGGCCTCTACCATTGGCTGCACGTCGTCTGCCAAGTCTTTAGGCCAATTTTTCATTGGTTTGAACTTGGTTGGAATGGTTTTTATTTCAAGTTTGTCGAAGGTTTTTTCGATACTGTTGATTACGCTGTCTTTCCAAATGCCAAAATGTTTGGCACATATCTCCTGAATCTTTTTCTTTTGTGGAATGTAAGGAGCTTTCGGATACTTTTTGATCTCTTTTATCTCAGGCACGATTGAATTTTGCTCGACCTGAATATCACCCAAAGGCTCGTATCCAATTTGCGCCCGTGCCTCATCTACGGTCAGGATATTCGCACCTACAGCTTGAACCAAGTATGCCATCTGTTCTGCTTCCATCTCTGGAGATGGATCGTCAAAACAAAAGAACATATTCTCTGTGTCTTCAAATAAACTCAAGAACTGAGTGTTCAGAAAGTCCTGAATATCGAGCAGGCGAGGCATAATGGCACCGTCTACCCATTCCTTGAGAGCCACCTTATAGCTTGCCAAAGAAGTATTTTCTGCTCCTCGAAGAATCATCAAGGGCATAGAGAAGGCTTGAGCTATGTTCTCTTCTGCTCGTTCACTGATCTCAATGGCACCCAAATCAGCAGGCTTCCAGTTCATTATTGTGGCAGCCATGTCCTGGTCGGTGTACATGATGTCTTCGCCAGATAAGAAAGCACGCCATCTCCTTTTAAGTCTTTCAACTTCATCCTCGCCAACATCAGCGAACTCGCCCCTTGGGGAGAGCATCACAGCAGGACGAGGTTTCATTGCGGCGATGAGAGTCGCAAAAATCTTGTCCTGCAAAAGCAAGTTCTGGAAGCAAGACATTGCGGGACTTGTCCCTGGATAACTGTTATAGGGGTAAATCAGATTCTCAGTAGCCAGCACGAGCATCTGATTATCCCCGGCCTCTTGACCAAGAGGATAGATTTTGTCTGTGCCATATTCCCAATGAAGAATTAACCCATTGATTCCTCTGCGTGGCGTCACAACATTCGGTGGCAACACATAGAAATCGGCATTGTCTCGATGATTGATATAGGCAATTCCGCTCATATCCAAGTAAAGCTGGACATAACTAATCAAAGCCCTGCCGGTCATGTAAGGATTAGGTTTTTTAAGAGCGGTCAATGAGTCGTGCGAAGTGACTTCTTCCACATTCTCATTACCGCTGACCATATACTTCTGTCGCATCTGTTGGACATATTTCTTCTTGTTTGGAGTCAAAGATTTGGTCTGATCTCCCGAGGTTGTGCGATAGAGTCTCAAAGTGGCGGAACTTACTTTGTCGGCGGTTTTTTTGGCACAAGAATAAATGGTACTTTTATACGAGGATAAAAGTGCATTGATATTCATGCCTGCACAGTTCTGTCCACCGCCAAAAGAAGTTTCCACATTCAATGATTTTTTCTTGTATTTTGTCATTACCAAATCCTTAAATGTCCCACAACCTCGAAGAGAGCGTCATTATTGACATTACACCAACTATCAGCTTTTTGTTTCTTATCTATTGGTTTCGGCTGGGCTTTTGGCTTTTTCCCACGTTTCTTGGTCTTGGGTTCAGGAGGCTGTCCCTTCTTCCACAATCTATCAAATATCTCCGTCATCATCTCTCCTCATTGCTTGTTTACGTTCTAGATGTAGAACAAGGTAGCGCAATCCGTCGCAGTTCTTCACCAGAATATCATTGGCATAATACTCATCACCATCTCCGACAGTGATGTTATATACATCATGCCGACTTTTTAGGTGTTCGATTTTGATGATATGCGGCATCTGGGCCTCGCCTACGGTGTCTTGCTTTGCAATTTTGATGGCAGAATCTTCCATGCTTGCTATGAGCTTCGTATGTTCTTCCACAGCAATCACATTGTTTGGAGGTAATTGTTTTTCCGAAGCGACATTTTTTGGCATGTTTTCGGTGCCATTCCAGTCCTGCTGCCGAGCCGTGCCATTTAGAAGCAAGCGGACGGATTGTTTCGAGGAGTTTCCGATTGGCACGCTTCTGCTTTTCGGTTCGGGGATGTCTTCTGAAATGCTCCGTGGGACTAACGCATTCGAGATTTTGGATTGAATTGTTTGCTGGGTCGCCGTCCTTGTGATGAATATGCCATCCTTTGGGGATGATCCCTCGCTTTTCTTCCCAGACAACCCGATGTAAATATCTTGGTTTTCCTTGCCAGCCTTCGGATTTGAAGTATTTTCTGTCAGCCTCGTTTGAAGACTCTGGGTAACGTCTGTATTTGACGCCTTTGTATATTTTTGTTTCACGCATACTCTATCATAGTATCGCAAAGCATCAATTCGACAGAAATCTTTACCTTCTGCCCAAACAGGATGGTCGGGGGTGCCCGTCAGGGTGTGACCATTTGACAAAGTAATTTGCATTACACAAGCATTTTTTTGAGTAAGAGCTATTGCAGTGATGGGCTTGTAGCCACTTCTTGTTAAGGCGAGGTCATGCAATTTCAAATCAACAAGGGTTTTTGGTCCTTCAATTGTGTCAATCAGAGTTTCTCCAATAAGACAGGCGTGGTCTTTTTGCCCATTCATCGGCTTATTTCCCACTGCATTCCCATCCTCGCCAGTCAAATATCTATACGTCAAAAATTCGCTGTGTAAGTTCGGACAACATTCAGTCACAATCTTCAATTTGCCACGTCTTATTCGAGCTTGTACCAAACTAATTCCCAAAGAAATGCTCTCCGGCCCCTTGAGTGCTGGCTTGGCATTCACGCCTAATTTTCTTAAAGCAAGAATTGCATTCTTTTGATGATCGCAAGTCCACAACCTGATTTTATCGCCAGTAGCTTCCTTAAATTTCTTCTCAAAGCCAGTAATGCTGTCAAACAACTCTAGAATGTCACCAGGAGCATAATGCTCGTGAATTATCCACAGGCAGTCATCGTAATCAATTAGCCCTAAGAGCCAACAATGAGGGTCGGTGCCGCCAAAATCTACCGCCGCTACATATTGTGCTGCCTCTGGCAACCCTTCGTCAGGCATATCCACAAAACAACTCTTCCCATTGGCATCTACTGGATCATAAACCAACCCTGGCATCTTCGAGAATTTGCCCTCGAAATTCATCTCAAATTCCCAAGTTGGCATTTCCTTTCTAGCCTTCTCGATGAGTGTCATATCGCTGGCTGGATTTAGCCAGGAAGGAAAGACTCGATAGAAATAATTTTTATCACCGTTATCAGCAGCAGCCATTATTTTTGTTTTAAGCCAATCATACTTCATATAAGGTGTTGAACTCAAAAAGATTCTGGCTCCTTTGCGATTAACTAATCTTCCCTCGACTGTTTTGAGCGTCGAATAGGGACAGTTCCCACATTCGTCTATCCACCCTGAGTCGGCTTTTATTCCTTCATAATCCGCTTCTGCGGATCGGAAGTAGATAACACCACCACCAGGGAGTTTATACTCGTGCAAGCCGCTCGTGCCTTGATAAGCAGTCCCTTGTAAAGTCTTCTCTAAAGCAGTTTTTGTCGCCTTTGTAACAACATCGAATGTACTGGCAACCACCAAATGTGTGCCTTTGCCCTTGAGCTTCTCTATTTCTCTGAGTTGCCATAGGGCGGCACACGCTGATTTGCCGCCATTTTTGCCTCCTATAGCGGCAATAATTCTGGCCTCTGATTGCAAACAATCAAATTGCCCCTCGTGAACTGGAAAGTATTTGTTTGTGATGCCATTCTCATCAATGAAAAGATCGCCCCAATTCAATGTCATTTGGCCTCGATTGTGAGTGGTTGTGGTTGTTTGTTTCCAACCACAAAAGCCACGCTGGCTACCGTTTGGTTTTGTTGCTCGTCCAATTCGACCAATGTTCCAGATGGGAAGAACTTCTCGAATTGAAGGAAGAACTTCATCGCATTGCCCAAGCGACCCGAATGAATATATTCCCTCATTTCTTCATCTACTTTTGGCATTCCGTGTCGAGCAAATGCCTCGAAGAGAGTTCTTACGGCTGCGATCCTAATCGGACCCATTTTTTTGTCGTAGTTAAAAATCGCTGTGGGAATATCGGCATCAGCCCTGGCGACGTGATCCTCTGGCAATGCTCCTACAGCCAAACATGAGCTACTGATTTTGCCGGTATAAAGAACCTGATCCATTGAGGTATATTGACCGGCATCATACTTGCCAAGCCGAGTAATCAATGTGCCCTTCTTAATGCCAAGTTCCTTGGACCACTCGGATATAGTCAGCTTCTTACCGTTGTGTTCCAAAACACGATGGTAAGGCATATTGTAATGTGTTTTCCCAGCCATTAAGCCACCGTATAGAACCCAGGTCGATAACTATTGGACTCGGCCAATAACCATTCCTCACTCCTCACCAAAGAAGTGATTCTTACTTCCTGCATCTTCCCCTCGAAATACTCCTCATTTTCTTTTCGCCCAATGTAACTTCCTGTAATACTAGGAGCCAATGAGCCATAAGGAATCTCAGTAAATCCTTCTAATAGTCCGTCGAGATAAATCGAAATACCAACAAATGGTTCCCAAATTATCGCAATGTGATACCAACAGGTCGTCTCTAACACGGTTCTTCCCCTCACTCGATATTCTTTGATTCCATCGGCGGTCACTACTTGCGCCCGACCCCACAGTTGTTGTCCATCTGTATGTCCAATGGCAATTTGATAACTGCTTTCATTTTCAGTTCTCCCCATTGAAAAGAAAACCTTATGGAAGTAAAGATTACTTCGTTTTGCCCACAACGACACAGTAAATGCTTGGTCATCATTCAATGAAAATTCTGGGGTGTTGATATAATCCGAGCCATCAAACAAGTTTGCCCTATAGAACAAGCCTCTGGCCCGATTTGGCGTCTTGGTGATCCATCCGCCGCCACCTTGGGCGTCATAAGCATTAGTGGTGCTATCCTTAAATTCACCCACGGTTCCATCTCCTTGTTCTAAGAGATGATAGATTGCCTCATAATCTTCATAGAGTTGATTTGGAACACTTGGTCTAATTCCGCCTCCAAAACCAAATCCGCCAGTTGGCTCAAACCAATTTTGGTCGGTAGGAGCAGTGCCGCCAAACTTAAAGCCGCCCGCTGGCATGATCCGATAAGTGATCGAACAAATGCCGTCGTCCTTAACCAAAATTGCAGCGTCATTCAATCCGCTGAATTCAAAACCACCTGACGGAATGAAGGTTTGATCTTCTTCTGTCGATGCTTCTCCACCAAGTTCAAGACCTCCAATTGGAGTCTCGTGCATTATTTTATAGGGGATTGCACTTCCGCCAAATTCAAATCCTTCGCCATCTACTGATGGAGTGTCTGTAATTGGAGCATGGCCGCCGAATTCCATTCCGCCAATAGAATGATCCGCTTCACCTGTAAATTCGATTCCTCCATCTGGATGAAAGACTTCGATTGGAGAGGCAGTTCCTCCGAATTCAAATCCTTCTCCATCGACTTCGATTGGAATTACTCTGGTTCCTGGTGCTTCGCCACTGAATTCAAATCCTCCAGATGGAGTCTCACTAATACAATCTATAGTGAGATTTAGAACTGGAGCAGTTCCATTGCCTGCCAGGAAAGCCCAGCGATTATTTCCAGTGTCGCTACCATTGTCTTGTGTTGTGATGACAATGGCATTGCCAGAGGTCCAACCTGGACGAGTAATGATCTCTGTGATGATCGGAGAAATATCGGGCGTGTCATAGAATTGACTGGCTTGCCAGGGCGTGGGATTCCAATCTACATAAGCGGACGTTAAGACCCTAGATTCAGCATCAGTTTCGTCTGTTGGGGCCGTTGCGTTGTCGTCTGCGAAGGCAAAAATTCTAAGTTTGATTCTGGTATCGGTCGTATCTGTTTGAAAATAAGGTTGCGCACCAGGATGTGTTCCACCGTCCCCTTTTCCTGCACTAGCTCTATTGCCAGCGCCAGAACTGTAAAGAACATAAAGAACAATGTGGTTGCCTGGGGTCCAACCGGCTCGATCAACAATTTCTTGAATTACACTGGAGATGTCTGGAGATGTGTAATAATTGAAGGGAGGTCCAGCAGCAAATGAAGGCACAGTCCAAGAAACACTCGCACTTGTAACTGATCTTCCATCAGCATCAGTAGCAGTGGCGGGTGCGGTCGCATTATCTTCCGCCACCGCAACAATCGTAACATCTAAAGATGTTGAATTAGTTTCTTCTGCAAGAAAACTAATTCTCGTGTCACCAACAGTATCTCCTTGAGCAATGTAAACATCTTTATATCTCAAGAAGCAATTTGTATTATTGCCACTGATTTTCCCAAAGCGGTCAAAATCATTAGTGGTTAAACTCCCGCCACTTACCCAATAGCCGTCATCAGCATCAGCAAAGATTATTGGATTGCCGAGGTTTATATTGGATTGTAGAGTGACTGAGGCAGTCTCAATTACATTAGGTCCGACATGAACTGGCACAAAACGAAAGAATTGCTTGGTAGGAACTCCGTAATAACCAAGTTGGAGATTAGGGATCGTGGCACCAGTATAAAAATCAGGAATGCCAGGACGCCATTCACCGTTATCCAACACATTATCAATCTGAATAGATTGAGGGTCTATGCAAATTTCACTCGAACCACCTTTTTCAGCTAGTTCGATATTTGCAAGATAAGAGAGTTCGGAACCAAGACGGCCAGTAAATGTCATGTCATTATCTAGTAATTTTGCCTAGTAATGCGTTGAGTCAGTCGGTATAATTACTTAACCGTGCAAGTTGCCTCTAATAATTTGTTGCCCTTCAAAGTCATGCAACTTGCACGGTTTTCAATAATTGACCTTCACCACCGTGTCAAGGCTTGCAGAAACATCAATCTTGGCATAAGCGTGTAGCTGCTCCCCTCCAAGATCGAGAACCTCATAAGGCACGATAACATCAGCCCCATCTGTAATAGAAATGACAGGGCTTGTGATTCCTTGAACTTTAATTGGCAAGATAAATCTGGGCATATCCTCGGCAACTGTGCCGCTAGGAATGGTGACAACCTTCTGACTCATCTAATTTTCCTCAAACAGTTTTGAATCAAAATGCTTGAGATAACTTTCAGAGCGGCTTCCAATCCCTTTCTATTCAAGCAAATTGGGTCACATCCATTCCATAGTTGATCTTTGATTGTCTGAGAAATGGCACCGAGAACTTCACGATCACATTCGTGATTGTCATGCAAAACCATGAAGTCATAGATTTCTTCAAGATTGATTTGAATGAATTCGCCGCAGTCTGTGGTCATTTTGAGCGGCCCAGGCTTCTTGCCAAGTTCATCTCCAAATCCATCCACGAGAGCATCTAGAAAACTATAATAGTTGTCCGGGATGTCGTCTTGTTTTAACCAAAAATTCATTAGTTCTCCGAGAAACCTGTAATGGTCGGCGTCAATTTGAGTTCGTCGGTATCAACCAAAGTCTTCACCGAGCCGAAGCGTTCTGCCCAGACAAGCCGTGGCGTGCCTGAATCGTCATATATAAAATACCCATACACGGTGCCGCCAGATGCGCCACAAGTCCAGCTTTGTTCGGCTGAATAGGCTTTAACTGCCTTGTGGGATACGGTCGCCGCTGCGTCCCAACCACCGCTTAGAGTCTTAATCACATCTAAGCCGTCGCCTGTTGCCAAATCAAAATCAGCATAAACACTGTCTTGATCGGGAGTTTCATTGTTCTCGTATAGAGCCAATTTTAGATCGGTTCCCGAATCCAAAAGGCGATCCATAAGATAGAGTTCTGATAAATCGGGGACGATGAGCGGCATAAAATTACCTCTTAAATGTTTCATTATAATAGGCATTCCAGAAACATTCTTTGCTATACTTTATAGTTTGCCATTCCTCTGGAACAACAAATGCTCAACAAATATGAATTAGAAAAAGTTCTCAAAAGTGGCGCATCTAATGTTGAAGCCGCCACAATTTTTGATTGTGGTGTGCGCACAATAGTGCGTGCCAGGAAAACTTTTGGTCTTGATCGTGGTTTCATCAGTCACGGCAATCATATCCTTAGTGACGTGCAAAATGAAATCCTCACGGCATGTCTATTGGGAGATGGTTACATCAACTTTTCATCTAGAGGTCACTCTAGATTTGGTTTTGGGCAAGCGAAGCGAAGGCGAAAATATGTCGAATTTATAAATGAACTTCTCAAGCCATTATCAGTGACGCCTTTTTTTGAAACTCGATTGGACCCAAGAGTAAAATCCGGGAAGAGTGAATCTTGGCGATTTTATACTCACGCAGATCACCAATTTACTGATCTTCGTGAGAAGTGGTATAACCCAGAAAAAAAGGTGCCGAGTTGGTTAAAATTGTCACCCCTTATCTTTTCTCATTGGTTTCTTCAAGATGGTTGCAATTCACCAGAAAAAAGAGCTTTGACTCTTGCAACAGATGCGTTTAGCAGAGCCGATGTGGAATTTCTACAAGAGCGACTCAGAACTGATCTAGAGTTGGTTTCTACAATTCAAGGAAGCAAACAATTTCACTTAGCCATCGGTGCTTATGAATGTGAAAAGGCTTTATCCATGATAAGGCAATATAATAACTTTCGTTGCTTTCGATACAAGAATCGCTTCATCAAGAAGAAAAACCCAAATCTAGGTGCATCTAAACTTAACAAATCTATTGCAGAACAAATTAGAATCAAATGGAAGAATGGCGTTAAACCACCTTTGTTGGCCGAGGAATACGACGTGGGGGTTGTGTCCATCTACAATATCCTAAGCTATCGAACCTATGCTGTTACTTCAACATAATGCACTTTGGAGTGAAATTTCCAAGTATTGTAAGCAACTCCAAAAGCACTCAATTTCAAACTGTCATTCGTGTCGTCAGCGGTCACATTCATTATAATGGGAGCATCTAATGCGAAAAATAGATTGTTCACTGATCCAACTATATCAGTTGTGCTGCCATTTTTCTCAATCGTTCCAACATGAAGCCAAGCACATGTCTCATTCGTACTTGTATTTTTTGCGATGGTGTGAATCAAAAATGTCCAAGCTGAATCATCAGGCAGATTCAATCTTGAATTGGCTATGGCATCAATAAAGAACTCAGTATCAGATGTTGTGGTAATGGTGGCATACAAATCAATTTCCTGTTGCCACCGAGTATTTACATCTCTTGTAATGACATGGGTGACATCCTTGCCGCTATTGTGAAGAACAGCCGTCGTGTCCTCCATGCCTCGTTGAACTGTAAATGTATTCCCACTAATGGAAGTAACTAACAAAAGTTCTTGTTCAATTACAATTCTAAAATTGGCAATGGTTGGAAACCCCGTTACGCTCACGACATCTAATGTGGTTTGACTATCGTCGATAGAACCATCTAGAAGTGTTTGGATATTGTTAGTGAACGTGTCGAGCATCATTAGGCTGTAATCTCCGTCCAAAAAACTTTTGACCGCCATTGCCAATTATTGCTGCTCGTGCCAGTCACAGTAATTATGAGAGCATCATTGGTGTCGTCGGCTGTGATTGCCACTGTCAGAGCGGCGTCTTCTTGATTAAATAATTGCCCTACAGTTCCAACAATGTCAGTTGTCGTTGAATTGTGTTCGATACAACCGGCATGATACCAACCACCAGTTTCATTTGTGTCTTCATTTTTCGCCACGGTCAAAACTGTAAACATCCAAGCCGAGTCTGATGGCACGAGTAATCTAGAGTTGCTCACCCCATCTAGAAAAATTTCTGTTGCCGTGTTGTTAGTTGTTCTTCCGCTCAATAAAAAGTATTGCCCAAATCTAGTAGCCACTGCCGCCGTGAGAATGTGAGTAATTTTTTGGTTATCCACATGGGCAACCGCTGTAGTGCCTTCAATTTCACGGATAACCGTTAAAGTATTGCTGGAAACGTCTGTAACCAACATCAACTCCTGTTCGACCAGAACTCTAAAGTTTGGTGTCAAAGGAAAGAGGGAGGCATCAGTCACATCGAAGCTCGTTTGCGAATTGTCGATGTCGCCATCCAAAGTGGCTTGTCCGAAATTTGAAAAAGTGTCTAAGAGAGCCATGCTCTATAAAGAGTAAATTTCAGCAATTATCGAACGTGGCGATATATTTTGTTCCGTCAAAAAAGAAAGAAAATACCCAGCGTTCGTCAGCATTTAGGCCGGTGACATTGTTGTCATTGGTATCTCCACAGGTCGTCACCAAGAATTGATCGACATTGCAAGTGACATCAACACCGCCTTCTCCAACTGCTCCAACCTTCAAGATAATCACGAATTCATCTCCGAACTTAGAATAGCTCGTATTGCAATTGATGGTAAGATTATCAGACAAGGTGCTTGTCTTACCGCAAAAATTCTGTTTGCGGTAAGGAAATAAGCTAGATTAAGCAAGCACTTGTAAATAAATGCGCCAGCGTTGAGAATTTCGTCTTCTGTTTTTAGTTCTAGCAGGTAAACCCAGGCGTCTTGATTAAAATCATCAGGATCGAGCTTTTTGAACTTATTGGAGATGTGTCTGGTAATCTTTGTGATTTTCTCGAACAGTTCCGGGCTAGTTTTCCTGTTCATTAGAAAATCAAGAATGGGGTCCATCTTTTTCCTTGAAGTAATCCTTGATGATTTTCCGAATCAAAGCGGATACTTTGAGGCCGAGTTTATTGGCTTCTTGAGTAAGTCGTTCCTTTTCTTGTTTGCTGGCCGAGATAGACATTGGTTTAGCCACTTTGCCAAGTTTTCTCTTAGTGGGCGTTTTTCTGAGTTCTGGTGCTTTTCTTGGGAGTCTACCCAAGGCTCGCAGGAAGTCTTCATTCATAAAAAGTCCTTATCGCTCCAGATCGTTTATAGAGCGATCTGTAGTCTTCTGCCCGTTGGGCGAGGTTTGGGGTCACGCAGGGCCATTAGAGCCTGTCCTGAGCGTTCGACGGGGCTTCTGTGGGCTTTTAGCCAGTTATGGACAGCCAGATGATGTGGGTCACAGAGGGGCATGAGGTCTTCGAGGGGTTCGTTGCCGAGGTTTTTGTAAGTAATGTGATGGAGTTGGTAATGTTCATCGTGGCAAATCAAGCAATGTTGAGGTTTTTTGCTGAGTTGGTATTCAAGACGTTTTAATTGCCAAGCTGTGGATTGAATATAGCGGTGATAGTTCACACGCTAGATAGGCGGGTGGATTAACAATTTAAGAATTCAAATCTAGCAGATTTAGCCTTTAACATGCTCCTTTTTTCCTTTCCCAATGTTGATGTTGCAATCCAGTATTGCTCTTCCCACTCACCCCCTCTCTAAGACTGTTATGGTAGGGACACCCATAGACACCCATTTCTCAGGTCTTTTACTTATATGTACCTAAAGTACATAATATGTTAGAACTCAGGAAATGGGTGTCTATGGGTGTCCCTACCACCATGAAATAAGGACTTACGTCATTTTTTTTAATTGCCACCTGGCAACTGGCAGCAAATTAGGAACATCGTTATTGTACCAAAGTTGGTGGCAACATGGTCCTCAAGCCTATATTTTCATAAAGACTGCGTTTTCTGTAGTATTTGATTTTACCTGGGAACACTGTGTTCAAGTCCCGCAACAACCAATCAATTTGACCCCGATCCAGCCCCATCGTATTATGCAGTCGAGCATATAAATCCTGTCGAGAACAAGACTGTGGCTTATCGTTAAACTCGATCTCGACAGGAAATCTTTGTCCATTATTACAACAGGAATGGAGAATCAGATGGTCTTGGATAAATTCCCAAAGTCTGGGGTTTCCGCTAGTCTGGAAATTTTTGACGTGTTCCACAGAACTTGTTTCGTCGAATTGTTGATTTGTTCGCAATCTAACCAAGCCTTCTACCGCCCAATTGATAATCCCCGTCATTTCGGATGCCAATTTTGTGTCAAGCTCTTTATCAGCCTCGGCTTCAAAACTTTTTTCATGTTGAAGCATCAACGTGCGACTTGGCATTGCGCCTGCTGAATCGGCATAGGCTGGAGGCTCGTTTGCCGCCAACATGAATCTAACTGGTAGTTTGGCGGAAGTGCCATCTCTATATTTTTTTTCTATAGATACACAATCTTCTCCCACAATCGAATTCATACATTGGATAATGAGTCGCTTATGATTGGCATTTAGTTCGATCTCACCGACTATAGCCACTAGAGCATTCACGAGCTTGGCTGTGCCATAAGGTCGGGCAAGATCATTCAGATCGAAGCCGACAGCATTTTTGCCCATGAGCTTCTCGAAAACCCGTAGAATTGTGCCTTTGCCTCCTCGTTTAACGCCGACCAACATAAGCAATTTTTGGAATCTGGTGTCACGAGTCAAGCAATAGCCCATCCATTCTTGCAGTAGATTCTTTTTACCTATATCTCCTTCATAAACCTCGTCGAGAAATTTTAACCAACAGGGACATGTAGCTTTCGCATCAAAATCAAAATCTAGGCAATAATCACAACAAAAGTTTGGTGTATGTTCAACTAGATTAAAACCATCTAGATTGAGCAATCCATTGACAAGTGGGATTAAATTTCTTGGGTCTGGCATATCCTTGGGATTACGCCAATAAGGCATAGTTTGTTTTTTGAAATTCAATTCTCCATTGTAAATTCCAGGCATGGCATAAATAATTGGAATGGTATTTTTTACTGTATGATTTTTCTGACCCAGCCCTTTTTTTCGTAACCAATGGCGGAAATAATTTTCAAGTTCCTCTTCCAACATTAGGCAATACTTGTTACCATCGTAGAAGTAAATTTCACCATCATGGCAAAGAGGATGTTTGTCAGAGATTTCATCAACGAACTCATCAGCTAACTGATCGAATAACGTGAGTGCTGTGGGATCAACTTTCTTGCGAGGCATATTTACTTCCTAAAAAATGAGTTAAGTTTTTCTTCGAGTGCGACTGATTTGAGGCGATTGACCTCTGCGAACGCCGCAGGATAATCTCCCTCAAAATTCAAGGCTGTCCAAACTGCGAATTTGGAATAACCTTGGGATGGCTCTAGCCCTGGTACTGAACTAGAGAATAGATAAAAGACTTGATCGAGAGTGCTTGCGGAGACGCCCTTATATTTGCCTGGGCGTCTCCAATGATTGTCGGATAATTCAACCCAGCCATGCGGTTCAAGAATTGAGTTCCAACTCATACGCATGAAAAAATTGCTAATTGGATCGGAACCAAAGTCAATTTCAGAGGAACCTTTGGGTTCCTTCTTTTTAACTTGCACCTGATTAAAAGTTTTGGCTAGATCGCAGAGTGCCAGTAAATCGCCAGGATTTTTGTCTTGGAGCGAGAATAAATCTCGTTGTAGCCATTTGCGATCAGAAAAAAGCGGTGAGGGACAAAGGCAATACTTATTGAAGCCCAAAAGTTCTATGTTTACCAATTCATTTGCTGGAACATTGGCATTGCGTGATAAAACCTCGTGTCGAACAATATGATTTGGAACTCGTAGCCAGATGTGAAAACCCTTGCGAGTTTTTTCTATGCCGCAGCCCTTTAGTCGATCTCCTGCCTGCTTGCAAAACGGGACAAACGATCTTTCCTGTTGATGATCGAAATCTAGAACATAGACTGGATTAAGATAGCCGCAAAGGATGGCAATTCGAGAATCGCACATGGCGTTTCGGATATTAGGCCAATGCAATCGAGGCCCAGAATGGTTATATGTCGAAACATTGGGAGTTTTGTCACGAGCATGAATTGGCAGAATCGCCCATCCCGCCTCCCAAAGTTTCCAAGCAAATTCCCAATTTTGTTTTTCTAGGGACTTGCAATTTGTATCGAGTTGGTCTATACTATCAGTAGACATTAAATGATCCTTTCGGGGTTGTTGATGTAGTTTCCTGAAAATCAGTGATACACCCTTTCGCTGATAATCTCCTCAAATAAACACCCGCCTTCTTGTCCAACAAAGGCGGGTGTTTTTTATTCACGCACGACAAGTCGCAGTGGCGTGCGATGAAACTCAGACCCAGGTTTACGACCATTTTTCCCCGGCGTATATCCGACCTCAGCCACAACCTTTTTGATTTGTGCCTGCTGCTCAAGACTATAAAATGGCGTTTTCCCAATCCAGAGTTCACCTGCGGGGATAATCCCACAACTGCGGTAGAAGCCCCACACAGAGGGGCTTATTCCTAGATTTTTAGCAACTTCTCGACCCAAAAGATGTGTTTGCATATTCATATAAATAGTTACGTTCCTTTTGTTTTTCTAGGAAAATCGAAAATACACACTAGATAAGAAAGCTCAATCCCATGTGGTTGAGAACTCCTTTCTAGAGTGTAAGTTGCCAGAAGCCCAGGCTAACCCCTGGGCTTCATTTTTTGCTAATCAAAATCTAGCAATTTCTAGCAATCAAAACAATAGCATCCATACTCTTTTATGTCTATGAGAGACAAATTGAATTTATGGTTCACGAGAATACCAATCATTTCAGCCAGTACAACCAGCCGAGGCAAATTGAAATTCTTGGGAAACATGTTGGAGCAAATGATTGAAACTCAACGACCTCCGAGTGTTGCCCAAGAGAAACTTTTGTTGCAATGGTGGAAGCACGCTGAAAGAAAAAGAATCAAGTGATCGAAGAAGCTAGAAAAGGTTTACTCGAATGAATGAATTACAAATTGGCAAGGCTGGAGAATATCTTGTCTGTGCTGACTTAATTATGCAAGGGTATGTTGCATTCCCATCGGAACAAGGATTGCCATTTGATGTAGTCGTCGATGTGAATGGGAAGTTAATTAAGGTACAGGTGAAGACAACGCTGGAATATAAGCCCTTTAATGGCTGCATAGGTTATGTTTACCATGTCAAACAATGCGGTAAACATGGAAGGCAAACTTATAGAACCCAAGATGTTGATATTTTTGCGCTTGTAGCTCTTGATAAACGGCTCATTGGTTATGCTCTACCTTCACAGATGAAGACAACCATGTTTTTTCGCATACCTGATTTTGTTTATCCGGCAGATAAGGCTCGGACTCAGCGTGTTGAGAGAGATACTAGAATAAATGAATTAGTGAAATCGGGGATGCCTAAAAGAGATATAGACAGATTGCTTGGTCTTAGATTAGGAACAACATCAAACATTTTGGCGAAGCCCATAAACAATCACAAAAGAAACATGTTTGGAAAACGACAACTGGTAGTAAGAAAAGCTCCCGCCACCGATCCTCAATATGAACAGCGGCCCACGAGGACAATTCGTCTACGGCCTCGCTGCTTAGCCCAAGCCCCTGAACAGATGCTCAAGATAAATCATGGAGCAGGCGGCATAGGTGACGCCCTGTTGGGCCTCACGATTACTCGTGGCCTGCAAGCCCAAGGTTATCAAATTGCTTATGCAGTTTCTCCTCTGGCCCAACCCTTTGTAGCCCTTTTTGAGGGTTGCGATTTCTTGGCGGAACACAAGCATGACGCCAATCAAATTGAATATCCTGATGAGAACTTACAAATCAATGTCGGTTACACTATCGAATGCAAGGAAAAATGTGGCAATGGGTTGATTCCAAGATGGAAGAGATACGCAGATAATCTGGAATACTCTGGAGAACCTATAATCCCAGAGTTAAGGGATCGGAGGGGGATTGAAGAGTTAGGGCTGTCTTTCAAAGACAAGGTAATTCTTGCCCCATTTTCCACCTGGGAAGCACGGGCTTGGCGTATCGAGAGTTGGCTGACGTTGAATCATTTGCTTCAATCAAAAGGATATGAAACTGTCGTCATCAGCCAGAAGCATAAAAAGCTAGAGTTATTCAAAAATACAGAGATTGTGGAAGAGGCCACTGCCGCCAAGGTGGCGGGAGTTCTGCTTAACGCCGCAGCCTGTGTGGCCTGTGACTCGGGGATGAGCCACCTCGCAGGATTGCTTGGTACATCCTGCATCACCTTATGCGGACAAACCACTGGAAAAGATATTTTTGGTTTGTATCCCAGCGTGAAAAGCATCCAAGGTTCTTTGTTGTGTAATGGATGCTGGTGGAACGAGCCGCCGTATGACCATCATGCCTGTGGTCATTGCTGTGCGAATTTGCAATCAATTACACCAAGTCAAGTTTTGCACGAGATAGATCAGATTTGTTTGCCAAAATTTGCCAAGGACGAGGCGGTAATTTGTCGAGGAAAATTGGCGGTGGTTCGGGATTGTTTAATGGAAGTGAAACATCTGGAGGGGGATGTTGGGGAGTTTGGTGTCTATCGTGGGGGCGTGGCGGCGTTCATCCAGCATTACTTGCCAAACGATCAGCTTCATCTCTATGACACGTTCTGCGGTATGCCTTTTGGCGATAAACATCCTGGGGGTCGTCACCGAGCGGGAGATTTCGCAGGATGTAGCATGGAACAAGTGAAAAGTTTAGTCCCCAAGGCAAAATTATATCCAGGTGTCTTTCCCAATTATGCGTTGCCGGATGTGAAATATAAGTTCACCCATCAGGATTTTGATCTTCAACAAAGTGCAGAAGCGGCTTTTGTCTATAGCAAACCGAGACAAGTTCCTGGTTCATTGATGTTGATCGACGATTTTGGATGGGAAAATTGTCCTGGCATAAAGGTAGCTGTGGCGAAATGTTTCCCAGGCTCCTCGATTGAGCGACCCTCGGAATATCAGGCACTTATCAGGTTTTAATCATTATCATCTTAGTGATGATTAAAATTGCAAAGTATTGTTGCAAACTCTGGTTGACAATCCACTTTTTCGGCGTATAGTGATTGTAGAAAGGACTCCGACGTGGAATCTTGGCAACATCAACTAGAGAAGCAAAAGGAACCGCCGATGACCTTGGCTGAATTTGAAAGGCGTCTTGAGGATCGAGGTTGGCACTGCAAGATTAGCAGTCGTCTGATAAAATCGCCCTCCCGGATTGATTTTGAGCATGGAACCGTTACCTTGAGTTATGCCTATCTCAATGCGTTTGACGAGGGCAATCTGGAGGAATCTCCCCATACTGCCAAGGAAATGTTCGAGCAAATTCTTTTTGACATCATGCCTGCCAAAACGACCCTCACTATTGTTGGGTAATCACATCCGTCTCTACAAGACCAAATCTGAATTGCTTTGGGAACTGCTCAAGAAGCAATCCAAAGTCCCTTCCCGCCCTGAACTGCGAAGGCTTTTTGAGGCAGCTTATCAGCAAAACATAAGTGACGCCCTGATGTCTCGTGTCGTAAATCTGTGGGAGAAGTGCATATCTCAACCGACTATTTCTACAAAGGAGATGTGAAATGAAAATGACATTTGATGATGCTTATGAACTGTATTTTGGCAGCCACCTTGACCCCTATCATAAGCTACATCCTCTTGAGGCTCTTTGTTTCCAGGCCAATGGCCGCTGGTATCTTGAGGGGTCTGCTGGGTATCTTGCTACCGTGCTGAACACTGGCGAGGTTATATACGACGAGGATGATTATTTAGGAGCGCAAGAAATCAACAGCCAAGAAGCCATGCCCTGAGTCGTAAATCTGTGGGAACAACATGTGGAAAATCCGCCCTCGACTAAAACTGGTGAGAAATGAAGACCTTCCTCTGGACAATTTTGATTTTGTTTTGTTCGACTGCAAATGCGCAGGTGAGTTCAAGTTACAGGGCGTCTCATACGCCTTTCGGCTCCAGTTCGAGCAGAACTCAAACGCAAATCATTCGAGGAAAAAACGGTTTAATCGAAGGCACCGCCACCACTCATAGTCATTCCAGCACCACCATCTACCGCAATCAATTTGGTCGCATTACTGGCACGGCCAACAGGGGCAAAACAACTACTGTGTTTCGAGATTCTCACGGGAAAATTATAGGGAGTGTGAAGTGACGAAGAAATCAGATCAAAAACTAATCATATTTGCCGTAGCGGGGGTGATTTGCTTTGCCACCCTTCTCGGCTGCATGGGGATTAGTTTTGAAATTTTTTCAATCCTGCACCGCAAAATCGCCTTGGAACAAACAAAAGCCGAGATTCGAGACGTTTTCAATCCCTCCCTTGCCGAAAAGAAGGCGGCACTCAAAAAACAGTATAAGGAGACAATGACTAGAGATTATGCCAAATACAAAAGAGAAGACCCTGTAAAGTTTGCCAAGCTAGAAAAGGATTTCAAAAAGGCTGACGCCGAGTGGTACAAAAAGCTCGATGCCATCAAGACAGACCAACAGTTTGAGACTTTCACACAAGGAAACTAACCATGTTCTCTCTCGTCCTTTTGCTTGCACTCACAGCCCCTCCTGAGCAATCTAAAGGCTTCGATCCCATCGAAACTTGGGTATCCAAGGCCGCAGCCTGTGCCTCCGAAGGGGTTAGGAGTGCCCCGTATGACATCAAAAAACAAGTTCAGGAGAAATACCTCACCGAGCCGCCAAAAGTCCGCTTAGTGGCTCCCACGAGCGGACCAACGGTAGGCGTTCTAGCCCCCATGAGTCAGACGGAAGCCAAACACGCCTACTTCCGGTACAAAATTTTCGACATTGAATCGGATTATGAAGGCAAGGCTCAAATCGTCAAGATCGGCAGCATTGCCAGCAAAAGGCCGACCAAGTGGATCAAGGGATTGAGGATGGGACAGTTACGGATTGGTGATGAGATTGCTTTCGATGAAGAGACAATCTTTGTATCCCATCGTGTCTCGGACCTCAAGACACAGGTGACGGATCACGAGTTGCTTGAGGTTCTGGATTGGAAGGAGTGTTTGAAAAGGTATCAGGAACGGATGAAGAGGTAGCCACGCTGAGTCACGGATGACAAAAAGAAGACCTCGGCATAGACAACGAGTTTATGCCGAGGTCTTTCTGCATACATAGATAACTTGATTTATAATACCCAGATCAACTAACTATTTCTATGAAAAACAAATTCATCTGCGAAGGAAAAGCCCAAGCAATTTTAGGGAAAACAAGATTTGCTGACCCAAGAAAATTCTTGTTAAGTCATAGGCCCATACCAGACCCCCGAAAATTCTTGATGACCTGCAACGATAATCAGCCTTATCTGTTGACAGAAGATGGTGAATTTCAACTGGCTCTTGAGGATGGGACTCCAATCTTGTTGGAATGAGCTTGCTTGGCCTTCCATTTCAATCGCATCATTTGGGTATATTGAGCCGCACTTTTCAGTAGATGTTCCTCATTTTCCGTGGGGATATACCCAGGGTTGGCTTCAATGACGGCTCTAATCCTGGTCTTCTCCTGCATGATCCAGGTGCGTTTGCTTTGCTTGATGGCTGCATTGACGCAGCAGTATATGTAATTGAATGGCTCGTTATATGGATCAATGCGGCGAATATAACGCAGGACAATTACCCAGGAGTCATTGACCATTTCTTCATCCAGTTTGCGGTTGATCTTCGAGACAGCCATCTCGATTGTGTCACTTAGCAGCAGCGTCAGGGCATCATTGAGCTTAGTGCCTTCTGGAGTGGCTTGATGATCGGCAAGTTCTTTGCATAGAGCTTTTTTATCTACAGTTAGGTGCATCTTTACCTCGCTGGTCTATTTTTCTTGCCGCAACCGCATCTCCTTTTGGTAGGTATGTTTTGAATTGAAACTTCTCTGATTGAACAGCGGGCGTGAACCTTCTCTGGTGGATGAGTGGTGATGATTTGTAGCCCGCAATTGAGGCATTTCACACCACCTTCGATTGCTTCAAAAATGCAGTTCATTAGTATGGTGAAATGTCAGTTATACCAGTTTCATAACCGACTCCTTGCAAACCTATGGTTGCCCAATCGCCAAGGCCCACGGGCTGTTTGCTGAGATTGGTTGGACTACAACTCATCCAAACGAACCAATAGTCAATACCTCCAAAATGCGCCAAAGAGAAATCTGAAATGCCATAGAAGTCCCTCGAAACCACCCATCGCAACAAATCATTTTTCTTCAATCTGATGTTCCCCGCATTACAATCCGTGAAATATGTTTGTTCATGGAACTTGTAAGTTTTAACAAGCGAGAAGCCAGACCCGGTAAAGTCGTATAGATATTGCTGGGGATAGTCCCAAAAAATCGAACTGCCCCACCAAGGACTGTACCACCGCAATGTGTCAGTGTCGTCCTTACGGCCAATAAAGAGATTTGTGAAGTATCGTCTAATTGTAGCTGGATACGTGCCGCCGCCATCGCTCACGCTATGCGTGATATTGGAACGAGTAGTCAAGAACACATCCATGTCGTTCAAAACTTTGATGCCTCGGGGTCCGTAATAGACGTGTGGAATATCGTAGCTACCTGCTAAGTCCTCTTCCATCTGAAATGATGCACTCGCCGCATCAGCACCGCCAATATAACTCTCATTGTAGAGATTGGGTGTATTCCAGGCATTTTGAATCGCCAACCATTTTGATGTAGGAGTATCACTGCCGTGAAAAGCAGCCAATCCAAACAAATTAAATGAATCTCGTGCAGGAGGGTCTACCGTTGTTGGCTCGGCCATGATGTGAACGCCCGAACTGTCGTCTACCACTTTGATTCCGTGACCCGCAATTATATTGGTCCGTTGCAACTTTTCGTTGACGGAATTGACCCAATTGGCGGTCAAGAATTCGCCTTGCTTAAAATTGTTCCATTTATTTTCCATGTTTAATCCGGGCAAGTAGGCGGTGTATGACTAATCCAATACGGATTCTGCTGCATTACTCGTGCGTTAAAATCAATCGGAATATAGACTGGCTTGGAAATTCCGCCACCATGCCTGATCCTGTAAGGCACGAATTTACCAGCAGATATAGAATAGCGATTGTTCCAGCCGTTATAGTTGCATTGAAAGTTAAAAACCTGCTCGTTGGCAGTTCCACCATTCGTGGTCACGGCCCATCTAGTCCTCATTCCGTTGAATAATAAAGTTCCTGGGCTGAATCCATTCCACGCATATTGATTGACTTTCCCAACGGCACAAGACCAGACCGAAGGATCGGGGAATGATCTATAATTCAAACTAATTGAAATAGATGCCTTTGGAATAACCTTGTAAATTGCCTCGTCAGTAAATGGCTGACGATTAGTGGCATTGTCGTTATTCGCAGGATTGGGAGCGGTGGAAAAGAATTCATCAATCGTATCTGATTTATCCAAAGGCAATTTTAGATGTTCTGCGGACAAATCAAAATCAATTTCCCCAGAAGATACGCTGAACTTACCAAAGGAAACAGTGACGAATGCCGTCTTAAAATCTCCCTCGCCTCTGGAAGGAGGATGTTCCACAGCTTGACAAGTGTAATCGCCAGCCTCCTGTACATCGACAGCCAAGGCAAATAACCGCACCCCCGGTCTAGCATATATTTCTGGCTCGAACGCCACCATAACACCATCAACAACTCGAAAGCCCCCAACAGCAAGCGTTGCGTAGGCAATAGCTTCATTGAACGGAGCATAGAAAGAAACTTCTGCTTCCGGCCCGTCCTTGGTCACTCTGAATTTTTCTGTTACTTCTTCAAATGCCAAATAACCCATCTTGATTCCTTATGTTCCAACCGTTAAAATTTATCCCTGATGGGAGAGATGAGTCAAAATGCTTATGATATTTGCTCATCTCTCCCGTTTTTATGCCAACCCCACCTTTAATCCCTTGACGGACGTGCTTATATTAGACAAGTGTTGATTCATCTGTTTTTGTTCGTTAAGTTGATTCTTCTGCAACTCAGTTTGTTGTTTGGCGTCTGATACATCCATCGTATTCAAATCACGCCATGCTTGCCCTAATTCTTGAAATTGAGGTTTTGCCTGACCTAAACGAACCAAAGGATGAGTTTGAGGCATATTCTCTTTGTTCCAAATCTTCGATCTCTCTGCGACATCCTTGGCAATGTTGTCCGAGAAGCCGGTCAATTTGCCCAATGCCGAACCAATCGCAGACATCTTCAACAACTTGTCCACGATCCGCCCCAGCGTCAGGTCGATATTGATTAGATCGAATGCGAAATTTTCAATGGCCTGACCTATGTCGCCAAAAATCGAGCCGATAATCATAAAGAACATTTCCCATTGGGTCCAATCAATGCTGTCAATTATGTCTGCCACTCTCTGAAATTGGGCAACCAACCCATTCTGGACCTTGCTCACCAGTTCAGTCATCCATTTGGCACCTTGTCCAAACCAAGCCACTATTTTTCCCAGCAGTTTTCCAAAAGGAGCAAAAATGGTCAGCAACTCCTTCCCAAAAATTACCATTGCGGTCAAAGGATTCATTACTAGAAAAACGGCCCCAGCCAACATGCTGATAACTTTTAGAACTGCTTTGAAGATGTCTTTAATCCCCGTGCCTTCACCAACAATGTCGGCCAGACCCTTATAAATGTCTGCCAACCATTTAACCCAATCATTAGCAATTTCTAGAATTGCCTGGGCAAATGGCGCAAGTATTTGACCGAGATATTTCAGTGCTTCTCCAACATTAGCCATCAATTGGTCCCAAGCCCCGCCCAAACTATTCACTTGCTTCTTTTCATCTTCCAGACCAGCATTTCCAAGCTCGGCCAACTTCTCCATACGTTGATTTTGCCCGTGATACCCACGCAAAGCATGAGTGTCGGTCTTAATGCCTTTGGATTCCTCGGTCAGAATCTTCATGGCGTTTTCTGTGCTGCCGCCAATCTTGTTTTTTAGTCCAACAGCTAATTGTGTGAAGTTTTCAAGTTCCTTGGTTGGGACTTTCATGTCCAAGCCAATTGAGGCCACCTTGAGAATTTCCTCAGTGGTCAGTCGGCTCGTCTTGGACAAGTTACGAGCAAAATCTTGAAAACTTTTTGTGAACGATTCGAGTTGAGATTGCTTTCCTTCAAAATCTAGCGAAGCCTCTGCGGCAGCCTTGAAGGCAACGAGTTCTTTTCTCGCTGCCACAAAGCTCTTTAACGCCTTCATTAGCGAGCCAACTAGAACGGCTATGGCTGCACCCCAGCCCAAAGTGGAGGTCGAAAGCACCGCAAACAGCCCAGCAAATCGACCCAATCCAAGGGCACTCAAAGCAGTTCCGCCTAGAGAGGTTCTCATTTTGCCCATGTTTCCCAGCGAAGGCAGTTTTGGCGGGCGTCCTGGCAAAGTAATACTGGTGGTTGGCACAGCAGGATTGCCTTGTGATAAAAGTTGAGCGACCGTTTGTGACGGCGGCAAGGCTGGAGGCCCGCCAATACCGCCAGTCCCCATTGCACGAGGTCTATTTGGATTAGGAAGAGGAGGCGGCCTGTTGCCCATTTTGGCAGCAGATTCTTCGATTCTTTTGGACAAATCTTCCATAAGGGAAATTTGTTCTGCAATCTTTGGGATTGCGAAGGAACTGCCCGCAGCGGCTCCCACAGCAGCGGCACCGGCTGCCGATCCCAACGCCACACCTAACGCATTAACTGAATCTTTTGATTTAGCTGCTGCCGATCCTAATGCGGCAATGGCAGTTGTTTTGATGTCGGAAACGGAATTATCAACAGCCAAAACTTGAGCCTTTAAGTTCTTCAACTCAGAGGTATCAATTCGGACTTTTATAATAAGATCGGCAAGTGTGTTGAACGAAAGCATATTGCTATTTAGACAAGCCCATTAGCTTCTTTTTGCCTTTTCGCCTTGAGTTCTCGTGCCTTCTTGAGATTGCTGGAATAATCATTGGCATTGCCCGACCAATTAAGCCAGTAAATTTGAGGCATCGTCAAGGCATTGATGACATCTGGCCCGACCCCTTCTTTCCATGCCTTTTGATAATCCTTTATCAATTTGTCGCTGTCTGACAATAACTGTCTCTTAGGACTTGTAGCTGATTTTTTTTTACGTCATCGTCGTCTCCATTGTAGATCGACGACAGCAAGATGATGACTTCGTTCATTTTGCCCAGATCAACAAAACTAAAAGCATCAACTTGTTCTCTGGTCACGTCCTTGTGTCTATGACGCAAAGACAAGAATACCACTTCTACAATTCCTTCTAGAGTGGCTATGCCGTCCTGAAAAGATTGGTCTTCGAGACTTACTCGCTTGGCAGAACATTCTTTGAGTTCGGCCCTGAGTAAATCCGCAGGGATGTCCCCAAGTTTTTTCAAAGTGTAATAACTGTGAAATTGAGCGAATCGAAGTAAATCACCAAGATCGCTTTTTGTGAGTGGGCTTAGTTCCCAGGTTTTGTCTCCGAGTTTATACAGCACTGGAGAAGCTGTGAGATCGCTTAACGGGTTCATATTCTATGATAGTGGACCAATAAAAAATCCTCCATGATCTACACAGACCAAGAAGGATTTTTACTAGCTCAGGATGCAGGAAAAACCAGATTAGAAGAAGGCGTCACCACACAAATTATCGCAATGACCCGTCTCGGAGCATTCGTTGAGGACAGTATATGGACCATCACTCTTCCAGTTGCAAACATATCCCAATGCGCCATCTAGACTGTGGGTATATGCCACGCTGGTAATGACTGCATTAGGAACTTGGAAATTACACAGACTGTTTTCGCAGTTTGTCGCCTGCAAAGCCAAATAAACGCAAGAACCAGATCGAAGCTGAGGCGGCTGGGTAATGATGTCCGAATCCCAAAGGGCGGTAAAAGAGCCAGTTGCTTGTCTACGACCCGTGATTAGCTTGCCGTAGCCGTTGCTTGATTTGTGAGTAGTGTCTATTTCACTAGCTTCATCATTAGCCGTCCATTCTTGAACGTGCATTGTATAGGTTTCGACATCGTTTGTCAGTATAACATCGCCTGAAATCCCAGCAAAAAACGCCATAGTTATCTCCATTGTCCTGATTGAACATTTGATCTAGAATATGTAGTCGCTTAGAAAAGAATTTTTGGAGATCAAAATGCCCAAGATCAAATTTATTGAATATCGAGGCGAATCTAGAACAATCAGAGATTGGGCAAAATTAAAGGGCATCAAGCCTGCCACAATTGCCTATAGATTAAGAAATGGCTGGCCGATAGAAGATGCCTTAAATCTGGACTTGCACTCAGGAAAAAAGATGAAGCATGGAAACTGGAAATTTCATCGAAAAGAATATAAGACTTGGCATGGAATGTTGGAAAGATGCACCGATCCAGAGCGATACCATTGCCAAAAAGGCATCAAAGTCCTATACAAGGATTTCGATGAATTCTTTCAGGACGTTGGTTCCTCACCCAGCCCTAGACATCAAATAGACAGAATTGATAATGATGGTCACTACGAAAAGGGGAATTGCCGCTGGGCAACGGCAAAACAAAATAATGATAATAGAAGCAACACTGTCATCGTAACCTATGGAGGAATTACGAAACTTTTAGTCGAATGGGCAAAAGAGCTTAATCTTAATTACATGACTACATTAAATCGTTTTAACAAGGGTTGGCCTCTAGAAAAAGTATTTGCGCCTAGAATGACGATTAAAGACCCACTTGTCACATTTCATGGAGAAACAAAGACCATTGCACAATGGGCCAAGGAAAGAGGAATTCATTATGTAACTCTAAGAACTCGATTGTTGCGATATGGCTGGTCAGTCGAAGACGCCATGAATCAAAAACTAATTCAAGGTCAAAAACATCACAAACACGGCAACTCTTCCTGAGTCTTCGTTAGCATAAAAGTTAAGGTTAATTGCCCTTCCCAAGAGTCACTTCCAATTGATTGACTTCGATCAGCAATTCGAGTGGCATTATGTACCCGATTGGTAATTTGTAATTGGGCGGCCCCATCCGTATACAAATCCTCTAGATTCTCAAGAACCGCCTCGACTTCTTCACGGCCTTTTCCAAAGACAAAAAAAGTTACAAAGACGTTTCTGACGGTAATCCGCTTTCTGCCGCTCTTAGCTTCATTCAAAATTTGGGTTCTGATTTCGCTAAGAACGACGAAAGGTTTGATTCCTTGTCCAGCATTGCTCGGAAGACGATCTCCATACATGGAGTCGTTACCAATCAAGGTGCGTAGATTGACAGCATCATTCAGTGTTGATGTCTTGTAAAGCTCTACAATCGCACCGAGTAATGATGGAACTGCCATATTAGTTGAATAGAACAGCGATTCTAATGGTTTGTGAAGCTGTGCTGGCATGACTCAATTTCAAAGTCGCCACGCTAAAAGTCGCCAAGGGATTTGTAGAAGTGCCGTCCCAAATGGCAGCGGTTCTTCCAACCGGCAGAACAATTGCATACAATTCTGCATCCATACCATCGAGTAACACGAAGGTCGCTTGAACTGGAGCATAGGCTGTAAACGCCACAACATTATCTCCAGTAAGTACCAAATCCTCGACATCGACAATCATCACAGTAATTGCGGTGTCTGCGTCGGGAAAGTCGTCCCCAGAGCCGCCATCTACCGGCACGCTATTTACGGAAACGGTCCCCACGGTCACGCCTCTACGACTGCCTGTGGCCCAATAAATATCTACCTCTGCGGCAGTCGTGATATTGTGACCGTCGCCCAGAGTGAGGATACCTGTGTCGGCATCTGTTCTGGTAGATAGAGTTCCTGCATTAGCACCAGCCAATGTTACCTCTCTAACTTCCACAGCTTCGCTCGAAACAGTAAACGATGCAGGGAAATTTTTCCCTGCGACAGAAATTGATTCACGGACGGTCATGTCAATAGCCATAATTTTTTCCTCTGTTTTTATATAGGAGTTAAACGCTCAAATCTTCCCATTGGCTGTCTTCCCTAACTTCAATCTTGAAAAGTCTAGACAAACCACACAAATTTTTCTTATCCAAAACTCGATAAAGTTTGATTGTTCCCAGGACTTCCCCCGTGTCTATCTCTATCAAACTATTGATTTCCACCTTATTCCAGGCAGTTTGGTCATCAGTGTAGAGTCTTCCTCGCTTAACTTCTCGCTGAGCCATCAAACTAGGCAGAACGTCTTGTGAGGGATATTCTTGATAGAAACAGTCAATATCCTGATCCAACACCACTTTATCTCTGGTGAAACCTGCGGATACATCCTGTCCATAAGCTATATCATGCGAAGTAAATGTGTGGGGAAAAAACACTAGATGTACCGATCCTTGTAATTCGAGAGGATTGACAATAAATCAGGAGTCAATTTGCTTCTGAATTGATTGCTAAATTGCAGATCATAACTGTATTCATCGAGCTTTTCTGAGACTCTGGTAGGTTGTCCAGCAAAGCCGCCAATATCGTTAAAAAAGGTCGTAATTAGTTCGGCCACGACGAACTTCAAATCATCTGGCAATGGATCAAAACCACCATTCCAAATGACCCTGACGGTGTGATTGCAACCGCACTTTCTATTCGGTTCTAAAATGCCTCGTTTTGGATCAAGTTGGTATGATCCGAACCCATCCCAAACTTGCAGATTGTTAGGGGTTGAGCCTGCGCTAGAAATCAAATCAACAGCCAATCTTGAAGCATATTTAGCTGCGACAGAGGCGGCCCAGCCAGATTCATTATTGATGGCGTCCACCAGATCACTTAGACTAAGATTGGCATAATCTAAATCAATCGTGGTGACTGCCCGTGTAGTGCCATCGACTAGGTTGAGATTATTGTTGCTGATGCCATAAGAAGAACTTGTCGGGCCGGTAATTTTGATTGCTGATTGATGTTCATCAAAAACTCTGATGACATAATCGACTGGATAAGCAGTCAAATAAAGCTCTAGGGTTCGGTCATAATAGATTTCATCATAATCACCTTTTACAAGGCGTCGTTTGCAATATCGCTCCATGCCTGCGAGGAGGGAGGTTGCAATTGCATCGAATCGAGTTTCGTCGCCTGATGTCAAATCTAGATGGGCGACCAAGGGATCGTTAAAATCAAGAATTTGGTTGGACATTGGCTTCCTTTTTGTTGCATTCTTCGACCACAACCTCACCGGCATTTCTATACGCCATCTTCAATCTTTGAAAGGCATCTATTGTCAAAGGAAATTCAAGTTCTTGGACCACTTCCTTGTTTTCACGGGATTTAACCATCTTATTTTCAGGGATTAACATGTTGTATTTAGAGTAATACAACGAAAAAAGCCCAGGTATTACCTGGGCTTCTTTACAAGAAATCTCAAAACCATGCCTGTACTAGACTTGCTAGGAAATACGCTGCCTTCACTTGCCCGGACCCTGCCGCCGCACTACAAGTTAATACCGCAACATACCATTTACACAACTTCGCAATTCCTCACCGCAACGACAGGCGACCTCGCCAAAACCTCACGTCTCACGTCATCACCATACCGTCACGTTACTTAACTAGACCCGTCTGAAAGATACCAATACACGAGAGTGCATGACCTCGCCATTACGGCTCATCACACGTCTCTGCGCCACTTTACCAACGCATAAAGCGACTATGCCCACACCGTATGATACATAACCAAGACACTATTAGACGACACTACACCGAGACTTCACCAGCCAAACCTTGCCAGTACATGCTATACGATACCTCCACTTCATTTGGAGTAACTTTGCCATGACGCAAAGATTCACAACAATGCTAGGACTTGACTTCTCGGAACTACACCATCACTTTTCGTAATTTCACTTTTCGTAACCTAAACCTTACCTGTACGTGACATTTCAGTATATGGCTATACCACCACACTTCATTTCGGTACGACACCGCTACATTAGAAGGCTAGAAAATACCCCAGCCGAACGCAAGTTTACATGACTATGCCATGACTTCACGATGCCAAATGTCACGTCGCCATTACTGGTCGGAGACATCTTCCCACGAAAATCTGCCCTTCCCCGCCGATCTCCACTGCCCTAGACCAGACCAACGCCCGTGATCCAGCATTGCCACAATGCACTTATCTGGCAAAGTGCCATAAGGTACGTGTACTTCAAATTCTAAGATTGTTCCCGCTGGAATCACATAAGATCGAGCTATACTCGTGCGTGGCCCCTTTGGGGTATCAGCCCTGAGAGGTCTTTCACAGATTTCGAGCTTGGCATCGGCAGGTGCCACATAGATTTTGTTGGGAGAAATAAAAACACCGTGGCTCACCTTGGACTGCAACTGCTTGATCGCAGTCTTTCCCTTTCCGAACTCCTTCATTACACGTCCCGCCTCTTTGAGCAAACCTTTGACCATGTAATGGGGTATATAATAGCCCTTTTCATCCTTGAGGAAGCCAGTCAAACCTCGTTCAAGCTCGTCAATATCCTCCACGCCATCCAAGGTAGATTCAAGTTCGGCGTTAATTTCATCTTCTGTCTTGCCATCACGCTTCATGCCCTTTGTCATTTTCCCAGCGACATAATCTGTCCAAATGGACTTCTGGGTCGGCATGGTGCCGAGCATGTCGTCTAATAGTGTGAGTTTAACTTTCATTTTCTTTCTCCTCTAGGTTTGGTTCGAGTTTCAAGGGTGGAGTCCACTTAGACTCGTCCATGCAGACAGGAACATCATCAATCTTTTCTTCTAGTTTTTTGAAATATCGTTCAATTTAGTCCACTTAGACTCGTCCATGCAGACAGGAACATCATCAATCTTTTCTTCTAGTTTTTTGAAATATCGTTCAATTTGGAACTTGACAAATGATTTTGTGGCAAACAAACTTATGAGATGAGTACGAGCCTCGGCAATAGCCAGATTAAAAGTATTCAATTCATCGAGCAATTCTCTTAGTTCTCTATTCATCTCTGTGTATTCTTTTGTGAATGTTTGTCCCCTTGGCAAAAACATTCACTTCGCCAAGTTCGTGATCTAGATCACAGTCAATCTCTTCTTCCAACTCTTGTAATTCTCGATTGATTTGTTCGAGTTGTCTTTCAAAAAATTCTCTTTGTTTGACTTCAATTTCATTCATTTCAATTCCTTTCGATTGCTCTAAGTTGGCAAGAATTGCCCCAACTCCTACAATCTAGTATATCCTATACGTTATTGCAAGCCAAAAAACCGAAATTTTTAGGGTAGACCTGGAGGATAGAAATAGGTATAAACATGACTGGACTCAAATCCATAGCTGCCTCAATTTGCAGTATTTCCTGTTCCTGGGTCTATCTGGACGGTTTAAGAGGATCAAAAGGTTCGTTAGGCAATTAGACTTCGAGAGCTAATCAGAGCGGCTTGTACCCGCTTTTACCTTGCTAGAAATAGTATTGCTTTTGATTTAAGTTGGAACTGTTGGTAGTGTTTCCCTTCAAGGAAGCAGATGAACAGGTGACAATGATAATTAGTCGTCAAAATCTACCGATATAGACGAAACGGCATTGTGATGAACAATGTAACGAGGAAATTATCGAGATTATAAGGGCGTTTTGTAAGAGCCTAACTATGAATCAACCTCTTACTCTTGGGTCTTATAATCATTCATGTCTAGACACATGAATCTGCTAATCTCTTTCATTTAGCTTTAATTCAATTTATTGAGTTTAGTAAGTGTTTTTGGTTGGGAGGAAAGCGCAGCTTTTGGAATAGAGACTCCAATAAAACCTATTTATTGCTATTTTCATAGCCATCATCGGAGAAACTAAAATGACTGATTTTGGACTTGGTGACAAAATTGTTCTCGAAGAAGAACTGACATCTACACTGAGACATCATGGTCTTATTGATCCCAAGACAACTTATTCCCGCCTGAACAAACAACATTGGGGCGTCAGACCTCAAATGATGCCCATCTTCAATCCTGAACTAGACCTCGTGATTGATACGCCACTCGAAAAACTGAAATTCAAGGACTTCATGGTGTTGAAAGTGGGCGGATTTGACCAGTTCAGTAACTTGAAATATGATGAATTGGTAAAAAGGGCTTCGGCAGCCAATCTACATTCCATTTTAGAAGCTCTCACAAGCCGCAAGGCGGCTGCTACAGCCCTCAGATGGACTCTGAGAGGCTTAGACGCCCCCAAAGCCATACGGAAGGTCCAGGTCGATTTGGAAGTGTCGAAGAATTGTTATCCCAAATGAAGATGAAAAAGACTGAAAGAAAACTATTGAGAGCGGCGTCCAAGGTTGTCGGCATCAACGTACCAGGAAGCTCACCCTGAATTGTGGGTGGACGCCTAACAAATCTTACCCTTGTCCGGGGAGAGCCATTAGCCCTAAAAAGCTAATGGCTCTTTTTTTTTTGAATCCCTCCTCAATCCTGGCAACCGCAGCCTGCTTTCTCTCCCAAATTTCCAACTCCTTGCCACTCAACTTAGGTGCCACCCAAACTGCCCTCTTAACGTATGGAAGTCGATCCTCGGCCATAAACGCCTCCAAGGCACTCAGAAGGCCAATAGACAGCGTTTCATAAGTCAATGACCTATATTGGTTGCCAAACACTCTCGTGGCTTCTATGCCCACTTCTGGAGCGTCTGTGGGCATCCAATGTGTCATGTGGTCAAACGGCTCAATACAACGAACTGGATGATGTTTTAGCCATATTCCCCAGGTAGGCGTTGAGAATGCCCCAGCGACATGCAATGGCCCTGAGTCAACAAAAATACACAGACTTGCCGATTCAATCATTGCGCCTAAATGGTCTACAGTAGACGCTGGCGTTTTATCGAGATTGACACAGATGTATTTGTCAGAAGCATTGATGAATTCCTCAATCCTCGTGAGGATTTTATCATCTAGATTCTTGGCCCACGTTTTGGAAACGCCTTTCCCGTGTAGCAGAATTACCTTCTTCCCAAGTTCATCTCGTTGCTTAAAAACTGCGTTTTTAATCTCTGGATCGAGAATGCAGTTATAGCTGTAAAGTTCTGCCTTTGGCTCAAGCCCAAGATCATCAACTATACAATGCGTAGTTTTTGTTTGAGGTAGGTTTTGATATTCCCGATCAGCCATTGGGAAATTGATATAGAGCGACTCTTCCCAATTCCAAACATCAAAAGGTGAACATAATTGTTTATATGTTGCTAAACCACGAAGAATTGCTTCTCGGCCAGGAAGAGTTTCAACTGCAAATTGCATTTCTGGAATATAATGCTTGAGATGTTTAAGCACGATAGAAAATTGCATAAAATCACCCAAACCATGTTTCATGCGTATTAACCACCAACCAGGGAATCTAAGCGTTTTTGGCATGTCCTATAATAGAAAAAGCCTCGTGTGATTTTCATCACACGAGGCTTTTAGTAAGACTATTTCACATCTGGTGAGGCTTTTAGTAAGACTATTTCACATCTGGTTAGCTGGACTGGTCGTCTAGAACCACAAATGGGCTTACGGTAGAAGTACCGTCTGCCAAAGTTACTGGATCGCTGAGCAAGCTCATGCCAGCAAATCGGGCAACGCCTCTGTAGACCACGCAGTCCTTCTTGAAGCTCACATGAGGAGAAGCCTCAATCGTAATGCTGCGGTTCACACCAAGAGCATAAGCCCCAAGGTCAAGCAGCAACACGTCACCTTCGGCACCAATGCCAGCAGTGTACTCGGACACTAGAACTGGATAGCCTAGCAAGTACATCTGTAGACCGTTGGCAGCATTGGCGTTTTGAAGCCAAATGGCCTGACCCAAAGAAGACTCAAAGCCAAGCAATGAGGCCAAGTGGTATGGATGAATGACCCATGCGGCACCAGCACCATTATTCAAACGCTTGTGAGCCGCAATCATGTTGCGGGCATCATGGAATTTGAACTGATTGCTTGTGTCACGCTGAACAGTAATGGTGGCACCATTGCCAATAATTCCATCGCTGTTTGCGCCGTTGCCGTTCAGAATAACGTAATCCATATAGGAACTTAGGGTCTGACGGAAACCATCTACAATAACCGACTCAAGACCGACATTGTTGTTTTGCAGAAGTTCATTGGAAACTTCGACGAAACCCATTGCCTTGTCAGCCTGGAGTTTGACTTGCTTAAAGGTAAGATTGGTGCTGTCAGTCGGCTCGGCTGCCTCGTTCACAATTCCGACAAGCAGGCCGCCATTGAAGGCAGATTCTCCACCGCCACCAGGAGTGGCGGTCTGGTCAAGAACTGGAATATAGGTCACATCAGTCGGCATTGCAATCTGACGGGCACGGCTATTAAGAGATTCATAGCCATCGAGCTTGAAAAGCTCATTGCTCCAAATCTCAGGCACAGTAAAACCACCGACGCCATCAGTGCTTTGCACCATGTCGGTCGTGGTTTTGAAATCATACTTGTTAGAAAGCATGTTGAAAGCCTTCTCACGAGTAGAATTACGAGCAGTCTTGCCCACCAAGGCAAGCCATTCACCAAAGGTTCGGTCGTCGGCTGCCTTTGCTACCGCAGGCAGTCCCTTGCGAGAAAACTGAGTCTTCATCTCGGCCACAAGCTCCGATTTAAGTTCGGTCTTCAAATTTGACTTGATTTCTTCATACAAGTCTTGCTCGCTAGGAGCATTTACATTTTCAGACATTTTGTTTTTACCTTGAAAAAGAGTTAGAATCACTCTTCTGCCGACTTTTCAGATGTGTGAATCTCCAGCTTTTCGCCTGATCCCTCACTCGTCGTTTGTCTTTGAAGCTGAAAGATATGTAGACATGAACAATAAAAAAAGCCACAAGATTTTTCTTGTGGCTTTTGGCCTGTGCGAAGGTAGACTAAGCTATTGCTATGTTATCAGTGACGTTGCACCGCACGCCATGTGACTACCTCGGGTTTGTTTTTATTGCTGGGCATCCTTGCCCTTTACGGCAGCCTCATGCTGCTATTTCTTCAAAATCTTTCTTAGAATATCACTCTTGCTGACCTGCACAACTTTCGGCGTCATTCCGCACTCTTCCGCTGTCCATGACCAAAAGGATTCATCTTCTGGCTCCTCTAAACCAAGCGTCTGATAGATGTCAGGACCAAAAATCCCCTTACTCACACTCTCTACCAAGGCTGTTGGATTGCTCTGGACAGTGCATAGAGAGATTTCTAAAAGGGTCGATTCACGTATTACTCTCCTCACGGAGGCAAGTTCTGGGCGCAAAGTAATCTCTTTCTCAGTTGGCGGCCCTTGTTTCGTGGTAATAAAACCAATAGAAACGCCTCGAATGACTTTCTGTTGAGTCAAAGCAAAAATCTCCGCAGGGAACCAATTCCCTTGCCAATCGGCAGGCTGCTTAGCAAATTGAACTAAGGCTTTGAGGGCGTTCCCATCTAGCTTGTTCCACAAGGCTCGCCCTATTGGGGGACGAGAATAATCGTGTGCCCAGGCAATGACAGGGTTTTTATTGAATTGACCCCTTTTGATCCCATCTACCAGGACGACTTCTCCATCTCGATCAATGTCAGTGGTTGAAGCGGTCAGTAATGCCTGCATTGGATCAAGGCCATCTTTGACCTCGATTTCATCAGAGAAAAACTTTCGCTCGAATGTCGCCTCCGGGTCTTTTAGGAGTTCTTCAATTTCCTCAGCAGCTTCCTTGCTGCGGACAGGAATATCCAGCACCGAAGTGCAGAAACCTTTTTTCTCGTACCAATTGTGGATCGTCATATTACCTCGCTGTATTATCTAGTCAGTTTTACGACAATCTCACGCAGGCGTTGTTCCATTGCAACCACCATTTCCTTGCTAAATGGCACATCGTCCGCATCGGCAGAGGCGTCTTGTAGAGTATTTCGGAAGCAAATAGCCATGTCTGCGAGATGAAGTGTGTCGTCCAAATTAAGTTCTTGATAATTTGGAACAGGCATAATCTCCAAAATGATTGGATTCCATTCTCTATGCTGTAAATCAGATGCTATGTTTGCCACGTCCAACCAGTAATTGCTCATAAATACCTTTCTACATGGGAGCTTCTAGAATAGCTCTAACTTGATTCAATGTTTGTTGTGCCGCAGGAGTTAGGAATTGTCTATTCAAACCCAACGGGTTTTCTAGATATTTAGCATAGTAAACATTGGTCCCTATGCGGCCAACAATATCATTTCCCTCTTGAGAAACTTGGGTCGCAATAGATCGCCTTAGCTGTCCAGTATCTAATCTAGGTGGTTCTCCTGGCAAACTACGAATCTTCTTTTTGCCACCCTTGGGGCCGATTGTAACTCCAACCTTCGTCGAGATCAGACTCACAACCTTGTTGCGAACGATCCTAACGACCTTTTCCATGCGATGACGCAATTCGGCTTCAATCAATTCAATTGGTTGATTGTGAAAATTTGTTGTCATACAATTTCTCTCAACACACAATAGCACCCAGGATGAAGTGGTGGCAATTCATCATCTAGACTCAATTCTGTCCCATCCAAAGGCTCACACAGAGGGCACGGAGCGTCGGTGCAAGTCCAAATAAATCCTTTAACCACGTCGCTCTCTATGGCACTCATTCTAAGTCCCTCATTGAATGCACGGGAACTCTCCGTCTTGGCAATCAATTCTGCCCGATAGGTACTAGCATTCTCAAAAATATCCTTAATCCTAGCAGTCAGTTCCCGAATGCCTGCCCCCTGCTCTAAGCCACTGGCAATCGCTTCACGAGTCAAGGCCAATGCCTCATCGACAGACTTTACAGTCGTGTCAAGAGTGGATTGAGACAGTCGCAAGGCATGTTCGGCTGCAAAAATGGCGGCATGGTCATTGAAAACATTCACTACATCGGGGTTAGCTCCAACCCGCACCAAAAGTTTTTGTCCGCTATTCTTGACAATGGCCTCTACCATTGGCTGCACGTCGTCTGCCAAGTCTTTAGGCCAATTTTTCATTGGTTTGAACTTGGTTGGAATGGTTTTTATTTCAAGTTTGTCGAAGGTTTTTTCGATACTGTTGATTACGCTGTCTTTCCAAATGCCAAAATGTTTGGCACATATCTCCTGAATCTTTTTCTTTTGTGGAATGTAAGGAGCTTTCGGATACTTTTTGATCTCTTTTATCTCAGGCACGATTGAATTTTGCTCGACCTGAATATCACCCAAAGGCTCGTATCCAATTTGCGCCCGTGCCTCATCTACGGTCAGGATATTCGCACCTACAGCTTGAACCAAGTATGCCATCTGTTCTGCTTCCATCTCTGGAGATGGATCGTCAAAACAAAAGAACATATTCTCTGTGTCTTCAAATAAACTCAAGAACTGAGTGTTCAGAAAGTCCTGAATATCGAGCAGGCGAGGCATAATGGCACCGTCTACCCATTCCTTGAGAGCCACCTTATAGCTTGCCAAAGAAGTATTTTCTGCTCCTCGAAGAATCATCAAGGGCATAGAGAAGGCTTGAGCTATGTTCTCTTCTGCTCGTTCACTGATCTCAATGGCACCCAAATCAGCAGGCTTCCAGTTCATTATTGTGGCAGCCATGTCCTGGTCGGTGTACATGATGTCTTCGCCAGATAAGAAAGCACGCCATCTCCTTTTAAGTCTTTCAACTTCATCCTCGCCAACATCAGCGAACTCGCCCCTTGGGGAGAGCATCACAGCAGGACGAGGTTTCATTGCGGCGATGAGAGTCGCAAAAATCTTGTCCTGCAAAAGCAAGTTCTGGAAGCAAGACATTGCGGGACTTGTCCCTGGATAACTGTTATAGGGGTAAATCAGATTCTCAGTAGCCAGCACGAGCATCTGATTATCCCCGGCCTCTTGACCAAGAGGATAGATTTTGTCTGTGCCATATTCCCAATGAAGAATTAACCCATTGATTCCTCTGCGTGGCGTCACAACATTCGGTGGCAACACATAGAAATCGGCATTGTCTCGATGATTGATATAGGCAATTCCGCTCATATCCAAGTAAAGCTGGACATAACTAATCAAAGCCCTGCCGGTCATGTAAGGATTAGGTTTTTTAAGAGCGGTCAATGAGTCGTGCGAAGTGACTTCTTCCACATTCTCATTACCGCTGACCATATACTTCTGTCGCATCTGTTGGACATATTTCTTCTTGTTTGGAGTCAAAGATTTGGTCTGATCTCCCGAGGTTGTGCGATAGAGTCTCAAAGTGGCGGAACTTACTTTGTCGGCGGTTTTTTTGGCACAAGAATAAATGGTACTTTTATACGAGGATAAAAGTGCATTGATATTCATGCCTGCACAGTTCTGTCCACCGCCAAAAGAAGTTTCCACATTCAATGATTTTTTCTTGTATTTTGTCATTACCAAATCCTTAAATGTCCCACAACCTCGAAGAGAGCGTCATTATTGACATTACACCAACTATCAGCTTTTTGTTTCTTATCTATTGGTTTCGGCTGGGCTTTTGGCTTTTTCCCACGTTTCTTGGTCTTGGGTTCAGGAGGCTGTCCCTTCTTCCACAATCTATCAAATATCTCCGTCATCATCTCTCCTCATTGCTTGTTTACGTTCTAGATGTAGAACAAGGTAGCGCAATCCGTCGCAGTTCTTCACCAGAATATCATTGGCATAATACTCATCACCATCTCCGACAGTGATGTTATATACATCATGCCGACTTTTTAGGTGTTCGATTTTGATGATATGCGGCATCTGGGCCTCGCCTACGGTGTCTTGCTTTGCAATTTTGATGGCAGAATCTTCCATGCTTGCTATGAGCTTCGTATGTTCTTCCACAGCAATCACATTGTTTGGAGGTAATTGTTTTTCCGAAGCGACATTTTTTGGCATGTTTTCGGTGCCATTCCAGTCCTGCTGCCGAGCCGTGCCATTTAGAAGCAAGCGGACGGATTGTTTCGAGGAGTTTCCGATTGGCACGCTTCTGCTTTTCGGTTCGGGGATGTCTTCTGAAATGCTCCGTGGGACTAACGCATTCGAGATTTTGGATTGAATTGTTTGCTGGGTCGCCGTCCTTGTGATGAATATGCCATCCTTTGGGGATGATCCCTCGCTTTTCTTCCCAGACAACCCGATGTAAATATCTTGGTTTTCCTTGCCAGCCTTCGGATTTGAAGTATTTTCTGTCAGCCTCGTTTGAAGACTCTGGGTAACGTCTGTATTTGACGCCTTTGTATATTTTTGTTTCACGCATACTCTATCATAGTATCGCAAAGCATCAATTCGACAGAAATCTTTACCTTCTGCCCAAACAGGATGGTCGGGGGTGCCCGTCAGGGTGTGACCATTTGACAAAGTAATTTGCATTACACAAGCATTTTTTTGAGTAAGAGCTATTGCAGTGATGGGCTTGTAGCCACTTCTTGTTAAGGCGAGGTCATGCAATTTCAAATCAACAAGGGTTTTTGGTCCTTCAATTGTGTCAATCAGAGTTTCTCCAATAAGACAGGCGTGGTCTTTTTGCCCATTCATCGGCTTATTTCCCACTGCATTCCCATCCTCGCCAGTCAAATATCTATACGTCAAAAATTCGCTGTGTAAGTTCGGACAACATTCAGTCACAATCTTCAATTTGCCACGTCTTATTCGAGCTTGTACCAAACTAATTCCCAAAGAAATGCTCTCCGGCCCCTTGAGTGCTGGCTTGGCATTCACGCCTAATTTTCTTAAAGCAAGAATTGCATTCTTTTGATGATCGCAAGTCCACAACCTGATTTTATCGCCAGTAGCTTCCTTAAATTTCTTCTCAAAGCCAGTAATGCTGTCAAACAACTCTAGAATGTCACCAGGAGCATAATGCTCGTGAATTATCCACAGGCAGTCATCGTAATCAATTAGCCCTAAGAGCCAACAATGAGGGTCGGTGCCGCCAAAATCTACCGCCGCTACATATTGTGCTGCCTCTGGCAACCCTTCGTCAGGCATATCCACAAAACAACTCTTCCCATTGGCATCTACTGGATCATAAACCAACCCTGGCATCTTCGAGAATTTGCCCTCGAAATTCATCTCAAATTCCCAAGTTGGCATTTCCTTTCTAGCCTTCTCGATGAGTGTCATATCGCTGGCTGGATTTAGCCAGGAAGGAAAGACTCGATAGAAATAATTTTTATCACCGTTATCAGCAGCAGCCATTATTTTTGTTTTAAGCCAATCATACTTCATATAAGGTGTTGAACTCAAAAAGATTCTGGCTCCTTTGCGATTAACTAATCTTCCCTCGACTGTTTTGAGCGTCGAATAGGGACAGTTCCCACATTCGTCTATCCACCCTGAGTCGGCTTTTATTCCTTCATAATCCGCTTCTGCGGATCGGAAGTAGATAACACCACCACCAGGGAGTTTATACTCGTGCAAGCCGCTCGTGCCTTGATAAGCAGTCCCTTGTAAAGTCTTCTCTAAAGCAGTTTTTGTCGCCTTTGTAACAACATCGAATGTACTGGCAACCACCAAATGTGTGCCTTTGCCCTTGAGCTTCTCTATTTCTCTGAGTTGCCATAGGGCGGCACACGCTGATTTGCCGCCATTTTTGCCTCCTATAGCGGCAATAATTCTGGCCTCTGATTGCAAACAATCAAATTGCCCCTCGTGAACTGGAAAGTATTTGTTTGTGATGCCATTCTCATCAATGAAAAGATCGCCCCAATTCAATGTCATTTGGCCTCGATTGTGAGTGGTTGTGGTTGTTTGTTTCCAACCACAAAAGCCACGCTGGCTACCGTTTGGTTTTGTTGCTCGTCCAATTCGACCAATGTTCCAGATGGGAAGAACTTCTCGAATTGAAGGAAGAACTTCATCGCATTGCCCAAGCGACCCGAATGAATATATTCCCTCATTTCTTCATCTACTTTTGGCATTCCGTGTCGAGCAAATGCCTCGAAGAGAGTTCTTACGGCTGCGATCCTAATCGGACCCATTTTTTTGTCGTAGTTAAAAATCGCTGTGGGAATATCGGCATCAGCCCTGGCGACGTGATCCTCTGGCAATGCTCCTACAGCCAAACATGAGCTACTGATTTTGCCGGTATAAAGAACCTGATCCATTGAGGTATATTGACCGGCATCATACTTGCCAAGCCGAGTAATCAATGTGCCCTTCTTAATGCCAAGTTCCTTGGACCACTCGGATATAGTCAGCTTCTTACCGTTGTGTTCCAAAACACGATGGTAAGGCATATTGTAATGTGTTTTCCCAGCCATTAAGCCACCGTATAGAACCCAGGTCGATAACTATTGGACTCGGCCAATAACCATTCCTCACTCCTCACCAAAGAAGTGATTCTTACTTCCTGCATCTTCCCCTCGAAATACTCCTCATTTTCTTTTCGCCCAATGTAACTTCCTGTAATACTAGGAGCCAATGAGCCATAAGGAATCTCAGTAAATCCTTCTAATAGTCCGTCGAGATAAATCGAAATACCAACAAATGGTTCCCAAATTATCGCAATGTGATACCAACAGGTCGTCTCTAACACGGTTCTTCCCCTCACTCGATATTCTTTGATTCCATCGGCGGTCACTACTTGCGCCCGACCCCACAGTTGTTGTCCATCTGTATGTCCAATGGCAATTTGATAACTGCTTTCATTTTCAGTTCTCCCCATTGAAAAGAAAACCTTATGGAAGTAAAGATTACTTCGTTTTGCCCACAACGACACAGTAAATGCTTGGTCATCATTCAATGAAAATTCTGGGGTGTTGATATAATCCGAGCCATCAAACAAGTTTGCCCTATAGAACAAGCCTCTGGCCCGATTTGGCGTCTTGGTGATCCATCCGCCGCCACCTTGGGCGTCATAAGCATTAGTGGTGCTATCCTTAAATTCACCCACGGTTCCATCTCCTTGTTCTAAGAGATGATAGATTGCCTCATAATCTTCATAGAGTTGATTTGGAACACTTGGTCTAATTCCGCCTCCAAAACCAAATCCGCCAGTTGGCTCAAACCAATTTTGGTCGGTAGGAGCAGTGCCGCCAAACTTAAAGCCGCCCGCTGGCATGATCCGATAAGTGATCGAACAAATGCCGTCGTCCTTAACCAAAATTGCAGCGTCATTCAATCCGCTGAATTCAAAACCACCTGACGGAATGAAGGTTTGATCTTCTTCTGTCGATGCTTCTCCACCAAGTTCAAGACCTCCAATTGGAGTCTCGTGCATTATTTTATAGGGGATTGCACTTCCGCCAAATTCAAATCCTTCGCCATCTACTGATGGAGTGTCTGTAATTGGAGCATGGCCGCCGAATTCCATTCCGCCAATAGAATGATCCGCTTCACCTGTAAATTCGATTCCTCCATCTGGATGAAAGACTTCGATTGGAGAGGCAGTTCCTCCGAATTCAAATCCTTCTCCATCGACTTCGATTGGAATTACTCTGGTTCCTGGTGCTTCGCCACTGAATTCAAATCCTCCAGATGGAGTCTCACTAATACAATCTATAGTGAGATTTAGAACTGGAGCAGTTCCATTGCCTGCCAGGAAAGCCCAGCGATTATTTCCAGTGTCGCTACCATTGTCTTGTGTTGTGATGACAATGGCATTGCCAGAGGTCCAACCTGGACGAGTAATGATCTCTGTGATGATCGGAGAAATATCGGGCGTGTCATAGAATTGACTGGCTTGCCAGGGCGTGGGATTCCAATCTACATAAGCGGACGTTAAGACCCTAGATTCAGCATCAGTTTCGTCTGTTGGGGCCGTTGCGTTGTCGTCTGCGAAGGCAAAAATTCTAAGTTTGATTCTGGTATCGGTCGTATCTGTTTGAAAATAAGGTTGCGCACCAGGATGTGTTCCACCGTCCCCTTTTCCTGCACTAGCTCTATTGCCAGCGCCAGAACTGTAAAGAACATAAAGAACAATGTGGTTGCCTGGGGTCCAACCGGCTCGATCAACAATTTCTTGAATTACACTGGAGATGTCTGGAGATGTGTAATAATTGAAGGGAGGTCCAGCAGCAAATGAAGGCACAGTCCAAGAAACACTCGCACTTGTAACTGATCTTCCATCAGCATCAGTAGCAGTGGCGG